>ENA-OXUB01000002-OXUB01000002.1-human-gut-metagenome-genome-assembly--contig:-NODE-2-length-321866-cov-27.465677_pt1 | contig 321866 bp, 302 predicted proteins | sample MGYA00249345_ERZ652652 | MGnify/ENA primary metagenome ERZ652652 (study PRJEB26925, sample SAMN05826496) | human gut metagenome | biome: ENVO:2100002; feature: ENVO:00000062; material: ENVO:00002003... | reverse complement strand
CTTGGTGAGTTTAGATAGACCAATGAGGGAAGTAAATTGATGAACAATATTGTGAAGCTCGTTTTCTGTATTTTTTTGTCTTATAATATTCATGACGTAAGTCTCCTTTGTATCTTGGTTTTGGTCGACTAAAGTATACAACGCAGGAGAGCTTGCGTTTATTTTTTTGCCAAAAAAGCCAATAACCACACGCCTTTGGCGTGATTATTAGCTTTCAAGTTTCAGATTCTAACCGGCATCTTCACCTTCTTGTGGACCCTGCTTTTAATTGTTCCCGGAATTATTAAGTCATTTTCTTACTCACAGTCATTTTTCATTTACCGGGACGCCATCGACCGCGGTGAGCGGATGAGTTACCTGGATGCCATTACCCGCAGCCGGGAATTGATGGATGGTCATAAAATGGACTACTTTGTGATGGTTCTAAGCTTTATTGGCTGGGACTTACTCGTTCTTGTCACCCTTGGGATTGCCGCCATTTGGGTTCAACCGTATATGGGATTGAGCTTCGCTAACTTCTACAACGAACTTGCAAATCAGCACGATGCAGCCCCTGAGCTGATTGACGAAAAAGCCACCAGCGACGACCAGGCTGATAACGACGATCATACTAACAACGACGATAAGCAGTAGCTCGGCGATGATGTTAACGGTCAGTTAGGGATTGATTCCCACTTTTTCATGGTTGCCATTGGTCGTTAAAGGGTGCCTGGATCGCGATGACAAGTCGGATCCGAGCGCCCTTTTATGATCGGTTATTTGAAAGTGCTTACATAATAAGTAAACTATGATAAAATACAAATAACAAATCTCATTTTATAAAACGGAAGGTGACTGTATGATGATCACAACATTCGGTGAGTTGATGCTGCGCTTAACCGCAACGGAAAACCAGCGTTTTACCCAAGCAAGCAATTTTAAAGCCAACTTCGGCGGTGCAGAAGCCAACGTTGCCGTTCTCCTCAGCCGCCTAGGTGATCGCACGGCTTTCGTCACCAAGCTGCCTAACAACGCCCTTGCATCCGCGGCAATCGCTGAGCTGAAGGGCTTCGGTATTGACACTTCCTTAATTACCCGGGGTGGGAACCGAATGGGGATCTACTTCGTTGAAACCGGCAGTGACCATCGCGGCAGCAATGTCATTTATGATCGGATCGGCAGTTCCTTTGCCACCTCAGTGTTTAAGGACTACGACTGGGATTTTCTTCTCATGCGAACCAGCTACTTTTACATTTCTGGCATTTCGGCAGCCCTGTCTCCCGAACTTCGGCGAACGCTTTTATGGACGGCCAACTATTGCCATCAGCACAATATTAAGGTGATTTATGACGCGAACTTTCGTGGTAAATTGTTGTCGCCAGCCAGTGCCCAGGCCTTTAACAGCCAGCTCATGCCCAGCGTCGATATTTGCCTGGCTAATGATGTGGATCTAAAGCCGGCGTTTGGCCTCTCAATTGACCCAAGTCAGGCCACCGCCGACGAAATTGAACAAACCTTACGCCAAATTCCAAAGGCATTTCCGAACTGTCAACAGGTTGCGTCAATTTTTAGAAAGCCTGCCGGCCCATCCACTCAGAAGTGGTTTGCAACGCTTCTTGATCATCATCAATTTTTCACCAGCCAAACGTACGAAACGACTGCCCACCACGAAATTGGTGCCGGGGATGCGTTTGGCGGCGCCCTGACCCATGGCATTCTCAACGGGTTTACACCACAATATCGCCTCGACTACGCCCTGGCGGCGGCCATCTTAAAATTGTCAATTGCCGGTGATTATCCGTTGATCACCGATAGCGATATTCAGGCCCTGCTTACCAAAGACAATCCGCCAACCGTTAACCGCTAATTTCTTGCGACTGAATCCTTAAAAGTGGGACTCAGTCTTTTTTTGTCATTATTTGCTGGCTTCTGATTGTTATTTGCTTATGTCATAAAAAAGTAATCTTTTTGCAAAAAAGTTTTGTCAGGGTCGCCTTAGTGGTTCTGATCCCCGTAACATTGACAACCCCGCCATTAATCGGGCTTGTCACGAGGTTTCAAATAGCATAGTTTATATAGTGACGCAAATGAAATACCCAATAAAATTGACATAAAAGTGAGGATCACCATGATAAAACGACAAATTGCTTACTTTTTAGCAACCGTTGGGGTTAGCGTTGGCATAATCGCTTCGTCAGCAGCCAACACCCACGCGGCCACCCTCTCCATTCCAGACGTTTCTGAATGGCAGGGAAAAATAACCAACCTCCAAGCTCAAAACCTTAAAAATCAAGTATCATTCGTCATTAACCGCCGCCAATATGGCAGCAGCTACGTTGACAAATACGCCACTAATAACACCGCCCTCTATGTAAAATACGGCATCCCGTTCGGGGAATACGATTACGCGATGTTTACCAGCCCCGCCAGCGCGAAGGCCGAGGCGAAGAACTTCTATAACCGCTCCAATAAGAATGCCCGTTTTTACGTGTTGGACTATGAACAAAATAACGTGACGTCTGGCTCCTCAAAGAGTGCCGTTTCCGCCTGGTACAACGAGATGCGTTCGTTAACCAATAAAAAATTGGTCTTTTATTCTTACCAGTCCTTTGCGACCCAGTATGCCGGCAGTGCCCGCAATAGCTTCGATGCCCAGTGGATTGCCAACTACTCCGCTAAGCCATCCATTCATACCGACCTCTGGCAATATACCAATAAACACTACTTAGCCGCCCTGGGAAAGTACCTCGACGACAGCAAGGTGATGACCTCAACGCATCCAGTTTCTTGGTGGACTGGGAATAGTGACGCCGCAACGGCCTTACAGGACGCGGCAATCACCAGCACCCCGAAATACTATCATGTGCTGAACACCACCAAGCAGCTCAGTACGTTTAAAAAAGTTTATTTGTACAATTCGAAGACCTTTGACAAGGCCAACCGCGTTAAAGCCGTTTCTGCCGGCAGTAACATCAGCATTCAGTCGGTTGGCAAGCGCGCCAGCGGCTCATATTACTTCACAACAACGACCGGTCAGTACGTGACCGCCAATCGTTCATACGTGAGCGAATAGGAGGCAATAAGCAAATGACATTCAAAAAACGATTTATCAACTCATTCATCGCGGTGGCCGGCACCACTGCTTTGGCGTTTGGCGGCTACACCTTAGCTAATAACACCGTTTTTCACGCGAACACCGGAATTAGTTCTGCCAAGCAGACCCCAGCTCCCCAATCCCTAACGGTGGCCGGCACCAAGCTCACGGCATCGATCACCAATAGCGATCCCAAAGATTATCGTCTGGATTACAACGATGCCAACAACACCCGCCACGCGACATTTGAAATGCAGACGTTTGCCGATACCCAGTCAGCAACCGATTCTCTCAACTATGTTGGCAATCCTGACGGGACCAAGGATAAACTAAAGGATGGCAAGGCTGCCATTTCACAAGGAACCCTCGGCCACGTTTATACTCATTGGAACCAGGGCAACTGGTCAATTACCACCGTGACGCCGTCTGAGGCCGCGGGTGGTCAGAACCCCACTCAGTTTGCCAGTCAGGTCGCCAGCCAACTCAGTCAATTCCCATTACCAAATCAGAACGTGACTCACGGGGCGATTGTGTTGTATGCTAATAACAACTCAGAGATGGCAAATACGGTTAAATGGCAAGAAAACACGCGGGTTTATGAAGTCACCAGCGATCAAAGCAACGTTGCCATTCAGTTAAGTCATCAAGCCAATTAAGGAGGGCCACAATGCGCCACAAAAAATTAGCCGGCCTGGCCGTTGGATTATTGCTCGTCGTTGGCGGGCTCAGCGGCTGCAATTCGAACAAGCAGGGCCAAGGAAATCACGATTCCGGTTCCAAAATCACGAAGTCATCCCGAACCGATATGCAAAATTCATCAACTAGTGACTCGTCGAGCAGTGAAAGCAGTTCATCACAGTCATCAAGTAGTTCGTCGCCGGCTAGCGATCAATCGTCAGCGACCGCTCCGAAAACAACCGGTTCCCGAATTTCAACTTTCAACAATCAAATCACTCAGAAACTCGGAAACGTCAAATTACCAACCACTGACGGCTTGGGTTCCGGCAGCCAGAATTTAAACATGCGCTACCGCGGTACCGCTGCTAACTATGTCGTGTATTACAGCGTTGGCAGTCAACCACAGAATCTAAACGCCGGCGCGGTTGCCAACGAAACGGCTTACGCCAGCTTTCAAAAGAAAACCTACGCTTCCTCTCGCCAGGCGGCCGGAGCTGTAAATTATTCCTCAGCAGCCTCAAAGGGACTGCCAAAGGTTAAATTAAGTTCCAAAATCACCGGCTATGAGAATGCCGGCGGCGGCCAACGCTATATCGCGTGGAACGAGGGTCGCTGGGCCGTTTCCGTTCACGGAAGCGTCGTTAACAATACCGATCCGAAGCAAACCGCTAAACACACCGTAAGCTTACTGGATCAAAATATGCTACCCGTTCCTGAAAGTCGTGGCACAATCAGCTTCAACGTGCACACGTCGACCGACCACACTCGGGATCAGGCCATTACCTGGCAGGCGGGCCGAACCGTCTACACGCTTAAAGGGCAAACGATCGACACTTCGGTTAAGATGGCCACAAGCGTTAAATAACCAATCAATTTCTAACAAGCTGAATGGCTCAGCCCCAATCGGTTGGGCTTTCAGCTTTTAATTTGGTCGTGAAAGGACTCACTATGAAACTCATCATCTCTCCCACCAAGAAAATGGTGGTTAACACCGATGACTTTGATGTCCAAGAAGTCCCCATCTATCTTGAAAAGACCCGCCAAGTGCTGGCAGTTCTCCAGAATTATTCGGACAGCGAGCTTAAAGACTTGTGGCACACCAGTGATCGGCTGACCCAAATCAATGCCGATCAGCTCCGTCACACGGATCTGGCGGGGCCATTGACGCCTGCGGTGATGAGCTATTCTGGCATTCAATTTCAATCAATGGCACCGGGAATTTTGACGGGGCCGGCTTTGAAGTATCTCCAGCGGAACCTGCGCATTCTATCGGGGTTTTACGGAATTTTGAAGCCGTTCGATGGGGTTGTCCCCTACCGATTGGAAATGCAAAGCCACATACAGGTTAACGGGACAACCAACCTCTATCGTTTCTGGGGTGACAGCCTTTACCGGGCGCTTGACACGCAGCCGGGAGAACCAATCATTAACTTGGCGTCAAAGGAATACGCCAAGGCGATCACCCCGTTTCTAACCCCCACTGACCAGTGGATCGACATTGTCTTCGGTCACCTGGTTGGCGGTAAGGTTAAAACCCGCGCGACTTTAGCCAAAATGGCCCGGGGTGAGATGGTCCGCTACATTGCCGAACATCAGCTTACCAAGGTTAGCGACCTTCAATCATTTGATTCGCCAAGGTACGTCTATGATCCGCATCGGTCGACAGCAACAAAACTCGTCTTCTTAGAGGCCGGCCAAGCAGCCGCAAGCAAGCCTCGCCGTTAACAATTTAGCAAACTAATTAACAGGGGTCGTACAAATTAGTTACAAATCCATTAAAACGGCGAACGATCCGCGGCCGACATGGTACAATTTGAGACAGAAGTTGGAGGGAGAAGAACATGAAAATAACAAAATGGTTGCGGGCAACAGTGATTGCCTGCGCAACAGCATTAACATTTGGAATTGGTCTTGGCTTTGTCAGCCAGTCCGCATCGGTTGACGCGGCAGCGGTTAAATACACAACCGTCTCAACCTCGACCATGAAAAAGGCGCCGTATCATAAGAAATCAACAACCGGCGTCATTTGGAACGCTTCACATACCAAGAAAGTCGCCACCCTCAAGGGGTACCCTTACACGACTTGGTACGCCACTAAAAAAGTGGTCATGAAGAAGACTGGCGGGTCTAACGCGCTTTATTATCAAGTGCAGAATGGTTCCGGCACGGTTTCGGGTTACGTTTGGCATAACTACGTCACCCCGGGGAAATCACCGTTCGGCTTAAAATACGCCTTGGGGGCCGTTGCTCTTGACGTGAATACCAATGGAGTTGTGTGGTCAAAGAGCGCGAACACGCCGCGGCCAATCGCCTCAATTTCAAAATTAATGACGCTATATCTGGTTCGGCAAAAGATCAGCAATGGTGGCGGCACTTGGAATTCCAAGGTCGACACCAGCAATGCCGGTCTCAAAAAGCTCGGCAAGGACAAAGATTTTGGCGGTTTTAAATTCACTAAAAATTCTTACACCGTCCGGGATCTTTATTTAGCAGCGTTAATTGAATCATCCAACAACTCAGCAATTGCGTTGGGTCAATGGGTTGCCGGTGGTTCAACCCCCGCCTACAACAAAAAATTCATCTCAATGATGAACGCGCAGGCAAAAACATGGGGGCTGGACAACAGTTCGTTTGTATCAGCTTCCGGAATGGAACAGAATAGTTTGAAGCCGTTCGGTTACAGCATTGGCGGCGCAAATGCCAACATGGTATCGGCCGCCGACGTTGCCCAGATTGCCCGGCATTTCATTAATGACTACTACGACGTACTTACCGATGCCTCGGTTAAATCAATGAGCTTGGATGGTCAAAAGCTGTACAACTACAACAACATGCTTCCAGGCCGCAAGTATTACCAAAAGTCACTTAACGTTGATGGTCTCAAGACCGGTTACACGGTTCCTGCAGGTTACTGCTTCGTTGGAACTGGTCGAAAGAGCGGCCATGACCGCATTATTACCGTCGTCCTTCACGATGAAAATGAGTTTACCGAAACCCGTTCATTGATGAACTACGTTTACGATAAGAACTTAGCTTAAATACCAGCGCTATTAAATGGTGCCATTACAAATTGTTAAAAATCAGCCAGTTATTCCGTTTCTTGGAATGACCGGCTGATTTTTTCTGACGAAGTTATCTTTCAAGCCACCAAGTCCCCCGGCTCAAGCCTTACTCAGACAACTGTCGATCTGCGAAGGGCCGAATCTTGACTATTTCTGAATAATTGGTTACTTTAAAGATTAGGTGTCGCTTTTCTAAACATACATGATGACGACTGATTCATCTTCGGCAACGACCCAACCTAATTGGGGGCTTTTTCAATGAAACTTATGGCATATGACATGTCCCGCCCGCTCAAATTTATTCAAAGCGGCCATTTTTCTTCAGGCACTGGATGGCAGCACCTGCCATCAACCCGGAAGGCCGACACCGAAATTCTTGTCGGGACAAAGAATGCGATCAGCCTCGAAGTTATGGGAGAACCCGTCACCCTTTCAGCGGGAAACGCGCTCTGCGTTTTTCCGGGAGAAAGCATGGTTGGCACGCCATCAACAACCCAAAACGCTGAGTTCACCTGGCTTCATTTTGTGAACCAGTCACCGCTCTCACAAATTGATACATATCCACAAGATTTTAAACAATCAACCTCGCTAATTCTCCCGCGGGTCTTCAAGTTCAACGACCCAAACCGAATCTTAGCGTTAACGGCCCAACTGTTGGACGCGACGCATACTTCCGAAAATAATTTAGTATCCGCGAATTATTTCGTGTCATTTTTCATCAGTGAGCTTGCTCAGGACTACTTTCAAGGCATTCACCAATCGAGCTATGACGAAGGCATCGTCAATCGCGTCAAGGAATGGATCCGAGCCAACATTAACACCGACCTCAAAGTCAAAGACATTGCCAGTCAGTTTAATATGAATAAGGATTACATGGCCCGGCTATTTAAACGGGTGACCGGAACCACCATTAAAACTTACATCAACCAATCGAAAATTAATTTGGCCCGGTATCTGTTATTAACGTCGGACCTGTCGGTTGCTGAAATTGCCCAACGCTGCTTTTTCTATGACTATAAATACTTCTTCCGGTTATTCAAAAAGGAAACCTCATTAACGCCGCTAAAATACCGGAACACGTTCACGAATACTTTCTTGAATAATCCCAACGTCGATCCCGGCTACGATGTTGGTAAAGTCGTCGCTCTCCTCGAGAAGGGCATCAAAAAGTCGACCCTCTATTAATGCAAACTATCAGCCAACCCAACGAGGCTGCCTTTTTGGCATCCCCATTGGGTTGGCTGATAGTTTAAACGCAAAAGTTTTTGGCTAACTGATCGACCCAACTTTATCATCTGCATATTGGTTTCGGTAACTGAGAGGCGATACGCCGTAACGCCGCTTAAACGCCATTGAAAAATAATAGACGTTCTGATAACCAACATCGGCCGCAATCCGACTGATCTGTTCAGAAGTGGACAAAAGACGTTTGACGGCTTCCTCTAAGCGGTATTTCGTCAAAAACAGATTAGGCGTAATGCCAAATGTCTTTTTCATACTGCTTGTCACGGAGTTGGGATGGACATGAAACACCTGCCCGAGTTTTTCGTTGGTAATTTTTTCATCAAAGTGATCGCGTAAATATCGCTGAATTTGGGTGGCCAAAATCGCCGTCTGGGATTGACTTGTCGCTGGGGATTGGACCTGCTGCAACAGGTCTAAAAATAATTGCTGGGTCTGCCAAAAGCCAACCGCATTCTGGGCAGCGCTGTTCTGAAATATTTTTTTAACCAGGGCACAAATTCCCGGCATGTTCGTGATATGACTGTGCTTGCTTAAAAATAGGGTCATTTTCGGCGTGTAATAGTGTAAAGATGGCACCGGAATCACAGAATGAAGTTCTTGGGGCTCACTGGCCTGCAGGTAACAGCCAGTGACTGAAAAATGAACCCAGTAGTATTCGGTTGTCTGATCCATGGGCTTCCAAGAATAATGGTGGTGCTTAGGCTGTAAAATAAACATTTCACCCGGCCCAACGACGTATTCCTGATCATCCTCGGCAATATACAGTTTTCCGCGAACCATGAAGATCATGACAAAGAATTGAAAGTTGTTGCGGTTAGGGTGGCGATCGCCGGGATTAAACACAACGTGCCCACTCTGAACGTAGGTCGGTAATGGTAAACATGAAATTGATAAGTATTGATTAGTCATCGCAATCTTCCCTTACATGAAATCCAATCATTCAAACAAACTTATTAGTGCTTAACTAAGACGCATCATTCATCACAAATATTCCCTTCGATAATATTGTAAGCGCTTATTTAATGGGTAAAAACTCACAAATTTGTACATAAAGTTTAAAAATCCGACGAATCAGCCAATCTTGCGGGCATTTTTCCGATATTTGGGGACCTTCGAACGACTTGCAATTGACTATCACCGCAAAAAAGCATAATCTGTTCTCTGGGAAATAATGATTTTTTGACAGAATTCAGGAGATTAACGACAAATGTTTGAAGAAAATACGAATTATGACTTATTCCGCAAACTCCACCCGCGTTCCTTTTCTGAGGCGCTGGTTGCTAAGTATGCCAAGTCCGAATTAGAGAATCGCGCCGCTAACGGTGACGGCGAAGCAAAGATGCTGCTGGCCATTCGTGCAAGTGAATTACGGGAAGAAAACCGCTCAATTAGACCCGCTGCTCGTCAAAAACCGCGGGTCGCTTCTCCGGTGACCTTTATTTTTCGCATGCGGCTCACTTAGTTTGACTGATGACGCGTCGGAATTGGCAATGGCCCTTCGATGCTTACCGTTTCGTTATTAGCACAATGATGAATTGATTTTCAGCTTTAAAGGGCTGGGATATGGCAGATTTTAACCATGTCTCAGCCCTTTTTTGACATAAAAAATGAACCCACAATGACACTTGGGTCCATCCGTTAAAATCCTTGTTCACTTACTTTTATGAAAAATTAAGTTCAAAGTGTCAACACAATTTTGCCCTTCACGGCATTTTTTTCCAAGTCATAATGGGCATTGGCAGCTTCATCCAACGGCATTTTAACCAATTCATCATCCAACAAAAAGCCGTCGACCATTCGCTGATTCAATAGGTGCGCCGCGTTGGTTAGCTGATCAACGGTCGCATGACTCATGACAAATCCCCGGATCGCCTTATCAGCCGTGTAGAATTTGCGAACATTGAAGGTAAACTGGTCATTTTCAGGAGCGGTAATCAACCCGATCATCCCGCCTTGATTGAGGATATCGATATTATCCTCCAGGGCAACCTTTCCCGAAGTGTCGACCGCAAAGTCAACCCCGGGGATTCCGGATTCTTTTAATTGGCCGGGAATCGATTTGGTGTAATCCAGAACCGCATTACTACCAAATCGGTCCATCTTATCAAAATCAGCCTGATTGCTCGTCGTCACGACTTTTAAGCCCATTGTATGCGCAATTTGGACCAGCTTGGTCCCCACATGACCGGCAGCGCCTTCAACCATAATGGCCTGCCCGCTCTTCGCATGAAATACCTGGTTAATTAGAATGGCAGCAGTTGCTGAAGAATGAACCGTCGCAACCAACTGAAGCGGATCGACTTTATACGGAATATGAAAGAGACGTTCTTCCGGAACGGCAGCAAACTCACTGGCAACCCCCTGCCGACCGTCATAGCCCATCGAATTTGTCCAGGCCATGTCGCCAACTTTAAAGCGATCGACATTGGTCCCGACTTCCTGAACCTCACCGACAGCATCGCGCCCGATCACAAACGGAAACGATAATTTCGTTGGAAATCCACCGGAACGCACGAAGGTGTCGACGTGGTTAACGGCCACGGCCATCACCTTGATCAACACGTCGTCTCTCCCAATTTCCGGTTTCGGCAGATCCCCAATGACAATGTTTTTGGGGCTGCCGGTTTCATTAATATAAGCGGCTTTCATGTATAGGTCTCCTTTCACAATCATTCAACAACTCACCTTCATTATATTCCGGAATGAGTTGGGATTTGTCATAAATGCTTAGCCAATTAGGCAACAAAAAAAGGCGGCTGGCCGTAAAAGTGCCGAGCCACCCACCAAACATGCAATTGTGCTTGTTCCTAAGCTTATATACGCCAACATCAATCAGTAAACTCAAGGATGAAAAAATATATAAAATTATGAACGCCACTGAATCTTAAACGATTGGGGGCCATCAATTGAATCAACCTTTTCAACGTCACCATTAACTGGGGCGTGATCGATCAAAAATCCTGGATGCAAATGATTGGTAAAATTAAACTGATAGGCAAATCCCGCCTTTTCCTTCTTAGCCTTCATCACACCATAGCTTCCGTCTGACAATTTAACAATTTGTTCCTTTTTCTTATCAGGATCAACATAGATTGTTGTCATCTTAGCACCTCCACTTTTATTATAGCAGGGTGCGTCACAAACAGATTACTTTTACATAAGAAATTCCTAACGGCAACAAAAAAGATTACCCGGATACATGGATACATGTCCAAGCAATCTCAAATTGATCATGGTTCACGACTTATTTTTAATCTGATTAACCGGCCATTGCGGGGCCTGCCCATCCAGCACCCGAACAACTTCACTAGCAGCGTCAGTGGCCATCCGCGAGAAGCTTTCAGTCGTACTCGACCCAATATGGGGCGTCAGTACCAGGTTGTCAAACTGAAATAACGGGCTGTCCAATGGCAGCGGTTCAGATTCAAAAACGTCGAGACCGGCCCCAGCAATCGCGTGGTTGCGCAACGCCGCTACTAACGCATTGGTATCGATCAGGCCACCCCGTCCAAGATTGACCACCACACTGCTTGGCTTCATTTCAGCCAGTTGCGCGGCACCGATAATGTGATGGGTCGCCGGATTATGAGCCAGGTGCAGGGAAATCACGTCGGATCGTTTCAAAAGCGTGTCGAGATCCACAAACGTGCCGTATTCGGAATCCTTTGGCGAACGGTTGTAAATCAGGATGGTCATCCCCAACGCGCTCGCCTTCTTGGCAACCCACTGGCCGATCCGACCATAACCGACAATTCCCAGGGTTTTACCGGCTAAATCAAAACCGCGGTGGCGCAACGCGTAAGTGTAGTCACCCTTGCGCATCTCCATAGAAGTCTTGGTTAAATTTTTTGATAAATCAAATATGTGCGCCAAGGTCGTTTCGGCAACGGTTTCGGCGTTGGCCTTTGGGGTGATGGTGACCCAAACACCGTGTTGGGCGGCCGCATCCAGATCCACGTTGTCATAGCCCACCCCATGACGGGCAATGATCTTCAAGTTGGGCATTTGTGAAAGCACGGATTCCCCAATGTGATCAACAAACAAAATCATGCCGGCCGCATCCCGACCGACTTCCAAAATATGATCAGCGTCAGTCCGATCAACCTCGACTAGTTCAAGATTGTGTTCCCGCAGGTACTGCTTGCCGTCTTCGGACAACGACTTTGGAACAATAACTTTTTTCAATTTAAAAACCTCACTTCTTTGAGTTAAAATAGTCGGCCGCGTACGCCAACATATCGGCCGTCTGCTGGTTCAATAACGGTGGCAGATTGTCAAAATCAAAGTAGTCCAACCGCACCGTTTCGTCGGTTTCAGCGCTTAATAGCTGACCGCCAACCGGTTTGACGTGATAGAGCGCATTGATTGTCTGCACCACGTCTCCATTTGGATAACGGGTTTCCCCCTTATCGAAGATCTTCATGAAATTGACAATTTCAACGTCCAGGCCGCTATCCTCTTTGAATTCGCGGACACAAGCCTGGGCATACGTCTCGCCATATTCCAGATAACCGCCGGGAAGACTCCAATTGTGCGTGTCGGTTCGAAGATTCAGGAGAACCTGTCCCTGATTATTTAGTAGAATTCCGCCAGCCGTGTTCAAAATGATTGGCGTGTGGCCCACCAATCCTCTGATCATCGAAATGTAGTCCTTTGCCATTTGTATTGATCATCCTTTCGTTAAAATATCGTTCTTACTGAAAAGTGTGCACGTCTCAAAAGAATATGGCAAGTTTTCCGCTACTTTATTTACGGTCGGGGAACCCTCACCTGATGATTTCCGGTCAATTTCGAGAATTCTAGCGGCCGGCATCCCTAAAAAGCCACTGGAGAGCCGTTTTCGATTAAGGGATCTGATATATCAGAATCGAAACTACCGATTTTGGTGTTTTTTTGCTTTAGATAACGGTTACAGTAAATTAGTTTCGAAATCCTTTATTTGTCAACGTTTTCATAAATGTTTTCACTTGTATTTTACTAAAAAGTGTTTAGAATGATAATTGAAGATGAGAGGGGCAAACTGATTACTGACATATTAGTTACCCCTTTAAAAACTGCCCCTACTTGATAAGATAAGAAAGGAAGCACCTATTATGACAAACACAACTGATTGGAAAACCGCCCTTAACTCAGAAAAAGACTTTAAGAACTTCATTACCGATTACTTCCAGAAACACGAAGAACTGACTGGTAATTATGAAAACAGTTCTTACTATGAATATTACACGGTTCGTTTGGACAGCCGTGATGGCTTGATCATCACGCTGACCACCGGCTTGAACACCACTGGTAATACCGGCATGAGCCCAATTCCATTTAAGGATGTCGAAAAATTGTCGATCGAACAGTTCCGTCAACTGATTCTTCACAAGAAATTCGCTGACATGCACACCTCACTGGCTGACGTCTTCAAGACCGTTGCTGGCGTTCCGGATGCTGTAAACGAATAGTTCAAATAACGTCAAAAGCGGCCGGCACAAAACTCACGTTTTGCGCCAGCCGTTTTTTGTCGTCTCTTTTGACACGCCATAACTTTTCATGGTTATTGAATAATCTTCCGGTTAGGATCCAACCAATTAATCACAATCACGAGAATCAAAATAATCACAACGCTTATAAATACCCCGTGTAATCCGTGCAGAATAATTTGGTCAATCATCAGATGATGGACCACTACTGTCTGTTGGCTGGAACTAATCACGCCGTTGACCTGAGAAAAATGAATCCCATCGTGGAGGTTCAGGCGAATCACCAAGTTCAAAATGGCGCCATACAACCCGGCCATCACAGTTTGCCCCAGAGAACGTCCCAGCGTCAGAATTGACGTCGCCGATCCAACCATGTTGGGTGCGACCAGGTGCTGGCTGAGAACCGTGTTCATACTGATTACAATTCCCATGCCGGTCCCGTTGAGCATGGCAATCACGTAAAACGCCCAAACCGGGAATGATCTACCGGCAAAGATCAGGCAGAAATACCCCACCAGCATGATTCCGATCAAACTAATGGCAATTCTCTTGGGAACGAATTTGGCAAGTAGGGGGCCAACGAAGAATGACGCAATCAACCACATAATCGAACTCGAAGTCACCACTAACCCAGCAGTCGTCGCCGAGACATGGTACAGCGACTGCAGCCAAATGGGAAAGTAGACCTGGTAGCCGATTAAAACCCCGCTCAAAATGGTTGCCGTCACAATTTGAATGCTAAAGGTCGGCGAACGAAACATCGCTGGCGACAGTAATGGGTCGGCAAAACGATGCTCTTGAACAATCAACCGCCAAACCCCAAAAATGGCAATTACCAGTAAAATTGCAGCGTAAAGCGGCTGGGTATCCAACAGTTGAATGGCCAGCAGTAATCCGACTAACCCAATAGCCAACCAAACAATGCCAAGCCAGTCAATGGTCAACCGGGAATTGAAGGTCTTGCGTTCGTGGTAACCGAAAAGGACCAGTGCAATGACCAAAATTCCCAAGGGAACGTTCACAAAGAACACCCAGTGCCAGGAAAGCCGATCAACCAAAAAGCCGCCAATTAAAGGGCCAACCAACGCTGATAATCCCCAGGCCGTATTATTGAACGCCAGCACATTGGCCCGCTGTTTAAAGCTAAAGTTATCGGCAATGATCGTAAAGGTCAGGGGCATCACTGCCCCGGCCCCAATTCCCTGAATTCCTCTGGCGACAACCAAAATCAAAATTGATGGTGACAAGCCGCTTAGAAATGACCCGCCGGTAAACACAATCACTCCCCAGAGAAATACATTTCGCCGGCCCATTGAGTCGGCTAACTTCCCGTAGATCGGGGTCGTGACGGCGGTGGTTAATAAGTAGGCGCTCATAATCCAACTTTGAAACGCCAGGCCGTGTAGCTCACTAATAATGGCCGGCAGCGCGGTGGTTACGATGGTCACTTCCACTGAGGTCATGAACGTGGCAATAAATACGGCGACCATGATCAGCCACCGCTTGTTATGGACTGGCTGTTGCGTTAAGTCCGCGGTTTTATTTTCCATAAGACAATCCTTCTCTCTATCAAACCATCCATAGAAAATATTACCATTTTCGGGTAAAATAATGAACAATGCCTGAAAACGGATGGTCAGTTTCACCGCCGTTTCAGCCCTAATCGATTATAAGGAGTCCTCACTTTGAAAATTCATTTTGACACCGCCAAACCAACCGAGCTGGCGGCCATCATGCGCATTGAGCACACCGGCTTCACCCCGCAGGAAGCGGCAACTAGCACCGCTATGGCCGATCGGATCAGATTCTTTCCCGATACGTTCATCACCGCAAAAACCGAAACAGATCAAATCGCCGGCTACATTGTTGGTCCAGCTTTTGATCACCGTTACCTGACGGACGAACTGTACGAAAAGGCAGCTCCCAACAATCCCAGTGCCCCTTACCAAACCGTCCTCAGTTTGGTAGTTGATCCCGCTTTTCAACGGCACGGGATCGCCACCCAGCTGCTTAACCAACTGGCGACCGTTGCCATCAGCCAAGGCCGAAAAGCAATCACCCTTACCTGTTTGGCAAAATTAGTGCCCTTCTATGAACGGAACGGTTACAAAAATGAGGGCGTCGCTGATTCCGACCACGCGAATGAAACCTGGTTCAACATGGTTAAAACGCTCAGTCAAAACTAACGACCGGTTCTTGGCAAGCGAGTGCTGCCATCTTTAACAGCAGCCGACCCTCTCTTGGTAGTTCAAGTAGGCTAACCGGTGAAATTTCCTTAAATTTACCTTGTCCCCAGTCAGTGTTGCTTGAACCCTTATGACAATAGTGTTATTATGCCACTAACTTGAAACGGTATTTATGTAAGGAGCAATTCACCTTGATGACTAAAAAAAGTTTGATTGCCGCTGTATTAGCATCCCTGACATTTGCAACGGCGCTACCTGCCACTTTTCTAAGCAGTCCGGCTCAGCCCACCTACGCCAGTTCGGCAAAGGCCGCGGCCGGCTCAACAGTGGCCCGGGCCGTTAAGAAAACTGGCGACCTAAACCCGTCCAGCAGCGTTCAGCATTTTTCCAAAGCCACTTACACCAAGTATTCAGCTTACTTTGATAAGCAATATAATGTTGACCGGATGAGCAAATCGTCTGTGTTCACCAAGCACCGCGCAACCGTGTACACCCCATCATCTCAATTACGGGGGTATTTGGCAGCATCGATGAAGACTTGGAATAAATCATTGGGAGCCACCGTCTTCGCAACCGGGACTAGAGCCCACCATACCATCACCGTGAACTTCGGCACCGGCGGTAAGGATGCCAGCGAGTGGGATGGCCTGTACAAAACCAATAAACTTTACGTCAACAAGCGCCATTTCTATAGTCCCAGCTACATGCTGACCGTTTTGCAAGCAATCAGCGGCCATAAGGTGTCGGCGCCCAAGACTGCCGCTGATAAGGCCGCGTACGAAAAATACTACATGGGATTCTGGGAAGCAACCATCACCCACGAACTCGGTCACAGTTTGGGACTGGACCACACCCCTTACCAGGACGATATTATGTACGCCCAATCCGGGGATAGTTCCAGCAGCATCAAGTATTCATGGACCAGTTCGAAAGCCGGTAACGGCACGGTGGCCGCATTGACCAACGTATTATCAACCCGGGATGTTAACCGCGCCAAACTGACCAAATTACTGGGTTACTGGTGAGAATCAGTGCCCGTTTCATAAAATAATCAAAAATTCAAAACAGCGTCGCCATTAATCGATCCGATTAACGGCGACGCTGTTTTGAGTTGCGTGACGATTTCAATTTATTTTAAATGCGTGTTCAAAAAATCAATGATAATCTTGGCGATCTCCGGTTGCATAAACAATTCATCCATGTGCTGAGCACCCTGCAATTCATACAAGTCCGCTTCAACACCGTGGCTGATCAGATCGTCGTATAATGACCGACTGTCATCAACGGGAACCACTTCGTCTTCGGTGCCGTGGAGCAGCAGGAAAGGCACCGTTGAATCAGTGATAAACGTGTGCGGATCGGCCTGGGCAACCAACTCAGGATTATCTTCCGGTTCGCCGCCCAATAAATTACGGTAGACAAAGTCGAAGTCCGACGAAGCACTATTCTGCTTGGCAGACAGTGGATTGACCACGCCATACCAGGGAATGGCAGCCTGAACGACACTGCTTTGATCCAAGTAATCACCAACGTCAAATTGCTTTTGCCCGTTGGTTACCGCCAGCATACTGGCAAGGTGGCCGCCGGCGGACTCGCCCATCACCGCGAGCCGCTCGGGGTCAATTTGGTACTTGTCAGCGTGGGCCTTAATATAGCGAATGGCCGCCTTGGCATCGGTCAACTGAGCCGGCCAAACAGCTTGGTTGCTATTGCGATATTGAACGCTCACAACCACAAAGCCGGCGCGAACAAAGTCAACCAGATTTGGCAAATGAACGTTGTGGTCGACAGCCATCCAGCCGCCGCCCCCAAACCAAAAGATCGCTGGCAAGGCGTGCGGCTGCCCTTCAAACTGACGAAGAACCGTCAGTTGCAGATCCATGGTTGTGTGTCCCAGCCAGCCGGGAACCTGCGCGTAAGTCACGTTAGTATCCTGCCAGAGACCTGGCCGAGATGTCGAAAGATGAAGTACTTTTTTCATGGTTAATTCCTTCCCTGAACCGTATTGATACGAGTGGTATCGCTTCAATTATACCTGACAAACTGAAAATGGTTTTACAAAAGCGCATTTGATTTTATCCGATTGAACTGGCGATCATACCCCCACATAAAGAGAAGCCCAACCGCCAAAACCGGCAGCCAGAGAATCAAAAATGGCCCCCAGGGACTGCCCTGCCCACTCAGCACACTGGTGGAAATAGTCGGCTGCCAATCAATCAAAAAGTGAATGCCAATAATCCAGACCAGTGAGTTAGTTGCCAGGCGAATCGTCACAAATAAGATGCCGAGAATCACTGCATAACAGGCCTGTTGCGCGGTTACCTGAAGCCCCTGCCCAGCAATCATGTTGGTGAAATGCAGCAGGCCAAACACCATTCCGGACGTGACCGCCGCTAACGTCCATCGATATCGAAAATGATGAAATCGCATGGCGAAGCCGGAGAAAAGCAGGCCCCGACAGGTCATTTCCTCCAGCATCCCAGCTGACAAAGCAACCAGGGTGTTGGCGATGAAAAACGGGGACTTCACCATCCCAATCAACCGATATGGGAATCCACCGGCCAATAGTAGCAGAACTAGCAACGCAATAATGACGCCCAGCATGATTTGCAAGAATCGCGTCATTTTCATCGGGCTTACCAAAATCCGCTGGCCGTTTAATAAGTGAAGCCCAACGCCGACCACCACAGCGGCATATGCAACCCGAATCACCGCCCGGCTGTAAATCGAAACAAGGCCGGTCCCCTGAAATCCCTGTCGGGCCAGGTAACTAATCGCAAATAAGCCGATCAATAACCCAATTGCCCAGCCAACCAGTTGTAACCACGAACCCCGTGTTTTTTCCAAGCAATCTCCCTCTTTCGCATTTATCGAATACGTTTAGGGTAGCACAAAGGCCGGGACCCGCCAATCAATCGATTGACGATCCCGGCCACAAGATAAATGATATACCAATTTGATAGTTAAACGGTTCGATCAAGGAAGCTGACCACGTCGTCCCAAACGTCATCCAAATACCCCTTGGCATGGCGACTCCCCGTCAGCATTCTGGTCGTATAAGGAATTTGATGTTCAGCGAGCGTTTTGGCCATTGTTAACACCCCGCTGGTCGGCACAAATTCATTCAGTGAATTGGCCAAATACATCGTCCCGGTTTGATCGGTGACCCGGTGGTACGGCGTTGCTTCTTCATACTGATCAGTTCGACCATTAAAGTAATTGGTAACGAACCATTTATAAAACGGATCGTTGGCCCCGGTTTGGTTGATGTTGGCACTGGCGGTCGAGTTGAAGCCGCTGGTGTCCCCTTCCGCAGCGACCACGTTTTCATGCTTACCAAGCCAATCGTCAATATCGAGAATCCCTGACAATGACACAATCGGAATTCCATATTTAATGGCGAGTTCAACGACCATGTTGCCGCCAGCCGATGACCCAAAGGCCCCGATATGATCGTGATCAAACGGCAAGTCGGATTGTTTCAGCCAATCAAAGAGCCGATCCATATCCTCTAAAGGGGCTGGATAAAAGGCCTCCGGCGTAATTCGGTAGGCCGGGGTGACCACCAAATAACCTTCCTTGACGAAGCGTTCGGATGAATCAGCGTCCTTGGATTTATTACCCCGGAACCAGCCGCCACCGTGAATATCAATCAACGCGCCGCGGGCTTGCTGCACGTCACTATCATAATAGATATCCGTTTTTTGATGGTTAACGGAATCGTACTCAACATCGGTTTTTGTTACTAAATGAGCCATTTTGAAATCCCCCTCATGACAATTTAAATTCAGTTAATTCGTCATCACCAAAAGTATCTACCGGAATTCTCCAAAAATCAAAGAAAGCGTCCCGTCAGAATTCCATCCAAAAACGGCCTGCCATCCCCTAGAGAATCCCTCTCTCGAAAGTGGCAAGCCGTTGTTTCGTCATTTATTTGATGAATTAGACCCGTTCAATCTTAAATGTCAGGTCAATATCCTGACCAGCAGAAATGTGGTAGTCGGACTCAACATCGGCGCCCCAACTATCAATGCCACCAACGCCACGAACGGCGCCAAGAATTGAAACCACTGTCCGTCGCGGTAATGGTAATTCTTCAATGTGGGTGGCGTTTTCAAATTCTTCAGCCGTATACGGCAACGCGCTGAAGGCAAATGGCTGGTCAACCTGAGCAAATTTCAGGCTGAACGGCACCTTTGAGTTATCCATGTTACTTTTGACGGAGTCGCGGGTGATGGTCACCCACTTGGTTGCCATATGAACGCCGTTGTCCTGCGGGACCAAATACTTGGCAACCGGTAAGCCATCAACGTGGTAGACGCCAGCTTCGCCACCAGCCACGCGATCCGGGTAGGTTTCGCCAGAAAGCCCTTCATAATCAAACCCGGTTGCCGGAGTTGGCATGATAAACCGCATCCCAAAGACTGGCAGTTCAGGCAGATTTTGATTGCCCGTGTAATGGGCATTCACCAGAATACTGCCGCCTGGTTGGACGGTATAGGTCACGTCAACCGGAGTCGCCGGAACCGTATCGGTTTCAAAATGGAAGACTACCGCAACTTCGTCAGCGTATTCATGATTGGAATACTTGTTATTTTCCGGAGCGATTGGAAAATCAATGAGCTGCCCATTAATTTTAACGTCAATTGATTTAACGGTGCTGAACATGTCCGCACCCAGCCACTGGGCGGATTTTACCGAAAAACCATTTCCCCGGTCGTTATCGGTGGTTGCCCGCCAAAACGTGGGCTTTGGTTCTCGGTAACACCATTCCTTGCCGCCAATTACCAATGACTCAATGCCGCCGCGACCATAGTTAAAGATGTAGTGAAAATCATCGCCACCAACGCCAAGGGTCCCATCGCCATAAATGACTTTTAACTGATTAGTATTTGCCATAATAGTATTTTACCTCCTGCATTGCTGGTTTTTCTGTCCGGTCGGCAAACATCAATCCGTCACCGGAGAATTCGTAATCGGATACCCGATCGTCAAAGTCGCCACCGTATCTGAGCACCTTTTGCCCGGTAACTTCATCCTTAACTTCAACGGCTTGATCGATGAAGTCCCAGATAAAGCCGCCCTGATACATCGGGTACTTGTCAAATAGGTCCATGTACGACTTCATGCCGCCAATCGAATTTCCCATATCATGCATGTATTCACAGAGAATAAACGGTTTTTGCGGATTGTCATCCAGATACTCGGAAATTTCCTTCGGTGACGCGTACATCCGACTTTCAACGTCAGAAATCTGCGGTTTGTACTTTGGATTATGGAAGACCCCTTCGTAGTGAACTAACCGCGACGGGTCGACTTTCTTATAGTAGGCATTCATCGCCGCAATGTCGTCACCGGCATACGATTCGTTACCCAGAGACCAGAAAATAATACTGGTGTGGTTTTTAAAGGTTTCGTAGTTATTCCGGGCGCGATCCAGAACCGCCTGCTTCCACTGAGGTAAGGATCCTGGGACATTATCCGAAGGCTCAACGGCCCCGTTTTTCTGCCAGGTACCGTGAGATTCAAGGTTGTTCTCAGCCATCATGTAGATTCCGTTGGTGTCGCACAAATAGTACCAGGAAATGTGATCCGGATAGTGGCAGGTCCGAACGGCGTTAATATTGTTCTTCTTGAAAGTGGCAATATCGGCTTTCATATCGGCCATCGTGATTGTCCGGCCAGACTTGGCATCCCACTCATGGCGGTTAACCCCTTTAATGAGAAGCCGCTTGTTATTGAGCATAATGACTTTATCCTGGTTGATTTCGATTCGGCGAAAACCAAACTGGTAAGGAATCACTTCAAGAACCTTGCCTGACTGGTCGGTCACCGTCAGCGTTAAGTTGTATAGGTAGGGATCATCATTATCCCAAAGATGGATCTGATCAAATGGCGTGTCGACAATGCGAACGTCGCTTTCGGCAGTTGCCTTGGTTTCATAAACCGGCTGGCCGTTGGCATCGGTCACGTTGAGATTCAAGGTGGCCCCAGCTGGATTGCCCGCTAATTTAGCGTCAACCTGTAACTTACCGGATTTAAAATCGTCATTAACGGTTGGTTTGATTGAAAGATCCTCAACGTGAACCGCTGGCTGGGCGATCAGCGAAACGTCGCGGAAAATTCCGAAGAACCGGAACATGTCCTGATCCTCCAGGAAGCTCGCGGTACTGCGGTTAAAGACTTCCACCGCCAGGGTGTTCTCGCCATCGGTCAGGTATGGGGTCAGGTCAAATTCATGCGGGGTAAAACTATCCTCGGCATATCCTAAGAAGTGCCCGTTCAGCCAAGCGTACATGGCCGTTTCCACACCTTCAAAACAAATCCGAATATCGTTACCCTGCAAAGCGGGATCAACGGTAAACTTTTTGACGTACTGGCCAACGTGGTTATCCTTGGCTTCGCTCAACATCCCCAATTCTTTTTCATTAGGTCCCATCGTATAAGCCGGCCGGCGATAGGCCTTGCCTTCCCAAGGATAGAGGGTGTTAATGTAGTGAATTTGATTGTACCCGGCAAATTCGATTAACCCGGGCACCCTTAACGTATCAAAATTACTAGAGTCAAAATCGGCTTCATAAAAGTTTAATTCGCGGCTCTGAGGATCCTTCGCGTAGGCAAACCGCCAGTCGCCGTTCAGATTCTGAACGTAGCTGCTGTGCTTAGCGTCAGCTTCCTCGGCCGTGCGATAAAATCGATGATCACTATGGGCTGGTAATTCGTTAACCCGGAAAACTTCCGGATCGTCCAACCAGCCAATATCTGCTTGAGTTGCATTTTCATGACTCATAAATCACTCACGCTCCTATTTTTAGAAATCAAATGCTATCCTTAATGTAAGCGCTTTATACGGTTTTGTCAAATTACTTTTAATATGTTTAGGCATTATTTAATTAGTTTTAATTTACGTTGCAGTCATTGTGCATCAAGATGGTTGCGACCGTCGCACTTGGAACCATTTTGCGTCGAATGCACTTATTTCCCCCTCACCAACTATTCCCATGAAACGTGGTACCCCCCTCCCGATCCCAAGCTTCAGCGCCAACGATCAACTCATTCAGACATTTTGGCGGAAATGGTTGCGTTTTCCAGGCCAAAGTAATATATTAATATATAGAACTGATATATTAATACGTTGGACCTGTTTTCAAACTGATTAAGGAGATTATTACGATGTCAATGAATCGTTTAAACAGCTTAAAGAAAATCGTGGCCGCCGGAATCATTGCGGTTGTCCGCGCTGACACCCCTGAAAAAGCCGAAGCAATCAGTAAAGCCGCCATTAAGGGTGGCGTTACCGGAATCGAATTAACCTTCACGGTTCCCCACGCTGACCAAGTCATCGGCAAATTAACTGAAGAATTACCAAACGGCGTCATCGGTGCCGGAACCGTTTTGGATACGACATCCGCTCGGCTAGCCATCATGGCCGGCGCCGGCTACATTGTCAGCCCAACATTTGACGCCGACATCGCCAAATTGTGTAACCTGTATCAGGTTCCCTACCTGCCAGGCTGCAGCACCATGCGGGAAATGCAGAACGCTTTGGAAGCCGGCTCAGACATTATCAAGCTCTTCCCAGCCAGCGTTGCCGGTCCCGGCATGATTAAAGCCGTAAACGCCCCATTCCCACAACTCAACATTATGCCAACTGGCGGCGTTAACTTGGATAACTTGGATCAATGGTTTGCCGCAGGAGCCGTTTGCGTCGGTGCCGGTGGTAACTTAGTCGGTCCCGGTGAAACGGGTGACTATGACGGTGTTACTGAAAACGCGAAGAAATATATTAAGAAATTTAATGAAATCCGCGGTAACTAGCAGTGGATAAATAAATCCCGAGAGCGATTTAATTCAAATCGTTCTCGGGATTTTTATTGACCATCAAAAAAAGTTAACCGATAACCGCGCCCCAGCAATTTATGAATCATGGGCGTGCCGCGGTCTCAATTGGGCCAGCCGTTTCCGGGCTGACAGCCAAAACAAGATCGACTGAACGGCATCGTATTGCATAACCGTGACCGGTTTGGCCGCTTTGATCGGTAACGGCCTGGGTTTTGTGAGCGGCGCGCCGGCCTGGGCAGCCTGCTCGTTGAACAATCTCACAAAATTATTATACCCATACTTAGGGGACCCATCTTCAAGAATCGCTGCCAAGCCATGCTGAATCTCAGTGAGTGAGAAAATATTTTTCAGTAAGCCAACCACAATCGCCCCGGCCAGCTGAATCCGCTCGTAGCGCTTGTTAACCGGCGGCAGGAGAATCTTATCCTTGAAATAATTGTGCAGCATCGTTTTCGTGAGCTGATCGCCAATAACCGGTTCAAGGTACTGGTTGGTTAACGTCAATAACTGATCTAAATGCAGTGAAAAGGTTGGCAATTCTTCCCATAATGGGAGCCTAACCGGTAATTGATCTTTATCCTGTGACACAGTACCCCCTCCATCCACGGTTATTGTGGCTCACCAACCTGAACGCCAACCCCGACCAATCCAGGACCGGTGTGCACGCCAAGTGCTGGTGAGACACTTCCCTGATATATTTTAAGGGAAGGAAACGCTTCGTGCAACTTTGCATAGACCTTTTTCATTAACGGCACGTCGGCCCCGTTGGCAACGCCCACGCGGACGTTTTGATGAGCTTTGAGCAAATCAGAAACCAACCCAACCATCTTGGAAATGGCTTTCTGTTCGGAACGGGCCTTGGTGATGGGATAATACACGCCGTTTTCATCGCAGGCAATGACCGGCTTGATGTTCAGTAATGATCCCACCAGTCCGGCCACCCGACCAATTCGGCCACCTGCCCGCAGGTACTTTAAACTCGGAATGTAAAAGAAGGTGTTGCTGTCCTTAACTCCGGCATTCAGCAGGTTAACCGTCTCAGCATATGATTGGCCAGCGTCCAGTAACTCCTCGGCATAAACCGCGAACAGACCGCTGCCAATGCCGATGTTCTTGGTATTAACGGCCGTCATCTCAATGTCTTGAACTTCCCGGGCAACCCGACTCACCGTTTCAAACGTCGTCGATAATTTAGCCGACACCGAAATGCCGATAATATGCGTGTACCCCCGCTTTTTCAGATCGGCAACGCAGGCCTCCACGCTCCCCTGAGTCGGAGCGGAAGTCGTCGGCAGCTTTTCCGACACATTTAATTGACTGTAAAAGGCCTCGGGCGTCAAGTCAACGTTATCCCGATACGCCTTGCCGTTCATCATGATCAGCATGGGTGCCACGGCAATATTATCGTATTTGGCTAAAACCTCGGGTGGAACATCGCAACCGGAATCTACTAAAATGGCAATCTTTTCAGACATGGATAGGCTCCTCTTAGCATACATAGTTTTTAATACTAGATACATAGTATTGTATACTATGTAACCGCACTGTCAATACTACGAGGTCAAAAAGCTCGGCACCCGGATTTAAAAATAAATCCAGGGCCGAGCTTCAAAATACATAGTGATTATTTCGCCTTCAAGCCTGATGATCGCCCATCGAGGGGTCAATCAGTCGATCTTCAATCCAGTTACTGATAATCCGATTCATTTCAATTAATCAAATTCGCCATTGATGACCCTGGCATTATTCATCCCGGTTAATATGCGCGTTTGGCTTCTTGGCCAACATCTGGGAAAAGACGTCGGTCAGGGTTTCACTCTGATCTTCAAACTTCTTGTTCAAGATCAATTGACGAAAGTTTTCAACCGAAATGTGCTCAACATCCTTAAATGGTAGCGTGGCATTCACATCGCTGGTCTGATTCAGACCGGTCTTAAGGGTAATGATGAGTCCTTCCTTGCTATCAAGGGTAACCGTGTAGTATTCGTAGTAGCTTGGCGTTTCATAATTCCCAACAAGCTCTTGATGTTCCCTGAAATAGTTATTGATCCAATCGGCAAATTTCTCTTTGGAACCCAGCGCGTCTTTCCAATCTTGATTTGATTCTGACATTTTGATGACTTCCCTTCTCATCATTGTCCACTACAATTACTTTTTATCTTTGTTGACACCCTTACCAGGCGCCTCATCATCGGCCAGGTTGGCTGGATACGGGTTCAACTTAAACGCCTCATCTTCACGCGGGGCACTCTCGTTAACCGTGCCAAATGACTTGTGCAGAGTAACCGTCCCCCATGCAGGAACTGTGACGTGCTGCCAAGTGAGCGGTTGACCATTGACGGTAACAGCGGCTTCTAATGGTTCTCCTGACGGATTGTACAGATGAGCGGTAATGTCGCCGTTTGGTGCTAGGAAGGCAACTGATCCAACCCCACCGGTGTAGCCATCCTGAGTATAACTGGACGAGCCAATCACCGTTGAGCCGGGTTCAACATCCTGCCCAAAGTTTCTCAGCATGTAATATTCCAAGTTCCGTTGCACTTTTCCAGTCGTATGATCGATGGTGACAACCCCACGCCGGCCGGTTGAACCAACCATGTTAGGGAGCCCCCGTTCATCGAGGGCCATGTTCCACAAGAAGATTGACGACAGGCCATGGCGAACCAGCCAGTTACCGATTAGGCCAAACATGATGTGGGAAGCATCTTCTGGGGTTTCTTCAATCATGCAGCGCCGTTCGGTCATGGCCATCTGCCACTTCGGGAAGGACCGACTGCCCTTGAACAGGTTGGTGTAGGGACCGTCGTACGTATGGAATGCAAAGCCATCAAACGCATTGGCTTCTTCGGGGGTGATCTCATCAGCAATCGGCTTGTTCAGCACATTCAGACTGCCATCCCAGAAATACATTTTGGTATCGGGGTATGACTTGTCCAAGGCTGGCCGCAGGTACTTGTACCCAAAGTGTGCCAGTTCAGGAATCTTCCAAATCATTGCTGGCCATGCCGCAGCGTTGGATGGTTCGTTTTGAATCGTGATGGCGTAAATTGGAATCCCTAACTTCTTATAGGCGTCCAGATAGTGAACGAAGTACTGAGCGTAAACGGATTCAAAGGTGTCCTTCTGATCGTCATAACCATTACCGGTAAACTCACCAAATCGGAAATGACCACCCATCTTCAATTCACCGGTATTCTTCATCCAAGCCGGTGCCGACCATGGCGAGGCCATAATCTTAACGGCTGGGTTGATCTGTAAAATTTCCTGAACAACCGGCACAACGTACTTCAAGTCCTTGGTGGCGTCAGGAGCACCCGGAGTGCCCTCGCCAATCGAGAATTTTGACAAGCTGGCATCGTGTTCGCCAAATGGCACGTCATCATAGGTATAATATGGCTGGCTGGCAGGTTCACAAGAGCCCAGGGGAATTCGAATCGTCGAGAAGTTACCCTCTTTAGGATCGAATAATTCGTGGAGTAATTTACGACGCTGTTCCTTGCTTTGTTTCCAAATCAGGGATGCGGCAGCGTCAGTAATTGCGGCGCCGGCACCGATCCAGTCTTGATGCTTATCAGAAGGGTCAATGACAATTTTAGCGGCGTCGCCAGCGTTATCCTGGGGCGTTGGGGTTTGAAGATGATCCCGCTTTTGGGAAAGATCTCCAGCAGTGGCAGTCCAAAACTCCGTTGGGAATAAACCGTTTTCAGCATTTGTTGACATGAATAAATCCATCCTCTCTAAACTAATTGGCTTTCATTGATATTATTTTGACTAATTGAATTATCGAACTCGTTTAATCAAAGAGATTGAAATCCCACCGATAATTTCCATTCCGATGGCGAAAATGAAGATTGCTTGATAACCAAATCCTTCAACAATTGCTGATGCAACCATGGCACCAAGCATTTGGCCAAGGGTGTTGGCCAGGTTAATCAGACCCAAATCTTTACCGGCAGTATCGGATGATGGCAAAACATCCATGTTGAGAGCGCCATCAACTGAGTTATACAAACCATTACCAAATGCGGCGATAACGGCGTAAACAAACATTGCCCAAGGTTCCTTAACAAACAGTGGGAACAAAGCGGCAAAGCCCAATGCAAAGGTCGCAATCACAACCGGAGCCTTAACCCGCTTCATCTTATCGGCAAGCGGCCCACCAACCAGGGCGAAGAACACCCCGATCACTAACATGATCATTGAAAAGACGGAAATTGACTTACCTGCGGCGCCGGTTCCCTGACCAATGTAGTCGGTGAAGATGAACAACAGGAAGGTGGTGACAATTGTTGAGCCAACAACCATGAAGAACTTACCACAAAGTGCCAGGTAGAAGTCCCGGGCATCGTGAGTTGGGAAGAAGAAGTACTTCATCAAGGTTTGCTTGTTGAATTTCACCTTTGGTTCGTCCAAGTTTCCCTTTTCTTGAATCAGTAACTCGTGAATCAACGCTAAGACAACCGTGCAGCCCGCCATAACGTAGATCCCGAACTTAACGTTCCCTAGGAATTGGGCAGCTAACAATGCGAATCCTTGTTGGGCAATCGTGAAGCCAACCCCGTAAAAGGTCGAAACGGTTCCCCGCCATTTCGGGGCAACCCGGTCCGATATTTGCGGATAAATGGCTGCCGCAATGGCATTTTCGGCCGCGGCCGCGATAATCCATATGAAGATAATGGCCACAATTGATTTCACATTGGCAATGACCACCAGCGAAATCGCAATCGCGATGGTTCCTAAAACGATGTATGGCTTCCGTTTACCAAATCGTGAACGGGTGACGTCTGACAACGCACCAAAGAGCAAGTTGGTAATCGCACCAGTAATGGATGCCACCGTTGCCAAAATCCCAACCGCCCAAACTTTATGAACCGGATCCAACTGGGCAAATAACTGCGGAATTAAAACACTCCGAGTTGACCCAATTGGCCCGTACCAGCATAGTGGTGCCAGAAACATCGCTGACGACACCATCCAAGGCAATTTCGGCTGTTCTTCATCCTTAACCCGGGCGTTGGTAACTTCACCAACGGCGGTTTTGACAGCCTCTTTGTCAAAATCATCTTTCTTTGCCATTCGACTTCCACTCCCATGTTTTAAATTCACTGATGTTGGTAGCGGATTCAATTTTCTGGAAACCACCTTAATTGCTTCCGAAAGTTAAAAACGTTGCCAGTTGATTGCCACCCTAGTTAATGATTTCACGAAATAAGTGCTGTATTTTTTTATGGCTAGTTTAGTAAAATATCGCAAAAATCATCGAACTAGGATTTTAATATATCAGTCATCTAAAATTTATCACCATTGGTAAGCGCTGTCAATATTTTTCTGATATCTTGGAGATCACCCTCAATCTCTGTTATGGCAGCGTTTATGTGAAGTTTGGCGGTTAAATTGCCGGAATTGTTTTACTAAATTAAATAAAAATCTAAAAATTTAAAACCGTTTTACCTATATTCCCACTTAAACTTGTTGATGGGTTAATATCGCAGATTGTTCACGGATATACAAAAAAGGCCGGGCACAAAATTTGTGTCCAGCCTTTTTTGTAAGTGAGATTACTTTTTATTTAATGCTTCCCACAATCCAAGCAAGTAGGTAATTCCTAAGGCCCGATCGTACAACCCATATCCTGGGCGACCGTCCTCACCCCAGATGTTGCGACCGTGATCTGGGCGAATATAGCCGTCATAATCGGTATCGTGGAGCGCCTTCATAATTTCAAACATGTCCAGGGATCCCTCAGTGGATGGGTGGGCAGATTCGTGGAACTTATTTTTACCGACGTGCTTAATGTTACGAACGTGCATGAATGGCACCCGGTCCTTCGGCACAAATTCACGAATGATGGCCGGTAAATCATTTGCCGGGTTTTCACCCAAGCTCCCAGTACAAATGGTAAAGCCATTGTAGCGTGATTCGTGAAGCTGTTCAATTCGCAGCATATCCTCACGATTCTTAAAAATCCGGGGCAAACCAAATAATGGCTTCGGCGGATCATCCGGATGCATGGCCATTCTAACGTCGAATTTCTCACATACCGGAATAATTGCGTCCAGGAAGTACTTAAGATTTTCAACCAGCTTTTCTTCGCTGACATCTTTGTACGCCGCAAACAGCTCTTTTAAGGCAGCCAGTCGTTCTGGTTCCCATCCTGGCAGACTGAATCCGCGAGAGCCCGAATTCATTTCGGCCATCAAAGCTTCCGGATCCTTTGGCAGCTTACTTTCATCGTACATCATGGCGTTTGAGCCGTCTGCTAGTTGATGATGCAGGTCGGTTCGCAACCAGTCAAACACTGGCATAAAATTGTAACAAATAACCTTAACGCCGGCCTTGGATAAGTTCTTGATTGTTTGAATGTAGTTTTCGATATATTTGTCACGGGTTGGTGCGCCAATCTTGATGTCATCGTGGATGTTAACGGACTCGATGACTTCAAGTTTAAGACCGGCATCCTCAACCTGTTTTTTTAACGCGTCAATTTTTTCCTGCGGCCATACCTCACCAACCGGAACATCGAACAGAGCACCAACAACCTGCTTGGTTTGCGGAATCTGCCGGATTTGGGCGAGTGAGATTGGATCATCCTTTTCGCCGAACCAGCGAAACCCCATTTTAAGATTTGCCATAATTTCCTCCTGAGTTAGTCACTAAAAATTAATATTCTAGTATATTACTTACCAATAAATTACCACGCTTCGAAAACGCTGTCAAACATTATTTGACCTCGATATACTAGAATTTCATTGCACGTGATACAATAATACCAGTATACATACATTATATGAAGAAGATACGAGGGATATTCATGCAAAGCCTTAACGAAACAGCTTACGAAACAATTCTAAATGACATCTTACGATTAAAATTAACCCCTGGCGAACGCGTTCAGGACAAGAAACTAATCGAGCAGTTAAAAATCAGCCGGACCCCGGTGCGCGAAGCAATTCTTCGTCTAAAAAACGACGGTTTGATGGACACCGTTCCCCAAAGCGGCACCTACGTCACGAAGATCAGCCTAAAAAGTGCCTTGAATGCCCGCTTCGTTCGCCAAAGTGTCGAGCGCAGCGTTGTGGAACAGGCTTCCCAGAAAATGAACGATTTCGATATTCTCGACGCCCAAACCATCATTGAAAAGCAAAAAATAGCGGCTAAACAGCGCAACAGTCTGGATTTCTTTCATCTCGATGACGATTTTCATAAGAGTTTCTATGCAGCAACCGGTAAAACCGAGGTTTGGAACTGGCTGAAGGTTTTAACCCTTCAATTGGATCGTTACCGATTCCTCAGAATCCAAAAGACCGAAATGCCCTGGGAAGAATTGATTGAACAACACCAGGGCATTGTTGACGCGGTTAAGGCTCACGACCAGCAAGCGAGCGGCCAACGAGCTTACGACCATTTAAACCTCATGCTGGCCGAGAAGAACGTCTTGCTGGAAGAATTTCCGGATTATTTTGTGGATTGACAATTAGTTGCTCGTAGATTGGCCCCGGACAGGTTGTGCTGTTTGGGGATTTTTTTGTGGGTGGAGTTATCTTACTCAAACGTGCTTCACGGCTCTGCCGCTAACATCTAAGGGCCGGCTGGCAAAAATCCAAAATCGGGATTTCCACCAGTCGGCCCTTAGATACCGCGACACCCGAGCCGTTCCGCACTCTCTTTCTATTGACATTCTAATATATTAATATACAATAAACTGTAAGCGGAATCACACTTTCGATTATAGGAGACGAACACAATGAAATTAACGTCCTTCGGTGAATTAATGCTCAGATTTAAGCCGGCAGCCTGCACCCGGATCATTCAAGCTACCTCTTTTGAGGCGTCCTTTGGTGGGGCTGAAGCCAATGTCGCTACCTCACTGACTTTGATGGGCAACCAAACTGCCTACATTACCAAGCTGCCAACGAATATGCTGGGAGAAGCCGCCATTTATAAATTGCGGGGTTATGGCATCGACACAACCCACATTTTACGGGGTGGCGAACGGATTGGTACCTATTACTTTGAAAAAGGCACCAGTATCCGCGGTACCAACGTGATCTACGACCGGGCCCACAGCGCGTTTGCGACTTCGACCAGCGATGAGTACCAATGGTCAAAATTGTTAAGCGGCACCAACTACTTTTACGTTTCCGGGATTACCCCCGCTCTGTCCCCCGCCCTTCAGGAAGCCGTTTTAGACGCCGCCATTTACTGCCACAAGAGTGGGATTAAGGTCGTCTACGATGCCAACTATCGCGGCAAATTATGGTCGCCCGAAGAGGCCCAGCAATTCTCCAAGCAGCTAATGCCGTACGTCTCGATTGTGTTTGCGCACGATGAAGACTTTGAATCGTCATTTGGGATTAAAGCTTTCGACGGTGACATGACCAACGGGATTGCCCAAAAGACGCAGTTTAAAGCCGCCATGAAGCAGCTGAAAGCCGAATATCCGAACCTAGACACGATTGGGTCAGTACTCCGAAATATCTACTCAGTTGAAAACAGCCAGTGGTCAGCCATTCTTCTCCAGGATGATGACTTCTATGAAAGCCCAGTTTACGACGTTCACGTCTATGAAGGCGTCGGTGGCGGGGATGCGTTCGCGGCCGGGATCATGCACGGCTTCATGAATCACTTAACCCCCCAGCAAACCGTTGAATTTGGGATTGCCGCCAGTGTTACCAAACTCACCATTTCAGGCGACTTCAACTTGGCCTACAAGGATGAAATTGCCGCGCTGGCAAATAATCACGGCTCATCAGCAATGAATCGTTAACGAATGGCGGAGATCCATATCTAAAAACCACTGAGCCCCCTCCCAATCAGATGTTATAATAGTAAAGACAATTATTCTGAACATCCATTGGGAGGTCCTTATTCGTGAAATTTTGGAAACCAATCGTTTTATCCGTCGCTGGATTATCATTGGGGCTGGCTGCCGCCAATCCTTCTCAATCCCAAGCAAGTGCCCGGTCAATTCCCACATCCCTTAGGGGTACTTGGACCGGCGTCTACAAAACGACCAATCAGGGCTACCCGTTCACCATTAAAATCGCCAAATACACGCTGGCTCAAAATAACTATAAATACCATTTGAAAACAACAAAGAATGCCAAGGCAAGCAACACCTTTACTCTGAGTTCAAAACCTAATAAAAAAGGCTACTGGCGGTTTATCCTCACCAGCAGCAATGACAAAATGTATCTTAAACGGACCACTAAAAATGGCCGGGCAGCGCTAATCCGCTACTCATATGACGAGAATCACAAACCGGTTGTCCAGTATTTATACCATCATTAATGATTCTGCAGTCAAACCCAAAGTAAAATCCCACTCCAAGCTGATTAAACTCAGCTAAGAGCGGGATTTTTTGGACCGCGTTTAAGGCCAAAGACTAACGCTTCAAATTTTCTTTTCGTTTCAGGTACTCACCCTCATCAATCTTACCAGCGGCGTATTGTTGATCCAGAATATCGGTCGCCGATGATTGATGACTGAATTTTCGATGACTGGAAAATGCCATATAAATCACCACTGCCAGGACAATAATCAGTCCAATTGTAATAAATGACATTCCGGATCCAAACCAGCCCGTCATGTGACCCCCGCCAAAGCCGGACCATCCTGAGTGACAACCCCAACCACGCATCATAAAAAACCATCCTTTCGCTTACCATTTCCTTTATAATACCCCCACCGGTATTTATTGGCAACCCGAGAACAGCAAAAAGCCGTTAACCACTCGCCTTTTAAGCGGTGGCTAACGGTCTTGGCCATCAAAGTCATCAGTTATTCTAAATAAATTTTTCGAAGTTTGCGCTGCTGACGCTTGGAAACATGCAGTCCGTGAACCAGGTAATTATCAATGGTTCCGAACTCCTTGTGAATCTCGTTGAACGCGGCCTTCAAATACGACCGGTCAACGCCGCCGTCAATTCTTGCGTGCGCCAATTCCGCCGTGGTTGCCCCCTCAGATCGCATTTCAGCGAGACGGGCTTCGTTATGAGCCCGTAAAAAATCATTTGACGCCGCATAATCGTCAAAGATTGTGCTTAGGTCGACGCCCAAGACATACATAATCAGGGCGCCGCCAAGGCCGGTCCGGTCTTTACCAGAGGCACAGTGCCATAAAACCGCCTGACCATTAGCGTTCAGCAGTGCCAAGAACAGATCATGGTACGCTTCTCTGGCCCGGGTATTGCGAATGTATGACCGATAATGTTGGCGATTATTGTGATCGTTAATCACGTAGTGGAAACTTTCATCGGTATCAACGGAATCATTAATGTATGTGACACCGGGCATGCGAACATCCGGCTGGGCAGCAACTTCCTGCGGTCGTCGGAGATCAAAATCGATGCCAACGCGATAAATTTTAGTCAGTTGCGTAATATCATTGGCCGTCAGGTGATTTAATCGAGCCGATCTCAGTAGCCGGTGCGCCTTAATCTGCCGGCCATCCTTGGTGATGAACCCGCCAAGATCGCGGACGTTGAAGGCGCCTTCCAGTTTAATTTCATGTTCGGCTTCGGTTTTCGCCGGGGTGAGGGTTTTAATCGCTGAATCCGGGGTCTCAGCCGAAACCACCCCTGCTTGAAATGATGACCTTGATGAAACATATTCGCTTGGACTATTTTTCATGATGATCACGCTCCTTTTCAGTCTCACATTATCTAATGTAACACCTTTATTGTAGTGCGTTCAGTGATTTGTTTGGTGAAGATCCTGTAAAGGTTGCGTAAAAGTTTTCTGAAAATTCCCAGCGATTTATTTACATCTTGTGGCGCACCCGTAGCATGATCAGCAGCCACACAATTAAGGTGACCGAAATGATGATGACCAGTATCCAAGCATCCTGCATCTTAGAAAGCGGCAGCGCAACGTTCATGCCGTAAAACCCGGTGATGATCGTTGGCACCGCCATGGTCAGCGACCAAATTGTCAGAAATTTCATCGTGTCGTTCAGGTTATTATTGGCAATATTATTAAACGTGTGATCGATGCGATCCACCACCTGGGTTTCAATTTCCAGCATCCGCTGAACCTGCTCAGCTTCAATTTGGACGTCCTCAAACAAGTCCCGTTTATCCTGGTCAGCTCCCTGACCAAAGTAAGTCTTGGGCAGCCGATTCAGCAAATTCAGGTTGATTTGAGTCGCCGATGACAGGAAGGTTAGCGTCTGTTGCAGGTGGGACAGGGCAATCAAATCGCCATTTTTGGTTTTCCGATTCAACATCTTATCCAAATGATTCCGTTTCTTGGAAACGTCTCTGGAGATGGGAATGTAACTATCCATCAAGGAAAAGAGCGCCTCCAAAATAAACGCGTCCACGGTATCCACTTCGGGGTTATCAGCGGCGTCCGCTAACGCGCGGTTCACCTCGCGAATGCCGCTTTCGTTAAATGTGAACAACGTCCCCTTATGCAGCAGAATGGCAAATGGCCTAGTAATGAATCGTAAGTCAGTGCGATCCAGCGCATATGGCGCCAGAAAGATAAACAGTTGGTCATCCTCATTAATATCGTGAACGTAGTTGGCACTTTCATCCTTATCAGTGACGTAGGTGACGATGTCTTCATCGATCCCATAGTCATTTTGCAGCTGGGTGCGTTCCGCCGGCGTCAGCCGTTCCGTCTCAATCCACTTAACACCCGCAATTTCTTTAGCTGGTCTAATCATTAGCCATAGTCCCCCGCAAATCGATTTTTTAGAAGTGATTAATTATATTCTACACGAAAGAATGGGAGTTGCGACAATCTTTTGACTGGCGCGACTCCCATTCTAATTTTCTCAATGAACCAGTTGTCCTTTTGAAACGGTTAGATCGATTTATAAAGTCTATCTTCAATATAAGAAAATCTATTTTATACAGCGATCTAAACGGGTTACAGAATTCCCAACGTTTGGGCAATGAGATAAACGTTCAAGCCGATCAGCACAACCGTGGCAATCCAGGCACTGTACTTAACCCAGGCCTTGTTCACAAATTCGCCCATCAGGCGCTTATCACTGGTGTATTTTACCAGCGGCACAATGGCAAATGGCAAGGCAACGCTCAGAAATACTTGTGAGAAGGTCAGCAGGTTTTCGATCTTAGCTTCATTTCCATGGTAGTAGATGGCGAAGATAAGCACCGGCGTCACAGAAAGTAACCGGGTTAACAGGCGCTGAGCCCACATTGGCATTCTCAGGTGAATGAAGCCTTCCATGATGATTTGCCCTGACAGCGTCCCAGTAATGGTCGAACTTTGGCCGGATGATAATAATGCAACGGCGAACAGCATACTCAATACTGGGCTGGCAATCGCGCCAACAATACTTGAATTACTCAAGGCGTTAAACAAATCAACAAATCGGCCAACGGTGCTATGAGTGCCAAAGAACAGTGCGGCACCCAGGACCAGTAACAGCGAGTTGACGATAAAGGCAATCGTTAACTGAAGATTGGAATCAATGGTCGTAAACTTAATTGCCTTGGCAACCGCCTTTCGATCACTGCGATCAACTGCTCGGGTTTGGGAAATTGATGATCCCAGGTACAAATCATGGGGCATCACGGTAGCGCCGACAATTCCAAGTGCCAAATACAGCATCGACTTATTTGTCACGATGTGTGTGGTTGGCAGATAACCGGCAAACAACTGGCTCATTTGCGGTCCTGACAGGAAGACCTCGTAGGAGAAGACGCCGAGAATCACCACCACTAATGTGGCAACGATGGCTTCAATCTTCCGAAAACCCAGTTTCATCAGTACCAGCAACAACAGCACATCCGCACTGGTAATCAGAATTCCAACCACCAACGGAATCTTGAACAGTAACTCCAGCGCAATTCCGGAACCAATAATTTCAGCAACGTCAGTGGCCATAATTGCAAGTTCAGTGATGATCCATAAACCAAACCCAACGCGCTTACTGGTATTCTCCCGGGTTAACTGAGCTAAATCCTTACCGGTTACAATGCCTAATCTGGCAGCCATGGATTGCAGCAGCATGGCAATCAAACTGGAAATTAACACCACTGACAGGAGACTGTACTTAAACTGGGCACCCCCGGCAATTGACGTGATCCAGTTACCAGGATCCATATAGCCAACGGCAATCAGCACCCCGGGCCCGGTATAGGTCATCAACGTCCGCCAGAATCCGGCGTTCTTCGGCACTTTAATACTGCCATTTACTTCATCGAGACTCTTATTACTCCCCTCGGTGTTTTCGAAAAACTTATGCTTTGGTGCGACAACACTTTCACGCATGTAAAAGCCCTCTTTCATTGGTTTGAATTCGGGTTGGTTGTTTGAGTGAGCACTCAATCAATTCCCACTGATCATTATAGGCCCTTTACTCGATTCGTCAAGCATTTTCTGAAAATAGTAAAACGCCGCCACACAGGCATTCCTGAGTTAAAAGTTTGGGATACTTAATTTTTGGTTATTCTTTGTAAAAGAATGATTTAAGCGTATACTAATAAACGAAATAGTCATAAAGGCGGTGTTCTCAGTGTCGCAACAGGTTTCACTTAAACTTTTCTTAGATAATCATATTTTTGATGGCATGACTGATAAACAAATTAAGATTATGGTGGCAGCCATTCGAATATTTGCCGAAAAGGGCTATGCCAATACCAGCACCAAGGAAATTGCCAAGGCTGCCGACGTTGCTGAGGGCAATATTTTCAGCAAATTTGACAACAAGCGCGGCCTGCTCAACGCCATTGTCAACCCGGTAATCGCCACCCTGTTTCCAGAAACGCTGAGCCAATTCTCCGACGCAAAAATCGCCAACCATTCCACCAGGCTGCACGACTTTATTGGCGCAATGGTGGCAGACCGCATCAACTTCGTTACTGAAAATGCCGACGTGATGAAAATTTTCATCGCTGAGATGGCATACAACCATCAACTTCGCGACGCATTCCGGCATCAATTTCAGACCACCACCGCCTTTTATACCGACGCCATCACCCGAAACCTCAATCTCCTGAAGGCCACCCAGCAGATGGTGGACTGGCGCAATCCCGAAATAATGCGGATGATCTGGTCACTTGTCGGCGGCCTGATCATTAGTTACCTGTTTTTTAACCAACCCATCACCGACCACGACATTTCACACGCTGTCGATGGCCTCACAAAAGCGTTAAGCCGTTAATCACCAAAAGGAGCTGCAGACAAACCGGAATGATTTGTCTGCAGCTCCTTTTGGATCATCGCTTTGTTGATGATTGATGACGGCGAGTGATTAGAACAGGCCGAACGTTTGAAGAATCAGATAGATATTCAATAAGATAAGGACGATCGTCGCGAACCAAGCAGCGTACTTCACCCAGGCGCGATTGGAAAACTCGCCCATAATTTCCTTGCTGCTGGTAAAGATCACGAGCGGCACGATCGCAAATGGCAGCGCAACACTTAAGAATACCTGCGAGAAAGTCAGCAAATTTTCAATTTTAGCTTCATTTCCGTGGTAGTAAATCGCAAAAATGATCACTGGCGTTACTGATAATAGCCGGGTCAACAATCGTTGGGCCCACAGCGGCATATGAAGGTGAATGAACCCCTCCATGATAATTTGGCCGGAAAGCGTCCCGGTAATCGTCGAACTCTGGCCGGACGCCAACAGGGCAACGGCAAACAGCATACTCAACAGCGGGCTGGCAATGGATCCAACGATCTTCGAATTGCTTAACGCGTTAAACAGGTCAACGAACCGACCCAGTTCACTGTGAGTGCCAAAAAACAGGGCCGCTCCCAAAATCAGCAGCAGACTATTAACGACAAAGGCCAAGGTTAACTGAATGTTGGAATCGATGGTTGTAAATCGAATGGCTTTTTTCACGGCGTTCCGATCCTGCCGGTTAATGGCCCGGGTTTGGGAAATCGAAGATCCCAGATACAGGTCATGGGGCATGACGGTCGCCCCCACGATCCCTAATGATAGGTAAAGCATTGATTTGTTGGTCAAAATATCACTGGACGGAAAGTATCCCTCTAAGACCTGGGTGACCTGCGGACCGGATAAAAAGACTTCGTAGGCGAACACGAACAAGATCACGGCCACCAGGGTTGCGACAATTGCTTCGATTTTTCGAAAGCCCAGCCGCATCAGCAGTAATAGAATCAAAACATCGGCACTGGTAATTAAAATACCAACAATGATGGGGATGTTAAACAGCAGTCTGATGGCAATTGCCGATCCGATGATTTCCGCAATATCCGTGGCCATAATTGCCAATTCAGTAATGACCCACAGGAAAAATCCCACGCCCTTTGAGGTATGCTCCCGGGTTAATTGCGCAAGGTCCTTGCCGCTGACAATTCCCAAGCGGGCGGACATGGCCTGAAGAAGCATCGCAATTAAGCTGGAGATCAAAATGACGGTGAGCAGCTTGTAGTTAAACTGGGCGCCCCCGGCAATTGACGTGATCCAGTTTCCGGGATCCATGTACCCAACGGCAATCAGAATGCCCGGGCCAGTGTAGGTAAACAGCGTTTTCCAGAAGCCGGCATGGTCCGGCACCGCGATGCTGCCATTTACCTCATCCAAGCTCTTACTGGCAGTTTCCTCAAATTCAAACATCTTTTTCTTTTCTGAATCATCTTTCATGAGTTAGCCTTCCCTTCATTGGGTTGAAATTCAGGCATTTTACTTGAATTTATCAACTAATTGCCAAAAGATATTATATACTAGTTATGTTTTTAGTCAATTAAAAGGTTGCCAAATTGGGAATAAAGCTAAAAATTGCCCCAATTTATGGCATACTAATGAGAAATTGGTCGGATTTTTACATTACATATATGGAATGTTTACACGTGACTGGAGCACTGCCGATCGGTTGCCGAATGACTCATTGAGCCCTTTTTAGCATTGCTCAGCAAGCCTGATCGGCGTTTTTCAGAACCCATTTATGAATAATTTGTGAGAACCAATTTAAGCGAATTTCGCGACCGTTTGGAAATAATGGCCTTTGTTCGCCAATTGTCATCAGCGTCATTCCGGCATTATTGGATAGCTGAATGGAAAACTTCGAAAAAGAAATTTGGACCATCAAAATCCGAACATTAGAATTGAAATCAATTATCATTTTCGCATTGAAGAATAAAAGCAGACAGTATATAATAACCGCTATAAGGAATAACGAATTATGAGCATTTATTCCGATTTAATGTTCGTATTTTACAAGAATCCGTCTCGGGTGCCGGTAGGTTTTCCCTCAACATTCGCGCTGTCCCGGCCTCAACACCGGCTGGAGGCCGCTCGGACATTATTGGTGGGCAAGCCGGTCATCACCGCATCAGATCATTTTTAGGCATTTACTTCAAAATTAAGCACGAGGTCGTTTCCGCGGCCTTAGCAAAAAGGGAGATAACAATGAAACGCAATAACAATGGCTTACTTTATGGTCCGGAAGATAAGGTTTCGTACTTCCAATCAGGTCTCTTAGGCCTCCAGCACGTCCTGGCAATGGACGTCTATGTACCGCCGCTAATCATCGCCGGATTGCTTTCCATGAGTGTCGTTCAGAAAACTGGGTTTCTGCAGGCAGCCTTTTTGGCCTGTGGGATTGGCACCATTCTTCAAACCAAATTTTTCATGAAGCTCCCGGTTTCTCAAGGCCCATCGTTCGTCCCGATTGGCGCCGTTGCCGGCGTCTATCTCACCAATGGCGGTGCCAATGGTGGGATGGCCACCGTATTGGGATCGCTGCTCATCGGTGCCGTTTTATTAATTCTTCTCGGAATTTCAGGCATTTACCAAAAGATTATTAATACCTTAGTGCCTGCGTTGGTCGGCGGCACCATCATCACCTGTGTGGGGTTGTCATTGTTACCCTCAGCGTTAAACGATAACATTTTTAAAGCCAGCGGCAACGCAGCCCAAAACATTGAAATTGCGGCCATTACCGGGGCGGTCATGTTAATTGCGATTACCATTGGCCTCCGGGTTCCCCAGCTGCAGCGGCTTTTCCGGGTTAGTTCAATCATCATCGCCCTCATCGTTGGGACGATCGCCGCTTCGTTCATGGGCCGGTTTGACTGGTCAGCAGTCAATAATGCCCCATGGTTCAGTTTACCCGGCTTCACCGCCTTTCACTATGGCTTTCACTTTTCATTACCCGCCATTTTGACATTCATCGTCATTTACATGGTTTTAACCACCGAAACAACCGGGACCTGGTTCGCCATGAGCGCGGTGGTTGGCGAAAAGATTTCTAAAAAGCAATGGAATCGCGGGATCATTGGCGAGGGCTTAAGCTGTCTCTTCGCAGCAATTCTCGGTACCACGCCGATGACGGGGTATTCCACTAACGCCGGCGTCATTTCCATTACCGGCGTCGCCAGTCGCCGCGTGTTCGTCTCTGCCGGGATTTGGTTCATGGTCCTGGGATTCTTCGGCAAGTTATCCGCATTCCTGTCAGCGGTCCCCGCACCGGTCATTGGCGGTATCTTCTCAATCATCTGTGTCATTATCATGCTTAACGGTCTCAATGTTATCCGCTACCTCGACACAAACGAAAGTTCAATTTACATTTTGGGAATTCCGATTGTCCTGACAATGGCGGTCATCTTAGTGCCAAGTCACTTAGTTGCCAGCACGCCGCAGATCATTCAATACCTGTTAGGATCACCAATCACCATTGCGGCCATTAGCGCCATTATCTTGAATTTGGTAATGGGTGAACGGCCAGAGAAATCGCCCAGTTCTGCAGCTGAAACGGTTACCACGAAAAAACAAGCATCGAAATTAGCTGAATCAAAATCATAAAATTAGTCACAAAAAAATCGTCGAGCTTCTGGTTCGACGATTTTTTTGCACCTAGCGACTTACAAATAAACAAAAAGAGACCGGTAATTGAAGGATGTTCCGATCTCATATTCTTTTTATTGAAGGATTTAATTCAGTTTCACTTTTTCAATTCAATTGCAACAGTACGATTGTTTGGCACTTTCATTGATAAACAACGACCACATTGATGTGATGCAATCGGTTGCCTATTCCCCTCTGCCAAGACAATTATACTAATCCCCCAATTAACAATCATTATAGCATTGTTAACCAAGTTGACAAGAGATTTTTAAAAGATTGATGTGACAACCGCACCGCCAATGATTAGAACCAGCCCGGTTAGGGTAAAGACCATTTCGCGGCGACTTTTATTTTCGTGCATGACCAGCATCCCGCCCAGTGTCGAAATAACAACGGATACCTGGGAAACGATGAAGGCCGTGTTAACCCCATTATCACGAACTGAGAAAATATACGAAACGGCGGCGATTGAGAAAATGAGCCCGCCAATCATATTCATCCAGCTCACCTTTTGCTTCACGGCATCAAACTGACCGCTAAATGCCAAGTAGATCAGGGCTGCTAACACCATGCCAATTGATTCCGGCAGAAAAATGGCAATCCCGGAACTTTCCAATCCCCGGGGAATTGAATTATAAATACAATAGCCAATCGCGGTAAACAGCAACATGATGATGTTGCGAACCACGGCTTGATGGTTATCCCGCTTGGATCCCTTATCAGTAATCGACGTCAGGTAAATGCCGACAATTAACAAGACAATCCCGCTTACGCCGGCAACTTTTTCGATGCCGGTCGACCATTCGCCAAAGATGAACACCCCGATCAAGGACGTCCCGATTAGCTGCATCCCGGTTGAAATTGGCATCGTGGTTGAAACGCCGATATTCTTATAACCAATGTATTGGCCAACCTGACCGACGACCCAAAAGGCCCCCGCCAAGGCGGCAAACACAAAACTCTTTAAATCAATCGTGGGTCTGACAATCGCAAAAACCACTAAACTGGCCGCGAGCAGACCAACCGTGGTCCCGAAGATTTGGTTACTTGGCCGCCCACCAATTTTAGCCACAACTGGTGGCAGAAGCCCCCAACCCAGTGCGGGTAACAATAACATTAATAAACTCAATTCAGACATCCTCTCTTAATGACATCAAGTGCTATCGAAAAATTAATTTCTTATTACATAATAAAGGTCGACGCAGAGATTGTAAACGGATTCTTGAAAAGATTTTACACAATGTTAATTTTTTTGAATCAAGTATGAAAAAAACTCCCAATTAGCGGGAGTTTCATCAATCCTATAATTTTTGGCTTCGCGGCCGTAAGAGCACTTCGTTGATGGCAACGTTATCCGGCTGGTCAATTGCGTAAGCCACGGCGTTGGCAACGTCAGCCGCTGCCAAGCCATTTTCCTTCTCGTCCTTTTCAATCCGGGCCCTGGTCTGGGGATTAGTGATTGTGGAGAATAATTCGGTGTTCACGGCTCCCGGCGAAATCATGGTTGTCCGGATGTGATGAGCGACTTGCTCCTGACGCAGCCCGTCCATGATTGCTTGAATGGCGTACTTGGTCCCGGCGTAAACGGCGGTTCCCGAATGAACAATGTGACCGGCAACCGAATCGGTGGTGATCACGTGGCCCTGATTTTGGGCGATCATGATCGGCAGCACCGCGGCAATCCCGTACAGGACGCCCTTGATGTTAACGTCAATCATGCGCTCCCATTCATCAACCTTCAATTCAGAAAGTTCCGAAATTGGCATTAAGCCGGCATTATTGTAGAGAACATCCACCCGGCCAAATTGGTTTTTAGCCAATTCAACCAACGAAGCGACACTCTGACGATCGGTGACGTCGGTTTTCTGATACAGCACCTGACCCGCCGGAAATTTCGTGGCGATGGCCTTCAATCGATCTTCTCGCCGCGCCCCGAGCACCAGTTTGGCGCCATCCTTAGCCAGCAGCTCCGCGGTAGCCTGACCAATCCCACTTGACGCGCCAGTGATGACGATAACCTTATCTTTAATTGTCATAGTGAAACCTCCTCGTATTATTAATCTGAATTTTTGAGCGAGAATGATGCAAGAAAACTTTTCTGAAACTGTTCCCGGGTCTTACACTGCTTGCCAAATTCATCGATCAAGCCGTGAAACTCCTGGGCATCCCGATCATCGAAGTTAGCCGGCAACTTTATCCGCCGCTTTAATTTGGCGTAGGTGTCAATTCGTCGGTAACCTAAAAACGAAAAGAGGTTTCGGGCATACTTATCAGCAATGAACGCCGGCTGATCGAAGACATAAACCAGCAGTGAATCAGCCGTCTCTTCGCCAACGCCGGGAAGGGCTAACAACGCCGAACGCAATTTGGGTCCATACTTGGCAGCCATTTTCGTAAAATCATTGTGATCGACTGAAAACCAGTGAAGCACCGCCAGGAGACTCTTGGTTTTATTCACGTAAAAGCCACTGGGCCTGATAAGTTCCTGAACTTGTTGGGGCGTCAGCTGCAGAATCCGGCTGGGATCCAGTTCCGTTTCACGGCGCAAATTTGTCAACGCCAAATCAACGTTGTTCCAGTTGGTATTTTGAACCAGGATGGCGCCAATCACAATTTCGATTTTGGAATCCGCGGGCCACCAATGTGAAGGCCCCATTTCAGCAAGCATTTTATGGTACAGCGGCATCGGGTTGATGAGTTGCATGCAATCACCTCACTTATAGTTTACCATTCCGGACTTCTCATTCTCAATGAGAGATTCACTCATCCGAAACGCGATTGGATCCCCGCGCCAAACAAAAAAACGGGCGCCCATTCCCAAACCAGGAATCATCGTCCGTTTACCGCAACTGGGTTCCCCCGCTGCTCAAACTGCTGGTAAAATTTTCAGCCAGCAACTACGTTTAATTTTCAGATGGCTTTTCAACCAGCTTATGGGCGCGATTTGATCGCCAAGTCTGGTATTGCAGAAAGGCCCACGCCACAAAGCCAAAGAAGATTGGCCCAATAATTGTCCAGAACGCGGTCATGTAGTCATGGTCAAGAATTGGTGCCAGGGCGGTAAAGCCGATGCCGGCAACCAACACGAACAGAACCACCCCAACAATTGTGTCGGTTAATCGCCGGTTGGTAAAGATTTCAAACGGTCGGTCAAGATCCTGCCGCCGCTTAAAGAACGGAAAGGCGCCAATCAGAAAGAGATATGGGAACGACGTCGAGATGTTACCCATATTGGTCAAAATCACGTAGAACTGTTGGGCGCTTGATCCACCAAAGCTGACGAAGAAGATGATAACCACGACAACGGCGGCCTGAACCCACATTGCAAACGCGGGCATCCCCTGCTTGTTCAACTTGGTCATCCGTTTCGGCCAAAAGTGCGGATTTGATCCCATAATAAAGGATTTCAGCGGTGAATAAACCAGCACGAAGAACGATCCCAAGTACCCCAGGAACATGCCGAGGCCGGCGAACCGGGCAAATAGCGTCCCTAAAAAGGCACTGCCGGCTGCCGATAAGTTCAAGCCTTCTCCTAATGAGTAACCGAGGTTATTCATCAGGACATAGGTAATGTTGCCCAGGTTAACCTGGTCGTTTCCCAGAATTTTCTGCCAGTTAGTACTGATTCCCCAAAGAAAAATGGTGAGTGAGTATCCCAAGGTGATAATCAAAGCAGAAATCATCAATCCACGGGGGAAGGTCTTTTCCGGCTTGTCCATGTTATCGGTCACCCCACCCATTGACTCGGTACCGGCGTAAGCAAACACCGCGTAAACAATGAAGGAAACCAGAGCGACGGGTGACTGGAACTGGGCATTTGGCGACTGAACAAAGCTTGATAGCCCGTGAATCGGTTGGGCCATATGACCACCGTTTAAATAGAGGATGGTCAAACTGGCAACGGCAAAGATCACGTTAAGAGCGATCGAGAAAATGCCGCCAATCGACGCAATCCGCGCAATCGAGTCCATGCCCCGGCCAGCAAACCACGTGATCACCAGAATCCAAAGAATTGCGAGGATTCCGATGACCTGATTTGAATTAAGGCCCATAAACTGCCACGACTGGGTGCGATCGCCGCCAAACAACGTGGTTGAAAACGGAATCCAAACCTTTGAAGCGGTCGACGTCATCCAAATGATCCATGAAGACAGCCAAATGAATGTGCCGATAAAGGCCCATTTTTCACCAATCGATCCTGCCAGCCACGAATAGATCCCCCCATGGGCATCCTTAAAGGTCGACCCGTACTCGGCAAACATCAGTGAGCTGGGAAGAAGGAAGAAGACCGCTGCCAGCACGTACCAGATAATACTGGCATAACCCATCTGCTCGTAAGCAACGGTGGTGTTGGCAAACCCAAATATCGTTGAAATAATCATCAGGACAAGGCCGCTTGTCTTGATCTTGTTGTTTTTCATTTTTTAAGCACTCCAATTAATAAATATGTCATATTTTCCAAAAATAAAGTATAGACATTCATGGTAAAAAAATGCTGTGAGTCTCCTAACAAACAAATGGCAAGAATCCGGTGGACAATGAGAAGATTTCTTGCTTGAAGTCCTTTCCCCTTTAGTTGGGACTTGTAAGGGCTTGCGGGGTTTTCCCGGTCCTAAACCCGCTTGAAATTCGCTTTCTTCTGCGCCTATAATATAGGAATTATTAGCAGTTATCTGCACTTACATATTTAATGGAGGAACCAATGGCTAACGATCAACAACATTCAGAATCCCAGAAATTCCATTTATCACAACGCCATCATATGACCATTCCCTGGGGAAGTTTTATTCAAAATGATAATGTCCCGGCCCGAAACGCCAGCTTGCGCGAACGGGCTTCAATCGTTGGGCGGATTGGCATTATCATGCTTTCCTGCGGTACCGGAGCGTGGCGGGTTCGCGACGCGATGGACACGGTCGCCAAAAAGCTCGAAGTGACCTGTTCGGCCGATATCGGTTTAATCTCGCTGGAATTTACCTGTTTCAGTAATGAACACAGTTACACCCAAGTTCTCAGCCTTCCCAATACCGGGGTGAATACTGACAAGCTCAACATTCTTGAGAATATGGTTAAAAACTTTGACGACGATTTTTCGTCACTAACCGTTCGCCAAATTCACAACATTATCGATGAGGTCCAACAGCGGCCCAAGCAGTACACGCCAATTATGTTGGGCTTGGCGGCCGCTTTAGCCTGCAGCGCCTTTATTTTTCTGCTTGGCGGCGGGATTCCGGAAATGATCTGTTCGTTTCTGGGGGCCGGCATCGGTAACTGGGCCCGGGCCGTCATGGGCAGGCATTCCATAACCACGGTTGCCAGCATTGCCATCAGTGTCGCGCTGGCCTGTTTAACCTATATGTACACGTTTAAGATTTTTGAATTTTACTTTCAAGTTCTTGCCCAGCACGAAGCCGGCTACATCGGCGCCATGCTGTTCGTGATCCCCGGCTTTCCGTTTATTACCAGCATGCTGGATATTTCCAAATTGGACATGCGCTCCGGATTGGAACGACTGGCTTACGCCATTATGATCACGCTGGTGGCCACTTTAGTGGGTTGGCTGGTCGCCCTGGTCTTTGATTTTCGGCCGGAAAACTTCCTACCGCTGGGCCTGTCGCCACTGGTCATCATGCTGCTGCGGCTGCCGGCGAGCTTCTGTGGGGTCTTCGGCTTCTCGGTGATGTTCAACAGTTCGCCTAAAATGGCGATGACCGCCGGCTTTATCGGCGCGCTGGCCAACACCCTGCGATTGGAACTGGTTGACCTGACAACCATGCCCCCGGCGGCGGCCGCCTTTTTCGGTGCCTTGCTGGCAGGCCTGATCGCTTCTCTGGTCAACCGCTATAATGGTTACCCGCGAATTTCGCTGACCGTCCCGTCAATTGTGATTATGGTCCCGGGGCTCTACATTTACCGGGCCGTTTACAGTATCGGCATCAATTCAATCGCTGTCGGCGCGCTGTGGCTGACAAAGGCCGCGTTGATTATTATGTTCCTGCCCCTAGGCCTTTTCGTTGCCCGGGCGCTGCTGGATAAAGAATGGCGGCATTTTGATTGATCAATCATCACTAATCGAATTGATAACAAAAAGTCTGGACAATTTGCCCAGACTTTTTTGGTATTTTAACAATGCAATCAATCAGTCGCTCATTCCAGCAATCTGCGCTTCAACCGTCAACATCTGCATCAATCCATTCGCACACTCAGCACCCTTATTGCCGGCCTTGCCCCCCGCACGGGCAAGTGCCTGCTCGGTGTTGTCGGTCGTCAGCACGCCAAACATAACCGGAACCGGGCCGTTTAACGCGAGGGCCGCCAAGCCGGTGGTTGCCGCCTGGCAGACGTAATCAAAGTGGGCCGTCTCACCACGAATAACCGCGCCCAGAGCAATAATGCCGTCCACCTGCCCGGTATCACCCAGGACCTTGACTTCTCGGGGAATCTCCATGGCCCCGGGGACGTGAACCACCGTGATGGCAGCATCGGCAATTCCTAATAGTGCCAACTGCGACACACAGCCTTCTAAGAGCCGGCTGGTGACCAACTCATTGAATTGCGCAACCACGATGCCAACCCGCTTGTGCTGACTGATTAACTGTCCTGTAAATTGATTCATTAATTTCCAACTTCTTTCAATAAATGATTAAGTTTCGTCTTCTTCGTCAATAGGTAATTCTTATTTTCAGGGGTCAGGCCCACTTCGAGTGAAACCCGTTCGGTGGTTTGAATACCGTATTCCGCTAACTGGTGAATCTTATCCGGATTATTGGTCATCAGCCGCACCTGTGATACCCCCTTACGTTTCAAAATGGCAGCCGCAATTTCGTAATTTCGATCGTCAATTGGCAATCCCAGGTGCTCATTGGCCTGAACCGTATCAAAGCCCTGCTCCTGAAGCGCGTAGGCCTTCAGTTTATTTGCCAAGCCAATTCCCCGGCCTTCCTGCCGCAGGTAAAGGACGGCGCCGCGGCCATTTCTTTGAATTCGCCGCAAGGCTTCTTGAAGCTGAGGGCCGCAGTCACACCGTTTCGATCCGAGAATGTCACCGGTTAAACACTCGCTATGCAGCCGCGTTAGCAAGGGCGCATCCCCCGCCAAATTCCCCTTGGAAATCAGCAGCGTGGGCTCACTATCATCTCCCGTATCGAATGCTTCCAAGGTGAAGTCCCCATACCGGGTGGGCAAATTGACGGTCGTGATGCTCTTGATCTGTTGGGCATCCCGATAACGGCGGTAACCAATAATCTCGTCAATCGTCAGCAGCGTCATCTGATTACCTTCCGCGATGGCTTTCAAATCCTTTCGACGGGCCATCTTGCCGTTCTTTTTCAAGATTTCACAGATGTAGGCGACCGGTGACCCCCCAGCCAACCGAGCCAGATCCACCGCCGCTTCGGTGTGGCCCTGACGTTCGTAGACACCGTTCTTTCGGGCTATCAGTGGAAAGATGTGGCCAGGGTGATAGAAGTCATCCCAGGTGCTGGTGCCATTAGCCAACTGGTGAATGGTATCAGCCCGATCAAAGGCTGAAATCCCAGTCGACGTTGTTTTGGCGTCCAATGTGGTCGTAAACGCCGTCCCAAAAGCGTCGCTGGAATCCGGAATCATTGGTCCCAGGTTCAAGCGGTGGGCCACCTCGGCGCCCATTGGTACGCAAAGCAGCCCGCGGGCTTTGGTGACCATCTGATTGACATTTTTCGGACTCACCTTTTCTGCCAGCCCGATCATGTCGCCCTCAGCTTCCCGGTCGACCGAATCGGCGACAATAATCAACTTGCCGGCTTTTAATTCAGCCAACGCCGTTTCAACTTTTTTAATCGTCTGCTCATTCATAATTTGCCAATCCTTCCCGTGCCAAATTCACCACGTACTTACCCAAAATATCGGTTTCAACGTTCACCTGATCGCCAATGGCAACCTGCCCCAACGAGGTATGGGTCATCGTGTAGGGAATCAGAGCCACTTCAAATGTTGTTAGGGTCGTCGTCACGACCGTTAAACTAATCCCGTTGATGCCAATCGAGCCCTTTTCAACAATGTAGGGGTGGTACTTCTGATCGATCCGAAATGTTAATCGTTGTGAGTCATCGTCTGGGGTGCGTTCCAACAGGGTTGCGGTCGCGTCGACATGGCCGAGCAAGAAATGCCCATCCAGCCGATCAGAAGCCGCCAATGCCGGTTCGAGGTTGACTGAATCGCCAACCGTTAAGTTCTTGAAATTCGTTCGCAACATGGTTTCCGGCATCACATCAGCAGTGAAGCCCCCGGTTTCAAATGCTGAAATGGTGAGACAGACCCCGTTCACCGCCACGCTGTCGCCTAGTGAGAACGCGGGCTGCTGAATTAAGTTGGTTTGAATCATGAGTTTGGCCTGCTGATCCGCCATTTCAACGCGGGCAACCCGGCCCTGATCCTGAACAATTCCTGTAAACATTAGTCAGCCCTCCTTGTTGTCACCTTAATATCATCACCAAGTGACTGAACGGTTGGCGTCGCAAAGTGAAGCATCTCAGCGTTGCCAGGCCCAATCACTGCCGGCAACCCCGTGCCGCCAATCATGAATGGCGAAATGTAGGCCACTAGCTTATCCACTAACCCCACCTTCACAAAGGCCGCATGAACGTGACTGCCACCCTCTACCAGCAACGACTGAATCCCCTGATCGCCCAACCACTTAATGACTGCTACGGGTGACCAATCCGGCTTTTCGATCACCTTCACAAATTCCGGTAGTGAAGCCGTTGGTCGGTGGCTGGTCAAAATCCACACTTGCGCCGAGGTTTGAAATAATTTGGCGGTTAAATCCAGGTGCCGGGCGTCTCGCATCAGAATGATCCGAATCGGCTGGGTCTTCGCATCAGCCTCCCTAATTGTCAATTGCGGATCGTCAACGTGGTAGGTCCGCTCGCCCACCAGAATTGCCTGATTCAGTCGGCGCAACTGCTGGCTATCCTCCCAGGCTTGACTGCCGGATAACCGTGTCCGGGTGTCGCCGGCTTGATTAATTTTGCCGTCAAGCGACATTGCATACTTCAAAGTCACCATTGGCCGCTTACGACGGTAATAAAAGTTGTACGCTTCGTTCACCATTTCGGTATTGTCCAGGTTATCAACGACCACGCCATTCTTGGTCAACCGGTCAATCCCCTTGCCACCAACAATCGGGTTGGGATCAGCCTGCCCAATCACGACCCGAGAAAAGCCCAGGGCCACCAAGCGATCAGCACACGGTGGTGTCTTACCGTAGTGGCTGCAAGGTTCCAACGTCACGTAAATGGTGGCGCCCTCAGCATCACTTGGGCTGTTCAGATGTGATATCGCATCGATTTCGGCATGCGGTTCGCCAAATCGATGGTGATAGCCGCGAGCCAAAATCTGGCCGTCCTTCACAATAACCGCGCCAACCCGGGGATTGGTCCAAGTCGCTCCCAACCCCTTCCACGCTTCATTGACTGCTAACTGCATATAATCTTGATCATTCAATCTCACTCACCCCACGAAAAAAGCCCCGCAACAATTGCGGGGCATTAATTAGATAAGCTAAATAAGATTTCACACGAGTCTTGGAGAACCAGCTGGTTGGTAACGTTGAAAGCAACCTAATTAGGTCCACTTTCAGTTGTTCACCAAACCATCCCAGTTCTCACCGATGTTTTGAAATGCTTATTGTTTCTTCTCCCATCCAGACTTTACTGTCGGTCCCAGACTCACACTGGGTCAACCGCTTAACGCGGGTCACGGACTTCGATCTTACAATCGTCACCGTCGGTCGGGAATTGCACCCTGCCCCGAAGAAATCTATTCAGTTTTCACGATTTATCATACATCAATCGGGTAGTGGTGACAATCATTAATCATCGATAAATTATCATCACGAAAAGCTAGGGAACCGAAATGCCTTGGGGGGCAACGGATATGCTCCTTATAAAAAGTAACCATTATTTTATAAGTTAACGAAAGCGCTTTCCTGAGACTAGAGAATACTTCATCCTTTTATGTGATTATCTATCCTTGGTTGGAATAAAATCATCGTTGCCGTCAATTGAAAAATCATCTAAGGGAACCGCATTGCTTTTCATGGAATTATTGGCAAACTGTTTGATGTAATTTATTTCCCTCAATGCCATTCCGCCATGTGTGTCGAACCAAAAAGTGCCAACCTTAAAATCGGTCGGCACTGGTATCAAAATCGATTATTTTTGAATCCCCGTAATCTTAAAACGGGTATCAGCCAAAGTTGCATTTAATTCATCAACCGTTGTGTTCCCTTCAAAGGTTGCCGTCTTGCTGGCAAGATCAACCTTCACGTTAGAAACCTTCTGGCTAAGGTGTTCGGTCACATGCTTCACACAGTTATCACACCGCATGCCTTCAATCGTTACTTTTGGCATCTTTGTCCCTCTTTCAAGTTCAAGATTATTCAACTAACAGTTACAGTCGGCACCCATGCCAGCGGGCAAACAGTTACACTGAACCGTTTTCGGCGCAGTTTTGGCCTTCTCAGCTAAAATTTCTTGGAGGTTAGCGATGTCATCTTGGGAAAGTTCCCGGGATTGAATCACGTCGGCAATTGTGCTGCCGGCCCGCATCGCACACATGTGGTCAAATAGATCGGTGGCCGCAGCCGCCATTGAATCCTGTTCACCAACCACGGCTTGATATTCATAAGGCCGCTGATCACCCAGCTGCGAGACCGCGTGTTTCTTAATTAACCGGTGAAGCAAGGTCTTGGTCGTTGAATCCGACCAGCCCCGCGCCTGGTTCATGGTGTCAATTAACTGCCGGCTGGTCACTTTGTTCAGCGTCCAAATTGCCCGCATGACTTCCCATTCAGAATCTGAAATTGTCACATCTTTTGCGTCGATCATGTTAAAGTTCCCCTTTAATTGCGTACAGCTATCAACTACTATATTTATTAGTTTACAGTTGTAGTCAGTCAAAAGCAAGGATTTTACCAAAATTGACCACCGTATTCCTGCCGACCATTTACGAAGGGGCTCTCAGCCGCACAACTAAATTGTGGACTCAACCACCTTCGACGCATCATTTAACGTCTCAGTATCAAGATCATCCGTCCGCCTTGCCGCAATGACCCCGGCGACGATGACGGCCTAATTTCTACTTAATCTGTCCCTGGCCTGCCAGAATCTGATCAATTTCCGATAATTCATCAGGACTGAAATCCATGTGATCCAAAGCCTTCACGTTATCTAAAATTTGTTGCGGGCGACTGGCGCCGATCAAGACTGAGGCAATTTCGGGCTCGCGCAAATTCCAGGCCAGAGCCATTTCTGCCAGGGTCTGCCCCCGCTTTTTGGCCACTTCGTTCAGTTTTTTAACCGTCGAAAGCGTTTCGTCCACCTGCTTGGGGTGCAGGAATGGGCTAGTCGATTTAGCCGCCCGGGAATCCGCGGGAATCCCATTGAGATACTTGTCGGTGAGCAGGCCTTGCGCCAGAGAACTAAAACTCATGGCGGCCTTCCCCTCCCGTTTCAAGACTGGGAACAAGTCCTTTTCAATATGACGATCAAACATGTTGTATCGCGGTTGATGAATCACAAACGGCGTGTGGAGGTCATTAAAAATTTTGGTGATCTCGGCCGTTTGCTTGCCAGAATAGTTGGAAATCCCAATGTAAAGTGCCTTCCCCTGGCGAACCAGTTGATCCAGGGCCATTGCGGTTTCTTCAAACGGCGTATCGGGATCCGGCCGATGCGAATAGAAAATATCGACGTAGTCCAGACCCATCCGTTTCAAACTCTGGTTAGCACTGGCAATAATGTTCTTCTTAGAACCCCACTCCCCATAAGGGCCGGGCCACATATAATACCCGGCCTTGCTGGCAATAATCATTTCGTCCCGGTAAGGCTTCATATCCCCGGCCATAATCCGGCCGAAGTTGGCTTCGGCACTGCCGGCAACCGGACCGTAATTGTTGGCCAAATCAAAGTAAGTGATCCCACAGTCAAACGCCTGGTGAATAATCGCCTTTTGATTTTCAAATTCGTCAACACTGCCAAAATTATGCCACAGTCCAAGGCTCAAGGCGGATAACTTTAAACCGCTCTTGCCAACCCGCTTATAAACCATTTTATCGTATCGCTGCTCATCTGCTTGATACATTTTACGACCTCCATTGCATTTTTCCTGTCATTCCATTACGATATTGATAAGCATACCACTTCAAGTTAACTTGAAGTAAAGAACGAGGAGAACACAAAATGCCAACTTACTCAATTAGTGACGTTTCAAAGCGGTATCACCTGCCACAAACAACGTTGCGGTACTACGAAGATCTTGGGCTACTCTATGACGTGCCCCGCCGCGGAAATCACCGGGTCTATAATGACGCGCACTTAGCCCGGCTGAGCGCAATTTGCTGCTTCAAAAATACCGGCATGACGCTGAGTGAACTGCAAACGCTTTTTAGCTACGATGAGCACAGTGCCGATCTGGATAAAATTATTGATCTGCTGGATCGCCACTGCCGTGAAGTAGACGAAAAGCTACGGATTCTGGAACAAAATCATCGCCAGATCAAACGAAAGCGCCAATTTTACGAAGATATCCGCACAGCCAGAGAAACCCACCAACCCCTGCCAAAGTGGGCCGATTACAAAATAACCGACTTCTGAATTGATTCGCAGCCATCGATTTTTGGCAAATTCCCAATTCAAAAACACCTAAACAAAACGAGATTCCGTTCGTATCAGCTGTCTAACGGGATCTCGTTTTTATTTGGATAACGCTTCTTAATATTCGATTTAATCGGTGTAAGTGACCTGATAACTGGGATCAAGAACCGTCACATCGGCATCTTTCAAGCCAACGACGGTCACCCGCTTGTCCTTAGTGACAAACACCGCGCCGTATAGATCGGGGCGATCGGCTGCCCATCCCGGAATAGGTTGGCCGGCAAAAAACAACCGGGCCGTTTCAATTTCACCATCAATTGAGGCTTTTGAGAAGATTGTCACGCCAGCCAAATTATTCTGACGGGGGTAACCGGTTTGTGGATCCAAAATGTGGTGATAGGACTTCCCGTTGGCTTCCAAATGGCGTTCATAAATGCCGCTGGTAACCGCCGAACACGGGCCAATCTTGACACTCAAAATGGCCTTGCCCCGTTCGGAAGACGGGGCCTGAACCCCAACGCGCCACTTACCATCGAGATGAGCCGGCGAATCACCAACTAAAAGCAGGTTGCCGCCCAAGTCAATCATCCCGGCGCGTTTTCCATAGGCCCGCCAGTAGTCAGCAATTCGATCGGCAATGTATCCCTTGGCAATTCCGCCAAGATCCAGTTCCATCCCAGCCCGTTTCAAAAAGATCGAAAGGTCGGCATCGTTAAAGTCCGCCTGCAGCGGATCAATTAACGCCAGCCGGTCGTGGATCTGGGAATCGGTGGGCACGTGCGCGTCTGTAAAGCCGATTTTCCACAGCTTCACCAACGGCCCAATCGTCGCGTTGAAGCCAAAATTTTGCCGACTAAGTTGAATCGCCCGCTTCGTCAGCGAATAGGTGGCATCCGATACGGAAACCGCGTGGTCACCGGCGGCATCGTTAACCGCCATGACCTCTGAACCTTCCCGATTCACCGTCAATAAATTTTCATAGTAGGCCACCAGCCGATTGGATGCGTCAAGCTGGGAAGCCTTGGCGTCCCCAAACAACGTCAAATTGATCTGGGTCCCCAAACCATAGTAGTTCTTAGTTAACTTTTGCGCCGCAATTCCATTATTAATGATTATCAGTCCTCAATTAATGTTCAGAAGCCCCGGTCGTCGCGTCTTGTTCGGACATCGGCGCTTCCTGGGGTTGATCGCCTTCGGATTTGTCGTTATTTTCCGACTCGGTATCCTGATCAACTGCTTCGGAGGCACCGGTTTGCGCGTCAGTTTCTTCCGACGCCCCGGTAACCACGTCGGTGTTCAAATTGAGATACGCCTGGGTTGGCGACGTTTGGGCATCAACGCTTGTCTGTTTGCGAACAAAAATTGCAAACTGGGTGAAGTCCCGATCCAACTGATCCAATGCAGCTTGATCACGCAATGTCCCATTAGCGAATGCCGCATTTGCTTGTCTTAATGCAAATTGACCACCGCCAAGGACGTTAGCGGAAAGCCCCGCCGCGCTTAGAACCTGCTTCACGCTGGCTGTCGCAAGCGCCGCCCCGGTATCATCAGCGGATATGCCAATCACCATCACCGGTTTATCTTCAAACAGTTGGGGCATTCTGGAAAACCATTCCAAAACCGATTTTAGCGCCGCCGGCATCCAATGAGCATACTCCGGCGTCGCAATAATCACACCATCGGCTGCCGCAATTTGATGGGCCAACCCTGCCACTTCGGCAGGCATTTTGGCCGCCGTTTCATCGAACATCGGCATCCCGTGGATCGGGGCCACTTCGATAACTGCCTGATTCGCGTAACGCTTTTTCATCATTGCCAACAACGTTTGACTCGGTGACGCCTCTGACTGAGTTCCAACCATCGCAACTAATTTCACGATGCACCGCCTTTCATATTTAACACCTGTATGTGACTAATTATAACCCATGGTTAGCGCCCACGAAATGGTGATTTCGACCTAATTGTCGCTAACCTTAATGCCCATGAGTTTTGCCGCGCATCACGTGATCGGCGTGGGCCAGCATTTCGTTTACCACGTCTAAAATATGCGGATCATCCAACCGGTAGTAATTGGCCTTGCCAACCCGATGGGCGCTGACCAGCTGGTGTTTGCGAAGCAGTGCCAAGTGGTGGGAAACGACCGACTGTTCCAGACCCAGTAAGGTTCCCAGTTCCCCCACGTTTAGCTCGCGCTGTTCAAGCACCTGCAGCATTTGTAGACGGGCGGGATTGCTGAGTAACTTGAAAATCCGTTCTGATTCCGCCAATCGCCGGTGGTTAATCAATTGGATGTCATTAATGTCCGCTTCGGAATTGGCCCGCGCTGACAGCTGGGAATTCTCAGTCATCGTTGGTCACCCCTTCAAGACCTTCACTGGCAATAAAGTAAACTAACACGAGGGCGGCAACCGAATCGGCCCACCACCAGTTGAACAGGAAGGTTAGCAGCGCGCCAACCAGCACCGTTGCGGCCATGTAGGCACAGGTGATATTGCACATGCCGTCTTCCACTAAGGCGTCAGAATGTAGTTGCTTGCCCAAGTGCCGTTTGCGAATCGTCAGAATTGGCATCAATATAACCGAGGCAATGGCAATCGCCATGCCGGAATAGCTGGTATCGGCCGCCTGATGGGAAAATAAATTAATCAATGAGACAACGGTGACGTAGCCCGCCAATAACAGCAGGACCGCCCCCACAATTCGTGACGAACGCTTTTCGGCCAGGGCAATTTCTTCTGCTGAAGCCCCGGCCGCCTGTTTTCGCAATCGCCAAATTAAAATGCTGCCAGAGATAATTTCCAAAAAACTGTCCAGCCCAAAAGCAATTAACAAAATCGAACCGGCCTTCAGTCCCGATATGAACCCGACCAAAAATTCAAAGGCCATCCAGCCGGTCGAGAAATATTCGGTATGCAGGGCACGATCAACCAGCGCCCGTTTTCCGATCTGATTTTCCATGTCATCCCATCTCCATTTGATATGTCGTCATGTTCATATGTTGACTTTAACATGTGAACTAACCGCCGTCAATTTTAATGTGAATCCGACCCAATCCCACGCAAATGACCACGCTGCCAAAAAGATAATCGCTTTGTTTTACTTTGGCAGGATTGCATGATAGGTTTATGTAAAGTGTCACAGGTTTACACGAATCGAGAGGAGCAGGCCCATGCAGAGCAAAATTTCAGAACAATACTTTTTATTAGCTGAAAGCACCGGCAATCGCAGTGCCATTATGCGGGGAATCCGCCGCCGGGCTTACCTGACGGCCTGTATTTTATTTGATATGCAGCTGGGCCAACTCGTCAAATTCTCCAATAACTGCATTGAGGTGATTGCCCCACTGCCGCGGGAATACGCGTTCTTAAACCCAGTTGTTGACAGCATTGACGACCGGATTAGTAAGACGGCCAAGAACAGCCTGCGCCATTTAATTTTGAATCGGCAAATTAACCGTGCGGTATATGATGGCGTCGGCAAACGGCTCCTCGCCAAAAATCAGGTCACAAAAACCATCAGCCGCGGCCTACTCTTCAGTCACGATAAGTACGATCCCACTCCCGAGGCCCAGCAGCGGGTGATCCAACATATCCGCGAAACGTTTCTAAATCAGCAGCAGCCTTCCGCCGAAATTGTCGCCCTGGTCTCATCCCTTTCGAGGACCCGGATTCTCAAAGATTACTTCGATAAGTCGGAACTGGCAGCGATTAAAGAACGATTAGCCGTTCTCCGGGCTGATGCCGGATACAATGACTTCTTTAAATTTGCCAAATGGATTGACGAGTTTATTACCACGATCATTGTCGCGGCGTCAAGCCACGGCTAAATTCATTCATGATCGACAGCGTGCGGAAAAAGAGTGTGGGACACAAAGCGGTTAGCTTCCAGAGTATAAGGGGATTATCCGAATATCCTGGGCTTGGATATTTGGATAATCCCCTTATACGGCCGGAAGCTGCTTTCTGGCCCATGATTCAGCTAGGTAACATTCGGATAAACCGCGAGGCCGGGACAAAATTTTGAGTTTTGTTCCGGCCTCTTTTACGTTAAAACAACACTTCAGTATGCATGTAATAATCCTTACCGGCAATCAGATACCGCTCAGAAACTTCCACGGAATCCACGTACTGGGGATGGTCATCTTCGGGAATCATGGTAAGGGAATGTTCGCCGGTTCGGGTAATCGACAAACGATACTGGTCGTTACCGGTCTTGGCGACCCGGGTGAGCGGCGCGCCCTTAATCTTATTCTTGACGTAAAAATCAGTTGTCTTGCCGTTATCGACAGTCTTCCGAATTTTCGCGTACCCCTGGGGCTTCGGCGCGTATGCCTGGAAAACCGGGACCTTGGAATAGGACTCCAGATACCCATCGACGGTCACTTTAAAGCCGGTTCCCTTCGCCTTAACCTCATCGGTTGGCCAGCGCACCCCACGCCACAGATTACCGTCGGCCAAGTAACTGCCCGCTGATCGGATGTCCGGATCGGCCACGTAGTAGTAACGCAAGTAGATCGGCGAAGCAATCTTTTTAAAGTTGGCGGTTGTTGCCCATATGCCGGCCGTCATGTTCGGTTTGCGTTTAGATTGATAAAACGGCTTGCGCAAATGATAACTCATCGAATCCATATCAATTGTGATGAAGGGATGATGGGTCCGCTTGCTTTTGGAAACGCCGGCGACCTGCACAACGGTCCCCTTAGGAAGGGTAATCTTAATATTTTTATAGTAGGCGTTTTTAATGGTCATTTGCCGCTGAGTCTGCAAATAACTTCGCTGGGTCACCTTTAAATAGTGGGTCTTGGCCTGCACCGTTGCTTGGCTGCCAACCAAACCCAATATGATCGTCATGATCCCAATTAATAATCGATTTATCTTCACGATTAGTCATCCCCCAAGAAACGGGCGTTCTCAATATGCATGTAAAATTGCGTCCCGCTGATTGTATACAGTTCATTCAATGCGACCTGGGAGGCGTTGTCAGCGTCCGGAATGGCGGTTGCCGTGTCGCCGTAAGTCCGATAAATTCTGAGTCGATACCGATTATCGCCCTTTTTCGCAACTTTAGTTAACGGCAACTGATTAAAGAATTTCTTGAAATACAAATCCACATTTCTCCCGTGATGAACGGCTTTTTGGACCTTCATTGTCATGCTTGGTTTTGGGCTGATGACGTATTGATACGGCGATTGGTTAAAGTATTCCAAATAACCATCGGTGGTCACGGTAAAGCGCACGCCGATTTGCTGCTGATAATTAGCCGGCAGCGCACTGCCCTGCCATAAATTACCATCGGCAACGTAGGTCAAGAGCTTATGTCCAGCCGTGCTGCGGGTGATGTTATAGTATGCCAAGTAAGTTGGCTTTTTAACCAGTTTAAAGTTTTTCCCATTGGCCTGAATCCACCGACTCACCTTACTAGTGTTTTGAGCATTGAGTAACGGCTTACGCACGCCATAGCGAAGACGATCCACATTGAGGGCAACGTACTTCTTCCCGTGATCGTGCTTAATGCCGGTAACCTGCACGGTCGTGTTCTTAGGAATCGTGAGCTTAAGCGTCCGCTTGCTGTTGTACGTCTTCAATTGTCGCTGAGTTGTTAAAAAACTATTTGTCACAACCTTTGCCGATGCGGTGACACTGCCGCCGGCAACCCCCATCAAAACGGCAATTCCCAGCCAACTGATCATTTGTCGAAAATTTATCATAACGTCCCCCACTTTTGTAATGGTATTCACCGTTAATTTTACCCCATCGGGACTCATTGGGAGACGGATTTTGAAAAATAATTTTCCCTGATTAATCCCCTGCTGAAATTTGACCCGTCAAGGGAATTTGCCAATCCTTAATGGCGATAATTAAATCTTAACCACCATTTCAGTGTGACATTTTTCGTCAATAGATCCCAAAATTTCTGTAACCTTCTTGAAATCTTCACCGGTTATCATGGCACCACAAATTAAAAAATGAGGTGTTCCTTTGAAATTCAGCAAAATTATTTTAAGTCTCGCAGCTGCCGGTGCCATTATGGGCGGCGCTGCCACCACGGCCAGTGCCGATCCGGCAACTGGCAGCCAACCAACGTATTCCCAGCAGACCAGTTCATATGCCCAACCCAATCGTCAGGCCACTTATGGGAATCAGACGAACCAGGCAAATCAGCCGGCGACTCAGTCAACTGGAACAACCACCAGTGATTCGGCCAGTCAGGCTAACGCGGTGGTCTCATTGGCCAAACAGCTGGCGACTCAAAACATTCCCTACGTTTGGGGCGGTGAATCACTCAGCGGCATGGATTGTTCGGGCCTGACCGACTACGTTTACCAAAAAGCAGCCGGTATCAGTCTCGGTCACTACACCGTCACGCAAGAAAGTCACGTTACCAAGAAAGCCGTTGCTGACGCGCAGCCTGGCGACCTGCTCTTCTGGGGCAGTCAGGGTGCCAGCTATCACGTTGCCATCTATATTGGCAATAACCAGTACGTTGCGGCTCCCCAACCAGGCCAAAACGTCGAAATTCAAACCATTAACAGCGCGTTTATGCCAAGTTTTGCCGGCCACGTAAACGGGTAATTCACCCAACTAACCTCCTAAATTCTGTAAAAAAGCCAGCTGCCAGTTCTAAATGATTCACTCATCGTTAGAATCTGAGCCAGCTGGCTTTTTTTAGACGTGGGCATGTTGATCATAGGTAAATGGCAGCGAGACGCTAAAGCCACTGCTAACAGAATTAAGCGTCGCGGCACTCTTGGAACCGGCAAACGTCAGACGCACACTTTGCGGCTGAGCCGTTCCAGTAAACTTGTCAACCAAGACGTGGATCGTAAACGTATGCCGCGAATGGGCTGCCAGGTTTTCAGACTGGCCGTCATCAATCACTAATTCATCGGTCCCATCCAAAATGTTGCTGTTGGCAAGTTCGACCTGCTTTAAGCCGCCAAACGTCACCGGGTTGGCAAAGTGATTGCTAACCGTATAGGAAACTTTTAGGTAAGTATAGGGATTGCTGACCTGAGCCAAGTTATAGTCACTGGCAGAATTTGACCGCTGCTCGGCGGTCTTCGGCGTATTTGAACAAATTTTGGCCCAGTTAATCGTGGTCGTCAATTTTTGCCGGTTAAAGGTTAAGTTCTGGCGCGTCGCAATTCCTCGAAGCTTGATTCGGCCATAGCGGGCACTGTCATAGTACTGCCCCACCCGATATAAGGGTGCGTGATCAATATCATTGGGGTCTTGCTGCTTGGTACTTACCCGTTTCTTATGATGAGACTTCTCACTAGCAGCCGTTGATGAAACGCTGGCCGTCCCGCTGGCGGAATGATTAATCATCGGCGGCACAAAATACAGGGCAGCCAACAAAATAAGAATTGCCCCGCAGATCACCAGCCACCAACGATAAGTACTCCGCCGATTTCGTGAAGAATGTTTGATGCTGATCCCTCCCTAATACATACTTGATAAGCCCAACTCGTTCACACAATGTTTTTATCATATCACGAAATTCCAAGGCGTTGCCGCCCCATTTTAAAAACCTTGCCGATCAAAAGTCTTTCATTGCCAGCGTGACCGGAGATATCCAACTATCCCGGACTTGGACCCGCCGATGATGAAGCGTTTCCACCCCTGTCTGGTCCAAACAGTGCTATTCTACAAGCAAACGATATCAGAAAGAAGGAACAAACATGGCAGAACAAGTAAACGGTGTCGCCCTTTACCACTCACTGTTTGGCACCGAAATTCATGATCCGCGAATTTTATTCGAGATGCTGACCGTCAACGTGTTTCAGCCAGGTTTAAACTGGCGGGTCGCCGCCAGTAAGATTCCGGTGTTTGACCGGGTCTTCAAACATTTCGACGTCGAAAAGATTGTCCAGCTCAATGAAGCGGATTTAGAAGCCCTTGAGGCGGATCCAGAAATGATTCGCAATCCGAGAAAGATTCGCGCCGTGGTTCAAAATGCCCGGGCAACCTTAAATCTGCAGCCAGAATTCAAAGACTTGGCCGAATATCTTTGGTCATTTAAACCCACGGACAATGTCGTTTCCGGAACGTTAAAGCAGGACTCCCACAGTCTGGGTGCTCAAGTTGCCAAAGACATGAAAAAACGCGGCTTCACCTTTGTCGGTCCCACAACCATGGAACTACTGCTTGTTGGCACCGGCATTCTCAACCATCACCCCGCCTAACTGAAATGAGGTTCTTATCATGGATCAAAAAATTGCGTTAATCGTCGGTCCCGGCCACGCCGGATTGGGGGAAGCCCTCGCAACCCGATTTGGTCACCGCGGATACACCATTGCCCTTCTGGGTCGCAAGCAGGCCCCCCTGGATGCCCTGGTCACAACGCTGGCCGCTGAACACATCAATGTGTTTGCGGTCACCGCTGACCTCGGCAACCAAAGCAGCCTGGCCGCGGCCATTAAAAGCGTGACCAGTCAGGGAACCCTTCAAGTGGTCATTTATACCGCGACAATGCGAACGAAAAATAAACCTTCAAGTCTGGATCAGGATGTTCTTACCGAAAGCCTGATCAGCAACCTCCTCGGTGCCGTAACCCTGACTCATTTGGCGCTCCCCTACGTCAAACAGGCTGGCGACGGGGTTCTGCTATATACCGGCAGCATTGTGGCTGCAAAGCCGGGGATCACTGACATTGAGCAGTCAATTGGCAAAGTGGGCCTGCGAAATTACGTTCTCGCCCTGAACAAAGAATTAGCCGGTTCTGGCGTCTTCGCGGGAATGGTCACAATCAATACTTATATTCGCAAGGGCCGGCCGGGTCACATGGATCCAATGGTCATTGCCAAGGCATTCGAAGATCTGGCAGTCGCCCGGAACAAGGCCGAAGTGGCTTATCATTAGCGATGGTCAACCAATTGGCCCAACAAAATAAAAATCGACGAATGCAGCCGGGAGAAATTCCGGGTTGCATCCGTCGATTTTTTAATAACGTTAAAATGATCAATAATGGCTAAATATAATGTCCCGCGATGTCCTCATTTTCAAACGCCGGGTGAAACGGTCGCTGGTAGGCAGCTTCGTACGCGGCAATTTTTTGCTTTTCGTCAATTTGGCGCATCTTATCGGCTACTTCCCGCGGCGTGCCAGTTTGCTGATCGGGAAAGATTGGCGGTAATATATGAAATGTAAAATCAATTCCGTGGGGGTCATTCTTGGTCGGGGCGTCGACCATCGAAACAAAGCATGACACAATCGGCACGTTGAATTTAACCGCGTAATGATACGCCCCGCGCTCAGCCGGCCGCGGTTTGCGGTAATTAAACCACATCTCGCGCTCCGGATAAATTAAGATTGACTGCTGATGTGAAAGGGCCTGCTTCAAAAGGCCGGTAAAGTCGTGACCCATGTACTGAATGCTGTCACTAACGGGGATGGTGTCCGCGTAGGTCATCAAGAACCCCAGCATGCCGCTCATTTTCAAGTTCGTCAGCTCAACGACAATCGCCAGATCAGGCTGCTTTAAGGCTGATCGAACTAACAGGCTGTCAATGGGACTAAAATGATTGCAGGTAATGATTGCCGGCCAACTGACATTGGCGAGGTTTTCAGTTCCCTTCACCTTCATATTGGCGGCGGCCATTTTCGCGGCAACGTTCATCATCGACCGTGCCTCAGCCCCGCGCCACTGGTACCGGTGAGTTTGGCGCAGCGCGAGGTAGTTTTTTAGAACCGCGTGCTGCTGATCAAGGGTCAAAACCGGATCGTGAATTTCTACTTTATCATTCAATTGACCACGGTTGGCATTGGCTTCAATGTTGGCAATCACTTTGTCACGATCACCAAGTTTTACTGGTGTAAAAGTCATAGCGCAATTTTTACTCCTTGTTTTGAAATCGCCGCAAAGGTCACCGGCGTCTTGATAATATTCACTGCCAGCGCAATCAAATCTCGTTGGTTTTTCTGATCACGTTCGGTTTCTTGGGGCGTCATCTGGGCAAGGTCGTGTTGAAGTTCCGAATAAAAGCTGGTCTGCTTGGCATATCGCCAGAAATAATCCTGCCGCGGCGCGTCGGCATATCGCCACGGCTTGGCAAACAGGTTGTAATGAATCAACCGCGGCGTCACCGTTTTCGGGGTCGTGATCTGCACGTTCCACGACGAATCCAGGTAACAAATCCGTTTTCTGGCAATGGCGTTCATGTAATCCTGGTCTGGGGCCAAACTCTTGAAATGATAGCGATTAAGAAGATCAAGAAAATGATCGGCGAAGTGACAATCGCGCATTACCTTCAAGTTCATCAGCAGAACCCCCGAGTTAACGTACTTCTGGGAATCAATACCGACCGCCTGATTGGCGTAATCAATGGTTTCCGGGGTATGACCGATGAAGTAATCCGGAACCGCGCCAATCAAATTTTCCCCTAACGAAACGTCGTACAACTTCGCGATGTCATCCAGAATCACCGTATCGGCGTCTAAATAGATGGCCTTATCCAAATCTGGAAACAGTTCGGCGATAAACAGGCGGAAATAAATCGTGAAGGTGAAGTAGTCGCTGCGCAATTTGTTACCGCGATCATCAATCGCCTGCTTTAACTGGGCGTTGATCGCCACGAAGCTGATGGCGACGTTGGCTTGCCGGTACGTTTTTAATAGGTCTTGATTTGCCGTATTCAAATTATCACAGAGGATAATTAGGTGGTACTGACGGGCTGGATCGGTGTGGGCTGTCAACGACTTTATCGCCACGGCTAAATACGCCGCGTAGTTATCATCGACCGCAAAGAACACTGGAACTTCTGATGATGGCATTTATATTTCCCCCTCTAACTTACTGCGATGCATCCGGCCGCCGCTGATACTTCGCATACTGAACGTTACTTTGGCGGCTGCGGGCAACCATCGCTTGACGAACTTCATCGTGCAATTTTTCCTGGCGGACTTTTCTGGGCAGGGTCAAATCAGGATAGAACGGACCATCAAAGTAGATGATCATGCGTGGTTTGGCAAATCCCCTTCGCTGCTGATAAGTTGCCGTCATGGCGTAGCTGGCCACGTTGGCCGAAACCGGATAGTGAAACGCGCCGTTTGGAAACGGCCGGATTCCGGTGTAGTACGGCCAAACGTGAGCCTCTGGATAAATAAAGACGCGTTGGTGCTGTTTGAGGCGAACCGTCATCGCCCGTTGGAACTGAATCATCTGTGACAGTTTAGCCGGTAAAATCAGCGCGCCCCCCATCGTCAGCATTTTGCCAACGATTGGAATTCCCAAGTTTGCAGCTTCGGCGACGGTGTATGCCCGCCGCGGAAGTGCCGCCAACATCGGGATAAAGACGTCACCCAACGGTTGGGTGTGATTGGCAAAAATAAACGCGCCTTTTTTTCCCTGGGTACGCAGACAGCGTTTATTGCGAAAGGTCACGTGTAAAAACAGGCGACAATAAATCGTCGCAAAGCCAATGCATAAGCCATACACAATCGTTGACGCAAAGCGATAAATCCAGTTCGTATGTAACCAAATAAATCCCGGTGGAATTGAGGCTTCCTGATGCTTGGTAAAAATGACATCGTCGTCCCAATTCCGATACTGATACGTTTTTCCCGGGCGCCCCATTCAGTCATCCCCCTTCAAAAACAAGTTCATCACGAACCCATTTTAATTGATAAGTCGTTCACATGCCAATAATGGGTTAATTTTATCATAGCTGCCCTGAAAATACCGCCATTTTCGGGAAATTGTTGTGCAATTGGAAACAGCTATGCTAGGATACTTAAGTTAACTCCTTTATTAAAAAATAATCATTCGAGGCCGTTGGTCATGCAAAAACATCAGGCAACAAAGTTTAATTTTAAATCATTTATCCAACTTATCAACCAAATTCATCCGCGATATTGGCAGCTTATTTGCGGGTTCCTACTTGGCGTGCTGGCAACCGGGATGCAGTTAGCCGTGCCGATGTTCGCCAAAACCATTATCAATTCAATTGGCCACGCCATCAATCACGGGTTGGTGGCTGGCGTTATCGGGCTGTTTCTTGCCAGCACGCTAATCGGCGCGGCGTCGGGCAGTATTCTTGGCTTCTTTGGCGAAGACGTCGTCTACAAGCTCCGAACCCGGCTCTGGCAAAAAATCTTGAATTTACCAGTCACCTACTTTGATCAAACCAAATCCGGGGAATTAACGTCCCGACTGGTCAATGACTCCACGCAGGTTAAGGAACTGCTGGCCAATTCCGTGCCCCGGACCGCCACGTCAACGATCCAGTTGGTGGGGGCCCTCATTTTGATGCTCATCATGGACTGGCGGATGACGTTAATCATGTTTATCGCCGTCCCGCTGGTGCTTATCGGCCTCTTGCCAATCATCCGGGCATCCCATAAAATTGCCCGGGCTCGCCAAGACGCCCTGGCAGACTTAAACGGAAAGGCCGGCGAAATGTTAGGCGAGGTCCGGCTTGTCAAATCATCCACCGCCGAACCCCTGGAAAGAAAGGCCGGCAATACCCGGATGGCCCGCCTCTATCACATTGGGTTACGGGAAGCAGTTTACGATTCGATTGCCGGGCCGGTCATGGGAATGATCATGATGGCCATGGTGATTGGCGTGTTAGCCTACGGGGCCATTCGCGTTCGTCAAGGGGCCATTGATATTGGCACGTTATTTTCGTTTCTCATGTATCTGGTCCAGCTCATAGGGCCCTTCACGGTTCTCGGCCAGTTTATGACTGACGTGGCTAAGGCCAGCGGGTCAACAACCCGAATTCAGTCGTTGCTGCGGGTTGCCGAGGAAGACCCGCACACCGGCATTGCCACCAATATATCCGGAAAGACGCTCAGAATGAACGCGGTGAGTTTTTCATACCAGCCAAACAAACCAATTCTTCACGATGTGTCGTTTGAAGCCGCCCCAAACTCGGTGATTGCCTTTGCCGGGCCGTCCGGTGGCGGGAAATCAACCATTTTCAGCCTTCTCGAGCGCTTTTACGAACCGGACAGCGGATCAATCACAATTGGTGACACCCCCGTTAGCTCCCTGAAGCTGGCCGATTGGCGCCGCCAAATTGGCCTGGTTGGGCAGGACGCCGCCATAATGTCGGGCACCATTCGGTATAATCTCACGTATGGTCTTTCCGGCTCATTTTCCGATGACCAATTATGGACCGTCCTGGAGATGGCCTACGCGACCGATTTCGTGAAGGCCATGCCCCACCAACTCGATACCGAAGTCGGCGAACGCGGAATCAAAGTCTCCGGCGGCCAACGCCAACGGATCGCCATTGCCCGCGCATTTCTCCGGGACCCGAAAATTCTCATGCTGGATGAAGCCACCGCGAGTTTGGATTCCGAATCCGAAATGATGGTCCAGCGCGCCCTTGACAAATTGATGGTCAACCGAACGACTCTGGTGATTGCTCACCGGTTGAGCACGATTACCGACGCTAACGAGATTTACTTCATCGAAGACGGCCGGGTGAGTGGGCACGGTACCCACCAGCAATTGGTCGCGACCCATCCCCTGTACCGGGAATACGTTCAAAACCAACTTTCAACCGAAAAAAAGCCGGTCCCCCTTCAACCATAAAGGGCAACTGGATTGACGCTTTCCAATTTGGAAATCGTTAGTCAAGTTGCCCTTTTTAATTACTGATTGAATTTGCTAACCGTCGGTGAATTCGTTGCAACGGCAGAATGCGCCTCCAATTCGTCGATAATGGTCTGATACTCCGCCAAAATATCGTCATAGATGTGCAGATGAAGTTTGGCGTGCATATCAGCAACGTCCCATGGTTTAACGGACACGGTATGAATGATCGGCCAAAATGACCAACGGGTGGAAAAGTGTTGAAAAACCGTGTCGGCCTGCACATCCTGCTGCTCATTATACCGTTCAGGCGCCAATCGCTTATGATGGGCGAGTTTATTAACCGCCGACTGATCCGGCATAATCATTGGCCGCCGGCGGCAATAGTCGCGACAACGTTCAAACAGGCCGCCTGACCGAATCGCCTTCAAATTCAGTAACAGAACCCCGGAGTTAACGTAGTCAAAAAGCTGCCATTCGTGGTGGAAAAACCAGCGGCCGTAATGATCAAGCACGCCCACAAATTCCGTGTCCGCTAATGATTGGTGGTAGAAATCTTCAAACGGCTGCCGGCAAACGACGTCGGCATCCAGATAGAGAATTCGATCAGAAAATTCCGGAATTAAGTCACTGTACAGCCGCAGCATACTATACGGCGTAAACAGCGTATTGACATTTGCCGTTGGTGGGTTGGCGTTGAATAAAGCCGTCATATCGATTTTAACCACCGAATGGGCTGGATTTTTGCGCTTGGCAACCCGATCCAGCAGCGCAGCATGCTCATCAGATAGGGCGTGAAACTGCCGGTGACGATTTTGCAGCGCCCCGGTTAAAATAAAGATTCGTAATGGTTCTTGAGCATGCTTCGTGAGCGACAAGATTGAAATAATCAAGCCATCAAGCATGTGATCGTCCCCACAATATAAAATGTCCAAGCCGTTTCACCCTTCCCCCAAACAGTCACTTCATGAAAAGTGTGACATATTTGGTCATAAATGGCAACCGAAGCGCGAAAGAAACCAAGCCGCCAAAAAACGGTTAGCTCCCAGAATATGGGAAGCTAACCGCCTGTTGACTGCGACTTTTCTCGTTGGCTGAAAAATTAGTCCAACTTGGTCTTATTTGTCACGTTCAATTTATCATCAAAATCATAAACAACTGGTTCGCCGGTTGCCATTTCAAGATTCATGATATCTTCATCGGAAATGTTTTCAATGTATTTTGAAAGGGCCCGAAGTGAGTTACCGTGGGCGGCAATGATGACGTTCTTGCCGTCTAACAAGAGCGGGGCAATCTTGTCTTCCCAGTATGGCATTACCCGTTCCAAAGTGACCTTCAAGTTTTCACCACCGGGAACAATGTGGGGATCCAAGTTGGCATAACGACGGTCATGAACAGCTGATCCTTCGTCATCGGCACTCAGAAGTGGTGGTAACACATCGTACGAACGACGCCAGATGTGAACCTGTTCGTCACCGTACTTTTCAGCGGCCTTCTTCTTGTTGTGGCCCTGCAATGCCCCATAGTGACGCTCGTTCAAACGCCATGTTTTTTCTTCAGGAATCCATAGTTGATCTGAGTATTCCAAAGCATAGTGAAGCGTTTTGATGGCCCGAGTCAGAACTGACGTGAAGGCATAGTCAAACTGGATGCCGGCCTTCTTGATTAACTTACCAGCATTGATGGCTTGCTTAACGCCTTCCTCACTTAAATCAACATCTACCCAGCCCGTAAACTGGTTGGAAAGGTTCCATTCACTTTGACCATGACGAATTAAAACAAGTTTTGCCAATATCATTACCTCTTTCTATATCTCTATCAGATTGATTTTACACCAAATCAGAATAATTTTCAGTAGTATTCGTTAATAACAGGCGCCAATTATTTTTTGGGTGGCTCCTGAGGCGGCTGGATGGTCGGTACCGGCTCGTCGTGGCGCTTCACCCCGAGAATATCGAGGAAGAACGTGAAGATCGGTACCCCGCAGATCAGCCCCCAAATGCCGAGAAAATGTTCGCCAACCAGAAGCACGATAAACGTGTAGAAAATTGGCAGGTTGGTTCTTGACGACATGAATTTGGGGTTGAGCACGTAGGCTTCCAACGCGTGAACAACGATAATGGTGATGATTAAGTAAATCACGTCCCGAAAACCGCCAACCGAGTAGCCCACTAATGACAGCGGCACAAATGAAATGATGACCCCGGCTACCGGAATCAAGCTCAGGATAAAGACCATCAACGCCAATACGGCCAACTGCGGTAAATGCATCACGGCCATCACAATGGTTGTTAGAACGGTGTTTACCAGGGCGATAAAGAACTGGGCCTCAATGACAACCCCAAAGGTCGTGACAAACTTTTTGCCAAAGAAGTACAGATCCTGGAAGAACCAAGCAAAGTCGCTCTGAAGAAACAACCGCGAAAAATTATCCATGGACCGTTTTTCGATTGTGAAAAAGAAACTGAGAATCATCGACAGAAACAGCGTGACGCCCATTGTTCCAACGCCGGTAATGTATTTCCAAATTAGGGAAACCCCATTCTTCATCTGCGACATGACGTTACTCTGTTTGATGAGTTCATTGACCCACTGAAGGGTCGCGTCATCCGGCAAGTTCTGCGGATTCGAGTAGAAATCGACAATGTCCTTGGTGGAGCTGATGGCCTGATCGGCAATCTTGGGAATGTAAACCGTAATGGCCAGATACAACCCCAGCAATACCAGGAGATAAACCACGATCACAATTAGCCGCGACGGGATTTTAACCACGCGGCGAATCGCGTTGGTCAGCTTAACGACCAGCAAGCAAAAAATAAACGTCAGTAGAAACGTGCTCATCATACTGCGGACCAGAAACAGGACAATCACGATAAACGCAAGAACGGAAAACCGCCTCAACGGCACGTTGTTCACAAACCTTGTCCATGGAGACAAAAAACCACCACCCCTTCAAAATTCAACTCTCGTCGATAATGGTACACTACCGGACAAGCGTCTCACAAGCAATTTTAATAATTTTTACGTTCTGACAGTAAACGAAAAGAATTCCGGGAATTAATTTTCTCAGAATTCTTCGATCAATGACAAATGAATGCCGATTGTTAATACTTTTCCTTCACGTACTGGCCAACCGACTCGTTATTGTTATGGGCGCCCTTGATGATATTCTTCACATCCTGGTCACTCATCGCGTTGGAATCGATGCCGGCCGCGCTAATCTCATGACGGGCAGTGTTGACTTGAGCTGCGGTAATTGACTGACCATCAATTTCGTTTTGCTTTGGGTTCACCGTATATTCGTTTGATCCCTTATAAGCGTCGGCAGCCTTCTGTTCGGACGACGTCAAACTTGCGCTGCTGCTTGGCGCAACGTTCGGCGTGTTTTGGGTACTGCTGTTAGAAGTTGAGGATTCAAAGTCACTGGAAGAACTGGTTGCCGCGGTCCCGTTCAAAGCGGCATTATTCTTCGTTTGCAGCTGCTTGGCCTTGTTATAAATTGTCTTGTAGTAGGTCTGCTTAATGGCAGTATCTGACAAGATCTTATCCAGCGTACTGTTTGACTGCGCGTAATTGCCCTCGCCGGTTTCGTTCAGGGCCTGACTGTAGAGCTTATTATACCGCTTGAGATTGCCTTGGATCGTCTTGACTAATTTAAGGCGATCATTTGCCCGGCCCTTCAAGGTTTCATTGCCATTTTTGGTGGCTACGACCGACTGGTAGCTATTCTTTGCCCCGGCAAATTGCCGTTGATTAAATAAATCGTTGGCCGCCATAAAATTCTGCGTCTGACTCAGGAGCCGGGTCGCTTTTTCATCATTCGGCTTACGCTTCAGCGCGTTGGTATACGCAGTTTCAGCCGCAATATAGCGTTTATTCGAGATTTGAAGGCTCGCCCGGTCCATGGCATCCGAATATAATTTTTCATTTTGACTGTGACGGGTGTACGCGTAACCACCCACCGATGCCGCAATAACGATGGTGATCACTAACCAAATCCACTTTTTCAAATATAAACCCTCCTCGGAATTCATTCTGTGTCACCATTATACCATTATCCAAGAAAGGACAAAAACCGTTTGGAAATCCAGGGGACTATTCCATGGGTGACAAGGCCCATTTAAAATCCATTCCCAATGCCAGCTATCCGGTGGTCTTCCCCATTCCAACCAAAAATAGACGCCCCGGAAATCAATCATCCGGGCCATCTACTTTCAATGATGCTTCTTAAATTTTAATAATACTTCGCAACTTGATACATTAACTCCATGAATTTCTTGGGCGCTAAATTATTCGTTAACGGCGTCTGGTTCGTAAACACCAGGGCCATGTGATAATTGCCGGTGGTTGCGTAATAGCCGGTATGAAAATCCGCGCCGTCAAACGACCCATTGTTATACTTGATGCCGCTTCGAGTGACGTAGAGGCCCCCTGAATAGACCGACCCATAACTGGTCATTTGTTGATACTGCTTGGCCGTCAAAATGGCGCCATTCTGAAGCCCCAATACAAATTTCGCGTAATCCGTCGGGGTGGTTAATAAGTTGCCGGCCCCCGGAATCGCTGACAGTCTGGCCAGCGAGATTCCATAGGGGTTCAAATAATTCTGGGACCCCTTGGCATCATATCCTAACGCTAACGTTGCCTTGGTATTGGGGGTCTTGCTGCCAACAATGACCGTATTCGTCATCCCCAGTTTGTCCAAAATCCGGCTCTGGAGGTTCTGAGCGTACGACTGGCCGGTCACCTTCGAAATGATTCCGGCTAACAGGACATAATTGGCGTCACTGTAGTCAAAGTCGTTATCCCCAGTCGACCGGGCCCGTTGAACCATGCTGTCATACGCCTGGTTCTCAGTCATTGCCTTTGACGGCGTGATATCGACGTTATCAAGTCCAGAGGTCATCGACAGCATCTGCTTAATGGTAATGTCGTCGCTATGATCAACTTTGGGATAATATTTATCAAGTGTCGTTGACGCTGATAGCTTTCCCGCGCTGATCAACTGCTGGATCATCGCGGCCGTCATTGATTTTTGCAGTGATGCCAACGGGTACAGTACCGACCCGTCGCTCGCATTGGCAACCTTCTTATCAGCATTCGCATAGCCGTTGGCGACAACCACGGTCTTACTCCCGCCAGCTGGCGCCAATACGGCGGTCCCAACGGCATTGTTCTGCTGCATGGTCCCCTTGGCAACTTGGGACAAACTGACCGATTTAATGCCATGAACGTTCATCCAGCCGATTGTTTTACTGAAATATCTCAACTGAGCGTAAGTTCCCGTTTTGGTGGTTTTTGTCTGCATTACGCGGACATAGTCGTTATTGTAACGACTGCCATTGTCATCGGGCGTTTTGGTGCTGCGGCTGGTGTAGTACGGGCCGTCAGTATACAGCGGATACCCCTTTGCCGTTGTCGATTGATTGACAATCTGGGCGTCATAATGCGTATTGCTGCTTTTAATAATCGGATTGTAACCGGCGGTCATGCCGTGCGCCACGAAGCCACCGGCAAGCAGCACCCCGATTAAAAAGGCCAGAATTGGATACCCTTTAAAAAAGTGTTTCATTCACGATCACCTGGAGTAGTAACCGTTATCGTCATTAAATAATTGTTCATTGTCCCATTCCCTTGCATAAAATCTTTGATCAATGTGATAGTGCGGTTTCTTAACCGATTTGGTCAGAAACGGTTTAATTGCCCGATCCATCTTCAACCAGCCCCGCCAGCCGGGATGAATCGTGTCACTCATAAAATACGGAATTCCGCCATCCTGACTGAGATCGTCAATATGGTTAAAGCCTTGCGAACGCAATTGATACTGAATTTTCTGATCAAATTGCCGCAACATCCGTGCGGAAAGACCCGTGTATCGCTGCCACTTTTGGTTAACCGGCGGAATTATAAACAAGACCTTGGTGTGGTCCCTGGCAAACTGATTCAAAACCAACTCAAAGTCACTGTACTCCGGTGATTTCAAATAACTTTGCCCCTGTTGGAAGTTGCCCAGCCGGGCCACGTGCTTCTTTAAGCGTTTGTTCCAAAATTGATTGTTAATCCCAAATGAGTTGGAAGTTGTCTGCTGTTGACCAATTTTGCCAGCCAATCGATTCAGATTATCATACTGATAACGTCTTGGCAACTGACGGGCCTCGCGCCTAATCTTCGCCGCGTTAGTCGACGGAATCCGAAAACGGGCGTAAATCTGGTCCTCATTGGTTAAAATCCGGTGACGAAAGCCGACGTATGCCCGCTGAAAAGCGGTTGGCTGAAGACCCGCCGCAATTCTGGCGAGGGCGGCGGCAATCACTTTATCGGAACTTCCCGATGGCATCTGCAGGAGCCGGTATGCGGCATACCGATCCATCTTCGTTCCGGTCTCAGATTCAATCCAGGTGGTTGTCTGAAGTGGTGAGTAGTAGAAAGAAAAGGCATTGGGATCCTCCCCCTTTGGCGTGAACCATTGGGGCGAAATAAAGAAGACCGCCTTTCGATTCTTTAACTGCGCGTTGACCGACTGCATGACAAAGAAGTGGGTCAACGACTGACTCCCCCGAGCTCCCAGGAGAAACGGCCGGTAAGAACGATGATACTTGGCCGCCAATACCGATGGGTGAAACGGATCAAACCGCGACCATTCTGATGATCCAAAAAAATTAACGTAGTGGTCATCCATTGCGACCCGTTTAACCAGCCCACCTTTCAAAACCAGCGGCGATAACGAAGAAGCCGCATTGTTCTGGACTTCTGAACTGACATCATTGAACCGCGCCCACAGCGGCGATAGGAACACCACCAACATCAATAGGGCTGCCGCAAAGATCGGCCCAAAGATTTGAAAGAGGCGTTTTTTGATCATTGGGCATCTTCGACCTTCGCGATAATTTTGGCTGGCGTGTTCCACTCATTTCGGTCAAACTCAGAAACCGGCGCCGAAACGCCCAGTTGATCCTGTAATTCAAGCAGCAGCTGGACGGTTCCCATGGAATCAAGCAGTGCGCTGTCGTAAAGATTTTCATCTAAGTTATCCGAAAAATCTTCCCCGGTTAAATCCTTTAAAATTCCCAAAACCTTACTTTTAACATCATCCATTATTCTCAACCCCCGTTTAAATTTCCGTTAACCGCCTAAAACGGCTTCGGTGCAAAAAACAACGTGTTCAAAAATCCTGAAAAAATCAAGAAACTGAAGCAGACCACGTTAAACGTGATGAAGATGGCCAGTGCTTCGGTTAACTTGTTATGAGGAATGACCGCCTGATGCTTCTTCTTAAAGCGAAGCCAGGCGTCGTTAATCACCATCGCAAACCCATGATAGAGCCCGTAAGTAATGTAGAACCACGTTTCACCATGCCAGAATCCCATGATGAGCATGTTAATGACGTAGCACACGTTGGCCGTCGTTGTCCGGCTCTTAAAGATCTTATGTTTCATACAGAAGAACACCAACCGCATGAAAATATAGTCGCGGAACCAAAACGACAGGGTCATATGCCAACGATTCCAGAAGTCCTTAATGTTCTTCGACTTGAACGGCTGGTTAAAGTTCATCGGCGTTTTAATTCCCATGAGGTAACTAATGCCAACCGCGAATAAACTGTAACCGGCAAAATCGAAGAACAGATCCATGCTGTAAACGTACATATAGCCAACGATCGACCACGACAATCCGTGGGCCAGAATCGCCTGCATTTCAATTTGGGGCATTAAAATTGACCCAAAGAAGTACGCCAAAATGAATTTATAGACGAATCCCTGAAAGATGTAGCGAACACCCTTCTGCACCATATCCAAGTAGGCCGCCTGCTCGGGCACCTTCTGGTAATCGGCTAAGAATCGCCGGTACCGGTCAATTGGCCCCGATGAAATTGTTGGGAAGAACAGGAGAAACTGGCCAAACAGGACCGGGTGAAACGTCTTAATCATCCCATCGCGGGTTTCCATAATTGTCTGCACCACTTTGAATGTGATGTAGGAAATCCCGAGAAACCCAATAATCGACTGGCGGCCGCCTTCAACTGCCGGGGTAATCTTGACAATGACGAGGGGCACGATCGCCAGAATAACGGCGAGAACGAACACCCATCCCCGATTTGCCGATCCCTTTGGCTGACGATAATGTGAATACGCGGCAACCAAAAGGACCTGGTAGATCAGGTAACCAATCAAGGAAATCCCGGTTTTCCAGTTGGGCCCGCCAAACGTCAACACTAAAAATAGCAGTGAAATCAGCGTTTGGTAGCCCCGAAACCGGTGACCGTACAGCAAGCCAATCATCAATGGGATGAGTGCCAAGCCCAACCAGAGAAAGTAGGTCGGGTTGCCATAGGGAATGTACCATCTCATTTCGGATTAACCTCGTTAATAACCGCGCGAATGTCGACCTTCCCATTTCGACTCAGCGGTAATGATTTTCGGTACACAAACTTCTGTGGCAGCATGTACGCCATCATCGTTTGGGTTAAATTCTTTTTAATAGCGGCAGTCAATTCCAACTCGTTTTTAATGGTTTCGTCCTGGGGTACCACGTAGGCAATTAACATTGATACCGTGTGCTGGGCGTTGTACTTCGGAACCACCACCGCCTGCTTGACGTGGGCTTCCTGGCTGACCAGGCCGGCCACATCTTCAAGCTCGATTCGAAACCCGTTTAATTTTACCTGAAAATCACTGCGGCCAAAGTATTCCAAGAGCCCATCCTCGCGCATCGCGACAATGTCACCGGTCCGGTAAGCGTTGTGCCCCTTGACCTGATAAAACGCCTGGCGATTCTTTTCGGGGTTATTAATATAGCCCTTTGAAACGCTGTTACCGTAGACAACCAGTTCTCCCTTTTGAGCACTTGGCAGCGGCTTTTTTTGGTCGTCAACGACCTGGCCGTGAACGCCGGCCTTGAGATAGCCGATTGGTAACCGGTTAAAGCCATCAAGCACCTGGTTGGTAATTTCAATCTGGGAAATTGCCACGGTCGCCTCAGTTGGCCCATAGGTATTAAAAATGTGGGCGTCAGGGAACCGTTTCTTGAGCGTCGCCGCCGTTTTGTGGGTCAGCTCCTCACCACAGAACAAAAAGTGCGTGAGCTGGGGATAATGGGCCTGATCAAACGTTGGTTCCAACAAGCAAATCGTGACAAACGATGGCGTTGACACCCAAACGTTAACGGCCAGGCTTGGCAGTGTCGTAAAGAGAACGATAAAGTTATCTGTGGTCTTTTTGGACAGCACGTGCAGCGTCCCACCGCTATACAGGGTTGGATACAGGCTCATCACCGATAAATCAAAGGAATACGCCGGCTGCTGCAGCATTTGCAAGTCAGCCGGTAAATTAAAATCACTCCCCTTAATCCACTCAACAAAGCTCATCAGGTTGTTGTAACTAATCTCAACGCCCTTGGGCACACCGGTGGTTCCGGACGTGAAGATGATATAAAAGGTCTGATCACCATGCACCGAGTGGGTGTTATGATAGGTCACCTTCTCCAAACAAATGCGTTCCAGCTCTTCATTGGTAATCACTTCAACTCCCGGCAAGGTGATTGGTAATGGTGATACGGCAATCACGGCTGCCGGCTGAGCAATTTCATTGATCAATTTGAGCCGGTCACTTGGTGAATTGACATCCACCGGGATATACGGATGACCGGACTTAACTGCGCCAAGAAAGGCAACAATCATCTCAAACGACTTTTCACCAAAGACGATGATCGGCTGATTCAGCTTCAAGGCCATCGCGTCGATGTGTTCGGCCAGCGCATCAGAATCCGTTTTCAATTCCCGATAGGTGTTTTGCCGACCATTGTAATTATAGGAAATACGATCCCCGTTCGATTCCGCGTACGAATCGATCATTTCAATAAGATTTCTGCTCATAAAAAACTTCCCCTTAAAAGTCGTTATAGATAAATTTAGCTTGGTTGATGCCGCTGTAATCATACAAATAGAAAAGCACCATCATAATCGCGAAATATACCAGGGTGACGGTAATAAACCGAACTGTCGGCCGCTGGAAAAATCGCTGTAGCTTTGACAAAATGACCCCCTCCTCATCAATTTATGACTTGGCAACTTGGTTAAACAATGACTCGGCCAAGCGCTGAATCGTCGCCGCTGGGCGGTAATTGTTACTGAGTAGGACCACCCCGGAACGGCCGTTGTTGGTCATAAAGATTACGGATTCAAATCCGTAGCCAATTCCGTGGGAGCGAATCCCGTTTGAGAGGTTATATACGCCCCCGCCATAGGTTGAAACCGTTCCCGGCGTATGTAGCGTTGTGACCGCCGCCTGGGGAACAATTTTTCCAAGAAGAATCGCCCGTTCAGTCCGGTACAGATCAGCTGTTGACATATATACCTGCCCGGTTCCCAGCTCGTTATACATCGCGGTTCGCTGTTCGCGGAACCGTTTGCCATAGGTCTGCCGAACTTGATTGGCGCTGAGATATCGGTAACCAAGCGTTCGATTAGGCCGCCTGCCCCAGTGCTGAACGAAGCCGGTGGATTTTAATCCCAGCGGCTTGACAAACGTCTGATCAAAGTAGCGGCCGTACGACTCATGGGTTAGTTTGGCAATGATGCCGGCCAATAAAACATAGTTCACCGGCTGATAGGACCACTGCCCAAGCTGAGAAGCCCGGCTCGTCAAATGCTGAACGTCATAGTGAACCACGCTGTGCTCATTAAACACCGCGCTTGGGCCAAGCTCAGCCATCGATAAGCCCGAGTCCATATCCAAGAGATTTCGAATCCGGATGTTTCGGGCGTTGGGAATTCCCGCGTAAAATCTGGAAAGGCGTGTCTTGAGGCTCAACTTCCCAGCCATAATGAGTTTCATGACCATCGCCGCCGTAAGCGATTTTTGAATCGACAAGATTTGATATTCAGACGCCGGTGTGTTCCTTTTAGCCGCTTCATAGTCGGCATAGCCAAATCCCTTCCGGTAAACGACCCGGTTATTTCGGACCACCAGGGCACTGCCGACAAAATGACCAGCCTTTAAATAGGCCGTAATGTTGGCATTCTCCCGATTTTTGGGCGGCCGTTTTGACTGAGCCGCCCGCTGAGTTTGCCGATCGTCAGAACTGAGTGCCGAAGACTTTAATTTAGGCTGTCGCCGCTGTTGGGTTTGTTTTGAAATCGCCCGTTGCGGTGGATTGCTATGGGCCGCAATCAACCACCAGCTCAGCCCGCCGACAATGATTAACCCAATTGCCACCAGCCCCCATATCAGTCTTGACCTGTTGTGCCTCACCATTATCACCCCCCTCACCATTGAGGCCCATTAACTAATTTGGTCACCCAACCCAGTTTAAAAATGCCCGTCATGGTGAATTTTGTTGACTGCTTTTATTATCCGCTTGAGATTGTGAATCTCAATCAGGACCCGTAAATTCAGAGCCTGCTTATCAAAACCTTTAGGGTCTTTGAAATTTGTTAATGGATTGTTGCATAAACCAGCCTATTTTAAAAGCGAATGATAATGAATTAATGATACTTGGCATGATTGGTATGCGTGACAATTCCTGATCACGGACAGAAAAAAGCTCGGTCACCCACATCAAATTATCAATATAAGGGACTGAGCAATAACTTAACTATTCATTTGTAAATCATTAAGCCATTTTGCCGGCAGTTAATCCTGAAGCAAGTACCCATCCCTGGCCCTTAACGTTCAAAAATGTTTGGGACTTTTGGGTCTTGGTTGCGGCTGTCTTAATTGATTGGGTGACATAATAGGTTGTTGAAGCCTTCAGTTTGCCCTTTGCGGTAAACGTCACGTTACTGCTGTCAGCAGCAATCAGCGCTTTATAAACCGTTGGGGCAGTCTTAGTGGTGTGATAGGCTTTGGCGGTTTTAAAGAACGATGCCCCGTTCTTGGCGATGGTATAGGTCATACCTTTGGTTGTCTTAGCTGGTTTTGCGGTTGTAGTTGGTTTAGTGGCTGCAGAAGCAGCTAACGGGGTTGCAAAAGCCAGTGGTAAAGCAAGTGAAATTACAGTCATCAATGTCGTCATCTTTTTCATAAAGAGGACCTCCTTAATTTGATGACCAAATTATATTCTGTTACAGGATTATTTCAACGAAAGTGATAATCAATTATCGAGTCTTAAGAGTTCCTTAATAAAGCGGTTGCAAATACTGATGTATCAATGGGTTGGCGGCTTTTAAGCATATTAAAAATAGGCTGTTAATTCGTTTCAATTATTACAAAAAGATTACATAGTTTACTTTCAGCATTATTTTCAGTCATTTCCAGTAGTCACTATTTATCATTCCGGTTTTTCCTTTCGCATTCGAAAGAATGATAGTAGAATGGGTTCATCAGCCGTGAAGCGCGGATTTTCGCGCGGCGTTCACACAACCGAAAGGAGTCAAACCATGGCAAACGATTCAGAAGATTTTATTAAGCAGCATATGTTTGGAAATCCTCAGCTCAAGCCTGATGAAAAGCGGGCTTTTCTGGGCAATTTTCGTGAAAGAGTCGCGATTGCCCTGACCATTTCCCAACTCCAAAATCCGCGGACCAAGGAAATGGTCACCAAAATTTTTGACCAGTATCCAGAATACCGGGCTTACATGAACGGGAAAATGCCCCAATCTCTGATCGACGACTACATGGGACTGGCAATTGATCACCGTTATCAATACACCATCTTGGTTCAAAACGGTCTTCGAGTCGATCAGCCTACCGGACCAAATGATTTTGGGCTGGTCGTCGCCGATCCAAAAAAGAAGATTACCAAACGAATTTTGTTGTAAAATTAATTTCATTAATGACAAAAAATGACTGGCCGACAACTTCAAAAAGTTATCAGCCAGTCATTTTTATATTTAAACCAAATTTACGGGATAAATACCAATCGGTTATCACCATAATCATCCCATCTTTCAGCGATTTCGCTGAGCGGAAAGGCGGTTACGGGAACGGCAATTTTGCCATCGGTGATCATTTTTAAGAGGGCCGGCATGTCGTCAGCCAAATTAGCTGCGGTGAATGACCCGAAGCCGCTGCCGATTAGGTGGAAGTCGATGCTTCTAAATAGGCTGCCCTTTAACGGCGAGCTTTGGCCGGCCATTGAGCCAATCTGGACCCAGGTTAAGGTGTGTTGAGGATCTTGCCGTTGGGCAATCATGTCTTCAATCATGGTGGCGGCAATGTCTCCCCACAAATAGTCCAAAACAACGTCAACGTCGCCGACCTTGGCCAAATCGGCTTTCAATTGGTCATCGTTGTCGGTTAACTTGATGGTCGATGACACGCCAAATTGGGTCAGTTTGGCCAGTTTCTCGGGATTTCGGCCCACACCGATCACTTCAGCGGCGCCGAAGCTAACGCTGATGGGGATGGCCAGCTGCCCGGAAGCCCCGGTCGCCCCCAACACTAAGACACGTTTGCCGCGGATCTTATCCTCACCCAAACGATCCTTAATGGCCATAAACGATGACATTGCCGGGTTGGCCGTGGCGGCAACAATCGCCGGATCAGCCGCATTATCAATCGGAAACAGGGCCCGGCGGTTAACAACCGCTTTTTCTGCTAAGGTGCCATAAACGTTACTACCACTGTTGAAATAGACATGCTCGCCATCCGCCGTTTCCCCAACCGCGTCAACGCCGGGAACGATCGGCAAGGTGCTGGTTGCGGAATAATGGGTGCCGTTTGCCCTTGCCCGAGCGAGTTGACTAACTGCTGCGGCTAAGACGTGGACTTCAACTTCGCCGTCTTTGACTTCGGGATCGGGAAACTCGCCGTATTCGGGTCCCCGGTTAAAATCATTAATAATTGCTGCTTTCATTGGAATACTCCTTAATTGTAATTTGAATGGACCGGTTGAAAGGATTCTTTCAAGGTGGTTTTTATAATGAGTGAATCCAGAGAAATTTGCAACGATATTGACGTTTGACTTTGGTGCCTGATTTCGGCGACCAAAAGAGACTGTCGGCCAAGAAGCGGCTTTCTGGCCCATGATTCAGCTAGGTAGTAGTCGGATAAAAAAGAAGCCGGAACAAAGTTTTTGGTTTTGTCCCGGCCGCTCAACGGTTCTTCCTGGCAGCCGGCATTCAAAAAGCCCACCAGTGCCAGTATGTTTATGTAACAGTCACGGCCTTAGCGAGACAGCGACCGGATTGCTTTTTTTATGAATAAATGTTGCTCCTGGCTTGTCGATTGGACAGGTATCTAAACGGCCTTCACAAAAACATCGCCAGTAGAAATACCGCCAGCAACCCCAGAATCACGGAGATTGCCATTGACCGCGTCCAGTAAGCAACCCCAATGACGATAATGGCCGCGATCATATCCGGGATTTGACTCAGGGTGACCGTGTAGCCCGGGGTAATAAAAATATCCTTGACAACCAGTGCGGTAAACAGTGAAATCGGCACGTAGCGCATCCATTCATTGAACCAGTCCGGAATTTTACGCGTACGGAAAAACATTAGGGGAATCAGTCGTGGCGCAAAAGCCACGCAGAAGCACCCTAAAACCAGCCAAACATGTTGTGTCGTTGTCCATTCCATAAAGCTCTACTCCTAGCTACTCGTCATCGACGTCTTCTTCAGGCGTTCCTGCAGGGTTCTTCATCGTTCTTAACCACCCGCTCTTAGGATGATGCTTGCGGATCGCGGCTTCAATCGCGAAGCCGATGAACGAAGCACACAGGGTGGAAATAACCAATCCCAGCGTTGATTTGGTCAGTACCATGAAAAAGGCGGCCAGAAATCCCGAGAGAATACAGATCAGAATGATCAGCCCATTTTTCAGCTGCATGACAATCATGTACAGGAACAGGGCGGTTAATGCAAAGTGAACAATGGTTAAATCAATGTTGATGGCACTGCCGATTAAGCTGCCAATCAAATTACTAATCGTCCAGAAGATCAATGTCGTGTGCTCAACATGGAGCGCTTCTTTCGGTGTAAATTTTTTATCAGTGGAAAATTTTAAATAGTTCAGTGCATAGTTTTCGTCATTCATGGAAGCAGCGAATAACATCGTGAATCCCAGCGATTGATGATGCAGATATTTGGAAAGGCTTGACCCTAACAGGGCGTACCGCAATTCCAAGAAAAACATCATTAACAAAACCGACAGCATTGGTGCGTTCGTCGCCAAGAGTGACGCAATCAAAAATTGGGCCCCGCCGGAAAACACCATGACGGACACCATCAAAGTGGTCCAAACGTTAAACCCGGAAGCATTCAATAAAATCCCGCACGCCAAACCAATTGGTATGTAACTTAGGTCAACCGGTAAAGAAGCATCCAATATCCGTTTCCAATAAGGGACGTCTTCATCCGACCTTGCTGCGTATTTACCCAAAAGGACTCCTCCATCTAAATAAACGTAATCCCGAAATTAACCTGAAAATGATGATTTGTGTAAAAATAATGTAAACACAATTCAAATTCAATTATATGAGAAATGAGTCAATTAATAAACACTTTTCGATGAATTGATCGTCAAAAAAGTCGTGTAAGCGCTCTCCACATTAATACAAAGGGATTCGCTTTTTGAATCGATTTACTTGTCACTAAATTCACGGTTTTTGAAAATGTATTCAGGTATTTCATGAAGTGGTGATCGTAAACCAGATTGGCAGTGGCGACCTGCTTGCCCTTCTTTTCCGGAGCCGTAATCTTTTTGGGCTGCTTGACGTACTTGCCCTTAATTTGCTGGCGGCTCACCCCCTTGGGGACCCATACCCAGGTAGTCTTTTGATTAACCAAACGGGTCGTCTGCTGTTTGCCATCAGGAACGTGTCCCTCACTTGCCCCGGCAATCCGACTCTGCTTGGCAATTTTGATGGGGGTCTGCTTGCTTAGAACCGTTGTCAGCAGTTTCTTTGTTTGAATAAATCTGGCTGGGTCAGTGGCACTATTATTTCTGGCCCCCAAAATAACGGTCACCACCCGGTGGCCCCGATACGTTGCCGAACCGGCAAAGCACGCGCCGGCTTCATCAGAAGTGCCGGTTTTTAGGCCGGTTACCCGGGCGCCCTTAATTCCTAAATTGGTCCCCAACAGTTGGTTGTGCCCCGGATAGGTCTTCCCAACAAAGGTCATCTGGGAACGGGACGTTACTTTTGTTACCGCGGGAAACGATGATTCAAGGCGACTGGCAAGCAGCGCCACATCCTTGGCAGATAATAAATTTTCAGCGTTTGCGGCCACGTGTTTTAGCGCCAATGACCCGGTTAATTTATTGGTCAGGCCAGCGGCGTTATAAAATTTGGCGTCCTTAATCCCCAAATGTTTCGCGGTCGCCGTCATTTGGTCGGCGAAGCGCTGGGGACTTGCTGCCACTTTTTGCCCCAGGGCAATCGCCGCGGCGTTGGCCGAAACGACCAGTGCGGCGTTGACTAAGGCGCGTACCGAATACGAATGACCAGCCTTCAACGGCACGTTGGTCAGCCCGGAAGCGGTGCTCAATTTAGCCACGGCCGGCGAGATTTTGACCCGATCATCCCAGTGAAGCTTTCCAGATTGAATTTGCTGATGCACGATGTACACGGTCATCAGCTTTGAAATCGAGGCGATGGCCATCGGTTGATGATCATTCTTTTCGTAAAGAATCTGACCGGTATCAGCATCGACCATAATTGCGGCTTTGGCGTAAATTGCGGGTTGACTGGTTGCCACCGTTGCCGCGTAAGCATTGCTCGAAAGGCTGATGGGCAACACAAAAAGCCCCACCATGAGTAGGAACAGCTTGAACTTAAATTTCATTAATTGTGACACCTTTCTATTTAGCAATTTGGGGTTCCTGATCCTGCTTGGGCCGGGATAACTTATCACCGTATTTGAATGGAAGGTGAATGGCAAACGTGGTGAGCTTATCATCCGACGTCACGGCAATGTAGCCGCCATGCAAGTCAATAATACTCTGAGCAATCGCCAAGCCAAGCCCTGAGCCGCCAGTGTCTTTATTTCTCGACTCCTCAACCCGATAAAAGCGCTCAAAAATCTGATTAAGCGACTTCTTCGGGATCTTGGGGCCGTCATTTGAAACGTGAATCACCGCTTCGCCCGGGCGGCCCGTCTTGCAGGCAAGATAAATGTGGTGGCCGCCCTTGCCATATTTAATCGCGTTGGAAATCAGGTTGTTAAACACGCGCCCCAACTTTTCGGCATCGGCTTCAATGTGCATCGGCTTGTCAGTTCCCTGAGCCGAAATTTGCAGGCCGCTCTTCTTGGCTTCCAATTCAAAACTGGCAACCAACTGCTCCATCATTTGGCTCAAATCAATCCGATTGATGGAGAGCGGCGTTCCGGTTTGCTTGACCTTGGTGTATTCAAACAAGTTGTCCACCAGTGACTTCATCTGCTTGGCCTTCAGATAGGCGATTTCGGTGTATTTCAGCAGATCAGCCTCACTCTTATACTGCTTATCCTGAATCAGGCCGAGGTAGCCCAAAATCGACGTCAGCGGCGTTCGCAAATCGTGACTGACATTGGTAATCAATTCGTCTTTGGAATTCTCGATTGCCCGTTCCTCATCCATTGATTTGATAACACTTTCTACCAGGGCGTTGATGCTTTCAACCACCGACTGGGTGTTCCCCTTGAACTTGAAGCCGATTCGATGATCCAAGTGACCATTAGCAATGTAGTGAAGTTCACTGATGATGTGGCGCAGCTGCATCTGGTGGTATCGGCGAATCAAGCGCCAATAAACCACCGCGGCATCAAATAACAGCATCAGCGCGATGAAAATATTTTCCCAGCTCCACAGGTGGTAGTGGTCGGGGCCAATGACAATCGATTTCTTAATGATGAAGATCCCGTCCCGCAAACCAGGGTTTGTCAGGATCGACTCGTTAATCAAAATGATGATCGATAGGTTCAGCATCAGCAGCAGAACCACCGTCACAATGCCTTCCAAAAAGAGTTCAGTTTTTTCACGACCGGTTAATTTCAAACTTCAACCATCCTGTTCTTTGTTCGTATCTTAGTGGGATTCAATCTTATACCCCACGCCCCAAACGGTCTGAATGACCTTTTCACCGTTCGTGGCTTCTTCAATTTTATCCCGCAAGTGGCTCACGTGAACCATGACCGTCTTTGCCGAGACAATGCTCTCCTGGCGCCAAACCCGTTCAAAAATTTCATCTGCTGAAAAGACCCGGTTGGGATGACTGGCCAACAGGTAGAGAATCCCAAATTCAAGGGCCGTCAACTGGATCGGCGTTCCGGTAATTGTTTTAACTTCGTGGGAATCCTTATTGATGGTGAGCGGCCCGATATCCAACACATCTGGCGTATCATCGGTCACGTGCTCCTCAGTCCGGCGCAGCAGCGACTTAACCCGGGCCATGACTTCCAAGGGATTGAATGGCTTGGTGACGTAATCGTCGGCGCCGCTGATGAGCCCCTGAATTTTATCCATATCCTCGGTCTTGGCCGACAAAATAATGATTGGAATCTGGGAATCCTTACGAACTTCCTTGATCACTTCAATGCCGCTCATCCCGGGCATCATGATATCCAGGATCATCAGCCCAATGTCGGTTTCGGTCCGCAGTTTGGTCAGGGCCTCATCGCCACTATAGGCCGACACTGGTTCGTAACCTTCATTTCGAATATAGATTTCAAGTAACTGAGCAATTTCCTTATCATCATCAACAACTAAAATTTTCATAAATTCATCAACCTCATCATTATTAAGAGTTTGTAAATAATTATAAAGTTCGGTGGTTCACCATTGATTCTACACTATTTCGTTAAAACGACAACTGACCCGAAATAGAACTTAAGCGAAACTTTGGAAACCACCGTTGTCAGCCCTGCTCCGCGGTGTTTCCGGCAATCACTTATGGACATTGTCGTCTTAAATCGATACTATTATCTATTAAATACAATATTAAACGGAGTTGATAACGTGACACCCACCTTTACATACGCCGATCATGCGGATTTACCGCGGATCGTTGCCATCTATAACCAAACCATCGCCAGCCGACTGGTAACCGCCGATCTTGAACCGGTGACCGTCTCCTCAAGAGAAGCGTGGTTTGCCGCCTTTGATCCGCACAAACGACCGATTTGGAAAATGATGCTTAACAACCAAATTGCCGGCTGGGTTAGTTTGGAAAACTTTTATGGGCGCCCAGCCTACCAGCGGACCGCTGAGTTAAGCATCTACATTAGTCAGGAATTTCGTCATCATGGCTTGGGCCAGCAAGCGTTGGCTTTTGTTGCGACTCAGCTTCGGCAGCTGGGAATCGAGAACATTGTCTGCTTTATTTTTCACCATAACAACCCCAGCCTGGGATTATTCAAGAAGAACCATTTTGAGGTTTGGGGTCACTTACCAAACGTCGCCGTTCTCGATGGTCAGCACCGGGATTTAGATATTCTGGGGCGGCACTATTTCGATTTGTAAAACCAATTCAAAAAAGCGTGGGATTCAAAACAAGTTTGAGCCCGATAAGCTCATCCTTGTTTTGAATCCCACGCTTTTATTTTAAAACTCGTTAGATCAAAATCCCTTCACAATGATCAACCTCGTGCTGAATGATTTGCGCAATCCAGTCGGAAAATGGCTGTTCATGGGATTCGAAATTCTGATCCTGATAGCGGACCGTTATTTGTTTGTACCGGGTCGTTTGCCGCTCATCGCTCAATGATAAACATCCTTCGCGGGTTGAATACGGTTCCCGTTTCGAAACAATTTTCGGGTTAATCAGGGCCACTGACAGCATGCCCATCGAAACGACGATGATCCGTTTGTTAACCCCGATCATGTTAGCGGCCATGCCAACGCACACCTGCGAGTTGGCCTTCAGTGTATCAAATAAATCGATCACCGTTTGGCGATCCTGCGGGGTGGCAGGCACCGCTTTTTGGCTTAGTGTCGTGGGATCATGGTTAATTGATTTGATCATTCCAAACTCCTAATGACAATTTCTTGGTTTTAACAACGCCTAATTATTGCACAGATTCCTTTTCTTCGGAAACCAGCTCCTCTTGAAGCTGAGCTAACCGCGGCGTCATATAAACCGGGTATTCGTCCGGATTGACCAGCCGCTGGGTGGCTGCCGGAATCTCTTGGAGCATTTGCTTACTGTACTTTTGAATGTCGAAGACCCCGGGCAGGTCGGCCTGAACGGTGGTCCCGTCCATGACCGCTTCCTGTAAGGGTTTGGCGTCATACTGATCAATGGACTGGTGGCGTTCGGTGGCAATCGGGTTAGCCTTGACAACGTCCATTGGGTGATCCAGCACCTCATCGCTAAGGGCAATGATGTCGGCAAACGCTTCGTGGGTGTTGGCGCGGTACAACCGATAAACCTGCTTCAGGCCGGGTAAGGTCAGCTTTTCGCGACTTGCACTAACCTTGATCTTGGGAATCACATCCCCATGTTGAATGATCGCAGCCAGCTTATAAACCCCACTGAGAACGGGTGACGTTGAGCTGGTAATCAATTTTTCACCAACCCCAAAGTTATCCAACGGGGCGCCCTCATTTAACAGCGACTGAATGACGTGTTCATCCAGCGCATTCGAAGCGGTAATCTTCGCGTCTTGGAAACCGGCGGCGTCTAATAGCTTGCGGGCCCCTTTTGCCAGCTGAGAAATGTCACCAGAATCAATTCGAATCCCCACCGGCTTATGACCGGCTTCTTTTAACTCAGTGAACACCTTAATGGCATTCGGAACCCCTGACTTCAACACATCGTAAGTATCGACCAGCAGGGACGCGTTGTCAGGGTACACTTCAGCCCATTTTCGAAAGGCCGTCAGCTCATCAGGAAAGGCTTCGATCCAAGCGTGGGCCATGGTGCCGGCAGCTGGAATACCGAATTTTTGGGCAGCTAACACGTTGGACGTGCTGGCACAACCGCCAATGACGGCGGCCCGGGCACCAAACGTCGCGCTGCTGGGGCCCTGAGCCCGCCGAGCCCCAAATTCCATAATTGGCTTGTCACCGGCCGCAAACGTAATCCGGCGAGCCTTCGTGGCAATAAGTGACTGGTGATTCATGATGTTCAGTAACAACGTTTCAAATAACTGGGTCTGCAGCAGCGGCCCCTGAATGGTCAAAAGTGGCTCCCTGGCAAAAACCGGGGTCCCTTCTGGAATCGCCGTGACCTTACAGTCAAACTGAAAGTGAGCCAAGTAATCCAAAAAGTTTTCCTTAAATAACTTCAAGCTTCGCAAGTAAGCCACGTCGGCTTTTGTGAAGTGAAAATCCTTTAATGATTCAACTACCTGCTGGAGACCGGCGCAAATCACAAAGCTGCCATTATCCGGAACTTTCCGGAAGAAAATATCAAACACACCCTGTTCGTCAGTAATCGTTTGGCGGTAGCCATTGGCCATTGAAAATTCATACAAATCGGTTAACATCGATAAATTATCCATGATAAATGCCCTCTCAATTTCATTTAAATAAAAGTACTAATCACTTTTATCCAATTATAAATAAAAGTCGCCTCAACTTTTATTCTACGTTAACGCGCCTTGACGAAAATTTCAACCCAAAGGATCCGCTAACCGGTACAATCTGGCAGGGCGACCCGGACGTTTTGCCGAACTGGTCCCCACATCCTTAAAAAGTTTACTGTGGCTCTTCTTGAAATTCGAGTTATCAATGCCTTGAACCGGCGTTTTCAGAAATGGCGAATACACCAGCCGGGCATCCTTCAGAGTAAATTCAGGTCCCAGAACCAGTAAAATGTTTGGCTGATAATCAAGTTTATTTTTAATTCGGTCACAGGCAACCTTCAAAATCCACTCGTGATCATAGGCAAGATGGGCCTTGCTGGCACCGACTGCCGCGAGTTTTTCGTAGTACGCCGATTCGGTTTTGCTAAGGGCGGTTGAAAATGTCAGGTCGCCATCTGAAAACCAGTAGCTCTCCTGATCATAGCCCATGCTGAACCAGCGGGCATCCGAGGCCCCGTATCCAGGCGTCAGGGTTGGTTTATCGGGTAAAAAAGTCATGTAGGCAAGTGACAGCGTTCGATCCTTCGGCGTCCGCAAGCGGTTCGTGAACGTCGCCAGCTGCTCAGTATGGCTGTCTGATAAGGCCATTCCGATCTTTTCCTTCACAAGTCGTAAAGCGGCCTCGTCAGCACTTTCATCAGCACGCATAAACGTTTCCGGAAGTGCCCAGTATCCGTTATACGGATCGGTATTGCGCTTCACCAGTAAGATGTTCACTTTGCTGGTAACCTGATCAAAGCTCCAGATAATGTTCGTAATATTGATATACGGTTGCTCTAAGATTGCATTTGCGTCCACCCAAACGCCTCCTTCCAAAATGGTTGATTAACGGCGTTAAAACGTTAACCTTTATATCCTTAATCATAAGCTATTTTGAACCAGCAGAAAACACTAAACTGTCACTTTACTAAAATTCTTCATTTTCTGTGCATTTCGTTGCTATTTAAGCCAGCCCATCATAAAATGAAAGTGAAATTAAGAAACCCCTTACAAACGGGATCGCTTAATTCGCCTCATCCACTTACCAACACTATAATTGGCACTGCTCCCAGCTTATTCAGGAAGTGGTTCCAATGATTAAAAAAGCCCTTATTTTTTCAATTTATTTAGCCGTTTTAACAGCGTTATTCACATTATTGTCGCTCACGGCTTTGGCTGCACCAATGACGCCTCACGGGACGGCCCGTTTCGAGACGCCCACGGCAACCGTTAATATCACCAATAACTCCAAAAATTATCAGACCGTCTGGCGCGACGCAATTCGCGCCTGGAATCGGACCGGGGCGTTTTCCTTCGTGCTGTCAAAACAACCAGATGCCCAAATCACCGCGCAATCCAACCCATCAATTGGTGCCAGTTATACGGGATTTACCGTTATTCACGTTAACAATCAGGACTTAATCAATCAAGTTACATCAACCCTAAATCCAACGGTCATGGCAACCTTTGGCTATCGGCCTTCCCAGGAAGTGAACGTCGCTGAGCATGAGCTGGGACACGCAATGGGGTTATCCCACAGTCCCAACAAGGATAGCGTCATGTACGCGGCCAACCGCTTTGTTAGTATTCAACCGGCAGACGTTGCCAGCGTTCAAAATCTTTATGCAACCCAAGCGCCAGTCAGTAATGGGACGCTGAGTGCCGTCAGACTTCGTGGAACACCGGTTGTCAGGTCCCACCATTCGAGTTCAAATGATTGATGTCATTAAAAAAAGTTTCAACCCATTTTCATGCGGGCTGAAACTTTTTTTGGGTTTTCAGCTTTCTTTAATCAGTCCCCTTCTTCAAAAGTTTGCCAACCACGGGTAACTGACCAAGTTCGCCAGTTTTGTCTGCCGGTACCACCACCAGATTTGCCGGCGACTTCGCCAGATCAGTAAAGGCGTTGATCGACTGGTTTTGAAAATATTTATCATCAGCTGAGGACAATCCGGCCTGAACCGTATCGATTCGGTACCGTTCGGCATCGGCCCGGGTTCTGGTCGCTTCAGCTTCCGCCTTGGCAGTTGCTTTAAGGGCGTCATTTTTGGCCTTGGTCGTCAACTCAATTGATTTGGCCTCCCCCTCGGCTTTAGCAATGGCGGCAACCCGCTCCCGATCGGCGGTTAGTTGCTTGTCCATGGCTTCCTGAATGGCGGTTGAGGGGGTCAAAACGTCGATATTAATCCGATCAACGTTAATCCCATAGGTGTTGGTCAGGTCGCCAATCGCGATTGCCAGTTCCTGGTTAATCTTAGCGGTTGACCCCAGAGCTTCATTTAAATCCATTCGGCCAATGATATCCCGCAGATGCCCCCGAACCAACTGGGCCATGGATTCCACAGAATCAGTATTTTCGTACTGGTATTTCACCGCATCGGTGACGTGATAGTTCAGCGTTAAACTCGCCGAAACGTCGGCATTATCCTTAGTAATAATCGAGTAGTTCGGCAGGGCCTTAGGTTCCATTGCCAAACTAACATTGCGGATTTTTTGAATAAACGGAATGTAGAAATGAAATCCTGAAGTCACGCTCCGTCGGTACTTGCCAAATGTTTCAACGAGTCCCTGATTATTTTGAGGGACAATTTTAATTCCGAGCATATATCATCACTCCTTAATTTTTCGTAACGTTAGGATATTGCCATTTGCTTCAATCACCGTGTATTGTGCCCGCTTATCCACCTTGGTATTGTCATCGATGAGGTAACGGTAATAGATCCCCGCCACCGACACCAGCCCGCTATCGATATAAATATCCTTTCCCGGGATAACCTGACCAATAAATTGGCGGTGTTCAAAGTTCGAATCACTTTCTGCGTCCGTCAAAATCCCGACAATGTAGGCGTTGACACTCCGATTCTTCTCAGCCGCGTCAGCAGCGATCTTTTCGTAGAGCTCATGGTCCAATCGCAACAGGAATCGCTTCTCCGCCATTAGCTCACCACCCTTTCAAATCAGCACTAGCAAAAACCGATCACTAAATGATATCATCATGATATCATCTTCCCTATGGAAATACAATTTAAATATCAGGTGGCAATTGGAGGCGTTTTTGTTTTTTTTGAAAAAATTAAAAAGCCCGGGAAAGCATTCCCAGACTCTTGTGATTAAAGCGATTGTAACGGTTCACCCGGTGAACCCGAGCAATGCGTTAACAATAATTATTTGGTTTTAAAGACCTAACTTTCAACTTGGTAATTAGGGGCTTCTTTTGTAATGATGATATCGTGAGGATGTGATTCACGGAGGCCGGCATTCGAAATTTCAACAAACTGGGCGTTCTCACTCAGGTCCTTCACGGTTGCTGAACCGGTGTAACCCATTCCGGAACGCAGGCCGCCGACCATCTGGAACACGATGTCATTGATGCTGCCCTTGTATTCGAGCTCGCCTTCGATGCCTTCAGGAACCAATTTATTGGCTTCGTTAACGCCGCCTTGGAAGTAACGATCTGATGAGCCGTGTTGCTGACTCATTGCCGCAACGCTTCCCATTCCACGGTATGACTTATACTTCTTGCCATTTTGTTCAAAGACATCGCCAGGGGCTTCGGCAGTGCCGGCAAGCATGCTGCCGAGCATAACGGCAGTCCCGCCAGCGGCCAAAGCCTTGACAATGTCACCTGAATACTGGATCCCGCCATCGGCAATGATTGGCTTGCCCCACTTGTGAGCAACTTCCGCAGCGTCGTAAACGGCGGTCAATTGAGGAACGCCAACGCCGGCAACGACTCTGGTGGTACAAATCGAACCGGGGCCGATACCAACTTTCACAACGTCGACGCCGGCTTGGAACAATGCTTCTGTACCGGCGCCAGTCGCAACGTTACCAGCGATCAGCGTGGTGTTGGGATAGTGATCACGGATCTGAGCAACTTTTCTAAGAACACCGGCAGAGTGGCCGTGTGCCGTATCAATCACAATGGCGTCAGCACCGGCGTCTAGCAGGGCGGTTGCCCGATCAAACGTGTCGGAGGACACGCCAACGGCTGCGGCAACGATCAACGCATCGTTTTCATCAACAGCGGCTTTCGGCGTGTCAGCAGTCTTTTTAACGGCCTTCACTTTCGCAACTTCAGCCGCCTGAGCTTCAATGCTGAGGTTCTTATGAATAACCCCTAAACCACCGAGCTTTGCCAACGCAATTGCCATCTTGGATTCGGTGACCGTATCCATTCCAGCACTCAGAAAAGGAACATTTAACTTCAAGTTATCTGCTAATTGAACCGATAAATCCACATCGTTCGGCAATACATCACTTGCTGCGGGTACCAATAGCACGTCATCAAATGTATAACCCTTTTTTCCGAACTTTTTATCCCAACTAACCATCTATCTCGCTCCTCCTAAAAATTGTTTGCCTACTAACTTATCACGCCAGTGCGTTAAAATCAACGTCTCTCAATCATTTCTAATCCAGTTCTCATCTCATATCCGAATTAACTGACATCGATAGGTTAAAAATTGTATTTATTATACCCGAACTTTCGACAAAATAAAAGGGAAAAGAAGGATTTATTACGAATAAACCAAATTGTTCGGGTTTTGCTACCCGTTAATGTTCGGATTTTGCATAATCGGGTCTAAAAAATAACCGCCGACTACGAAACAATCGTTCGTAATCAGCGGTCATCATTTGCTTAATTAGAATAAACCACCGGTAATCTGGAAATTGCGCTTGACGAAATACGCCGCCACAACGCCAATAACTCCCAAGCCAATGTAAACATACGGATTAAGAATTGGATTAATAACGGCAGGAATCATCCCTGCAAAGAAGAAGATTGCCATCCACACGATGAAGAATCCAATCATCATGATAATTCGAATCCAAAGGGGGTATTTGTGCTTAACGCCCGGTTGAATCAACATGGTCATCAGTGGAATCCCGAGACCAGCAACCGCTGCGCTCAAGATAATCCCAGTGATCCCCATCATTCCCCGGGTTCCAGTCTTCGTAAAGAAGAAGGTAATCCCGTATAAGAACGTAAAGATCACAAAGAACAGCAGGGCATTATAGGCCGCATTGGGCCAATAATCCCGACGGGCATCCGGTTTTGGCTTCGGTGGATTCAAGATGGATTGAACCTTCTGATCCACTGTCCCCCACATGTTGCGGGCCGTCTTCCCAGTCTTTTGGCCGGCCAGCAGCTCAGAAACCATCTCATGCTCACGGTCAGCTTGCTGTTGCGGGGTCAATTTTGTCTTGGCAATTTCCTGGTGAAACTTAAACATATACTCAGCATTCCGCTTGGTTAAGCCGATGTTGTCAAACTGCGAGTGAACAATCTTGGTTGTTCGGTCACGGTCCTGATGAACATTGGCATTCCGCTGGCGGGCAGTCTGATTTTGCTTTGCTTCGTCGTTACTACTCACTGGCATCACTTCCTAATTGTTTTATTGAGTTGTTATCAGTTAATTAAACGTTGAACCTAAATTCAACGATGTCGCCATCCTGCATGACATAGTCCTTACCTTCAAGCCGTAATTTACCGGCATCCTTAACGGCGGCTGGTGTCTTGAGCTTATCAAGGTCGTCAAAGGCCATGACTTCAGCGCGAATGAAGCCCCGCTCAAAGTCAGAGTGAATGATTCCGGCCGCTTGAGGGGCCTTTGTTCCCTTCTTAAACGTCCAGGCACGGGTTTCCTTACCGCCCGCAGTGAAGAAGGTTTCAAGCCCCAATAGCTTGTAAGAGGCCCGGATAAGCCGATTTAAGCCAGGCTCGCTGACCCCTTCAGCTTCAAGAAATTCAGCCTTTTCAGCGTCATCAAGTTCCGCAATTTCTTCTTCAGGTTCAGCCGCAACGCCAATCGCTTCAGCGCCTTCCTTAGCAGCATACTCCTGAATTTGCGGGAAGTACTTGGAATGTTCAGGGTCGGCCATATCATCTTCAGCGATGTTGGCAACGTAGAGAACCGGTTTGCTGGTCAGCAGAAAGAGCCCCTTCACAATCTTTTGCTCATCTTCGTCAAAGTCAATGGACCGGGCAGACCCGCCGTTTTCAAGCACCGGCTTAATCTTTTCAAGGACGGCCAATTCAGCCTTGGCTTCCTTATCGTTACCCTTGGCAGCGCGTTGAACCTTGCCAAGGCGCTTGTTGACGGCGTCCAGATCGGCAATCCCGAGTTCCAAGTTAATGGTTTCAATATCGTCCAGGGGGTCCACCTTGCCGGAAACCGTGGTGATGTTGTCATCATCAAAGGCCCGGACCACGTGCACAATCGCGTCAACTTGACGGATATTTTCCAAGAATTTGTTGCCAAGGCCTTCACCTTTGCTGGCGCCCTTAACAATCCCGGCAATATCAGTAAATTCAAAGGTGGTTGGCACAACTTTTTTGGCTGGGATCAACTCCTGGATCCGATCCAAACGCTTATCAGGCACTTCAACCATCCCAACGTTGGGATCGATTGTTGCGAACGGGTAATTAGCCATCTCCGCGCCGGCTTTGGTAATCGCATTAAATAATGTTGATTTACCAACGTTGGGCAACCCAACAATTCCTGCAGTTAGTGACATAACAAAACAACTCTTCTTTCTGGTCTAGTTTTCAGTATTTTCTGATTTTTGGAGAATCTTTTTTAACTTATGATCAAATTCACGCCGGGGCATCATCACAATATGTCCACAGCCGGTACACTGAATTTTAATATCAGCACCCATCCGAATAATCTCCCAGCGGTTGGTGCCACATGGATGGGGCTTTTTCATTTCAACAAGGTCATGAAGATCATACATAGGAACCATCCTTCCTCATCGGGCAACCCCGAATGAAAACCGGCAGGTCATCTGCCAACTATCCCTAATCTAAATTAACATCCAACATTTCTAAGATTCGGTTCAAGTCCTCAGTTGAAGCGTAGGCAATCTCAATCTTGCCCTTGCCCTTCTTCCGTGACGGGTTGGTAATCGAAACCGGCGTGCCAAATTTCTCCTGCAGCTGGCCCTCTGAAGCTCTGACAAACGGCGACTTTCGCTGGACGCGTTTTTTCTTGGCGCCGTTCTTGCCGTTAATCTTCGCGGCAGCCTGTTCCAACTGGCGCACGGTCATCGATTCGGCAACCGATTTTTTGGCGAGCTTGATGAGTTCCTGCTTGTTGTTAACCGAAAGCAGGGTTCTGGCTTGGCCCATGGATAACTTATTATCCTCAAGCATCTCCTTGACCTCGGACGGCAGTCCCAGAATCCGGAGATAGTTGGCAATGTATGGCCGACTTTTACCCAGTCGACTTGCCACCTGGGCCTGAGTTAGATCCAGACGGGTCATCAGCATATTGTATGCCTCAGCCTCTTCAAGCGTCGTCAAATCCTCACGCTGCAAGTTTTCCAACACGGCGATTTCCATCATTTGCTCTTCGTTGACATCCCGAATAATCGCTGGGATCATCTTCTGCTGGGCAATTTTGGAAGCGCGCAGGCGGCGTTCGCCAGTCAGCAATTCATAAGAATTCACCGTTGGATCAGGCTGCCGGACAATAATTGGCTGGAAAACGCCGGAGTTTTTAATTGAGAGTGCCAAGTCCTCCAGCGCTTTTTGATCAAACCGGTGACGGGGCTGGTAAGGATTGGGCTTGATTTCACTAACCTTAATATCAACGACGTCTTCTTTGCTCGTATCGACAGTATTGTCCTGAAAAAGGGCTTCAATCCCCTTTCCAAGACCGGTTGGTTTCTTTTTATTCGCCATGGTTTGCCAGCACCTCCTTCGCCAGTTTCATATACTTATCAGCCCCCTTGGACTTCGGATCATAATCCATGATCGGCAGCCCATAGCTGGGGGCCTCCGACAACCGAACGTTTCGGGGGATGACCGTGTCATACACTTCATCCTTAAAGTACTTACGGACTTCCTGGTTGACCTGAACACCCAGATTTGTCCGGGCATCAAACATGGTCAACAGGACGCCTTCAATTTTGAGATCCGGATTAAAGTGCTTGCGGACGAGTTGTATCGTGTTCAGCAGCTGACTTAACCCTTCCAGCGCGTAATACTCACTTTGCACGGGAATCAAAATCGAATCACTGGCAGTGAAGGCATTGATGGTAATCAAGCCGAGTGATGGCGGACAATCGATCAGCACATAGTCGTACTGATCCTTCACCTTGTCCAGGGCAGCCTTAAGCCGGGTCTCCCGGGCCATCTGCGGGGTCAGTTCGATTTCGGCTCCGGACAGCTGAATGGTTGCCGGAACAATATCCAAGCCCTCATGCGCAGTGGGCTGAATGGCTTCTGCCATGGGTTCCTCGTTGACCAAGACATCATAGATATCCATTTTTATATCGGCCTTCGAAATCCCCACGCCGCTGGTTGCATTTCCCTGAGCATCGGCATCAACCAACAGAATCTTCTGGCCCAGTGACGCCATTCCTGCCCCCAGATTAACAGCGGTCGTCGTTTTACCAACGCCGCCTTTCTGGTTTGCAAGCGCAATCACGTATGACATCGTCATCCCTCCTTCTTAATGCGTCTTCCCCAGTGGTTCTCGATTGGGTGTTCCCGGCTTTCGAGGGTACTTCTTCGGGGTTGCTGTTACTTTATTAATCACAATAATGTGCCGGGTTTCATTTAAAATTGGCAGTGAAAAGGCATCATCGGCACTCACTTGACCGCCAAGGGTCTTAATTGCGGCCTGAGCGTCGTTCAATTCATCTTCAGCCTTAACTGCCTTCAACGCGATCATGATCCCGCCAACTTTGACCAGCGGCAAACAAAGTTCACTCAAAACCGCTAACCTGGCCACCGCGCGGGCAGTGACAACGTCAAAGGCTTCGCGACTTGCCGATCGCTTAGCGCCAAATCCTTCAGCTCGGGCGTGCACCAATGTCACGTCTGATAGCTGCAGTTTGGCAACCAATTCCTTCAAGAAATTAATGCGCTTATTCAACGAGTCCACAATTGTGACCTTCAACTGTGGAAACAGAATCTTCAGTGGGATTGACGGAAAGCCGGCGCCAGCACCAACATCACAGAGTGTTAGCGGTTGCTCGCGAATCTGTGAAACAAAGAAGGCTGGCGTGATCGAATCATAAAAATGTTTCAAATAAACTTCCGATTTTTCGGTAATCGTCGTTAAATTAACGTGTTCATTTGTGGCCACTAACAGCGCAAAATAGGCCTCAAATTGGTCGATTTGCGCATCGGTTACTTGAATGTTGTGTTCGGAAAGGGCCGCGATAAATTGTTCAATAGTCATTAAATAACGTCTCCTGATGTGTGAAACATTTCTGTTTCACGTCTTATTCTACTTTACCCTAAAATCGTTGATATGACAAGGGTTGAAATCAAACCGTCACAAAGCCACTGCTTCATTATAATATTTATTAACGGCCGTTTCGAACAAAAAAGAGCGTGAGATACAAAGCGGTTAGCTTCCGGGCGTATAAGTGGATGATCCATGAGAGGCCGGGGCAAAATTTTTGGTTTTGTCCCGGCCTCTCATGGATAATCATTTATCTCAAGAATCACTTATCGATCATTCCGGTGAAAAAGACACCGGAGTCACATCTTCGTGCCCAAATTGGCGCACGTGTTCCTTAATAATTTCAACCACCACTGAAGCGACGTTAACCATCGCCTCAGTCGTAATGTATTCGTAAGGGCCGTGAAAATTATCCCCGCCATTAAACAAATTGGGGGTCGGAATGCCCATTGCCGTGATCATATTGCCATCGGTACCGCCGCGAAACGGAACCACCCTGGGGACCATATTTAACCGCTTATAGGTGTCCAGCACCAAATTCATGACGTAGGGATGCTGCTGGATCACGTCGCCAATATTTTGGTACTGTTCATCAATCTTCATGGCAATCCGTGGTGAATCAAACTGCTTATTGAGTCTGGCAACCGTATTTTCAAGTAAGCGCTCCTTTACGTGGAACCGGGAACGATCAAAGTCCCGAATGATGATCGTGAGGTGCGCCTTGGAAATGTCGCCGTTAAAATCCGTCACAAGAAAGAATCCCTGGTGCCCCCGACTCTTTTCGGGCACCTCGTTTTTTGGTAACGCGGCAACAATTTCACTCGCCACGCCGACCGCGTTGACCATCAAGCCATACGCATCGCCGGGGTGAACGGCAGTCCCGGTAATATCGATTTCGGCTTGGGACGCGTTAAAGGTTTCCGGTTCAATTTGGCCCGGCTGACCGTTATCCATCGTATAAGCAAATTTCGCGCCAAACGCCTTTGCGGGAAACCGTTTAGCCCCGCGGCCAATCTCCTCGTCCGGGCCAAACGCCACCTCAATCGGACCGTGTTCGACGTCCGGATGGGTCACAAAGAACTTGAGCGCTCCCATGATTGCCGCAATGCCGGCTTTATCATCGGCACCCAACAGTGTGTTGCCATCGGTAGTGATCAAACGCTGGCCAATTGCCTTTTTTAAATTGGGAAACTGAGTGGGGCTCAGCACCAGATTCTTCTTCCGGTTCAGTACAATGTCAGCGCCGTCATAGTTGGCGTGAATTTGTGGCTGGACATTATCGGCATTGTAGTCAGCCGTATCCAAATGGGCAATGAAGCCCATCGGCGCTAATTCTTTGTCGGAATTACTGGTAAGTTCACCAAGCGCATACCCACTGTCTAAATCGTAAGTCGCGTTAACGCCCATCTTCTTCAGGTCGTCAACAATCGTTCGCCCAAGTTCCACCTGCCCCGGGGTGGTCGGAACGGTTGGACTCTTAGGATCTGATCTGGTATTAACTTTTGCGTATTTAATAAAGAGAGATTCAATTAAATCCTGATCTAACTCGTTCAACTGCCTCACCTAACCTTATCAAATTGGCCTCTCTGGTTTGTCTGTATCTTATCATAAGAGGTTAGTGATGAATTGTAAACAAGGGACTCATGGCCACCGGTCAGTTGTCATTTAAAAGAGGATGTCATGCGGTTGGTTTCTAGAGCCCGGCAAGGAAGCTGATTTGGGTCGCCCGGTTTGACACTGTCGTATGCCAACAAACCAAAAAAGGTTGAGACAATTGACACGTTGTCTCAACCCGCGGTCGTTTCCACAACCGGTAATTTTAAGGGTTAGGGCTGCGAAATTGAGGCAACTTCCTCCAGGAACCACTTATTGAAGGCCGCCGCATCAATATCGACACAGACATCCGCGTTGGTCTTGCCGTTATGGTAAGCGCCCCGAATATCGCCAACCGTTTCACCAATTGCCGGCCCATCGGTAATCACGTCAATCCACATTGGGCGGGTCGTAATTGCTTCAGGATGCAGCAGATAGAAAATGGTGTTCACATCATGCATCGCAATCCCCTGAGCACTGTTATCACCATCGTGAATGATAATGTCGTGCAGCATCCTACCGGTTTCGTTGATCGTCGGCAGTTTTTGAAGGGATTCCGGCGTCAGTAACGCCTTCATGGTGATATCCAAGCCGACCATGGTAATCGGCAGCCCGGATTGATACATCACCTTAGCCGCATCGGGATCCGTGAAAACGTTGAACTCCGCGGCACTGGTCATGTTGCCCATGCCAAGGGACCCGCCCATGGCAACGATTCGGTCAATGTGATCTTTGACTTCTGGGTATTCACTGAACAATAGCGCAATGTTGGTGTATGACCCGGTCGGCACCAGCGTAATTTTCTCATCACTGGCCAAAATAGTGTCTCGAAGCGCTTCAACAGCGGTTTTAGCCAGTGGTTTGCCCAAATCTTCAGGAAAGTCATAACCCGGCATCCCGGATTCACCATGAATGCGGGCGGCATCCTCAAATTCCTTAATAAGTGGCTGCTGGGCACCCGCAGCAACCGGGACGTCCTTATTAAAAAAGCGAACAATCTTTAATGCGTTTCTAGTCGTCTTGTCAACGGTGACGTTACCGGCGACGCTGGTAATTAACTTCAAATCAATCTGCGGGTCGTTGAGGGCCATCGTTAACGCCGCGGCATCATCAATTCCCGGATCAGTATCCATCACAATTTTAATCGTCATGTTGATTCTCCTTTACGTTTTCAAAGTCTAAAGTAACGCCGAAAGGACCAAGTCGCCCAAAAACAACCCGCCTAACACATAGGTTGCCGTCGTCAACTCTCGCGCCCTTCCCGCTGCAATTTTCAGAATGGGATACGCCACAAATCCGAATGCCAAGCCGGTCGAAATACTGGTGGTAAACGGAATCAAAACAACAATTAAAAATGCGGGAAACCAATCCGAAAAGTCATACATATTAATTTTACTTAACTGATTCATCATCAACGCCCCGGTAATGATGATCACGGGGGCAATCGCTGCCTGGGGAACGAATGATATCAGTGGAATAAAGAATAGCGAAACGCCGAACATCAATCCCGCCACAATAGCGGTGATTCCGGTTCGCCCACCGCTTTCAATTGCCGACGCGCTTTCCGCGGCAGCAACCGTGGGACTGGTTCCTAACAGTCCGGAGAGAAAGCTGGTGACGGCACTCGCCTGAAACGCCTTTTTGAACTTGTTGGGATTCGGCATAATGCCTTCCAACAGGCCCATTGATTCAAACACTAAGATCATGGTCATGGAAAAAACGGCGAGAATAAACGACACACTGAGAATATGGTCAAAGTTTCCCTTTGCCAGAATCTGCTGGTACTTGGTGATATCCCCAATCCCAACTGACGGCGAAGCCTGATCCTTGATCCCAAACAGAATTCCAATCACCGAAGTGACCAAAATACCAATAAAGAAGCCGCCGGTCACGTTGCGCATGAACAAAAACAGCGTCAGCAACAACCCAAACAGGGCCAATAGTGTTGCCGGCTGGGTCAGATCGCCCAGGGCCAAAATTGAACTTTTCCCGGCCTGAATCAGCTGAGCCTTTTCTAACCCAATTTCAACCAGAAACAGCCCAATCCCCGCGGTGATACCAGCCTTTAACGTTTCCGGAATGCCGGCAGCTAGAATCTGGCTAAGCTTGGTAAAGGCAATCACCACGTAGATCGCGCTGGCCACCATTGAGATGGCCAGGGCTTGCTGCCACGACAATCCCATTGCGACGACCACCGTGTAAGTGAAGAAGGCGTTGACCCCCATTCCTGGGGTGAGAATAACCGGGGCGTTTGCCCAAAAGCCCATCAGTAAACAGCCGATAAGCGACGCAATGATGGTGGCGAATACGCTCAGGCTGGTCGGAATCCCCGCGTCTTTTAAAATTAACGGGTTGACGATGATAATATAGGAAATCGCGAAGAATCCGGTAATTCCCGCAATCAGTTCCCGTTTGATTAAATCCTTATCGCGAAAAGCCTCACGAAGCCGTAGCTTATTGGCTACGGCTTCCGCTCTTTGTCTCTTATCCAAAAAATAACCTAGCTTTCAAATCAGTCGATTGTTACCAGACAAACAGGCCAACAATTCCGGCGGACATCAACGATACCAGGATCCCGGAAAGCAGCATGATGCCAACGTTTTTACTGATCAAATCATTCTTTTTCTTATCAACTAAACCCTTGAAGGCCCCGATAATCATCCCGGTCGTTGAGAAGTTCGCAAATGACGTGATGAAGACCGTCAACTGGGCCTGATAGTGCGCTGGGAAAATACTGAGATTATGGATCGTCCCGGCAATCTTACCCATAACAACGAATTCATTGGTAACCAGCTTCATTCCCATGAATTGCGCAAATTGGAACGCGTGGCTGACATCCAACCCCATCAACCATGCAAATGGGAACATGATAATCCCGAGAATGTGCTCAAGGGATAACCATGGATTAAATAATGCCAAAATCTTGTCAATCAAAGCAGCCAAAGCAACGAATGCAATAACGTTGGCGGCAATGATTAAAATCAGCCGGCCAGCACCGAGAATTGAATCACCCAGAAATGAGAAGTACGGTTCCCGCTTACCTTCAGCGGAGACTTCCCCCTCTTCAACGGCAACGGCTTCTTCAGCGGCGGTACTGCTGCCACCCATTTTAGCGATCGTGTCTTCTTCAGGCGTAACGGTAACCGGGTTTAGAATACTCGTAATAATCAGCGCGTTTAAAACGTTCAGGGGAACCGCCGTTAGAACGTATTGCCCGGGAACCATTTGCGTATAAGCACCGATAATTGAAGCGGTGACACATGACATGGACATCAAAGCCAACGTTAAGTTTCGCTTGGCGTTCATTTGCTTTAATTGAAGTGATGAAACGGCAAGGGCTTCAGTATTGCCAAGAAACATCATTTCAACGGCAAAGAACGATTCAAACTTGGGTGCGCCGGTGATAAATGACAGCCCGCGACCAACCCATTTGATAATCCAGGGCAAAACCCCAATATAGGTTAACGTGTCAAACAACGGCACGATCATTAGGATTGGCAGCAGCGCACTGGTGACGAAGTTCATCGACTTAGCAGTTCCTCCAAATTGTGGTGTGACCCAGTTAGGCAGGGCAAAATTAATTCCCTGGTAGGCAACCTGAACCAGCCAATTAAACCCGTCGGCGGCTGCTTTAACAGCATCCCGGCCCCAGCTAAAGCTGGTTAATACCCAGGCCAGCACCAAATTAATTACCAGAACAACCCCAACTGAACGCCAGTTGATATTTTTTCTGTCCTTGGAAAATAGCAGCGCAATCCCCAGGTACACGACCACCCCAAGGATGTTGACTAATAAATATGTTAACTGCATATACGGAAATCCTCTTTTCTGTAGTTTTAAACGGTGGTGCAGTTATAAATCGACAGCAATAATGACAAAAACGGTTAAGAAAATAACGGTCCCCCTTATTCACAGCATTTGGTTTTTAAAGATTGAACCCAAAAATAATTGCGAACCGGATTTTATCCCAGTTCCCCTAGAAAGCTCTGGCCGACGGATTCGGTGGAATAATCCAGCGAAAAAACATCGGCAATCGTGGCCCCAATATCTGCGATTGAGTGCCGAATCCCCAATGATTGCCCGTCCTGATTGGTTGGGGTGTAGGCAATTAACGGCAAGTACTCTCTGGTAGGTGAAACAGCCAGCGTCATATCGTTGGCAAAACTTGCTGTGACGATCAAAAGATCCGTCTGGTGCATCTCGTTAATTGTCTGGGCAATCTGCTGGTCGACTTCCCGGAGGTCCTCCAAATACGCTTCCCGATCCCCATTTTCAGCGTCCTGGCGCAGATTTTGAAGGGCAATGTAAATAAACCCCTTAACCGGTAGATTAACCTCATGGTGCAGGGTTTGAAAGGCCAGGTTGTCGCGATTCACGGCCACAATGTCCGCCAGATTTTGATTAGCAATGTAGCTCTGGTAATTGGTGATCATAATGGATTGCGCGTAGTCATCGCTGAACTTAACAATCGGGTCGATGACGCTGGTTACGCGGGTCCCATCCTGATAGTCGAGCATCTCGCGAGTGCCACTTTCAGGATCGTTTCCCATCCCCTGAAGGTGAATTTTACCGTAAAATCCCAGCGGGTGGTCAACTGGCGGCAACCCATTAATTGGATGACCAAAGCGAATGTTGCCCAACCCTAAGCGCCCAAGTGTCGGCAGCTTTAAAGTCCCCTTGACTTCAGCGGCAACGTGGCCAATGGTATCCGCCCCGACCGCATTAAAGTCCTTGGCATCACTGGCCTCGCCAATTCCTAATGAAGCAATATCCATTAATATGACACGTTGAAAGTTCATGTAAAGTCTCCTCTTTTAACGTCAAGTTAAGGTTCTCACTTGACCCTATCATTAAGAATACCCAATATGGTCAGTCGTGTAAATAAATATGCTAACGGATTTTAAATGGGTAATACCTTTTACTATACAGAATGCGCTTTCATTATAGCAAAAGCCCTTTACTCTGACAACATTGTTAATCAATTACCATCCTCACCCTTTTGAAGCCAAAAAAAATAAGCCCCAGGTTTGCTATGCGTTTCAACCTGAGTGCTTATTTTTTGGAAGGGATGTAACGGGTTAATACCCACTTTTGTAAAAATCTAATATCTTATCGCCTCAATACTAACTTTCTAAATTGATCTGACTGTCGCAAACATGAATCGTCTTTTATAATTTTAACTTTTGATATATTTGCCGCACGATCAATTCTAATGAACCATGAAACTTCAGTTACTTGAAAACTTTGGATCATTCGTGCTATAAATCAACTTGATGTCCCATCAATTTGACTATTATCGGATTCATCGATCCACTACAAGCGACCTCTGTACATAACCCTATTCAATTATTTCAATAGGTATTAATAGTAGATCTTACAATCCATTCGATATGATTTAACAACTAATTTTTCAAACACTTAATCACCTGAAATTAATATTGTCATCCGAGCCTGCAATCACTTCTGCTACTAAATCATTAACTACATGCCTGGAGTAATCATCCACAACTTCAAATTACAAACATTTGAAAATATTTTGCATTCCCAGCGATTTCTCGCTGGTGGAAGAACATTCAAAGTAGGTCTTAAACCCTTGATGCTTCGAACTTTCTTTCCCTTCCTTAACTATATAATACCATATCTGGAAGCGTTTGCAAGGGGAAAGTCTCCTTTTTAATAAAAGTTGTTGAACCCCCTGATATCAAGGGATTCCGCCTGCGTTTTGGGAAAAGTAAAAACGAGAATCAGCCATTACTAGCCAATTCCCGTTATTAGTATTCATAAACTATCTAAAAATGAATCGAAGCGGATCAAAAACAATGAACGACAGCGCAACAATTCCAATGATTGACAAGGAGATAATCACTGGCAAGGTTTCGACAACGCCATTAACGTCATGATCAGAGTACTTCACGTTGGAAACCGGGGTCGTAATGGTGACCTTTTTCCCCTTAGACGTGGTAAACTTACCCGGATTATTCCGTTTACTTAAAGCCTGTTTGTAAAAAATGTTGCTATACGTATCAAAACTGACTAATTTTGTCGTATTTTTCTTGGGACTGTCGGCGTCACTCTTTGACACCCGATTTGCAAATGAATTATGGGTAATTGCATTCGCAGTTTTAGGCTGTTCAATCGCCGTCTGGTTGGCGGCCTGCCCAATTACACCAGTAGTTGACTGCTGGTTACCAGCTGACTGGCCATTTGCGGTTGCATTCGTAGCAGTCCCCGCCGGATCAGACTGACTGCTGCTTGAAGCTGCGGTACCGGAAACGTCCGGCTTAGTATTATCTAAACCGCCGCCCGGAACGACCCGATTAATAATCGATTTAACGACCTTATCGGCATCAGTCCCCGCACCAGCCGAGCCCTTATCACCCAAACCAAGCATTGGCTCAGAAGATGGGGTGCTGGAGCTGGCAGTGTCGGTAGCTGAACTGCTACTTGAGTTGACATTATTATCATCGGCATTTCCGTAAGTAGTCGTCGTTCCCCCACTGGCGCTTGAACTACTTGAATCGGAACTACTGTTGGCATCAGCTGCCGGATCAACGCTATTCCACGAAGGAACGGCGGCCTTGTCTGAATTACTTGATGACGATTGAGATGAACTCTCCAACGACCATTGATTACTTTCCCCAGTATGTAAAGAACTGTTATCAATGGTGCTTGCGGAAGAAGAACTGGCGCTTGTCGTCTGCGTCGAAACGGGCGTCTGCACATTGGTCGAACTTGAATCAGCTTTGGCATTACCCCCAACGCCGAAGCTAAAGAAAGCCAATATGATAGATGACGCCATTACTGACCATCTATATTTGAATTTCCAATTCATGTTGATTCCCCCCGACCTTAAAATAGTCGTACCATACAGATACCATGATAAATTATTTAGCAACCTTTTTCAAGGGGGTTACCCTTTTTTGGTAAGTTATCAGTATTTCACGGGCGTGTAAATCATTCGTAACATAGGGGTGGTATTCTTATAAACGTTAACAATATTTTGAGGAGATTGCCATAATGATAAAATTAAGATACATGACCATCGCAATTGCGACGTTAATGGGGATGTCCGCATCGACGATGGTAACTTCAGCGGCTGCCAAATCAACCACCCCAACGGCAACCGCAACATCAAGCAGTAATAAGGCTTCAAGTTCTAAGAAAACGACTAAGACCGCTAAGCCCATTCCGGCAGCGACGCTTGTTAAAAGCACGACGGTCGATGAAGAACTGCCTTACCACATCGAAAAGGGCTATGTCTATACGACGTCCGGGCTCAACAAACAGGCCGGCTCAGCCAAAGACTTTGCCAAAGTTACTTGGTATACTGAGAAAAAAGCTGTCATCGACCGGACCGCTCAGGGAAGCGGGAATTCCGTTTGGTACTACGTTAAGAGCGGCAGCGGGCAACAAGCCGGCTGGATCTGGCAGGGAAACCTCGAACCCATTTCGGAAGGAAATTTTGATATTGCCATGAAAAACAGCGATTATTTTAAGGGCCAAAAGATCATCTCTCTCGGCGATTCAATCACCAAAGGCTATGACGGTTACGAAACCCTGGATAACATGGGCTATCCAACCTGGTTAAGCCGCTACTTGAACACCAGCGTCACAAATGCCGGGTATAACGGCGCTTTTCTATGCGATGGTGGTGAAGAAGAAACCGACGGCGATATGACGCCAACCGTCAACAGCCACAACTTCAAGAACTACGACGTCGCCACCATTTCATATGGAACCAACGATTACGGCCACGTGTCCAACTCCCTTGCAGATATCGAGACAACGCTCAGACAGAATATCAAGAAAATGAAGTCTGACAACAAGAATCTGATCATTTACGGCATCTTGCCAATTACCCGATACGATGCCGATTCCAATTCGGACAACGTGATCGGTAAGGGCGGCTTCACGATGAATGACCTGCGGGATGCTGAAGCGGCCGTTTACAAGTCATACAACATTCCCGTATTGGACTGGCGAAATGATTCAACCCAGTTGATTACCGACGCCAATCATAAATATCGACTTTACGATGAACGGCTTCACCCAACTGCCAAAACTTATCAGTTGATGGGCCGGGAGATTGCCAAGTTCATGATTGATAACTACCCGAAGGACAAGATCAAATCAACTAAGAAAACCACTTCTTCCAAGAAAACAACGACAACAGCTAAAACAACTGCCAAGAAAGTCTCAACGACAAACACAACCAAATAGTTTGAAATGCTGAACAGTCAGTCTCCTCATCACGGTGATTGGCTGTTTTTTTGCGCAAAAAAGATCCAGCCCATAAGACTGAATCTTTTCCTAAATATATAATTGTTTAATTGAGCTTATAACCCCAATCCACTAAAGATATTACTCCAAAGTGAATTCGAACTGGATGAAGCAGCAGCGGAAGCAGTATTGGCAGTGGTGTTGGTTCCACTTGCACTCGTGCTGCCGTCGACTAAGCTTGAAACGGTACTTGTGCTGCTTGCAAACGTCTTGGCATTGAAGGCACTGGATTGATCACTATCAGCACCAGCTGTCGTGAAGACGCCATCAAGATTATTCTTAACGGCATCTTTGCGGATAACGTTTGACGCCGTTGCGGTATATGGAATAACTACTTGGCTACCCATCTTAATGCTGTCACCATTGGCAGACTTAATGGCATCAGCACTTGTTGTCAAATGAACAACCCGGTAATTAATGATGCCACCAAATAGGAAGTTACCAACTGCATCGATCCCACCACTAATCACGTTTCCGAGACCGCTCAAGATTGAGCTGAAGGCATCGGAACCGGCTAGGATGTTCGATAACTGACTCATGGTATCACTACTTGAACCAGAAGTCGTCCCAAACAACCCTGAAACACTTGGAGTCCCAGTGCTTGAAGCCGTCAAGATGGCTTGGTGCTGCCAACTAATAAGATTAGTCATTGGATCCGTGTAGGTTAAATAATAGAAATCGTCCATGTTAGCACCATGAACGGCGTTGTATACATCTTGCGCAGTAAACGTCGTCCGTTGACCATTATTGCTGCTGGTGTAACTACTCTTAGCTAACTTGGCAATTAACGTGTTCAATTGAACACCCTGTGGTGACGTGTAGGCATTCTTGCCAACCGGATCACCAGGCAGGCCATTGTATTGCCGACTGTCAGCCTTGGTCGTGTACGTTGCGGCGGTGTCAAACAAGTTGGCGTTCGCAGAGGCAGCGTTCACGATGAATTTAACTGTGCCACCATATTGCGCAGCAGTCAACGCATTGTTGTTCGTCGTTGCGTTTGCGGTGCTTGCAGCAGGAGCTGAATAGCCGGTTGGGATGTTGCTGTATGCCTGACCGCTTGTATTAGTGCCCAAGAATGCGGCAGCAGTTTGGGTCTTATAATTGGTATTTGTCAAAATCTTTGAGGTAACTTCCTGACCAGTTGTTGCGTCCACGTAGCTGACCTTAACCTGATCTTGGCCAATCGTGGTTGTTGATGATGAACTGGCACCGGTTGTAACATCGGAAGCCTTAATCCACCCATTCACAGTTGGATGAGCGGAATCCTCAACGTAGTAGTACTTCGCGTTGCCGTCACGGCCGTTAGTCTTGTTACCGACAGCCGTTACCCGCAAGCTATCCTTCATGTAATCGCCATTTGTCGATGCGGTGTTGCGGCCAACCTTGTACTGTGTCCAGTCAGGCTGCACGTAAGTTTGTGAGCTCGACTTAAATGAGTACGTTGCGTTGGAAATGTCGGTGGTCAGGCTGCCCCGCCTTGGGATCACTGGGATCATGGGCCGGACCTAAGCGGCGCTCGAATTCCTGAACGCGGGAAAGAATTCCGGCAGCGATGTCGGCCAGATCGTCAGGTAAGTTCGAAAATTGATGGTTTGAAAAAGATTGCGACATACAGACTCCTTACTGATGGCCGGCCACCCCTTGCGAGAGGCACCCGGCCATCAACTCAAATGCAAATCATTCCTTCAAGTATAATCTGAATGCCTGGGGAACACAATCAATCTTTCTCGTTTGCCGTTATTCGGCGGGCTTTGTGACAACGACGTTCACGCTGACGGATTCCACCTGGTTGCCCTTCTGGACGACTTCCACGACGGGCGTTAAGTTCGCCTTCACGTTGGCCTGATCGATATAGGTGGTTTGCCCATTTCCAAGGACCCGCTTAATTTTTGCCGGGTCCATCCCCTTGTCGATTTTATCAAAGTAAGGGTACCGGGTTGGATAAAATACCTTCACGGCTAATTTCGCCAAGGTGGCTTTCCACCCAGAATATCCAGAATTAGTCATATCAACGTCCAAATGACAGGCTGCTGGATTTGCTGGTTCCGGAACTTCCAATGATTTGGGATCCAGCTTCAATTCGACTTTCACGTCCGTTAAGCCATTATCATCTCGAGTTGTCGTGACCGAAATGTCGAATTTGATGGTCAATGGCAGCTCTTCAATGAACTGTTCAACGTTGATACTCAATTGCTTGCCATCTCCCAGCAAGCTTTTCACGGTTTCATCACTCATTGGTGACATGATGACCAAGGATCCCAAGTAGTTTAATTTGTAATACAAATTGGCAGCTGTCTGAATTTGATTTTTCAACTCATCATTCACCAGCATCCCCAAAATGCCACCATCCAGGCCCGACACCGCTGCCTTTGGATTCAACCATTTCACCTGCGTATACGGCACTAATTTCACAATCGAACCGGCCGTCGGGCTGACCACAACCACGTAATTTCGCCCACCTTCAGCCGTAAATCGCTTGCCGTGACCCAACTTCTGAGAAATGGTCGCTAACGCCATTGACTGATCATATTGGAAGGGCTCGACCAAGTCCTTAATCACGTTGTCCTTGTATGCCTTTTGAACCTTTGAAATAATCCCCTTATCGGTCTCCTGAGTCATCCCCGTACGATACACCTGCGCATCGGTGTGGCTGAATTTTCCGGAATAGTTAATCGACCCTCCCGGTGTGCCAGGGGTCTCGGGACTTAGGGTTACCGGATCCGGTTGGCCCGGTGTTGGCGTTTCTGATTCCGGCTGTTGCGATACCCCATCATCGCCAGCTTTCGGGGTGACGGCGCCACTATAGATCCAGCCGTTAATTGCCGGGTGCTGGGCACTGGCAACGTAGTAGTAAACTTTATCGCCCTTCTCACGTTCGACAACACTCTTAACGTGCAGATCATCCGAGGCATACGGGGTGGTCGTGGTAATCACTTTGGATGGTTTATAAGTCGTTCCCACCGGTGCTTGCCAGGTGACGTGCGTCGTTCCGGGATTGGCAAATTGATACGTCTTCGTCGCTTCGGCAGTTGTTCGCGTTAGTTCATGATACGTTTTGGCTTCATGTAGCCCGCCGCCAAACCGATTCACCTTCGTTCCGCCATAGACCCAACCGCGATGTTTACCATCAAAGGTCACCACCTTATAGTAAACTTTCTTGTGGTTGGTGCGGGCAACGCGATAGGCTCGTAAATAGTGATCCGCATCCTCCGAACGATCCATTTTCTTCATGGTCTTCTTTGACAACACCACCCGTTCACCCTTTAAGGCGCTGGGTTTCGTATACAGTCCAGCTTTGCCGTTCGGTTCGACATTTCGCTTGCTGGCCTTCAACTTCAACGCGGTTTGCGACACAATTTTTTCAGGGGCCTTCGCATTGGCCGTAACTGAATGCCCCATCAAAATGCCACCACCAAGAGCGGCGGCCACCAGTGACGTGAGCATCAAGCGTTTCGATAGTTGTTGGTTCATGATGTTTCCCTCCATTATTCTTATTAATACCATAAGGATATCCGATAGATATGCCCTCAGTAAGAATAATGTATGATCTTTTTATGAAATCATGATTTTAATGTAATGCTGGTGTTAATCGTTTCCACCGGCATCCTAAAAAGGGCTTCGAACAAGCACACCCCGTGCCGTTCAAAGCCCTTTTTCGATTCAGCGAACCGTTACTTCATAATAAATTCAATTCCCTTAACATCGGCCAAAGCCACAAACTGATTCTGACTCATGACGTTGGTAAAAGTGAGTTGGTGATCCTTAATGCCCGTTATGTATCCGACTAAGTCGCCAAGGCCCACCTGACGCTGTGGATAACCGTCAAGCACCAGTCTGACCATTTGCCCATGCTGCATCGCCTGAGTTGCCGTCTTAATAATCGTTGTCCCGATTGTATGATTCACGATAAATTCCCCCTGACAGATTACTATTATACGAACGAACGTTCAGGAAGACAAGGGGAAAAATTCTTATTTTCCACTCATAAATCAGCAACCCTCGATGACAATTAGGGTTACGAAATTCAGATTATTTTTCAGCGTGCCGGAATGCAAAATCTTGCTTGACAAACCAGTTTGGACCCCAACCACAAATCGGTTGGAAAGGTAAACCGGTTCAACATTTGGAATAAAACGCCCGCCTAACAAGATGATGACACTTTGGTAACACCCATTGTGAATGATATGAAAACATGGTAATTTAAAGAGTATCAGGAGAAACTATTTTCATCCCTATCACTGACAGCCGCATCCAAAGCAGTTGCCCGAACGATCAATCAAGGAGCATTGATAATTCAAAATGACTAAATATCTGACACTAGCTGTGGCAAGCCTCTTCTTCGGCGTTGGCTTTTTGACCACCGGCGTTGAAGCCGCTAAAATTACCACCGTTTCAACCAGCGGTCTCACCGTGGGTAAACATAAAACCAAGGCCTTTCACGGCTACCGAATCGAAGCTAAAAACTACGTCCATTACAATACCGAATATCAAGTCCGCCAGCACGCCACGTTATCCAAATACCGGCCAACCCAAAAATCCAAGGTCACCTACAAGTACGGCACGAAGATTGTTCCAACCCGCCATCCCTGGATCTGGCATCACGGCAAGAACGACAATTTGATGACACTTTTCAAATATTCTAAGGGCAAGTGGCATTCGGTGACGGATTAAAGCTTCATCTTAATTCGCAACATTTACCGCCGAAAAACGGCCTTCTCAGCAATGGGAAGGTCGTTTTTTAGGCATCATTTTTAACAATATGTTCTTTAAAATAGCGTCGCAGACATTCCGGATCAATCACGTCACTTTGCGGCGTGACCTGCCAGGGCTTTTCGGCCTTGGTTTGCGTCACGAGTGCCGTCGCTTTCATCGCCCCAAATGTTTCCTGAACTTCGAAGGCAACCCGAAGCAGCCGGTCGTCAGAATTAACCTCGCGATAGTTCATCTCGTCGATTGGAGTGACGTTATGGGTTAACACCCGTTGGCCGCGAAAATGCTGATGGACAACCGCGACGGCCGGCCCGTACTGCCAGGCGAGAATGTCGTTCACAAACGCCTTCTTACCGTATAGCGCCAGGTAGGTGCCCTGAACGTAATAGAGCAGCGCCATCACCTTCATTTGGGTCAATTTTTCGGCATCGGGTTCTCGCTGTTCGCGGTCCCGGTTGACCACGATGAACCAGCTCACGAGTTTTAAAACGGCAATCATTATTTTCTCCTGTTATTGATGATAATAGCCAATTGGTCGATTTAACGGTGGCTGAACGTCGCGAATGTTTGCTTTGAAGTGGTGGGTAAACCAGGCCAATTGGTCGGCGCTGATGGTTACGGTTGGATTTGTGATCACCAACCATTCAACGCCTTCGGTCAACGGTGGCGTGGTAAGGGATCCTAAGTAGTGAAAACCAGTTGGGGCTTGAGCGAGCCACTCAGAAACTGGCAGCGGGATCTCAACGGAAGTGGTCTGCTTCTGCTGGTAACGATCAAAAATGGCCTGTAGCGTTGGGTCCGCGTTTCCAATTGAGACCAATAAGGCAACCACCACTAACTGACCAATCGCATTTTGATGCACCAAATGAATTTCAAATGGGCTGGTCGTCCCATCAACCACGTGCTCTGCCGGCGCGTGAAAATGGACCTGAACGAACGAAAATGGTCGGTTAAAAATCGTCGCTTCCCCGGTTCCGGCCACGCGGATCGTGGTTTCGTCATCGATTTCTGTTTTCAAGTGGTATTTTGCAGCGGTTTTAAATGCCAGCGGTTTTGAAACCGCCACGGCATTCGTCGTGTTTAACGCAAGCGGTGACTGCTGCTTTCCCCAGCCATTAGTCCACGCCTGCTGATTTGAATAATTAAGCATAAGGTCGCTTCCTCGTTTTTAACTAATCATATGGCTGACAACGGTGTCATTGCAAGAGCTAGTTTAACTTTGCCGGGATAACGATCCGCCGAATTGATCGGTCGGCCCCGCTAAGCCAATCAAGCATCACTTCAGCGGCACTTCCGCCCATTAAATAGGGATTCTGCGAAATAAGCTTCAATCGCGGCTCCAATCGGCGCGCGTAGTCGGTATCCGCAAACCCGGTTGCGGTCACCCGATCGCCATCAATAATTCCTTCAAAAACCAACTCGGGAATAAATTCCAAGAACCACCGTTCCTTCAAGCAAAAGATCAGGGTTTTCCCATCACTGTCGTTCACTAATTTCGTCAATTGCCGGGACACCGCATTATGGTTCGTCGCGGTCTCCGAGATCTCAACGACGGTCACTTTTTTGAATTCAGCCGTAATTCCCCGGTAACGTTCCTCACGTGTTCGGGCTTCCTTAATCGCTGAGGTAAGCACAATGACCCGGTCAATTCCTGCTTCGGCGAAATGTTGGCTGACCGACCGGGCAATCTGATAATTATTGGTAATAATTTGCGGCCAGGGACTGTTGTCGATCTCCCGGTCAACGGTGACAATCGGCATCGATCGCCGTAACGCTTCGGAAATGGCCTGCGGGTTATTACCCGGCTGAATAATCAGGCCGTCAAACAGCTGACTGCCAATCGTCCCGAGTAATTTTTTCTCCCGTTCATCATCTGAATCGGCGTCAAAAAGCACCCCAATGTAGCCCTTACTTTCAAGGATTGAACTGATGCCCTTAAAAAGTTCCGTCGAAAAATAATCATCAATATTGGACACAATTACCGCGATCATTTTACTGGTGTTGGTCTTCATTTGTCTGGCCACCGAATTGGGCACATAATTCAGCTTCTCAACGGCGTCGTGCACTCGCTGGGCCGTCTTTTGGGACATGCGGTCCAATTCACCGTTCAAATAACGAGAAATTGTGGCGACCGAAACTCCCGCCAATGCCGCAACGTCCTTAATGTTGGCTGTTCTTTTATTGTTGGCCATTTTATCACCATCTCAGTTAGTTTCTGATCCGTTCTATCTCGGTTAATTTTACCATTCTAAAAGGCCCAACAACAAGCGATTGCAGGTGCTGGGCCTTTTAGAAATCTGAAATTTTATCCTTGTTCATTGGCCACTCAAATGTTTAACCACTATTCCATATTTGAATGGGTCTGCTTGGCGGCCTCGTTGGACACGTTATCCCGCCGGCTTAACATCAGGCACAGCACGTCTAAAGTGATGTGAACGCTTTGGTCAAATAACGTGCTCAGCAGCTGGATTGACTGAACGCCATCACCAGCCTTGGTTGCCCCGGGAACAACAATCGTCGCGTCACCCAATTTTCCCAACGGAGAATCTGGCCGGCTCGTGACCGCGACAATCTGAACGCCGTCCGCCTTCGCCTTCTCAGTCAATTCCAAGATACTGGCGGTTTTTCCGGATCCCGATACGGCAACGAGAACGTCGCCCGCCTGGACAGAGGGAGTGATCGTCTCACCAATCGCGTAAACCGTGTAGCCAATGTGCATCAGCCGCATCGCAAAACCCTTGGCCATTAATCCGGAACGCCCGGCGCCCAGAACAAAAATCCGCTTGTTCTTCTGGATAATTGTTTCCGCATTCTGAAGCTGATGTTCATCAATTAACTCCATGACTTCGTTAACTTCCTGCATGACCTGTTTAACTAAACTCATTTAATGACCTCCATAAATTTTTTCGCTGCGGCAACGGGATCGGTGGTTTTAATAATCTTGCTGCCCACAATCACCGACTCAGCAATTCCCTGCTTTGCCAGTCGCTTCGCTGTTGGCAGATCAATCCCGCCAGCAACCGAAATGCGTTTGACGTCCGGAAACCGCTCGTGAAAATCGGCTACCGTTGCCACGGCATCAAAGCCGGCCACCGCATCGTGAGAATGGTGAATTCCATAGATGGCATCCGTGAACCCGGAAATTTGGGCGATCTTGTCAGTCCCCGTTTCCATCAAGTCAATGAAGAGGTCGCCGCCACGGTCCTGGGCCACCTTATGAACGCCGGCTAGGGTATCCGCGCCGGCAGCGCCCATGACCGTTAGGATGTCGGCCTGAGCATCAAATCCCTTTTCAAATTCGTAAGGGCCTTCGTCAAACGTCTTCAAATCCAGCAGTAGTTCAGCGTGCTTGAATGCTGGTCGATGGTGGCCAATTTCAATCAACCCGTAATCCTTCACAATCGATGTTCCAAACTCAACAATATCGACGTATGAATCTAACTTTTCCGCCAAGTTCACCGCGTAGCCCAGTGAAACCCGGTCGATTGCAACTTGTAATTTCATAATTGGTCAACCACTCCTTCTTTTCCATAAAATGCCCTTAGTCCTGCCTGGTCAGGATAGCCATCATTGTCGCCGTATGTCTGAACCTGAAGCGCGCCAACGGCATTGCCTCGCGTCACAGCGGCTTTCAATGACTTACCATCCAACAATGCGGTAATAACTCCCAACGCAAAGCCATCGCCCGCGCCGACCGTATCAATCACCCGGTCCACCTTAAAGCCCGGCACGGTGTACTGATCACCCGCATCCGTCTTCACAAATGCTCCGGCAGCGCCCGTCTTAACGATAACCGTATGGGTATGGGCTCCCTTTAGATAAAAATCGGCAATTCTTTCCGGATCGTCGCTGCCCATCAAAATTTTTCCCTCTTCAACTCCGGGCAAAACAATGTCGGCATATCCGGCTAGATCATTGACCGTCTTAATCATCTTGGCACGGCTGGCCCATAGTGCTGGCCGCAAATTGGGATCAAAGGTCATCGGAATATGATGATCAATGAGGCGGTCCAGCAGGGTTCGAAACGTTTCTTCGGCGACGTCGGATATTGCCGGGAAGATGCCGGACATGTGGGCCATTTTAACTTCGGATAAATCGACCTGCTCAATGACCTCTTTCGTGAGGTGGGCAGCCGCTGATCCCTTACGGTAATTATAGGTTTCCGGATCCCCGGTTGTCACCAGCTGCTTCAATTGATGGCCGGTCCAATAATCAGGATCCTTGGAGATGTACTTCGCCCCAACGTGATGACTCAAAATGGTTTTAATCACGTAGTCCCCAAACGGCTCCGCCCCAACTCTGGAAATGTACTGGGTTGAATGCCCCAACCGGGTTGCGCCAATCGCAACGTTCAGTTCGGCCCCACCCATAATTTTCGTGAACTCGGTTGCGTCAGTGATTGACACGTCGGGTTGTTTGGATGCAAAAGTCACAATTGGTTCGCCAATGGTTATTAATTCACTCATTTGATATCCCTCACTTTAAATTTATTTGCCAAAGAAATAGTAAACCAAAACTTCATTAATAATTGAAACCACCCACATCACGGCCACGCCATTTTTCAAAAATGATTTGGATTCAACCTTCATATATTCCAATCCCCAGACATTCCAAGACTGGGTTAGGTCGGTTGAAACGGCCATGATCGATGGTACGTAGAGCAGCGGCAGTAGAAATGCGTCGTTAAATAGTCCGGTTCCGGAAAGCACCGCGGCAGTCGCGGCTCCGGCTCCCCAAACGTGCAGGGGTCCTCTAAACAGTGCCAGCGGCGCCAAAATGCCAAGGGCGACCGCCAAGATCAAATGATCATGCGGCAGGATTGCCGCGAATAGCGGCCGAAAACGCCCGGCGTCCATCTGGGCGGCCCCGCTAAACATAATGAGGGCCATTAAGAACATGATTAACCCGGCAATGTCGCTAATTGACTGCTGAACGGTTTTATTGAGAAAGGTCACAAAGTTCTGATAACCCTTTAATTTACCGGTTAACAGCATGGCGAGTAACGTTGCCAAAGTCAGTGCCGGAATGGCATCCCAGCCAAACAGCATGTTCATCAGCACCGGGATGACCGGCACAACGAAGGCAATTTTGGGCACCTTGACCACTTTATCATTCTTAACCTCAGCGCCAATCGTGTCTAAATTTTGTTGGGCCTTGGTTGGGTCAATTCGTTTTCGGTTCAAGAACAGGAAGATTATAACAGCCACTAGTTGAACCGCCATTGCGACCCAGCCGAAGACCAGGTACTTGCCACCATACACGGCGTGGGGAAAGAACGCTTTGATCTGATTGTACAGGACCACGTTGAGATACATCGGCGCCCCGATAGCCATTGAAAATGCCGACAACGCAACGTCGCGAGGAATTCCCACCGACAGCATGATTGGCAGCAAAATAACGCCAATGGCAATCACCGAGCCGACCCCGTAAGCACTCACGAAGATGAACGCCGTGACCAGCAAGACCAGCATGCCCGCCAGCAACGGATGCTTCTTACCCACTTTGTTGGTTTCCTCGGAGATTGCCGGGGCGATGCCACTATCCACCAACACGCGGCCAAACCAGGAACCAAAAACAATGTAGATAATCGTCGGCCCGTAATTAAGCGCGGGTTCCGCGAAGACCTTTTGAATAACTTGATCGGCGGGAACCATGCCAACAACCGACCAGACAATTGCCATAACGAAGAACCCAATCATTAAGTTGCCGCCCTTAATGACGTACACAATGAAGGCCGTGAAGGTGACTAGTAATAAAATGGCACTGATTGTTGAAAGCATGCTATCCCTCCATTCTCGCTCGCAGCAAATTCATCTGGTCCTTAATCTGAGAATCAGAGCTCATCGGAAATTCAAGGGCGATCGGAACCTGAGCGGGAAGATTGTCTAAAATTTCTTGCCAGTTATAAATGCCGGTGTTCAAATCGGCGGATGTCACCAGCGTGCCGTGATCGTCGATTGTGTTTTTCAAATGAATGTAGCGGGTATATGGCGCCAATTCTCTGGCACTCTGGCGCGCATCATTGTGAGTGAACGCCCAATTCCCCAAATCGTAAACGTAGCCAAGCTGGGTTAGGCCGGCCTGGTAGGCGCTGCTCAAAAATCGCTTAATTGGCGCAGCGTTACCGGAAACAGCGGTTTGGTCATTTTCGACGTTTAACTCGATCGTCTCAAGCGGCAGCCCCTCAAAAGCATCGCGCAAATCCCCCCGGAAGTGATCAAAGTGTCCGGTATTAAATTTGATCTTGGAAACGCCCATGACCGTTGCCTCTTGAAAATACTGCTCAAGCTTGGGATTCGGCTCCCCAGATGTAAGAAACACATCGTCGGGAACACTGTAATTGACAATCAGGCCCTGCTTTTTCGCCCGCCGGCCCACTTCAGGCATCTCCATTGCCGGGTCCTTAAAATATTCCCGGCGCACTTCGATCCCGTCGGCTCCAAGTGACGCGACCCGATCAACCAGCTCAGCCTGCCCAGTTCCCGTCTTTACCACGGTTTCAAAAATCCATGTGTTCAAAATCAAAGTCATGATGGTTTCCTCCATTAGTATTCGTTGAGATATGTTGCTACTTCATTAACCACTGAGCCATCCAAATTGAAATTTGTTACTCAGCGCCTCGCCCAAACACCGTCACTGAGCAGAATTCAAGTAGCGTAGCGCCCTGATTAAACAGATTCGAGCAAGTTCGTTATTTACATTCGCTATGGTAAACGATTACCTAAATAATGTCAATATTTTTATTTATCGCTTTATATTAGGAATTAAAATAGATTCTTGTCTTGGTTAACGTTTACTTAGCAGATTTTAACCTATTTTTTTTGCCACCCGGATTAACGAATACTGGCTTTTCAAATCACCAAAGCTAAATAGTTGTATATTTAATGACTTGTGCCACAATTAATTTTGAAAAGGAAAAAATATTTGCCACAATCTATTTGCAAAATCGGCGTCATCCATTGTTTTGTAAATGATTTTGTCCTTTTCAGCGAGAAAGGTGATCTGTTTGCAAACGCTTGCATTTATGGTGAAAGGGTTTACAATAAGTAACCGTTCAACAAATTGTTTACCTGTAAGGGGGAATTTATATGCGTGCTAAGCACTTAAGCATTTTCTTCATCTTTGTTTTCGGTGCTCTGGGGGGCCTGCTATTTGGGTTTGATACTGGTATTATTTCTGGTGCCTCACCATTAATCGAAAGCAATTTTAATTTAAACATCGAGCAAACTGGGTTTGTTACCTCGTCTGTTTTGATTGGTTCATCAATCGGTGCGTTGTCAATCGGAACGCTGTCCGATCGATTTGGTCGTAAGCGGCTGCTATTATTTGCCTCAATCCTGTTCTTACTTGGGTCCGGCTTATCAATGACTGCCGGCGGCTTCGTTTCAATGGTTGTCGCCCGAATTATTCTTGGCTTCGCGGTTGGGTCTGCATCCGCTTTAACCCCTGCCTACCTGGCAGAATTAGCCGATGCCCCTCACCGTGGGTCACTGGGGACGATGTTTCAACTTATGATCACCGCCGGAATTCTGTTAGCTTACGTTTCCAACCTCGGTTTCTTACACCACAACTTGTTAGGAATTCGTGACTGGCGGTGGATGCTCGGGTCAGCTTTGATCCCAGCTGCCATCTTGTTCGTTGGTTCCTTGATTTTGCCAGAATCACCACGATTCTTGGTTGAAAAGGGCCGGGTTGATGAAGCTCGCGATGTCCTTCACCAACTTCGTAAGAACACCAATGAAGATCCTGATAAGGAATTAGCTGACATTCAAAAGGTTGCCAGCTTACCAAAGGGTGGCATGAAGGAATTAGTTACCTTCGCGCGGCCAGCCGTTTGGGTTGCAATTGGCTTGATGCTGTTGCAGCAATTAGTTGGGATTAACTCTGTGATTTACTTCCTGCCGCAAGTCTTTATCAAAGGATTTGGCTTCCCAGAAAGCAACGCCATCTGGATTTCCGTTGGTATCGGGGTTGTCAACTTCGTCTGCACGATCTTGGCATACCAGATCATGGATAAATTTAACCGCCGGACGATTCTCCTATTTGGATCAGTCGTCATGGCCATCTCAATTGGAATCCTCTCCGTTCTGAACTTCACCTTGAGCGTTCAGGCCGCTGCGGTTCCAACCATGATTTTAATTGCGATTTACATCTTTGGTTTCGCCGTTTCATGGGGCCCAATTTGCTGGTTAATGCTCGGTGAAATCTTCCCATTGAACGTTCGGGGAGCCGGAAACTCAATCGGTTCAGCTGCCAACTGGATTGGTAACTTTATCGTTTCTCAATTCTTCCTGGTTCTCTTGTCAATGTTCCATAACAACGTCGGTGGCCCATTTGCCGTCTTCACATTCTTCGCCATTGTTTCAATCTTCTTCGTTATCTACGTCGTTCCGGAAACCCGGGGCAAGACACTTGAAGCAATCGAACTGGAAATGCGTCAGAAGGCTGCTTTGAAGAAGTCATCAAACTAGTATGACCATTTGAAAAGTCACTTTTCAGATTAGAAATATCCAAATAGGCGCCGTGCCAAATTCGTCAAAGGATTTGGCACGGCGCCTATTTTGGCATAATTTGGATGTCATCAAACCAATTAATTAAAATCAGCTGCAGTCCATGTCGCCATGAAGCCGTTGGCATGCTGCTGCAGGGTTGCCCCCATCCCAATGGCGTGCAGCTCAGGACTCAGCAAAATTGCCCGGTGGCCCCAGTTAGACGCCGCATCATCGTAAATGTATTCGTGAATATCACTTTTCGCAACGGAATCACTGGTACTATTAGCCGACCAGACATTTTGAGAAAGGCATTCAGCACCAAAGCCCACCCCAAATTGGGATGCTAACTCATCGGCAATGATGTTGCCTTGAGCATCATAGTGGCTAAAATTACTTGGCAGCTGGGTTGACCGCTGCTGAGCCAGCTGATCTAATCCGGTTGACTCAGTATATGGCTGTAACCCTCGCGCGGCCCGCTCCTGATTTAAGTATTTGAGAAAACTGGCCCGATAATCGGTCAACGAAAATTTACTTGCTGGGTTGGTCGTTGGCTGCACCTTGGTAACCGTCGACCCGCCCTTAGTCGTTTGCGTGGTTTTCGTCCCGTCAGACCCATAGGTAACCGTGACGGTGGTATTGCCATCGCTTTCCCAAGTGACTTCAGTTCCCCCATCATTGGTAGAATCGCTTCCGGTGGTGTCTGTGTCTGAATTAGCGTCCGTCGATGACGAAGATGCCGTGGATTGCGCCTGCTTGGCGATGATTTTGACTAAATTCCCCTGCCAAATCCAGCCGCTCACCTTCCCATTTCTGGAAATAATCGCATCATATTTAGCCGTCTTGCCATTCGCTTTCTTGACCGTGGCCGTTCGATTCGAAAAAAAGACGGTGTGTTTAAAATGGCCCGCGTCATGAATCTTCTTGGTTAATTTGGCCGTCGAATAAATCGCCCCCGTTTTGGCGTGGTAATCAGTTCCTGGTGTTTTAACGACTTTAATGACCCGATTGTGGGCCTTTGCCGCAGCAGTTTGATTCGCTGTGACACCCCCAAAAACAACTCCAAAACCCACGGCCACCAATGCAGCGGCCTTCATTGAATAACTTTTCAAAATGAACCCCATCCCCTCAGATAACGTTTTTAAGAATCATGTCAGATTACCGGAGTAACATAACATTACCATTATTCTATATTAAGTGAATGTGAATTACTAGGCCGTTTTTTTTAATTCATTTGATCTCTCCAAATACCTGTATCAACCTTATTTCGACAGTCAGACGCAATTTTCTTGACAACCTTTACCCCTTCCCAATAAACTATTAGTAAGAATTCATCAGGGGATAAATGGATAAGCAAGTCCAAATCATTTTCGTGGTCAAAATCTTAATTCGGAAAGGATGTAATTTTTTATGAAAAAGCGAAAATTGATTTACATAGTCGCTTCAGCGTTTGCAGCAATGCTTTTCGGCTCATTTGGAAGTGCGATGTCCACGACCGTTCAATCTAAAGCTAACGTTCAAGCCACTAAGATTGTGGCAACCACGCCCACAAAATACTGGGTCAAGACCAACGTTTCCAAAAAAGCCTACGCCTATACGGCAAAGTTAGGCAAAAAATTATTTAAGCTTGAAACTCACCAAAAGGTCGTCTTTACCAGCACGGCCCAGCGGAAAATCAAAGTAAACGGCCATTACCGGACTTATCGTTACGTTAAGGGCGACAACCTTAAAGGATGGGTCAATAGCGGCTATCTCACCGAAGCCAAGATTAACGAAACGACGACCACGACTCTGGCAACCGGGACCACCACGACGACTGGTGGCGCTTCGACGGCAACTTCCACGGCAACCGTTAAAACGCCGGTCAAGGACCCCAACAAAACTTACACCCCGGATCAGGGGGTTAGCTGGCCGACAACCAATATTACCTACGCGTTCATCCCTGGTATGAGTGTCACTGAGAAACAGCTCTGGTACACCGCCGTGCAGGACTGGAACTCGCTGGGCGTCGTTTCGCTCATTGAATCAGATGATTACAGTACCGCCAACATTAAGATTACCAACGTGGATTCCCGTTCCAGCGGTGCTGACGAAGACACGGTTGGGATTTCATACATCACCAGTTCCAAGGATAAGAACGCCGCGGGTTTTCAGACCATGAAGTCGGCCACAATCGGCATTCTTCCCGACCAGGTCATGAAATTTGGCTTTGACTATGCCTACACGCAGTTCATCGCGGTTCATGAATTTGGCCATGCATTAGGGCTGGCTCACAGCACTGATAAAGGCGACGTGATGTATCCTTACGAAGAGGATCCGGCAACCCAAAAGATTACCACTGCCGACCTGAACACGCTGCAATATCTGTACAACCGACAATAATTTTTCCAGCTAAATAGGGTGATGACAACGATTTACAGTTGTCACCACCCTATTTGCATGTCGATAGAAATGACGGTGTAATCCACGCAGCTTAAAGCCGCATTATTTTCGTTGACCGCCATTCAAAATTCCGGTCGTCTTCCACTGCTTCCAAATGTGTTTAGCATCGTAATCTTTTGCGCTGTTAAAGGCATTGGCGCCCATATCCTGCAGTTGACGCCCCTTGGTCAGCAGCGCGATCACCTGTTGGGCGAATCCGTACAGATCCCCCGGCGCCATCAAGAAGCCGTTTACGCCATCCGTAATGATTTGCTTGGGACCAAAGTTGGTGTCAAAGGCCACCACCGGCAACCCGTGACTGAGCGCCTCGACCATTGCCAGTGGAAACGCATCCTGATGGGCGGCGCTCACAAATACCTTGGCAGCGTCATAGGCTGGATCAATATCGGCGGTATAGCCGTTCAATTCAACGTGATCAGCGATTTGGAGCTGATCAGCCAATTGATGAAGTGAATCCAGAAAGGTCTGGTCGCCAAATCCGCGAATATCCAGCACGGCATCGGAAACTTGTGGCACAACAAGTGCAAAGGCCCGCAATAGATTATCGACCCCTTTGTCAGCGCCCAATCGACCAACGTAAATCACCCGATTGGCTTTCTGACGAGGAGAAGCCGGCTGGGTTTTCAGGCGATCGTTTGGCACATAGGCTCCGGGGATAACGGTAATCTTGATGTTTCTCCCCTTACCCTTCTGATGCTTGAGGCGAATTCGAATCTGGTTCGCCTGCGACTCGGTCATTGTGATCAGGCCGTCCAGCTTATCAAGATGGTTGAAGACCTCTTGATAACTGGGCTCCAAATCAGAATGAACCAGGTCTTCGGGGTTAGCCGCGTGCAGGATCGGGAAGAACAAGTATTTCTTAGCCCGGGTCTTCATGTGCAGCATCGGAATGTCGGTTGCCACCGGCCGATCAGCAATGAAGACGTTTTGGCCTTTGACTTGCTGATTCAACTCATCGAGAAAGAACGTAAACAGGTCATCTTCGGTGTTGAAGTAGTAATCGTTGCCCCGATAGTTAATCAGATGAAAGTTAAAGAGCACCTTCCCCTGATGGTCATCGGTCACTTCATAGAAGCGTTCCAAGGCCCGGGTGCCATCCCGATGATAGAGAATCTCGGTGTGCGGATCGCCATCGAAATCCAGGAACTGAGTCGCGGATTTAAAGCCGCGAGAATCCCACAGATTCCGTTTAACCACGTGGCCAAAGGCGTCGAAATGGTCCACCGACGCAATTTCGCCGACCCGTCCCGGCGTATGATGAATTTCAAATGCTAAGCGACCGCCATCAAAGGCCTGGGTCACATCACTGCCATAGTGCAGCTGGTAGCGAATCGGCACCTTCAGGGTTTTGACACTGGTCGTTTTCTCAGTCACGTCCGTGGTCCCTTGAAAATAGTCGTACATATTGAGAACATCATCCTGATTGAGCCCAAAAGTGGCGGCATTTAAATGACCTAAATTGTCATAATCCCGGGTGACAATCTTGGCGTTCACCCGTTCATGCTTAAATAACGCCAATCGTTTAAATTCGGCGTGTTCAACACTGGAATTCAGTGCTTTAATGTATTGGTTTAAAAAGTAAATCATGCGTGGACCTCGATTCTTTCGGGAATTTGACCGTTCTTTTCGGCATCCTTAATGAGCGGTAGCCAGTCTTTCCAGATTGCATCTGCGGAGTAATGCCAGCTATCCTGATAGGCATTCTCGCTAAATGCCGCCAACTTCTTAGGATCACTCAGCAGGTCAATGATTCGATCTGCCAGCTGGTCAACGTTGCGGCTCTCAACTAAAAAGCCGTCCTTGCCATCGGTCACCACATCCCGCGGTCCATATTTAATATCACTCGCCACAATCGGCAGCCCGTGGGCTTGGGCCTCAACCAGCGTTAACGGCAGCCCCTCGGCACGACTTGGCAAAATCAACAGCTGGGCTTTGTCGTAGACCGCGCCAATATCCTTGGTGTAGTCGTGAAAGACAATGTCGTTGTTGAGATTCAGTTGGTCCACTAATTTCGCAAGGTACTGATCGTAGTCCCCGTTGGAGTAGCCCCAGAAATCCAGCGTGGCATCCGGCACGGCTTTAAGGACTTTTGGCCAGGCCTTAATGAGAATGTCCTGCTGCTTTTCATCTGACAGTCGAGCCACCATAATCACCGATTTAGGCTTGCGGTCCGTCCACTTGACATGCGGCCGGTCCAAAATTGCCTGGTCGGTCACCGCACCGGGAATCATATAGACATTTGGTTTAACCTTACCAAATCGCTCGGTAAAATCATCGTACTGCCACGGCGTCAACGTGGCGATTCCGTCCCAGCGCCGGCGGTTTTCCAGCATATACTCATAGTTGTAGTTAAAATCAGAGTGCATGTGGTCGGTGCCGGAGTTCACGTGGTTATTGTGCAAATACATCACCGTGTAGATTGGCGTCTGCATCTGCTGGACAGCATACGCCAGCTCATAAGCCCGATCACAGATCAGCACGTTGGCTTTGCCGGTCGACAAGTTCAGCTCATCCAAGAAGAAGGTCGTCAAATCTTCAAAGGTCGCAAAATCGTAGCCCTGGCCATGATAATTAACCACTTCATGCAGGGACGTTTCAATGGTGCCATCCCCTCGCGGCTGGGTGTACCGTTGAATGGCAACTTCCCCGTTTGGCTTGAGAATCTGCTCGGTCACTAATTGGGTGCCGTAAGAATAAAACTGCTCTAACGCCGCAAACCCGCGGCTATCGTAGCGCACCATCCGCACGGGCCGGCCGTTAAATCCGGAATACTGAACCCAGTCGATGCGGTCGTCTGTTTCGGACTTCTGCCCAACAATCATGACTAATTGATCGCCAACGTAAACGTCGGTTTTGGTTGGTTCCTTTTCCGGCTTCAGAACCGCGTCCGCCGGCATTTTCAGGTCCTGAATGGTCAGCTTGCGTGGCTTAACATGGATTGCGTCCTGAAAAAAATCGAACAGGTTGACAAACTGATCGTCAGAAATTCCCGCGTCAGCGGTCACGTCATGAAGATCCAGTGCCAACTGGCGGGTAATAATTTTGGCCGGAACCTGTTTTTCATTGAACAGCTTCAACCGCTTGATTTCAGCGTGTTCAATCCCGGATTTTTTGAAACTTATATTGTCATCAAAGAAAAAATACATAAGCAACTCCTTAGTTCATTTTCGAAAAAAATAAGGGACTATGGACCCCTTGCGATTCAGCCCATACCCCCATATTATATCGTGTTTTGCTCACAAAAATCACCTCACCGACGAGCTGATCAATCAGCCTGTCGATGGCCAGCATCCTCAATACCGGCTTGAGTGATTTGTTTCTCAATTTGCTTCAGTTCAATAAATGCCCCCGTTTCGGCAGCGTAGGCCTTCTTGCCAACCGCCGAAATTAATGTTGAAAGCTCTTGGGGAATCCGATAAGGTTTATCAGGATCTCCATAGGGAATGGCGATGACCACCACCGCGCCGTCACTTCCCAATTGGGCGACGTAAGTGTTGTCTGCATGCCGGGATGCTTCGCGGTTGAAAGCAACGAAAGCATCGTTAAGGCGATCAGAAATCTGTAAATTGTCCATCAAAAAATAACTCCTTACGGCTAAATTGCACTTGATCCATTTTGTCACATTATACACTGTCAGCCGCGTTTGTCCGCCATTGTTAAAAAAATGACTTAAAACGTTAAAGTTGTTACTTATTTGCAAAGAACCCCTTAACAAGCCACCCACCGATTAATCATCGATGATGGGCTTAAAACACCCTTTTCATTATACCAGATTTCAGCTGCCCGTCATTGCCTATCCAAAAGCGCTTACAATTTAGGGTAACGTCTCACGCAAATATGGTCTAAAATGGGTTTGTACCTACAATAGATTGGGGAGTGTTTTAATATGGAAACCTTTAAAATGATTCAGGCACGAAAAGCCATTCGCAAATACCGTGACGAACAGATTAGCGACGATCAGCTTCATGAACTATTGGTTGCCGCCAATGCCGGCCCGGTTGGCATGGGCCGCTATGAAAACTACCGCCTAACCGTCATCCAGGATCCTCAAATTCTTGGAAAGTTAACCGGCATTTACGGCGCGCCAACCGTGATCGTGATTTCAGTGGCAAATGGTGATACAGCCGAAGCCCTCTCCGCCGGCGCAATCGCCCACAACATTGAATTAGCCGCGGAAGATCAGGGCTTAGGTGCCAATTACAACATGGCCAGTCTGGAATCAATTCCGTCAGAAACGGTGCCCGAGGGTTTCAAACCGATTTTTGCCGTTACCATTGGTCAAACCGATGAAACCTTTACGCCCCGGGAAGTTCCGTTAGACCGGATTAAGACAAACATTGTGAAGTAACCATTCGAATCAGCGATTCATCAAGATTAAAAAATAAGCAGTCCGGCAAATGCAACAACGTGCCGCATTCCGGACTGAAACTGGAGGCACATATGTCATTAGACGCAGCACCTTTATTACTCAAAGCGGCCTTACATGAAAAAATGTGGGGCGGCACAAGATTACAGGATTACGGGTTTCAACTACCCAGCGACCACACCGGCGAAGCGTGGATCGCCTCCGCTCATCCCCACGGCCCCAGCACCGTGATGAACGGTCCCTTTTCCGGCAAGACGCTCGGTGATGTCTGGCAAACGACGCCAGAACTATTTGGCGGCCACAAAGACGGCCAGGCATTTCCGTTGCTGGTTAAAATTTTGGACGCCAACCGGGATCTGTCAATCCAGGTCCATCCAGACGACGCCTATGCGCAAGCTCACGGAGATCTGTACGGCAAAACCGAAAGCTGGTATATCCTGTCAGCGAAGCCCGGTGCCCAACTTTATTACGGGCACACGGCCAAAACTCGCGATGAGCTTAGCCAGGCCGTCCATAGTGGCCACATCCGGGATATTTTACGGACGATTCCGGTGAAAGCTGGCGAATTCTATTACGTTCCGGCCGGCACCCTCCACGCGTTAGGGACCGGTATCGTGGCTTTGGAAACCCAACAGAGTTCTGATATGACGTTTCGATTTTACGATTTCGACCGGGTCGATCCAAGCACCGGCAAAAAGCGTGCCCTGCAAATCGATGAGGCCCTCGCCGTGACGACGGTTCCCCATCACGATCCACAAATTCAGCCCACCACAACAACTGGGCCGAATTATCAGCTTACCACGCTGGTCTCGGCCACCTACTTCGCGGTCGAAAAGCTCCGGGTCACCGGAACCGCCCAGCTTAACCAAAGCCATCACTACATGATTCAAACGGTCATTGACGGCAGTGGTACCTTACGAATCAACGGCCAGGACTATCCGGTCAAGAAGGGCACCACCTACCTGTTGCCCGCCACGGTCCACGACTATCAATTAAGTGGGGATCTAACGATTATCGGAAGCTTTGCCAAATAAAAAATACCATTAAAAAATGTTACCGTTCAAGTAAATCCTGAACGGTAACATTTTTACTGGCTAAAGGGCGCTCATTACCCAATATCCTTTTGATTGGTTTCATCACCAAATACCCAAACGACAATTCCGGCGAACAGTGCAATCCCACCAATCGTCCAGAAAATCATGTCAGGACTGGTAACTTTCAGCATCCAAGCTACCACGATCGGCATTGCCACCGTGAAGAGTTTGGCAGCGCCATTGGCAATGCCTGAGCCTCTGAATCGGAATTTTGTTGGAAAGAGCTCAGCAACATAAACGGCGATGACTGACGCCATCAAGACGTAGAAGCAAACTTCCAGCAGGAACCCGATTGTGATCACCCCGGCAACGTTGGCTTGCTGCCCATACATAAAGCCGAAGACGGCGGTCATGATAAATGCCGGCACAATCGTCTTTTTCCGGCCAATTCGATCGATCAGGTAAGCCCCGACCGCACATCCCACAGGAGCGCCGATCATCATGAAGGCTGACATCCAAAGGGAACCGGAAATGTTAATGCCCCGATTACTCAAAAGGGTTGGCACCCAGGAGGTGAAGGTGTACTGACAGATGATAGTTGCTGAAGCGGCAACGGTTGCGACAAACAAGCTGATCCACATCGAGTGGTGAACGACTTCGCGCTTCTTAGGTTTTGCTTCACTCACGTCATCGTTGACACCGTTGACCTCAAGTTTTTCAATAATGGCGCGGGCTTCATCATCGCGCCCATGGGCCATCAGCCAACGAGGAGATTCTGGGATGTTTCGGCGTAGATACCACAGGATTGCGGCGATCACGCCGACGCCCATGAACATCACCCGCCAACCAAACTTGGGAATAATAGCACTTGCGAGAATCATCGTCACCGGCGCGCCACAATTGGCAACCAATGACGTGGTCGCACACCACTTGCCCCGACTATGGATTGGCGCAAATTCGTTGACCATTGAATAGCCGGTCACAATTTCCATCCCCAGGCCGATACTGGACATCAAGCGACAGAAAATCAGGAAATCCATGTTCGGTGAAAAGGCCCCTAAAAAGGTGAAGCCCCCAAACATCAGCAAGTTAATCTGGTAAGCAATCCGCCGCCCCTTCAAATCACCAACGAAGCCGGCAACGATTGAACCGATGAACAATCCTAAGAATCCGGACGACAAGAAGTATGAATTCTGCTGCAATGTTGACCAGTTATCCTTCAGGACAGTGGTGGCCACGGCACTGGCGAGGTATACGTCAACCGCATCGAGGAACATGCCCCCGGCAACCAGCGCGAATATTTCATAAAATAATGGTGATTCCTTTGTTCGGTCAATTCGACCTTGCAAACTCATTGGTGTTTCCATGGGCATCAGCCTCCAATAATCATGTATTTTTCTCTCATTTAAGTATTAGTTAAAGCTTGGAATTTTCGCTTCGTAATCTTCAATTTGCTGCTCGTAATTCATGGTGATGCCGATATCATCGAGACCGTTGACAAACTTATGCTTCCAAAGTGGGTCGATGTCAAAGTGGAACGTCTTGCCGGCGTAGCGGACTTCCTGGTTCGGCAAATCAACGGTGATCTTGGCGTCAGCAGGTGCCTGAGCCAAAAATTCCCGCTCATCCTTAGGTAAAATAATGGCTAATAATCCGTTTTTGGTACTATTCATATAGAAGATATCGCTGTAGCCGCCGGCAATTACCACCCGGAATCCCCAATCTTTAAGGGCCCAGACGGCATGTTCACGGGACGACCCACAGCCAAAGTTTTCACCGGAAATTAAGATCTCGGCGCCCTGGCGTTCCGGCTTATTTAAAATGAAGTCGGGATTGGGCTTGTTCGGCTTTTCGTAGCGCCAATCGTAGAACAGATTCTTGCCATAGCCAGTCTTTAAAATGTTCTTCAAAAATTGCTTAGGAATCAAAATATCGGTATCAATATTGTCCCGCATGATCGGAATCGCCGTGCTGTCAATCGTTGTAATTTTTTCCATGTTAGATCTGCTCCTTTCGAATGTCGACGAAGTGGCCGTTAATTGCGGCTGCCGCAACCATTGCTGGGCTGGCAAGATGGGTTCTGGCGCCAACTCCCTGGCGGCCTTCAAAGTTTCGGTTGGTGGTTGACGCACAGTGCACGCCCGCCGGCACCTGGTCGGGGTTCATGGCCAAACATGCGGAACACCCGGGTTCCCGCCATTCACAACCCGCGTCTTTGAAAATTTGGTCAATGCCGATCTTTTCGGCCTGCTCCTTAACCGTTCGGGATCCGGGAACCACCCAGGCAGTCACACCATTGGCAATGTGGTGGCCCTTCATATACTGAGCGGCAATCTTCAAATCAGATAACCGTCCGTTGGTACATGATCCGAAGAATGCCCATTGAATTGGGATGTCCTTGGGCTTGTCACCCGGTTTCAAACCAATGTAGTCGTATGCCTTCTGGTCATCCTCATCCTTAATGGCTGGAAAATCGCCAGTAACCGGAATGGCCATGCCGGGATTGGTTCCCCAGGAAACGTAAGGCGCCAGATCGCTGACATCAAAGTCAATGATTTTATCGTACGCTGATTCATCATCAGTCGTGAATTGCTTCCAGTATTCAATCGCTTTGGCCATATTCTTGGGGGCGTATTTGCGACCGGAAACGTAGTCGAAAGTCTTCTGGTCAGGCTGAATGTTTCCCATCTTGGCGCCGCCTTCAACGGCCATGTTACAGATGGTCATCCGCCCTTCCATACTCATATCGCGAATGGTGTCACCGTAGAATTCAGCGGCATAGCCAACCCCAAACGCCACACCCTCCTGGGCAATGATGCCCATAATGATGTCCTTAGCAAACACGCCCTTGGGCAGCTTGCCATGCACGTGAATGCCCATGGTTTTAGGTTTGGTCTGCCAAATTGTCTGCGTGGCTAAAACGTGTTCGACTTCACTGGTCCCGATCCCAAAGGCAATCGACCCAAACGCCCCGTGAGTGGAGGTATGCGAATCGCCACAAACAATCACCATACCGGGTTGGGTCAGCCCCAGCTGCGGACCAATCACGTGGACGATTCCCTGATCTTCATCCCCCATACCGGCGAGGCGAACGCCAAATTCATCGGTATTTTTCTTCAGGGTGTCGATCTGCTTTCTGGCAATGGCATCCTGAACGTTGAAGATGTCTTTAGTGGGCACGTTGTGATCCATTGTCGCAAACGTCTTATCGGGACGGCGAACCTTACGATGATTTTCCCGTAAGCCCTCAAAGGCCTGTGGTGACGTAACTTCATGGACCAGCTGCAGATCAACGTAGATCAATTGTGGTTCCCCCGGCTCACCGGTAATAACATGTTTATCCCAGATTTTATCGAACATCGTTTTCGACATAAGCGTTCCTTCTTTCACGAATTTTGTTAATAATTGCGTCAGTTACTTCCGTGGTTGACGCGGTGCCACCTAAGTCGGGCGTCACATTACCACTTTCAATGACGGCGTCAACGCTTTGATTGATTTGATCGGCCAAGTCGGGACGGTCAAAGGTGTGCGTTAACATCATTGCCACTGAATTAATCATCGAAAGCGGGTTGGCAATGCCCTTTCCGGCAATGTCGGGAGCGGATCCGTGGATCGGTTCGTAGAGAGCCGGGCCATCCGTGCCGCGACTCATTGAAGGAATGGTGCCAAGTGACCCGGTAATTTCGGCGGATTCATCACTGAGAATGTCACCAAACATATTCTCGGTCAAAATGACGTCGAACTGTTCCGGGGCGCTGATAATTTTCATGGCCGCAGCGTCAACGTAACTGTTGTCGTAGCGGACTTCCGGATACTCGGCGGCCACATCGCTGACCACCCGCCGCCAGAGATTGCTGGTGGCCAAGACGTTGGCTTTATCAACCATTGTGACATGCTTGTTGCGTTTCATCGCCATTTCGAAGGCGACGCGGGCAACCCGCCGAATTTCATCGGTTGTGTAACGCATGGTGTCAATCGCGTGGTGATCGTCAATTTCCCGTGGTTTACCAAAGTAGATGCCGCTTGTTAATTCACGGACAATCACAAAATCCACCGGTTCAACCTGCTTAATTGGTGAGTACTTCTGCATCGCCTGGCTAATCGCCGTTGGCCGGATGTTGGCAAACAGATTGAGTTCCTGGCGAATCTGCAGTAAGCCCTTTTCAGGCCGCTTAGGGGCGTCGTCCCACTTGGGGCCGCCAATTGCAGCGAGTAAAACCGCGTCACTGTTCTTGGCAGAATCCAGGGTTGCCTGTGGCAGCGGGTCGCCCTTTTGATCGATGCCGGCACCGCCAAAGGGCTGCTCATCAATCTGATAGTTAAATTCATCCTCACTGACAGCCTTTAAAACGGCCAGGCCGGCCTTCATGATTTCAGGCCCAATATAGTCACCAGGTAATACGGTAATTTTTGCAATTTGACTCGTCATTAATGAACGGCCTCCTTAACTTGGTTCATAATCACTCGAAGATCATCTTCACTGATAATTGACTTGGTATCGGCCATCCGCTTGAAGACTGGGAAAATGTCCTTCATGGCGGCCCGATCAACGTTGAAACCAATCTTATTCAACTTCGCCATCACGGCATGGGAACCTGACAATTTTCCAAGTGGCAGCGTCGTCTTCTTGGCGCCAACTGATTCAGGGGTAAGAATTTCGTATGTTTGTGGGTTCTTCAGCATCCCATCTTGATGAATGCCTGATTCATGGGCGAAGGCGTTGGCACCAACCACGGCCTTATTATGAGGAACCGGCATGTTGGCAAAATCACTGATGATGTCCGACACGTACTTGGTTTCTTTAAGGTTGATGTTGTCGGTTGCTTGATAGTAATCTTTACGAACGTAGAGGGCTGCGGCAACTTCTTCCAAAGCGGCGTTTCCGGCCCGCTCACCAATCCCGTTGATGGTCCCTTCAATTCGGGTCGCCCCATTTTCAATGGAAGCCAGGCTGTTGGCAACGGCCATTCCCAGGTCATCGTGGCAGTGGACAGAGAAGGTGATGTCATCAAATTCCTTGACGTTTTCTCGCAGATTCTTGAACAATTCACCAAATTCAACCGGGTTCGTGTAACCAACGGTGTCGGCGATATTAATAACGGTTGCCCCGGCATGAATGGCGGTTTCAATGGATTCAACTAAGAAATCAGGTTCGGTCCGGGTTGCGTCTTCTGGTGAGAATTCAATAATGTCAAAGAATTGATGGGCATAGGAAACGGAATCATGAATGGATTGAATGACCTGTTCCTTGGTCATATGAAGCTTGGATTCACGGTGAATCGGGCTGGTCGCAATGAAGACGTGGACTTGTTTGTTGACGGCGTCCTTCGTTGCTTTGACACAAGCGTCGATGTCGCCTTTCCGGGCCCGGGCTAAGCCGGTTACCTGGGTGTGCTTGACGGCTCGGGAGACGGCTTGGACGGCTTCAAAATCTTCGGGGGAAGCCACGGGGAAGCCGGCTTCAATGACGTCAACGCCCCACTTTTCAAGGGCTTGGGCAATTTGAACCTTTTGTTCAACACTGAAGTTCACACCAATGGTCTGTTCACCGTCACGCAATGTGGTATCAAAAAATTGAATTTGTTTTGTCATAATTAAGATCTCCTTTAAATTTAGTTTGCCGAAAAATTGTAAGAAAAAAGTACCACCAGTAATCTGGGGTACTTTGCGGCCCCATTGCTTCGCAAATAGGACCCGACGAAAATGTCAGAGTCCTGTTTAGAGTAATAAGACTAATAAGGCAGTTGCTTCAAATGATGCCTGTTCAGTTGTAATGGTATAAATTGATTTGACTGTCATTTGAAACAACTCCTTTCGTTTTAAGATGATACAATTCTAAGATGTGGTTTTATGTCGTGTTGCTGTGCTGCTATGTGTTTAAAATGTTGCGTTTTCGGATGCTGATCCGAATATGTGTTTATGTTAGTGGAAAGTTCAAGATCGGTTTAGGACCATAAATGCGGCCAACTCACATTCGTTGTTAATGTCATTTGATGCATGTCAACCATCTCCCATTTAAAGTTTCAATTTGATAAAAAACGCCCCTTCCAGCCGGAGCTGAAAAGGACGTTTTCACGTGTTACCACCTATATTTGTAATCCACTCGCATGAATTACCTCGATGAGTACCGTTTTAAGTAAGATACTCAGACATTCATAAGGGAAGTCACTCCCAAGTCTCTCGAAAAAGGCTTTCGCTCACATGCACTTTCAACTACCAGGAAGATACATCCTTCCATCAACGATGCTTGCTTGAAACTTCGCTGGCGGCTACTGAACATGTGATTAACACGTCGTTTATCAAATTGAATGGTGCAAGTATACATAGAAAATCAGGGAGTTGTCAACCGCATTTTAATAATTTTCTTTTCGTTTTCCAATGATTCGGGTAACGGTTGTTCACAATATAATAAGCATACCCACATATAAAATCACAACTATTTCTAACTGTGATCTAGGGTGATTTCGGCTATTTAGGGGATTTTTAACATTGCGTACAACAGAAACATAATCCCTTAATTAATGTTTTTCCGGTCCTCAGTAATTTTAAAATTGTTCGAAATTGCCCCTAATAAATGAGAACAATTAGGGTTATCCCTAACTGTATTTGAGAGAAAAATGAGAGTATCGGCCTACTTCTCACACTTTTTAGCTGATTTGCTCGGCGTCATTCGTCCCCGTTTTCGGATTTCGCGGATAAGCGGTTCCTTGGACAGCCCATCTTTGAGCATAGGTTTCAGGATGTGCATCTTGATATATCGAGTAATAGCCATGACGTAACGCCTCCGTCTGTTGATAATCAATTTCCGCATGAATGTACCCCGCGGTTTCGGTATCGATTGCTGCGATCGGATTTCCAAGCGGCCCGATGATTTTGCTGTGACCGAAGAAGTCCAGTGACTTATCAAAACCAATCCGGTTAGCGGCGGCAATCGGAATAATATTGTCCAGTGCCCGGGCGCGAACGCACAATTCCCAATCATTGACCCGCGGCCGTTCCCAATTAGTCGAAATTGCAATCAAATCCGCCCTTTTCAACGCCAACGTCCGGGCAACCTCAGGAAAGAACGTGTCGTAACAGATCATCATCCCAATTCGGCCAATCTTCGTCGTAAATACGGGATAGTCGTGACCAGGGGTGAAATACGTTTGCTCGGTATCAAATAGATGAACCTTCCGGTAAGTGCCAATGATTTGGCCGGTGTCACTAATCAGCATCGCTGAATTATAGATTACGCCGGGATCAAGCTGGTCGCGTTCCGCAAATCCAAAGATGAGATGGACATGGTAGCGATAAGCCACGTTTTGCATGTAGTGAATTGAAGGACCATCAATCGTTTCGGCTAAGCTGTTAAACTCATTGCCGCATTCGTACCCGGAAATACTCAATTCAGGAAAAATGATTAATTGGGTTTCAAAATGTTCGCTTTTAATTCGATTGACCCACTTAGCCATCGCACGAAGATTAAACGTTGTTCGACCGAGCAACGGTTGAAACTGAGCACAAGCAACTTGAATTTTCATCGTGAATCGACTTCCTTTCAATGCCAAACCAATCTGGCCAATTTCTGATATGTCATGTTATCTAACATGTATTGTGGTAAATTATAGCCATTAATCCAAAAATGTCAATCATGTCAGCAAGCCATTTTCCCATGACTTTCCCCTTGTCAAGTGATCAGTATTAATCATTTCACGTCATACCAGTATCCTAAGCCTTCATAACCAGGTAAAAATTAATTTAAGAAACCCAAATTAAGTGCTTTTATCATGTCACTATACATAACATGGGAATTTATCATGAATAAGTCACACAGACTAATGAATTCCATCATCATTAGCTGTACTTATATCAAAATAACGAATCCCAATCGCCAAACCATTGACGAGTCAAGGATTGAGGCATAAACTAAAGACGTAATTTGATATTGGACCGGTCCGATTGATAAATTGGTTATCATTTTCATCACTTTAGGTTGAATACAGGAGGTATCCAAAATGCCAAACTATGATTCAAAAGACTATTTGGAAAAAATGAACCGCTATTGGAACGCAGCCAACTACTTATCAGTTGGTCAACTATTCCTGCGTGATAATCCCCTATTAAAGCGGGATTTAGTCGCTGATGATGTCAAGATCAAGCCCATTGGCCACTGGGGCACCATCGCTTCACAAAACTTTATGTACACCCATTTAAATCGGGTAATCAAGAAATACAATCTCAATATGTTCTACATTGAAGGTTCCGGGCATGGCGGCCAGGTCATGGTTTCCAACTCCTATCTTGATGGCAGTTACAGTGAAATCTACCCACGCATTTCCCAAAACGAAACTGGTCTGCAGCGCCTGTTCAAGCAGTTCTCATTTTCTGGCGGAATTGCCTCTCATGCCGCACCGGAAACGCCGGGTTCCATGCATGAAGGCGGCGAATTAGGTTACTCCATTTCCCACGGTACCGGGGCAATCCTCGACAATCCGGACGTAATTGCCGCCGTTGAAATTGGTGACGGCGAAGCGGAAACTGGTCCGCTGGCTGCCTCCTGGTTCTCCAACAAATTTATCAACCCCATTCATGACGGCGCCGTTTTACCGATGCTCAACCTGAACGGGTTCAAGATTTCCAACCCCACCATTCTGTCACGGATGAGCGATAAAGACTTAACCAACTACTTTGAAGGCATGGGCTGGAAGCCATACTTTGTTGAAACTGACGGTGATCCAAAGGACTACGAACGGGTTCACCAGACCATGGCAACGACAATGGACACCATCATTGAAGAAATTAAGGCAATCCAAAAGCATGCACGTGACAATAACGATGCCACTTTGCCTCATTGGCCAATGCTGGTCCTTCGCTCACCAAAGGGCTGGACAGGGCCAAAGACTGACTTGGACGGCAATCCAATTGAAGGGTCATTTAGAGCCCATCAGGTGCCAATCCCTGTCAGTGCCGGTGATATGACCCACAAGGACATGCTGATTAGCTGGTTGAAGTCCTATCATCCAGAAGACATTTTCAATCAAAACGGCTCCGTAAAGCAAGAGATCAAAGACACCACGCCAGACGGTGACCAACGCATGGCGATGAACCCAATCACAAACGGCGGTATCAAGCCGAAGCCTTTGGATATGCCAAATCCTGCCGACTACGCCGTTAAGATTGATAAGCCTGGCGACAAAGAGGCTCAGGATACCGAAGTCTTGTCCCACTTTTACACCGATATTATGAAGCGCAACCCAACGACGTTCCGCGGATTCGGTCCGGATGAAACCAAGTCCAACCGCTTCTTCTCCGCCCTGGATTACGGTAAACGTCAGTGGATGGAACCCATTAAGACCCCTAACGATGAGAACATGGCCCCAGAAGGCCGAATCATTGACTCGCAGCTGTCTGAACACCAAGCTGAAGGCTGGCTTGAAGGATACGTATTGAGCGGCCGGCATGGCTTCTTCGCCTCATACGAGGCCTTCACTCGGGTCATTGATTCAATGCTGACACAGCACTACAAGTGGTTACGAAAGGCTTCAGAACAGTCATGGCGTCACGATTACCCGTCATTGAACGTGATGAACGTTTCCCACGCCTTTCAACAGGATCACAACGGTTACACCCATCAGGATCCCGGCATGATTGGCCACTTGGCCGAAAAGGGCCATGAACTGGTCAATGAATACGTGCCCGCTGACGCCAACTCACTGCTGGCAGTCATGAATTCCGCTCTGCAAACCCGTGAGAAGATCAACTTGATCGTTGCTTCCAAGCACCCGCGTCCACAGTGGTTCTCAATGGACCAGGCCGAAAAGTTAGTTAACGACGGCTTGGGCATTATCCCGTGGGCTTCCAACGACGGCAAGGATGAGCCCGATGTTATCTTCGCGACAGTCGGAACTGAAGCGACGATGGAAAGTTTGGCTGCGATTGACCTGCTCCACAAGTCCTTCCCTGACCTGAAAGTTCGCTTCGTCAACATCGTTGATATCTTGAAGCTGCGGCCAAAAGATGAGGACCAGGACGGTCGCGGATTAACCAACGATGAATTTGACAAGTACTTCACCACCACTAAGCCAGTGATCTTTGCCTTCCATGGCTTCGAAAACACGTTTAGAGGATTGGTTTACCACCGTCACAACCACAACGTCAGCTTCCATGGCTACCGTGAAAATGGTGATATCACGACCCCATTTGATATGCGGGTCTTGAACGAACTGGATCGTTACCACTTGGCAAAGGACGCCATTAGCCGGACGAAATTTGCTGATCAAGCTGGCGACTTTACCAGTGAAATGGATAAACTATTGGCTAAGCACCATGACTACATCCGTGAAAACGGAACCGATATTCCAGAAGTTCGTAACTGGAAATGGTCTGGTGACCTCACCAAGAATTTGACCACTGAATAAGTCAATTAAATTAACACCCTTCTAGCAAAAGACTTGAAACGATCCGCGCTTCAAGCTTTTTTGCTGTGAATGAGTTTAAACCGCCATTGCGCTTTTCAAAGGTTCCTGTATACTAGTCGGTGGTTTATTGTAGATATCGTTTATTTAAGGAGTATTCATGGCTATTAAATCCCTTTGGTTCAAGGTGGCCGCCGCGCTTGGCACGTTCATTGTCATTCTAACGGTTGGCACTGTTTTATTTGGTAATGGCGGTTCAAATCCGTCATCGCCGGCTCATAATCAGCTCAAATCCCGCGTGGCGTTTGCTAAGGCAGCGAAGATCCACCTTAGCAGCACGGAAAATCACGTCGCCCACAAATACAAGCTCAGCAAGCTGGAGACCCGGACAGCCCGTAAGCTGCCGGTTACCGCCATTGGCGATTCAGTGATGCTGGACGTTAAGCCCAACATCAAGCAGGTCTTTCCTCACAGCGCGGTTAGTGGCTCGGTTGGCCGGCAATTCTATTCGTTGCCAAAAATTGTTCGCCAATTAAAGGCCAGTGGGCACCTATCCAACTATATCGTCATTAACTTGGGTACCAACGGCCCGCCAACCCAGGCCGATATTAATTCGGTCCTGAAAACGGTTGGTAACCGGCACATTTTCTGGATCAACACCCGGGTTCCCCGTAGCTGGCAGGGCACCACTAATCGCCTGATCACCAAGGCCGCCAAGCAGCATAAAAACGTCCACGTGGTGAACTGGTACAAAGCCAGCAAGGGCCACAGCGGCTGGTTTGCCAGCGACCGTGTCCACGTTGACCTGACCGGAGCCGTTTATTACACGCACACGTTGGCAAAGGAAGTTAGCCGGGTGCTCAATTAAATCTAATCAGAGAATCACAAATTCCGCTATGATCAGGGCTTTAGCCCAACCATAGCGGAATTTTTAAGTTTACAAATTAACACAGTCTAAAAAATATTTTTAGCCCGCTTTATCAGCTCATTTAGAAAGCTGGTACTAACCTTACCAACTATTTCACCATGGCGGGCAACATAGTCATAATTGGGAATTTGAAAGGTAATCACGCTTCCCTTAATCCCACTCGCATGATCAATGATCGGCAAGTAAATGCGGCGATCAGACTTTGTTTTCGAAGTAATTGGCATACAAACAACCATGCCCAATTGTCGGTTATACCCGTCGTTAGAAATAATTACCATCGGTCGCCTGATGTTACCTTGTTGAGGGTTATGTCCGCCTTCCTCGTGACCGGCATGGGGCTCAGCGTCAATAAAAATGAGATCACCTTGCTTAGGCGTTACCAATCAACTCGCTCCTTTCCGATAGGGGATTGTTGACCATAGTTGCCAACTTCGTTTAATTCGGCGCGAAAGTCGATATCATCATATTCGCCATCAAGCCAGGGATTACCATGAACAGCTCGATATTCAAGCGTACCATCATCCTTGGCAACCAATACAAATCGCTTCCCAGCAGGAACCCCTGCCGCTTTTGGAACCGTTAAAGTTAGTGAATTGCCAGTTTTACGCGTCGAAAATTCTCCTAAAACACGTTCAGATCTTTTTTTGGTCAATATCATCAGCCTCCTTTAGAATATTAAAGCTGTCAAAGCCTAAAGTAATTACAAGTAATTATACCTCATCAACGTGAATACTTGTCTACATATGATCATTACCATGATCAGTCATGTTTATCAAGGCATGAAGGTATCACGACAATTAATTCTTGCGGTCTAGCATCAACTTCAATTCTTGAAAAGCCTCGGGCAAGCGCTTATCCTTGCCAGCGTCGGTAAAATGGTGTCCCTCCGGCAACAGCACAAACTTAGCATGCAGGCGCCGGGCCATTGACAGTGTGTAGGGGTACGGCACACTGGGGTCGTTCAGGGCTGACATCACGGTCACCCGGTCAATCTTTGGAAGAACCTGGGTGTAATCCACCGGCTTTTCGGTAAATGAATCCAATTCCGGTAGCGTCCAAATTGGCTCGTCGAAACCGGAAACCAGGAGGACGTTCAAATGTTGAAACGCGTGCTGGGAAATGTAATGAAGCACCTGGATGCAGCCCAGACTGTGACCAACCAGCGTCATTCCATCCCGGCCATCAATGGTCCGGTCACAGTATTGATCCCATGAATGGCGCTCCGGATGATCGGAATCAGGAAAAGTCAATTTGATAAACGGCACGTCGAGCTGATCTTCAACCTGCTTTTCCAACCAGGGAAACCAGTGGTCGGCCGCGTATGATGTGTATCCATGAAACATGTAAATTGGTTGTTGGTCCATTCAAAATCGCCTTCGATCAGTTTTGCCATTTATTATAAAGCACTGATCATTAATTCTGAAGAGCAATTTGATTACTAAAAAGATTGTCAAACGAAAAAGGGCCAGACATGATTACCTGTTCTAGCCCCTTGGCACATGATATTCAGCTCGTTTATTCCACTTTCTTCAGCGCATCCTTAACCGCCGCCTTTAAGGCTTGGCTTGAAACGGATGCCCCTGAAACTGAATCGACGTCAACGGTGTTTTTGGCAACCATTTGCTTTGGCAGCTCAGCCATCGCCTTCAAACCGACGTCCTCGCTTTCACTCTGCTCCAGCACCTCAACGTTTGCCAGCTTGTGATCATCAGTCAGTGTGACCCGAACGACGACCCTGCCGCCAATGCCATCATCGTTTTCGCCAATGTACTGGTTAGCTTCGGTCGGGTAATCCGGTTTCTTAGTTACTGCCAGATCGCTGGTCAGCTTCGTCGTGGCTTTGGAAGCGGTCGTTGTCGTATCAACGGCTTGATCCGCTTGCTGAGGAACCGCCTTTTCTTCGGCCGCATTCTCCCCGGCAATTTTTCCAAAGATCAGGCATTCCGCAAGGTTGCCGCCGCCCTGATACTGGTTGGCACAAATGCCACCTAATTCGCCGGCACTGTACAGATGCGGGATTGGCTGGCCCTCGGAATCCACCACTTCTGCGTTGGCATTTCGGCGCGGGCCGCCCTGGGTATTCAGCATTGTTTGCACCAGAGGGACTGCGTACAAGGCACCCTTACCAAACGGAACCATTGACTTTGCCGGCCGATGAAATTCGGGATCCTTCCCCTTCTCGGCGGCCTTGTTGAAGCGTTTGAAGGTCTGGTGAAGCACCTTCGCAGAAACCTGAAGCTTTTTAGCTAACTCATCAATCGAGTTGGCTTTAATCAGATTGTCCAAATAGGGTTGATACTGGCCAATGATTGGATCCTGATCAAGTTGCTTCTTTTGGTGTTTGTCGAAAATCAGATAGGGGTGATCCTGATTAAGCGGCACCTTCCACTGACCGTGGTTGAATAAGTGGCCGTGCCGATTGGGCTCCGCTTCGTTAAAGTAGCGGGAACCATCATCACCGATGACAAATACCCGGCCCTGGCTAACCAGCTGCTGGCCAATCATCAGGCGGGCCCGTTCGCCTGGCTTTACCGCAAACGCCATCCCGTGAAGCAGGCCCAACGATTCATAATTGTGCATATGCCACATGTCAGCTCCAACCTGCTGGCCAAGCTTTAGGCCAATGCCCTTATTGTAGAGGGTTCCAAGTGGTGAGAGATGCGAGGCGCCCAGATAGTCTTCGATGTTTTGCTGATTATTTTCAAAGCCACCGGTAGCCAGCACAACCCCGTTTTTAGCCGCCACCCGAAGTGTTTTCCCATGACGGGCAATCACCACGCCGGTCACCGTCTTGCTTACGGGATCTTGAATCAATTGTTTGGCTGGCGTTTCGTAAAGAACATCAATTTTGTCAGCCCGTTTGGTAACCTGGCCCTTCAAATTCCGCCAGAGGGCGCCATCAAAGAAGTTATGGGTAATCGTGGTGGTATCGTAGCTGGCCGACCCTGGAAACTCCGGGAATTCCTCAACGATCGGGGCAACCGGTCCCTTGTAGTCTAAGGAGTCGTGCTTCCAGCTCACTGGTTTCTCCCCCAAATAGCGCGTCACATAGTCGCGAATCCCCATCATGCCGCGAACGTATGTCTCAATCATGCTTTCATCCAAGTGCATTGGCGCCGTTAGTGCTTTGTAGTAGCTCATGAGGCCGTCAAAATTTTCACCCGTACCAATCAGCTGTGCTGAATACCGTGTGTTACCGCCTTCGTGGCCTTCCGGTGCGGCGTCCACTAAGAGAACGGTTGCCCCATTATCGGCAGCAAACCTTGCGGCTGTCGCGCCAGCACCGCCAAAGCCCAAAACGACAACATCGTAAGTTGCGTCCCACTGTGCCTGTTGTTCATTTGCCATTATTAAGAACCCCTTCATGTCAATTAATTTGAATCCACCCATATCTTACCATTTATAACAGCGCTTTCATCACGCGATTTACAAAAAAGCAACTTATTTCACATGCCGTTTCCGTCACATTTTCATAAGTTGCCTTTCAATCAACTAAGATTAACTTTCAACTGAATTTTTCGCCTTTTCCTCAGCGTTTCTAACGGCACTCTTCAACGCCCGGCTTGAAGATGAAGCCCCCGAGATGGCATCCACGTCAACGGTGTTGGCCGCCACCATCTGCTTAGGCAGTTCCGTCATGGCCTTTTGACCAACGTCCTCGGATTCGGATTCTTCCAGCACCTCAACATCCTTCAACTGGTTATCCCGGTACGTGATCCGAACGACGACCCGGCCACCGATGCCAGCGTCACTGATGCCCAGATACTGATCCTTGCCAACGGCGTACTTGCTGAGAACGCTGGCTTCATCAATGTCACTGCCGCCAAGGTCCACCGTTGTGACGGTTGGGGTCGTTGGACGACTGACTTGATCGTCCTTTTTAGCAGCCGCATTCTGTCCGGCAATTTTACCGAAAATCAGGCACTCAGCAAGGTTGCCGCCACCATTATACTGGTTGGCGTTAATCCCCCCGAACTCGCCGGCGCTGTACAGGTGCGGAATCGGTGTGTTAAATGCGTCCAGGACTTCAGCCCGTTCGTTACGCTTGGCACCCCCCTGCGTGTTCAGCATCGCCGTTGCCAGTGGCGTTGCATAATACGGACCGTCGTCAAATGCCCGCATTGAATCGCCGCTGCGGTTCAATGCCAGGTCCTCGCCATTTTCGGCAAACACACTGAACCGATCAATCGTCTGCTTAAGGGTTGTTGGGTTGGCCTTGATTTTATGAGCGAGGGAGTCAATCGTACTGCCCTTCACCGTGATGTCAAAGAAGTCCGGATAAGGCAGCGTACCGCTTTCCTTGATTTGGCGGTACTGAGTCTGATCAAAGATCAGGTGCGGGTGCGAATAAACGGTTGGGTTCTTCCAGCTGCCACCCTCAAAGGCGTGACCGTGACGGCCATTTTCATCTTCGCGAACGTACCGGCTGCCATCATCGGCAGCGACGAAGATACTACCGTGGGAAAGATCGGGCCACGGACTCAGAATGAATTTTCCGCGGGCTTCCTTCGGATTCTCAAAGGTGAAGCCGGTATCAAAACCGAAGCCTTCAAACGACTTCATGTGCCATAAACTGGCGCCGACTTCCTGGACCATGGCAATCCCGTCGCCCTTGTTATAGCGGGTACCAATCACCTTCAGCTTGGGAACGCCAATGAAGTTCTGAATGGCGTCATTGTTGTTTTCAAAGCCGCCCAGTGCCATCACGACCCCGTTAGCTGCCTGAACGTCAACAAGCTGACCATTACGCTCAATCTGAACGCCAACGATCGCCTTTGTCCGCGGATCCTGGATCAAGTGCTTAGCTGGAGAGGCCAGCCAAACGTCAATTTGCTGGCTGCGTTTGACAACTTGGCCCCGCAAGGTCTTCCACAGGGAGGCATCGAAATAGCCGTCGTGAACGGTCGTCAGGTCAACGGTGTCGGAACCTTCAAATTCAGGATATTCCGGTGACAATCCGTTAGCAAAGGCTTCGAAATCAGGATCGCGGTGAACCTTGTTGTAGGAAACCGGCGCCTTAATTTCCAAGTACTGCTTGAAGTAGTCGGGAATGTGGACCAATCCATCAACGTAAGTATCCAACATCTTTTCATCAATCTTAATTGGACCAAACAGTTGTTTAAAGTACGTTTTCATCTTGTCAAAATCGTATCCGGTCAGCACAACCTGGCCGGCATAGCGGGTATTGCCGCCCTCGTGGCCTTCCGGTGCCGAATCGATCAGCAATACCTTGGCGCCATCGTCAGCTGCGAACCGAGCGGCGGTTGCCCCCGCGGCCCCAAATCCGACAACGATAACGTCGTAAGCTGCTGCCCAGTGATTATTTGTTGAGTCTGTCATGATAATACCCCATTTCGTTTGATTGTCTTTATTAATCCTTAATCGGAATGTCCCATTTACGTGATTTAATGAGCATGATTGTGTAAACGGTTCCAACTGTATGCTTCCATTATCCCGCGAATTTCCACGAAGTAAAATGGTTTTCTAGTTGAATTTTTATGCCGCCAGCGGCATACTTTAAGCAAACGGAAACGTCACAAACAGGAGGCCAATTCATGGATTTCTTAGACCGAAATCGGCAATTAATCCGGATACTGGAAGCAATCCAAGCGTTCGGAAGTATTTCTAAGGCGGCCGAAGCATTGTTCATTACGCAGCCGACATTAAGCAAAATTATTCGCAAAACGGAAAATCAATACCAAATTTCCCTGATTGATCGCACCCAGCATCCCTTCACCCTCACGCCGGCGGGCACCTACTACCTCAAGAAAACCAAGCAACTGGTTCAAGATTACCAAATTATGCGCAATCAGTTGGCGCGACTCGCAGATACCACCTCCGAGGCCTTGACGATTGGCGTGAACGAGTCACTCGCCCAGCTGGTATTGCCGCCGGTTTTGACGGATTATCACCGGCAGTTTGCCGATGTTCACATCCAGCTCATCGAAAAGCCGGCCCGTCAACTGGAGGCTGATTTGCTGGCCGAAAAATTGGATGTTTATATCGGCATCGCCCCGGCATTCAATCCGGAACTGAAGCAAAACCGGCTTTACACCGACAGTGCGGTCCTGATCATCCCGCCGACCAAAGATCGGGATCTTCCCAACCAGCCCGTCAGTGATATCAGTGCGTTTATCAACGATCAAGATTTCATCATGGAAACTGAAACGTCGAGCTTTCAGCGCCTGGTGGCCAGCTACCTCGCCAAATACGACTGCCGGCCTAAAGTCGTTGTCCGCACCGCCAACATTACCACGGCTTTTCAACTAGCAATCGGGGGCCTCGGGGCAACGATTGTGCCAAAATCTTTATTATTGAGTCAACCACGGGCCGTTTCGTATGGTAAAATTCAAATCAAGCCGGTGGCCCTGCCGCTTGACGTCACGGTTTCTCAGAACCGCAACGTTCCTCAGAGCCCGGCAAGTCGCCACTTCATTGCGACCCTGCAGCGGCGCTTTTCACCCACTCATTAACGAAAGAAGGCAGTTCTAGTGGCTTCCCCACTTCATTTTTGGCGAACCCTCGCCGACATTGTCATGGTCAGCCTCATGACCATTATTTGGATCATCATTTCACAACTCACGACGTTTCTCCAAAGTAACGACAACACGCCCATCAACGACTGGCTATTCATGATGGGCGAAATTGTTGGGGTTGTCGCGATGATCTTTACATATCGAAGGAGTCCCGATATCATGACCTTTTCCCGGGACCAGGTTCTTAAACGATACATCACGGCTTTCTTAGCCGGAACGTTGGCGTTCGCCAGCTGTTGGCTCATCAGCGTTGGGTTAGGTGGCTTTACCGTCCGATTTATCATGACAGGTACTTCAGCGGGCTGGGCCTTTTTATTTCTCATCGGCTTTGCCATTCAGGGTCTGTTTGAAGAACTGGTGTGTCGCGGCTACATCATGGGCCACTTTTTAAAACGGCACCAGCCACTGCTGGCAATTATCGTCAACGTTGGTATCTTTGCCGCGCTCCATAGCCTGAACGCCGGCATCGACGCCCTGGCTGTAGTAAATTTGATCCTCTTTGGTCTCTTCATGTCACTAATGCGTTTGAAATGGCAAAATTTATGGATCAACGGCGCCTTTCACTCGGCGTGGAACTTCGCGGAAGGGGTGCTATTCGGCACTGCCGTGTCCGGCACCGTCAACGTCGGCGCGGTGTTCAAATCCGTTCCGGTGACTGGGAAAACCCTGATAAATGGCGGCACGTTTGGCATCGAAAACACGGTGATCTGCACTGGCATCTACCTTGTCATGGCTGCTTGGCTTTCATTCACGTATCGCGATGAGCTCCGGCGAACAATCGCCCAATACCGCCATGCTTTCTAATCCGCACGAAAAATTCACCTCATTAAATGATGGGGTGAATTTTTTGTCATCAAGCGTTAGACTTCAACGACACTGTATTGCTTAATCAGTTCCAGTAACTGGTCAATATCCGGCGCAAACACCTGCCCGATATTGCCAATCCGGAAACTGTCGATATTCGACACCTTCCCCGGATAGATAATGAAGCCGTTCTTCTTTAGGTATTCGTACAAAGCTTGAAAGTCAAACTGTCGGCTGGGGTATTTAAACGACGTGATGATTGGGGACTGAACATCGGCTTTAATCACCGGCTCGTATCCCAACTTGGCCATTCCTTCCCGCAGCTTGGCTTCATTTTCCGCATACCGCCGATTGCGGGCCGTAACGCCGCCGGCCGCGTTCAATTCTCGAAGCGCCTGCAGGAATGCATACACCACGTGAGTTGGCGATGTAAAGCGCCACTTGCCGTCATGTTCTTCAAAGGTGCGGTACTGATCGTACAAGTCCAATGCCAGCGAGCGCGCATTTCCCTTTGTTTGATCGATGGTCGGCCGTTTGGCGATCACCAGCCCAAAACCGGGAACCCCCTGCACACACTTGTTGGAACTGCTAATGAGGTAATCCAGTCCCAAATCAGCCGTATTAATCGGCACCCCGCCAAAGCTGGACATTGCGTCAACGATGGTGGTAATGCCCATGGCGTGAACTTTTGGAATGATGGTTTCAATCGGATTCAAAATCCCGGTGGTCGTCTCACAGTGAACCACCGCGAAATGGGTCACTTCCGGATGAGCGGTTAGTTCTGATTGAATCCGCGGCCAGTCGGTAATTTCATCTTCGGCAAAGGCCACGTCAACGTGGCGGATATCAAGATAGTCGGCAATCTGCGCCATGCGCTGCCCATAAGCGCCGTTAATGGCGATCATCAGAACTGCATCCTTCTTAGGAACGGCAGTGCCGAGCGTCGATTCAACGGCAAACGTCCCGCTGCCCTGCATCAAAACCGCCGCGTAGTCCTCCTGAGGCGCGTTGGCAAGCTTGAGCAGCTCAGCCCGGACCGCTTGGGTATCGCGTTTGTACTCGTCATCCCAAGTGCCGTGATCAACCAACATTTGGCTTTTGACTGTCTCGCTGGTGGTCAGCGGCCCTGGTGTCAGCAAAATCGGCTCTGGTGCTGGCCGGTTGGCTTCAATAATATCAAGGGCGGGAATCAAGCGAATCAGGTCATCAATATTTGAAATGACGTAGTCGGCGCCGGCGGCTTTCAATTGCGAAGCGGCCTTGGTCGTTACTGCGCGCTTCTCGGATGCTGATAACAAGTCATACTCCCTTTCGGATAAGCCCACCTGGTTGCCGCCAACCACAACGCCGACCGCGATCGCGTGGGCCTGTTTGGCTTCCAAAATGTCGTTGACCGTGTCGCCAACCTTAATGGTCTGTCTTGGATCGTTGACGCCTAAACGTTTCAGGGCATACAGCAGCATATCCGCCTTTGGTCGGCCAACCCCATTTGTCTGCTCGGAAGTCACGTTAACCTGGGGCTGATACCCCTGCTTAGCCGCTAATGGAATGACCCGGTCAAGCATCGCCTGGGTGTAGCCGGTCGTCGAGCCAACCTTAATCCCCTGTTCCTCCAGATAGGTCATTAAGGCCTTAACGCCGGGTTTCAACTTGGCCGTTTCTGCCAAAACGGTCACAATGTCACTCTGGAACTGCCGATAAATTTGGATCACCGCTTCCTCGATCGGAATCGTCGGGTACTTCGCCTCCCACTTGGCCTGAATTTCAGGCTGGGCCATCATTTTTTTGACGTGGGTCAGCTTGTCGAGACCGAGGTCCTGGCGGATGTCGGCCGTTGGAATATCAATATCAAAGTGGTGAAATGCCTGCTGAAAGGCAATGATTGGTGCCTGACTGCCATAATCAATCGTGGTCCCAGCCCAATCAAAGATAACTGCTTGAATCATCATAATCGCTCCTTATGTCAAATTCACTTACTTACCAGCCCGTTTAATGTATCGTGTGCGTAATTTATATGAAATAATTTCCAGCGGAATCGTAAATGCCAAGATCAGATAAACGATCATCCCCACTTCATGAAAATCAAAGTAAAACCCGCTGGCCATGAATAACTGGTAGCCAATCCCGCCAGCACCAGCCGCTGCCCCCACAGCGACCGCGTTGGCAAAGTTGATTTCAAATCGAATGAACGTCCAGCTCAGAAAACTCGGCATAACTGTCGGCAGAATGACCTGGCTTACCAACGGCCAGAAACCAACGCCCATCGCCCGCAGCGCCGCCAATGTGTCCTTTGGCAGCTCATCGATGCTGTCAGCGTAAACTTTCACCAGGTAGGCCACGCTGTGAAAGGTCAGCCCAATCACGGCCGCGTTGGCCCCTAGTCCCAAAGCGACACTGTAAATCAGCACCCATAAAATAGTTGGGATGGCCCGGACAAACGCCATGGCGCTTTGCACAATATCAATCAGCCACCGGGGCGCTAAATTGCGTGATGCCATTAAGGCAATGAAGAAGGCAAAGATCGCCCCAATCAAGGTTGTCAGGAAGGCCAGCGCGATACTTTGGACTAACGCCCCAACCAGGCTGCCAAAGCTGGTGTTGGAAGCGGCCGGATGAAGGAACATGATTCGAATGTTGTCAATCAGCCCCTGAGTTGCGGCCACTAAATTGACGCCCTTTGGGATAATCGTTGGAATGGTTGCCAGCGTTGTGACCATTAAGAGCATGATGACCCCGTAGATGGTTCGCCTGCGCTTGTCTTTCAGCCGAAACGACAAATTCAACTTGGGCATCACCGGTCTTGAAGCCGGCACCACGCCGAGCTGTTTTTCAGGCTTACTAATCATGCCGCAATCCTCCTTTCAACATAGTTGGAAACCAGTTCAACGGCAATGACCAGAATGATAATTGCCAATACGACCAGCCCAGCCGGACCATATCGCAAACTCTTGAAGTACAGATCAAAGACAAAGCCGATTCCAGTCCCCGTTAACAGCCCCACCAGGGTGGCATCCCGAATGTTATTTTCAATCATGTACAATAGCCAGGAAATGAGCGGGGTTGTAATTTCCGGCAGGACTGCTTGAGAAATGACTTGCAGATAACTCGCGCCGGTTGCTTGAAGCGCCTGGATCTTTTCAACATCCACGTCTTCGATAGTTTCCATAAATGCCCGGGTCAGGAAGCCAACACTCAAAAACAACAGGGCCAGGAAACCGGTAAAGTCATTTTGCTTAAATGAAAATAGCAGCAGCATTGCCCAACCGACAATCGGAATGTTTCGCATAATTGAGGCAAATCCGCGAATCACCCAGCTTAACGTCCGACTGGGGCCGGTCGATTTGGCGCCCAAAATGGCGAGGACTAATGCCAAGACCCCGGCCACGCTGGTTGCGGCAACCGCCACCACGAAGGTTCTCAGCAGTGCTTGGGTGATGGAGTACCAATACGTAATGGATTGACTAGTTGGAATGAAATTTTGAAATAGCCAGATCATTCCGCGATCTAAGTATAAGAATGCGGCCGAATTGAAATTCAAGATGACGGCCGCGCCCACGTATAGAACGCCGAGAAGTCCAATCATAACGGACAGCCTGACGCGCTTCTTCAGAAAGAAATTTGGTTGCTTTGATTGCCGAATCTCCATGGTAGCCTCCTATCCAACAGCGACGGGTGCATCGCTGACATAAATGTTTTCAATATCGCGATCGGTTGCCGTGGCAGTGGCGCCATCAAAGACAATCCGACCGTTGTTTAACCCGATAATGTGGTCCGCGTATTCCTTGGCAATGTCAACCTGGTGCAGGTTAATCAGAATCATCATGTGCTTCTCGTCTGCTAATCGCCGCAAGATTTCCATCACCATGGTGGTTGACCGGGGATCAAGAGAGGCGATCGGCTCATCACACAACATCATCTTGGGATGCTGCATCAGCGAGCGGGCAATTCCGACCCGCTGTTTTTGGCCACCGGACAGGTCGCTACAATATTTGAAGGCAAAGTCAGCCAAGCCAACCTCGTCAATTAACTGCAGTGCTTCCTGCTTTTCGTCCTTTGAGTATAGAGACAAAACGCCGGCAAGCGTGGATTTACGGGCCAAACTGCCGTGAAGCACGTTTTCAATGGTTGTTAGTGACTCAATTAAATTGTAATTTTGAAAGATCATGCCGATTTTTGACCGGGTCTTTTTAAGTTGCCGATGATTGAGCTTGCGAATGTCCTGACCATCAAATAAGATTTCGCCGCTGTCGTCGACAATCAGCTGATTGATGCTTCGAAGCAGGGTGGTTTTCCCGGCCCCGGAAGGCCCGATAATGGCGGTTACCTCCCCTTCCTTGGCAGTTAACGACACATCGGTCAGTGACCGCTTGCCGCCATCATAAGTTTTTGACAACTTATTAATTTCCAGCATACTGCTCCTCCTTTATTCGCCCAGAATATTGTGGGTTGGTTTGTACCACTTATCAGTAATCGCCACGAATTTTGTGTTGCCGACCTTGGTAAATAACCCGCGGGTCTTAGCGTTTGCCGGCGCAAAGAACAATTTGTTATTCGTCACGCTCTTCGAGGTCAACTGCTTGATAATCTTATTAATATCGCTTTGGCTGACCTTGCTCTTATTGACAGCCAATGGTTCGTCCTGCACCTTGTAAGCGGCGATGGCAACTGATGATTTCCCACGAACGCTGGTAAACGGCGCCGGCGCGTTATTGTTAATCTTGAAAATTGCCCCCGCTTTGTCCGAATTATTTTGGAACTTGCCATATTGGGAGAGATCCATATCGTCAAAGGCGGCGACGTCGGCGTCACCCTTTAACAGGTTAACCGCCGATCCCTGATGAGACTGGCCGTAGAGAACCTTACTAAAGAACTTGCCGCTCTGGGCCAAATCGTCGGTACTCTTGAGATTGAAAGCCTTCTTGATGGCACCGGCGGGAATTGAGAAGCCGGAAGTTGAAGTGTTTGAGACAAACGACATCCGTTTGCCCTTAATGTTCTTTAATGAATACTTGCCGTTCACCTTGTATTTTGCGGCCTGTGACTTTGGTACCATAATATAGCTGTGATAATAGGCATCCTTTAACGTTCCGGATGGTCCGGAATAGGTGACCAGCGGTTGAACATCCTTGCTTTGTTTGCGGGCTTGGATGTAGCCGTCAGGACCCATCAGCCCAATCTGGGCCTTGCCTGAAGCTAATGATTGAATGGCCACGTTATAGTCGGTCGTGGTGACCACGTTGACTTTTTTACCAGTGGCCTTATGAATTTCTGACGTCAGCGCCTTTCGGGCGGCATCCTCTTCCTTAGCCGAATCACTTGGCAGAAAGACGACGTTTAACGTGTCGGATTTTTTCCCGCCATTGGCAACCGGACTACTGCAGGCTGCCAACGTAACTGACATCCCGATGAGACCAGCAGCCACCATTGCTCTTTTCCAAATGGTCATAGTGAAATACCCCTTTACTGATTTATTGAACAGAACTCATTTTATCGGCGCAATGTAAACATTTGGCAAACTCTGGGTAAATGAATGTAAAGGGTTGGTTAATAATCAATCCAGTTATGTAAATTCTTGATAAATGAGCCGATGATCCCCTTTATCATTGACAAATGGGCGTGAAGACCATATGCTAATAAAAATGAGATTAATACTAATAATCGGCGAGAATATGTGGTACATAGCGAACTAACGATTAGTATTTCTTTAATAAATAGTCGTTTTACATTACCTTAGGAGGTTATGATTCATGGCAAAGCAAACTGTTGGTACCGACGCTGTCAAACGTGGGATGGCGCAAATGCAACAAAACGGGGTCATTATGGACGTTGTGAACCCTGAACAGGCAAAGATCGCTGAAGACGCGGGCGCCGTTGCCGTTATGGCATTGGAAAGAGTGCCTGCCGATATCCGTAAGGCCGGTGGGGTTGCCCGAATGTCGGACCCAGCAATGGTTGAATCCATCATGAATGCCGTCTCAATTCCCGTCATGGCCAAGGCGCGAATCGGCCACTCCGCTGAAGCTCGGGTTCTTGAAGCTGTCGGGGTTGATTATATCGACGAAAGTGAAGTGCTCACCCCCGCTGACAACCAGTATCACATTTTGAAGAGTGACTACACGGTGCCATTCGTTTGTGGCTGTCGCAACCTGGGTGAGGCCCTCCGGCGAATCGGTGAAGGAGCCTCAATGTTACGGACAAAGGGCGAACCGGGTACTGGGAACATCGTCGAAGCGGTGACCCATATCCGCGAAGTTCAGACCCAAATTCGGGACGTGGTTGCTGCCAAACCGGATCAATTGATGACAATTGCTCGCGATTTAAAGGCCCCATACGAATTGGTTAAACAAGTCCATGATGAAGGTAAATTACCGGTCATCAACTTCGCTGCTGGTGGCGTGTCCACCCCAGCTGACGCGGCATTGCTGATGAACCTGGGAGCTGACGGAATCTTTGTCGGTTCAGGCATCTTCAAGTCAACCAACCCATCAAAATTTGCGAAGGCGATCGTCCAAGCAACGGCGCACCCAACCGATTACAAGCTAATCGCCGAAGTTTCAAAGAACTTGGGCGACCCAATGAAGGGAATTGACATGTCCGAGTTGAAGACGGAGGATATGATGGAAAATAGAGGAGTGTGACGAGCAACGGGTGGCACGGTATCTAAGGGTGAAATACCGGGAATCCCGATTCTGGATTTTCGGTATTTTATCCTTAGCTGTTAGTGCCAGTTGCGTCGGAACACGTTCAGAGTGTGACGAGCAACGCACCCCCCCTCTTCACTTCATTAATAAAAACCAGAAGCATTCATAAACTAATCAAACCGGAAAGGAGCCTCCAATATGATCGGAGTCTTATCATTACAAGGCGCAATCAACGAACACCAAAAGGTCCTCGATAACCTGGGCGTTGACAACCGGGCCGTTCTGGAACCCACAGACCTCGAAGGCTTAGACGGCCTGATTATCCCCGGAGGCGAAAGCACCGCCATTAAAAAATTAATGGTGTTTAACGGGTTATTCCCCGCCATCAAGAAATTGGTTCAAAATGGGCTGCCAACCTTCGGAACATGTGCTGGAATGGTCTTGCTGTCTCAGCCGGAATCATTTGATATGATTGACGCGACCGTCGTCCGTAACGGGTTCGGCCGTCAGCAGCAAAGCTTCGAAGAGGACTTGGCAATTCAAGGACTCGACGAGCCGTTTCACGCCGTGTTTATTCGGGCCCCCTACCTCACGAATGTTGGCAGTGACGTCAAGGTTCTGGCAAAAATTGACGATCGGGTTGTTGCGGTTACCAAAGATAACGTCTTAGCGACCGCCTTTCATCCGGAATTAACGCCCGATAGCCGCCTTCACAAATATTTTATTGAGAATTTTGTTCACCAAACGGTTTAATCGTCTCCACTCAAAAACGCCAATCAGCTTGCAAAAATGCAACGCTGATTGGCGTTTTTTGATGGATCGTTAAATTAATATATCATTAGCCGTTTACCAGCAATTCCATTTGTCCCTTCTGAGGAGCAAAGTTAATTCCTAGTAACGGTTCGCGCAAGATCTTCCCGTATTCATCGAGCACGTCATCGGGAAGTGGTGTATGGTTCTGTAACGACGCGATCACTTCGCCGGCATCATGAGCCGAACTTAGATCAATAAATAAATTCACTTTGTTGACGACGTCTCTGAATAGGTCAGTCAGTAGGCCGTTGGGTTTCCCAGCAACATCCGTAATCACCACTTGCGTTGAATCAAAGCCTAAATGGTTAAAGCTCACCATTTTTAGTACATCGAACAAATTATTCACGGCGTCCAAGTCCCTTCATTACACTTACCTTATCAAATATTATAGTCGTAACAAGTTCACAAAGGCAAGCAATTCCCCCGTTAATCTAAGAATCCGCCGTTATAGAAGGCTCAAAATCGATTAAATCATGAGTCTAAATCTCATAACATTAAAATATCATTTGGAATATTCTTAATCAATGTTATACTGGTTTTATTCTTAAAATTATGGGGTGGATTATATGACAAGAAAAGTCGGCATCATCGGATTGGGTCACGTTGGCTCAACCATTGCAAATTACATAGTTACCGGCGGTTTTGCGGACGAATTAGTGTTAATCGATACCAACGAGAAAAAGGTTAATGCGGACGCAACGGATTTTCATGATGCAATGGCTAACCTGCCATTTCATACTAACATCACCGTGAATGACTATTCGGCGATCAAGGACGCTGACGTGGTCATTTCCGCCGTTGGCAATATCAGCCTGCAAAAGGACAATAAGGAACATGACCGGTTTATCGAACTGCCATTTACGAAGGAAGCTGTGAAATCGGTTAGTGAAAAGATCAAGGCATCCGGATTTAACGGCATCCTGATCGACATCACAAATCCATGTGACGTCATCACCACGATGTACCAGCACTTTACCGGGCTTCCAAAGAATCACGTGATGGGCACCGGAACGCTGCTCGATTCTTCACGGATGCGGCGGGCGGTCTCTTCAGAATTAGGCATTGACCCCCGCTCAGTTGGCGGATATAACCTCGGCGAACACGGGAATTCTCAATTTACCGCGTGGTCATCGGTTCGCGTTTTGGGTCAACCAATCACCGAAGTCGCCAAGCAGCGCAATATCGATTTGGCCAAATTGGACGAAGTTGCCCGCGCCGGCGGCTACACCGTCTTTCACGGCAAGCATTACACCAATTATGGGATCGCTGCTGCGGCCGTGCGCCTCGCCAATATTATTATGAGCGACGCCAGAAGCGAAGTCCCAGTTTCCAACTTCCACGAAGAATACAACACCTACCTGTCCTACCCAGCGATTGTCGGGCGTGACGGGGTCATCGAGCAGCTGCATCTTGGCCTCACCGACGACGAAAAGGAAAAACTAGCAACTTCCGCAAACTATATCCGAACCCGGTTTGAAGATACGGTTAAAGATATGTAGGATTAATCAAACAATCAATTAAATCATTATTTGGAGGACCGAAGCAACCGACCGTTGTTTCGGTCCTTTTTGACGTCAACTGGCATCCCTTAATCCGCAATCACGACTAACCCTGTGTAAAATTTTGATACCGCTTTTTTTACACAACCTTCATCAAATTTGTACAGATACTTTACGGTGATCCTGTATCTTTAATTTGTCTTTAAAAATACTATTTACTGAGGAGTGAATTTCATGATAAAGCATCGGTTAATTGCGGGTTTGGCACTTCTAACAATTGCAGTCGGACTCGGGGGTTGTGCTAAGACCAGCGCGGAAAACACATCAAATAATTGGGGGACCATCGTTAAGGAAGCCAAGAAGGAAGGAACCGTTAAATCCGTCGGGATGCCAAATACTTGGGCAAACTGGGGCGGCACCTGGAACGACCTTAAATCAGAGTATCATATCTTCCATTCTGATACCGACATGTCGAGTGCTCAGGAACTTCAAAATTCAAATCAGAGGGCAAATCCAAGGACGCCCCCGATATCGGTGATATTGGCATCAACGTTGCTCCCTCGGCGGTTAATCAAAATTTGCTTGCTAAGTACAAAACCAAGTACTGGAATCAGATTCCGAGTTGGGCTAAGGACAAGCAGGGTTACTGGGCCGCCGGATATACCGGGAGTATCGTTTTCATTACCGACACCAAGAATGTGAAGGCAAGCGACGCGCCAACCTCTTGGAAGCAACTGGCTTCTGGGAAATACAAAGTGGCAGTCGGTGACGTGGCAACCGAGGCCCAAGCCCAATATTCAGTTCTTGCGGCAGCCTATGCTAACGGTGGCAGCGAATCTAACCTAACGCCAGGGCTGGATTATTTTGCAAAACTTCAAAAAGAAAAACGGTTATCCACGGTTGATACCACCATTCAAAACCTCCAAAAGGGCGAAATCCAGGTGGCAGTTATGTGGGACTTTAACGCAATGAACTACGCCCACCAAATTAATTCCAAACGTTATAAGATCACCGTTCCAAGTGACGGCACCGTTCGAAGTGGCTATGCCGAAGTCGTTAACAAGTACGCTGCTCATCCATACGCTGCCAGACTGGCTCGTTCGTACATTCTTTCTGATAAGGGCCAAATCAATTTAGCTGAAGGTTACGCTCGACCAATCAGAACCAGCGTCAAATTGCCTGAAAGTGCTAAGAAAAAATTGTTACCTGACAGTGCGTTCAACAAAGTTTATCACGTTAAAAACAATGACACTTGGAATAAAGAAACGTTGAAGCTTGGCCAGTCATGGCAGGACAAAGTTCTAGGAGTGAAATAGGATGAGAGCCACCCGCATAAAGGTCTATCTGCCGTTTGCGCTGTTGGTACTTCTGGTTTTGGTATTACCACTGCTCGTCATGATCAGCGTGAGCTTTCAAACAACAAGCGGTCAGATCAGCCTCGATAATTATCGCCAGATGATTTCAAATACCTACTATCATCAGGCAATTTTCAACAGCTTAAAAATTTCGTTTGTTGCGTCGGTCATTTCACTGATTGTCGCAATCATTGGGGCATGGGCGCTTACCAAGCTCAGGGAGCGCACTGAAGACATGCTGATTACGATTTTTAACATGTCCTCCAGCTTTGCAGGGGTGCCCTTGGCCTTTTCACTGATTATCCTCTTCGGAAATGCCGGCGTTTGGAAGGCCGTGGCAACAGCGCTTCATCTGCAGGATACGTTTAACATTTATTCGCTGACGGGTTTGACGTTATCCTATACCTTCTTTGAAATTCCCCTTGGGATCATGTTCTTATTTCCCGTATTTGAGGAATTAAGCCCAGATTGGCGGGAAGCCTCGCAGGTCTTAGGCGCGGATCAGTTATTCTATCTCAGAAAAGTGATCATCCCAATCGTCTTGCCCAACTTAATAGAAGTCTTCATCCTATTATTTGCCAATGCCATGGGCACCTATGAAACGGCCTATGCGCTGACGGGCAATAACGTAGTCTCAATCCCAATTCTGATTGGGTCACTCATTAACGGTGAGCTCACTGCCAACCTTCCCTTAGCCTGTGCCTTTGCCAGTTTCTTCACGCTCATTATGACGTTGATGGTGTTGCTTGGAAATCGAATAACCCGTCCGAAAGGTCAGGTGAAAGCAAAATGAAGTCTCAAAAAGCCCCAATTATCGCCAAGATCATTACTGGCCTGATTCTCCTGTATCTGGGTTTACCCATTCTTGCGACAACCCTCTACTCATTTTCAACCAGCTGGGTAAAAACCGTCCTCCCGGAAGGAATGACCTTCCGTTGGTATGCCCAACTCGCGGCAAATCCGGACTTTTCTTCAGCGTTGGGCCGCTCGCTGCTTTTGGGCGGGCTAACAACCTTCGTTGGTCTGGCATGTTTTTTACCAATCATTTTCTATGCCAACGTCTATGAACCAAAAATCAAATCTCGCCTGCGGTTCATCACGGTTCTGCCATTTACCATCCCCGGAATTATTTTGGTGACCGGCCTCATCCAGGTTTATCAAAACATTATGATTCCAAAGATCATCATCCTCGTCCTTGCATTGACGCTGCTGAGCTTACCACTCACCTATCAGACCCTCGATAACGCCTTTATTGCAATGGATTATCGTTCAATGTTTGAACAGGCACTCATTTTAGGAGATTCGCCAATCCGCGCCTTTTTAAAGGTGATTCTCCCCAATATTAAGTCGGGGATTTTTGTTGCCAGTCTCCTCACCTTCACAACTGCGTTCGGCGAATACGTTGTCACCAACATCCTGTTGGGAGGCGACTTCGAAACTTTGAAGATCTATATGTATCGGCTAATGCAAAGCAATGGACAAGCCAGCAGCGTTTTAACAACCATCTACTTTGGGATTTTAGCCGTTATCTCGTTGATCTTGATTCTCGTTATTAGGAAGCGATCGCCAAAATCAAAAATAACGGCAAAGGATGATTAACCATCATGACAGAACAATTTTTACAGGTAACAAATTTACGAATTACGCTTTCTGGAAATTCGGTGATCGATGACATGACTTTTGGCATCAAGAAGAACACCCTCACCACTTTTCTAGGGCCCAGCGGCAGCGGGAAAACGACGGTCCTTAGAGCAATTGCCGGCCTAAATCAAAATATGACCGGCACAATCACGCTGGATGGCGAACAAATCCAAACCACCCCGGTCAATCAACGGCATATTGGCATGATTTTTCAATCGTACGCCCTATTTCCTAACATGTCGGTTTTCGACAACGTTGCCTACGGATTACGCGTCAGAAAAGAATCGGCCAGTACCATTGATCAAAAAGTTAACAGCATGTTGACAACGGTTGGCCTGACGGAGAAAAAGGACAGTTTTCCAGCGAATTTGTCAGGCGGCCAAAAACAACGGGTTGCGATCGCCAGGGCGATGGTTCTGGAACCAAAATTACTGCTATTGGACGAACCGCTAAGTGCGCTGGACGCAAAAATCCGCGTGGAATTACGGTCACAAATCCGTCAGTACCAGCAGAAGCTTGGAATTACCATGTTGTTTGTGACCCACGATCAATCCGAGGCCATGACAATCTCTGATGACATCATCGTCATGGATCAGGGAAAGGTGCAGCAGCAAGGCTCACCGATGACCATCTACACCAGCCCCAAGAATCAATTCATTGCCAAATTCATCGGGGATCATAATGTTCTTAATGGCGATACCCTCTCACAACTAGGTTTTACCCACATCAAAGGGACCGCCGTGACCCCAACTGCCGATTACATTATTCGCCCGGAGCTTTTCACGGTCACTAAAGTTAACAATGATCAAATCGCCATTCAAGGCCAGCTCCTATCATTGACCATCCTTGGGGACCGGGTGCGTTACCAGTTTGAAACGGCCCAGCACGTACTTTTAAAGGTCGAGACATTAAATCGAGCCGCCCTGCTACCGCTAAACAAACCAGTGACCCTCTATCTTGACGGCAACACACTTGAAAAGGTGGGTGATTAAGAATGCTCTCGGTAACCCAATTAGCGACCATTGATCGAAAAACCTGGAACGGCCATACCCATACAGCTTTCTGTCCCCATGGATCTGGAGAGGATACCCAGGCATTCATCGAAGCGGCAATTGAAGCCGGTTTTAAAACCTACTCAATCACCGAGCATTTTCCGATGCCGCCTGACTTTTACCGGTCCTTCCATGGTTCGCGTCACGCAATCTACACGGCGGCGATGTCAAGCCGCGAACTTGACGCCTATTTGAAAAAGATGACCGAATTAAAAGCCGCGTTTAAGGATCGCATTCGCATCCTAATCGGCTTTGAAATCGACTATATTTCGAAGTACCGCGATTGGACAGCTGAGATGCTTGCCAAATACGGCCCGCAAATTGACGATGCAATTTTATCCGTACATTTTCTGCCCACGTCTTCCGGATTGAGAGCCGTTGACGATTCGTTTCTCGACTTTCAAAGTGGCGTCCTCAAAGAATATGGGTCACCTTCAGAAGTCGCAGCGGCGTATTTGGAAACGGTGAATCGTGCTGTGAAATGGCAGCCAAGCTTTAAACCAGCACGGTACGGGCATCTCATGCTTTATCGAAAATGGCGCAATTTATTTCCAGCAACAACTCAGTGGCAAACCAGTCAAACAACGGCGCTGATGAATGAAGTCCTGAGAACAATTGCCCACAGGCATGAACTATTAGACTGCAACATGGCCGGCCTTTTTCGAAATAGCGAAACCGAAACTTCTCCTAACTTTACGTGGCTGGCCGTCGCTCAAAAATTAGGAATCCCACTGGTTTATGGCCCTGATGCCCACAGTGTTGCCGCGGTAACTCAAGGGTACAATACCTACTTGGAAAATCATTACTTTCAATAGAAAGGCCGGATCAGATGAAATTATCAACCATGTCACAATCCTTCAAAATTTGCCAATTAACCGATATTCATCTTGGCAGCTTTCCCTTAAATCAGGCCGACGAAAGGACAATTAACGGGATCGACCAAATACTGGCCACCCAGCCATTTGATCTAATCATGATTACCGGGGATCTCATCTGGGGCAAACAGGTTACCGAACCGAATAAAACTCTCGGCGCATTGTTTGCCATGCTTAATCGCTATGCCATTCCCGTTGCAATCACGTATGGGAATCATGACACTGAAGGAGCGTTCACGCGAAAGGACCTCCGAAAGCTTGAAACTCAGCTTACCCACCTCGCGGACAAACATCACACCATGACCATTGACGATCGGGAGTCCTACACCCTGGAAGTCTATCGGGGCCAGCACCTATCTCACATTCTTTACGTGTGGGACAGCGGGGCATACTCTCACTGGCCAAAGGATGATCAGTACGCCGCGATTGAACCCGAACAAATCGACTGGTTTCTGAAACTTCCGTATAACCGGTCCGCCGCAAATCTGGATCTCGGGTTCTTGCACATCCCATTACCGGAATATGATTCTGCCGCCAAGGTCATCCTCAGTGGGAATGAAAACGAACCAGTTTGCTCACCGAAAACCAATTCAGGACTGTTCTACGCCCTTTTACGCCAGCAGAACGTCAAAGCGCTGTTCGCCGGTCATGATCACGATAACAATTTTACGAGTCAGTTCCGAGGAATCCAGTTAAACTATGGTAATGTCACCGGCTATAATTGCTATGGCGATCTGCCGCGGGGAATCAGAAAAATCGAGGTTGCGTCCAGTTTTATCAGCTCAGAAGTGATCCGTTTTAGCGAAAAAGAATGAATGATGGCCGACCATTTCCGCCAAAAAAACACCGTTCTGTCAAATTGACAGAACGGCGTTTTTTGCATCGTCTCAGCAACAAAATCTGCTACGAAACAATCTTCTCCGAATCCAATTCTTTGATTAACCGCATCAGGTCCTTGGCGTTTTGGACAATGTAATCCGCGCCGGCCCGTTGGAGTTTTGCCGCTGCTTCATTGTTTAACGAATTGCGCTTCGCAAATGGTAAGTGACTAAATTCTTCTTCTGACAAACCAATCAGGCTGCTGCCTTCAATGATCCCCACGGTGGTTACCCCGGCGGCCTGACCGGCTAAAATATCTGCGGGAGTATCGCCTACCTGAATCACTGAATGACAATCGCGAATCCGCAATTTATCGATGGCCAAGTTCAGCATATCCGGGCATGGCCGGCTCACATCCTCAACGTCCTCAGCTGTAATGTTGATTTGCGGATCGAACCCCTGCTCACTGGCAAGCGGCAAGACTTGGCTCAGCATTGGGGCCGTGTAAACCGACGTTGTGGCAAATCGAATGCCCTGAGTACGAAGATAGGAAATCAACGTTGGAATCCCGGCCTTTACCTTTGCGACTTGGGGAAGGGTTTCGATTAAATCCCGATTGAACCATTTATAAATTTCAATTGCCCCGGCTTTCACATCGATATCCGGATGCTTTATGTACCACGCCTGCTTGAGATCGTCAGCGGATAATAATTGTTGGATGCGGGTGAGCGGATCAACCCCGTTGGATTGATAGAGTTGATGGCGTCCGACTTGGAGGCCAAATTGTTGAAACGCCTTTCGAATTGCTAGAACCGGTGCTTGGTTTCCATAATCAATTGTGGTCCCTGCCCAGTCAAAAATAACAGCTCTGATCATCACTCATTCTCCTTTTGGTTGTTTACTAATTTTTCAATAGTTTTAGTATAAAGTCGCTGTGTAAATATTTAATGTCACCAACGTAAAAATTATGTAAACCCACCATGCTTGTGAACTAAATATATCAACCCGGTTTTTAAATAGTTCCGTTCATTAACCGGATAGTTTCCGCCATTGTCCCAGACCAATTTGCGGCCCGTTCACAAGTTCTTCACAAATCCCCCATACTAATTTCACAAATTCTTCACGGGTTTTCCGCATCCATTCACTATACTTGCCAGCGTAGCCGAGATTAGTTTATCAAACCGGATTACCCATTAAGGAGTGAACTGTACGAATGAACCGCACCAAACAAAGCGTCCTCAATGATTTAATCACCCTCATGAACGCCACCCAGGATGCCGCGATCACCAGCATTGAAGTTGTTGAAACTGATCGCCCGCAATCCTATCAGCCGGCCCTCACCAAGGGGCCGATTCCCTCAAACCCGAGTTTAGCTCAGTTCAACGTGGCTTCTGAACTCGCCAAGCGGATTTTAAACGACCAACCGGAAGCCGCCACGCTCGTTAACCAATACCAGCCCGGAATTATCGCCCAGCTCATTGAGCAGCACCAAGTGGATTACGAAAATCCCCGGAACGTGGTAAAAGTTGTGAACCGCTGGCTGGGCATCGCTTCGCTCGACGACTAAAAAATGCGAGGCACCGCCAATAAAGGTAATCAAACTGTAATTTAAATGGCTTGCACAGATAACGGCCATCACATATAATACAGTTTATATGAAGGGACTTTTCATAAGCTTGGTTAGAAATCACCAAGGAGCTTATGAATGAATCAAACAAAAGAATCAATTATTAGGGATTTAATTGATATTATGACTGCTAATGAGGGGGGCGCGATTCGAACCTTGGCCATGCAGATTTCCAAGTCCCATTCGGGGAAAATTACCGCCATTCATCACACTCCCATGCCGGATGAGTCCATTCCGGCAAATTACAACTTGGCCCGATTCAACATTGCTGCTGAGCTGACCAAACGAATGATGAATGACGTACCAACTGCCAAGGCGATTATTGAGCGCTACCGACCGGGAATTGTCACCGAATTAGCGGTCAACCACCCCACCGACTACAATGATCCGCATCACGTTGCGGAAGTTGTCGACGAGTGGTTGGGCATTCAGACAATCAACAATCAATCAAAGGGCTCGGGATTCATTTAATTCTCGGGCTTTTTGTCTGCAATCAATCTGAGGAGGCATTCGGTTGAAATTTGTCATTGCACCAGATTCGTTCAAGGGCGGCTTGACCGCCAGCCAAGTGGCGGACGCAATCCAAACCGGTTTGAAGCGGGTTTACCCCACCGCCAACTACACGTTGGTTCCCATGGCCGATGGCGGTGAAGGCACCGTCGACGCGCTGGTTCACGCAACCCACGGCCGGCAAATCACCACGAGGGTTACCGGACCGCTGGGAACGCCGGTCTCAGCTCATTTCGGTCTCCTGGGTAACGGCCGCACTGCCGTCATCGAGATGGCCGAAGCAAGCGGCTTCCAACACGTGCCCGAGTCGAAACGTAATCCGCTGATCACCACAACCTATGGAACCGGCGAACTCATTTCAAAGGCCCTGGATCACCATGTCGATCAAATCATTATCGGCATCGGTGGCAGTGCGACGAATGACGGCGGGGCCGGTATGGCGCGAGCCCTTGGCGTCGAGTTGTTGGACCTGGCGGGAAATCAGCTGCCATTTGGTGGGGGTCACTTAAACGATCTGGCCACCGTCAACGTTGCCAACCGCGATCGCAGACTCGACCACACCCGCCTGCTCATCGCTTGCGACGTTACCAATCCGCTGGTGGGCCCAACCGGGGCGTCGGTGGTTTTCGGTCCCCAAAAGGGTGCATCCCCCAGCATGGTGGCAACCCTGGATCATAACTTACGCCATTACGCGGCCGTCATTCACCAGACGATCGGCCGTGACGTGGCAACCGTTCCGGGTGCGGGGGCTGCGGGCGGCTTGGGCGCTGGACTGTTAGCATTCACCAACGCCAGCTTAAAACGGGGCGTTGATCTCGTCATTCAATACAGTGGTCTCAAAGACAAGGCCGCTGGGGCCGACTTTGTCTTCACTGGCGAAGGTAAAATCGACCGCCAGACCCAATTTGGCAAAACCCCATACGGCGTTGCTCTGGCAGCCAAAAAAGTTGCCCCAAACGCGCCGGTTATCGCCATTGCGGGCAACGTTGGGTCGGGAATCAACAGCCTTTATCAATCCCATGCAATCGACGCAATCTTCACCAGTCTCGCCGGGGTTAAAACCTTAGACGATGCCCTGTTAGATGCTTCCCACGACATTGCTCAGGTGGCCGAAAACGTTGGGCGCCTCATTCAGGTCACCATGAATAAGTAATTGGGTATGGTTTAACTTAGGAATCTCTTTTAATAATCAATTATTTCTGATAGGATAGAATAGTTGTACAAAACCGACATGCAAAAACCGTGGATTGCAATCAATTCAGGGTTTATTTTGTTGAAATCTATTTATTGGAGATGATTCATTGAAACGAGTTGCACCATTCTGGGTCGCAATTGGCGCTGTGAGTTACGGAATTCCTGGATCATTATTTAAAATCGCCCGGGCCGACCACATTGGCGACGGGCTTCTCTTGATTGTGACTTTCACAATTGCCTTTCTTGCGTTTAGTATGGGCCGGGGATTGCTCAGCCGTCCCAACCGGCACGTTGCCAGTCGCAAGCAAAAGTGGCTGGTGATGCTTTCCGGCACTTCCATGGGCTTCACCAACACTTTCTACATTCTTTCGTTGGCCTATGTTCCGGTGGCGATTGCCGCTGTGATGATGATGCAGTCGGTCTGGCTGGCAATTTTGATCTCGTGCGTTATGAATCGTAAATGGCCATCAATCACCCAAACCATCAGTGTCATCACAATCCTACTGGGCACCGTTTTGGCAACCGGATTATTCCCCTTACACCAGGCAGTGTCATTTAAAGGAATGGGGCTAAGTTTTCTGTCCGCGCTGGCCTACGCGCTGACAATTCAATTTACCGGTAACGTTGGCCAGCGACTGCACCCGCTTACCAAGGCCCAGTTAATGAGTGCCGGTGCCTTACTAGTGGTCCTCATCATCTGGGTGCCAACGGTTAGGCCGCTTCAATTTTCAGCGGGGGCATTACACTGGGGCACCATCACCGCATTCTTTGCGATGGTCCTGCCACTGACGTGCTTTTCGTTCTTTATGCCGCATCTATCTCTGGGAATTGGCCCAATTATTTCGTCGCTGGAGCTTCCCGCTTCGGTCATCTTCGCATTTATCCTGTTAGACGAAACGGTTACCGGCGTCCAAATCATCGGCGTTACCCTGATTATCCTCGCAGTGATTATCACCAATGTCATTCCAGTCAGAGTTGCTCATCGATACCAGCAAATGGGCCAATAGTGATCGCTCAAAATCCGTCATTAAAATAGTCACGAACCAAACGCCGATCTTAATTGATTTCGGCGTTTTTAATTCACATTCGATGAGATTTTTCCAGCAACCCACTATAATTTACGTACGGAAGCAAATTTGATTCGGATAACAATCACATTGGAGGGCTTCTCATGGCAAGTTCATTAAAGAAAAATATTGGTTTCGGCGGGCTAATTTCGCTGGGCGCTGGCGGCGTGATTGGCAGCAGCTGGATCTACACCAATAGTCAATTCTTCAAGGCGTATGGTGCCGGCGGTGAAATTTTTGGTCTGATCATTGCCGGAGTCTTGGCAGTATTGGTCTCGCTATCCTTTGCAGAATTATCAACGGTGCTGACAAAATCCGGCGGTGAAGTGGTGTACGCTTACGCCGCGTTCGGCAAGAAGGGCGCCCTGTTTGCGGCATGGGCATTAATGGGCGCCTACCTCAGTATCCTGGCATTCTTTGTAACGGCTTCCAGCCTCTTAATTTCCTATATTTTTCCCCAAATTTCCACCGGCCCCTACTACACGTTTGCGGGCGTTAAGGTCCACTTCATTGAACTGATTATCGGCGTCGCCATCACGCTGGTCGTATTCGGCGTCAACTACTTTGGGGCCCGGTTAACCGGAAACGTTCAGATCTTGTTATTTTTTGGCCTGGTTATTTTAGGGGCCACTCTGATTGCCGTGGGCTTCTTTAAAGGAAGTCCCAGCAACTTCTTCCCTGCATTTTATAAGGGCCAGAATAGCCTATCGTCAACGGTACGATTCGTTTTGCCGGCAATGACCTTTATGACCGGCTGGGAATCGGTCGCCATTATGGCAGAAGAAGCCAACCTGCCCAAGCGCTTAATTGGTCGGGTGGTCGTCTTCTCAATCATCATCGCCTCGCTGTACTATGTGTTGGTATTATTGTCATCGGCGTGGATTTATCCGTGGCAGGCAACCGCTAAAATGGATATGGGCACCATCGACGCATTCAGAGCTGCCGGCTTCCCGATTCTGGGAATGTTTGCCTTTATCATTTCATTTTTGGGCTTGTCAACCAGCTTTCTGACATTGTTTGCGGCCACCCCACGCTTGGTCCTATCCCTGGCACGCGGCCATATGCTCCCAAAGGGGTTGGCGAAGGTGAATCAAAAGCACGGGACACCAACCAACGCTCTGTGGCTGGTCTTGATCCTGGTGCTTGGCATCGGCTGGTTGGGTAAGGGCGCGCTCATCTACTTTTTGGATATTGGTGGGTTCCTCATTGCCCTGGCATGGTCGTTTAACGCCCTCAGCCTGCTGAAAATTCGCCGTAAGTATCCAAATTTAACCGGTGGCTTTCGGATTAAGCACCTCACTTTCCCGGTGGTGGGTGGCATCTTCGCCTTTAGCATGGCCGCCCTGACCGTTATCCCCGGCACCCCGATTTCACTGGTCTGGCCTTACGAATACATCGTCCTCGGCATTTGGGTAATCCTCGGTCTCATCGGCTTCTGGACGGGGGATCGCGACGAAACCGTATCGGGTGATTTCTTGGGAAGTTCATTGGATGATCTCAAACAAACCAATTCGCAATCTAAATAACCGTTTCCATTAAAATCGGCATTCAATCCACTGACTCTGAATTGAATGCCGATTTTTATTTGGCGTGATAAATCATTGATTATGCATCGTAGAAAAAACCTTAAAGCTTTGGACAATTCCCCATTTTTGTCAATGTATATCAAATCATTACATGGTACAATTTTAATTGTGTAGATTCAGATATTTACTAAAAATTTTTAATCAAAGCTGGGATTTTCAACCATGATGTTCAAGCCGCAACGAAAGATCTGGCGGATCCTCTATTTTGTCATTGGTAGCATCGTCTTTATCGCGATCGGCTTCTCAATCTGGCAAAATCATCAGGAGCAGGAACGCTATGCGCAACAAAATTACATCAATTCAAATATTCCCACCCTCTTCGTCCACGGTTGGGGCGGCACCCTGCGGTCCGAACGGAAAATGGCGTCCGACGCCGAAGCCAGTGGCGCAGCCCAACGACGAATGGTGATTCGCGTTCGGCCCAACGGCAAGATTGCGGTGACTGGGACAATCAAAAAGTGGATGCGCAATCCACTGATTTTCCTGCGGTTTGATAACAACCGCGCCGGCGAGTTTCAATATGCGAAGTGGTTAACCAAGGTCGCAAAGATGCTCAAATCCAAATATCATATTGAACGGCTCAACTTTGTCGGCCACTCCATGGGATCTTACGCAACCGTCTACTACAACATGCTTAACGACAACCACAAGGACATTCCGCGGGCCAACAAATTGGTCCTGATTGCCGGACCGTATAACGGCATTATCAATAACGGCAAACAGAATCAGCCGATTACCGGCCCCCTGGCAGCCCTTTGGGACGATCAGCCGAATGTCAATCATCTGAAAAAGAATGGCGAACCAGCAATTATTCATCCTGAATATCAGATCCTCAACAATCTCAAGAAGCACATGCCCCGCCAGGTTCGAATTCTCAATATTTACGGCGATCTAAACGATGGTTCCCATTCCGACGGCGTTGTCACCAATGAGTCAGCCCTTTCTCTGGGCTATTTGGTTCGCGGGCGGGTCGATTACTACCAGACCACGAAGGTTACCGGACCCAACGCGCAGCATAGTGATCTTCACAACCATAATTTAGCAGTTAATCGGGCTTTAACGACCTTTATCTGGGGGAAGCACTACAACATGTCCTCGACTTCATCCCAGTATAACCCAATGCTGGATAAAATGATGAACCCTTCAATCGCGTTCAAGCACGGCCAAGATGAGGCCAATAATTAATTACCTCGGCGTTGGGCATTGTCCCCAGCCCCGGCGCTTAGGCGCAAAGGCTACTGAGGGCAGCGATGTTTCCAGTGTCATATCCGATAAGCAAAAAAATCTAAGAGTCGCGCTCCTGGAAGCTGATCAGCATCAGCTTTCTAATGAGCACGACTCTTAGATTTTTTACATATTACTTCTATTTATTTAATCATCATTTTTTAACAGCAATAATCGCCACGTAACCGCCCTTGTCAAAGCCCGGCACCGTGTCTTCAATCTTCTGATCGGTGTACACCGGATTTGCCAGTAACGTCTGGTAGTATGTCAAATCATCAAAGCCCAACGACGTTAAGACAGCCGCCTTTTCCGGCGTCGTGTGCCAATAAGCCAAATTCAAAAATTCTTCAGGATACGGCACCTTTGGCAGCGCCCCGGTCAGCCGGGAATCCTGATAGCCGCCCAGGGCATTTGCCAGCATATATAGCATGTCATACGCGCTTTCCTTGGGAACATCCAGCAAGATGAGGCGACCACCCGATTTTAAACTTGCGGCGACGTGACCGTACGCCACTGCCAAATCAGCGATATAACTGGAACTGCCGTTAAAGTAAATGGTGTCATAGGCCTCAGCGGGTAATTCAGCAGTTTCAGCAGACGCAATTTGCACCTTCATCCCCCGCTTAGCCCCAATGGCCGCCATATCCTTGGAAGGTTCAACCCCTTCACTGACATCAATGCCGGTTTGCTTGCGCAGGGCCTGCTCAAACAGACCACTGCCGCTGCCAATCGATAATGTCCGGCCGGGATGATCCCTTAAGCTGGTTTTCAAAAGTCCCAACTCACTCAAGAACACCTTCTCATTGGCAACAAACCACTCATCATAGTCCTGAGCATAACCGTCAAACAATGCTTCTTCCATCACAAAAAACCACCTTTTTAGTTTTTTGCTAGAAATCGTAATTCAATTGAAGCTTCCCTACGCGAGTCTTAACTCACAGGTTCAAAGGGTTTGATCTCAGCTACTGAATTAGCACCCCTAGCCCATTAATCGTAGCACAGATGGCCGAAACTTGGGATGAAAATTAATGCTTTAATTCATTAATCCGATTGATTGCCCGTTCAAATTCATCGAGGAATTCGGTCGCTTGGTCGGCATCCGCTTCTCTTTGATATTGGTCACGCAGGGTTTCAATCATTTCAGCATCGTACTTTCTGACAATCTCGCCAATCGCGTACGCTGCCGTGGCACGAATCATCGGGCGGGGATCCGCCTGCATCACCGCCACTAACTGCGGTAACGCCGACTGATCATGAAGATTGGCCAGCGCAATGATGGCGTTTCGCTGCAGCGGCCTTTTCCCCCGCCAAGCTCCCGCCATTTCCCCGAATTGATCCTTAAATTGACGATTGGAGAGTGTCAGCATCGGTAACAATTCCGGGCGCACCTTTTCGGGATCGGGGGCCATTTTTTTGTGCAGATGAAAATCCTTTCCACGATTATAGGGGCAGACCACCTGACAAATATCGCAGCCATAGATCACATTGCGAATCTTCGGCCGAAACTCATCGGCCATCATTCCCTTGGTCTGCGTTTGGTACGAGAGGCACCGTTGCGCGTTCATCCGCCCGTCGCCCAGGAGCGCCTTAACGGGGCACGCATCAAGGCACCGGGTACAGTCACCGCACTGACAAGCGATTGGCGTATCGGGTTCCAGGGTCAAGTTGGTCATAATCTCGCCTAGATACACAAATGACCCGAATTCCTCGGTAATTAAAAGCCCATTTTTACCGATAAACCCGAGACCCGCGCGATTGGCGACCGCCACGTCAATCAATTCACCGGTATCCACCATCGGCTTAAACCGTGCATCAGCCCCTGCCAGCACCCGAATCTTTTCAATCAGCTGATCCATCTTTTCTCTGAGTATGCCGTGGTAATCATCACCCCAAGAGGCCCGGGCAAACTGACCGCGCTTAAGACCGGTTTTAGGTGGTCGCTGCGTCATCCGACTTGGATAAGCCAAGGCAATCGCAATAATCGATTTGGGCCCGTCAAAGATCAGGTCGGGGTTCAATCGTTCATCCAGATTCGGATGTTCAAAGCCGCTGGTGTGCCCCGCCTTAATTTGTTCGGTCAAGCTCTCCCGGAGGCCTTCAAAATTAGCGGCGGTCGTGAACCCAATCTTATCAATGCCGACTTCGTGACTGGCGGCGATGATCCGTTGTTTTAAATCGGCAGTAGGTGTCATGCACTCAGGTCCTTTCGTTTGGTTATGCTCAAATATTAGCATGCTTTGCCAGTGAAGACCAGTCACGCAAACGCGAAAGATTCCACCGCCCAAAAAGGCGCCCCAACGTTATTTCAGAACTTGAAATAACGTCGAAGCGCCTTGAACAATCATAAATGAGTTGTCGCGAACCAGATTTAAATCAATTCACGATGACTAACCACCCTATTGATCGGTATCCGGGACCAATTTGCGTTGATGGAAGTATTCGACCCCACCAAAGACGACCGTCCAGACAATCGCACCAATCGCGCCGATCACATCTTCCGGAATTAGGAATAGCGTGAAGAAGATGACCACGAAGAAGGCGATGGTTAAGGGGCTCATAATTTTATAGGCCGGCATTACAAAACCGTTGGGATCAAAATCACTAGAAACCCGGTACTTCCGGTGCGCCAGCATTGCCAATGTGTACACGATCAGATACATGTCGCTGGAAACCCCAGTCACAATCGTAAATACTGAGGAAATCGCGTTCGTTAAACTCATCAACGGCGTAATGAGTACCAGTGCAGCTGAGAAAATGATGGCTGCTGCCGGAACCCCGTTTGAGGAGATCTTCGCGAATGTTTTGTGCATCCAGCTATCCTTGGGAACTTCGGTTGCTAGCTGATAAAAATGTCGGCCAGCTGAGAAGATACAACTGTTGAGAGCCGATGCCGCAGAAGTCAGCACCACAAAGTTGATGATCGCTGCAGCTGCCGGGAACCCGGCCAATTTGAACACTTCAACGAAGGGACTGTTATCGGGGGTGATTGACGTCCACGGGATAATCCCCATGATGACGATCAACGCGCCAATATAGAAGAGTAGAATTCGAATCAGCGTTTCATTAACGGCCTTTTTAATCACGGAATGGGGTGACTTAGCCTCCCCGATGGTAATACTGACGAACTCAATTCCTTGAAAGGCAAAGAACACCATTGGAAATGCTGAGATGAAGTTAAATGCGCCGTGAGGAAAGAGGGTATAATTGTGAAAAATGTTAGTTAATGACGCATGGCCAAGGGGCGTGACGGAATGGCTGGCCATCATGAAGACCCCGGTGGCGATAAGGGCTAAAATGGCAATAATTTTAATCATCGCAAACCAAAACTCAGCTTCGCCAAACACCCGGGCGGCGATCAAGTTAACACTTGCCAAGATCCCAAGAAAAATCAGTTCTACCAGCCACGAGGGAATTGATGGGAACCAATACTTAACGTACGTTGCCGTCGCCGTTAGTTCGGCCATACAAACAAAGACCAAACCGATCCAATACGTCCACCCGGTAAAGTGACCAACCGTTGGCCCCAGATATCGGGAGATAAATGAGACAAAGGTGTGTTGGGAAGGATCGGAGTAAAACATCTCGCCGATGCCCCGCATCATGAAGAAGAAGAACAGCCCTAAAACTAAGTAAACCCACATAACTGAGGGCCCCGTTTTGCTAATGGTACTCCCGGATCCCAAGAACAACCCGGTTCCAATCGTGCCGCCAATGGCAATCATCTGAACATGCCGATTACTTAACGCGCGCATTGTGCCATCCTGGTTTTCGACAATTTTTGATTTCATACGCATCCTCCTGTAAAAATAAGAGCTAGTTAAGATAACGATTAAACAATTTCTCATTTGAATGGGTTTATCATATCACAGCCCAGACCGGATGTGAGGTTTAATGACATTTTTTGTGATTTACGTTAGTTAATTAGGTGTAAATCGCTGTCATTCTTATATTTATTAAAATAAATGTTATTTTTCCTTACATTATTTACACAGAGTCCATTAATCGTTTCAGTCTCGCAATTATCCTGGGAATCTTTCCGCTCATCAGGATCAATATGCTAGAATTGATACCTAGCCCCATGATTAATCAATGACTATTAGGAGGTCTTCGTTAAATGTTTGAACGAGGTGCAATTGAAATTCACGATGCCACGCAAAACAATTTGAAGCACGTCAGCCTTAAGATTCCCAAGTACGCCATCACCGTATTTGCCGGTCTCTCCGGTTCCGGAAAGTCGTCGCTGGTTTTTGATACCATTGCGGCAACTTCGCGCCGGGAGCTGAATGAAACCTTCCCCAGTTTTACCCAGCAGTACCTGCCTAAATACGGCCAACCGCACGTTAAGCAGATTGACCACTTGCCAGTCGCCATTGTCGTTGAACAAAAACGAATTGGAAAAAACGCGCGGTCAACGTTGGCCACCTATACCGGCATTTATTCACTGATTCGCCTCCTATTTTCAAGAGCTGGCAAACCATTTGTCGGCTATTCGGACACGTTCTCCTTTAATTTGCCACAGGGAATGTGCCCAACTTGTCAGGGGCTCGGCTACGTTGATGATATTGACGCCAAGGCCCTCATTGATCCAAACAAATCACTGAATCAGGGTGCCATTACTTTCGTGAGTTTTGGCCCGGACACGTGGCGTTGGCGGCGATACGCCTACAGCGGACTGTTCGATAACGACAAACCAATCAAAGACTATTCTAAAAAGCAGCTGGACCTACTTTTATACGCGCCCCAACAGCGGCTTCACAACGCCCCGGAAAAGTGGCCGCGAACTGCATTGTATGAGGGCGTCATTCCCCGGATTCGCCGGTCAATCATTGGTAAAAAAGAGGCCCAGCACCACCAAGAAGCGCTCGCAAAGATTGTCACCCGCCGTCCCTGTCCAGATTGCGGCGGTACGCGCTTACGACCGGAAGTCCTCACCTGTAAGATTAACGGCCGAAATATCGCTGACGTTCTTTCAATGGATCTCATCTCTGCTCTGAAATTTCTTCACAGCATTCAGGTACCATTAGTCAGTGACGTCATCCGCGAAGTTGCGATTAAAATCCAATCGCTCATCGATATTGGGCTTGGTTATCTGACACTGGATCGCAGCACTGAGACGCTTTCCGGCGGGGAAACCCAGCGGATTAAGATCGCCAAATTTCTGACCAGCGCGCTTGTCGACATGGTTTACATTTTAGATGAGCCCAGTGTCGGCCTGCATCCCCATGACATTCAGCTGATTAAAAACGCGCTCATTAATCTCAAAAATAAGGGCAACACGATCATCGTGGTTGAACACAATCCCGAATTAATCCCCATCGCCGACTACGTGGTTGAAATTGGCCCCAAAGCCGGCCGCGGCGGTGGTCAAGTGACCTTCACCGGAACGTACCAAGATCTACTAAATTCAGATACCTTGACGGGGCACTATCTCAATCAACCGCTCACTTATCGGCAGCCGAGATCGGTTGATTCCGCCATTTCTCTCAATCATGTAACGACCCACAACTTAAAAGACGTGAGTGTTAAAGTGCCTTTAGGGATTGAGACGGTCATTTCGGGCGTTGCCGGTTCCGGAAAAAGTTCGTTGGTCGATGCATTACGGTCAAAGTTAACCGTCCCGTACATTGATTTAGCTCAGGGGGCGATTGGCACGAACATTCGCTCGACGCCGGTCACGTACTTGAACATTCTCGATGATATTCGGAAGTTATTTGCGAAGGCAAACGGCGTCGGTACCAGCCTGTTCAGCTATAACGGCAAGGGTGCCTGCCCACGCTGTAAAGGAAAGGGAGTCACGATCACCAACATGGCGTTCATGGACCCGGTCGTTCAGGAATGTGAAATGTGCCACGGCAAGCGTTACAATGCCGAGGCGCTGAGTTACAAATACCACGGTAAAGACATCAATGAGGTGCTGACCATGCCAATTGAGGCCGCCATCCCATTCTTTACCGACGTCGCCGAAATTCATCATAAATTAATGAACATGCAAAAGGTCGGTCTTGACTACTTAACTCTGGGCCAACCGCTCACCACCCTGTCAGGCGGAGAACTGCAGCGCCTCAAATTAGCGGTTCAGTTAAATAAAACCGGGACCGTTTACCTGCTGGACGAACCCACTGCCGGGCTGCACATGAAGGACGTGGCCAAACTGCTGACGTTGTTTGACGAACTGGTCAACGCCGGCAACACGCTGATTATTGTTGAACACAATCTCGAAGTCATCAGTCAGGCGGACTGGTTAATCGACGTTGGCCCGGACGCCGGCATTTACGGAGGGCAAATTCTGTTTTCCGGAATTCCCCAAGCCGCTCAAAACGAACCGGCTTCAAGAACCGGGGCGGCTCTCAAGGCGTATAATCAAGAACGTCAATCTTAATGAATCGGAGAATGGTCAATGACAATCCAACTACCAACAAAAAGCTTCTTTATCCCCCAGCCACCAGACGACCGGGAAATTTTCTGGGCGATGCAGCGCTATCCTGATAATGTTAAGGTTTACCATCCCCACGGATCGATTGATGGAACGTCGGTTTTTTGGCATAACCGCCTCTGGCCAAACATTTTGTTCTTTGCGGTTTACGTCGATCCCAAAGCGATGGATCGGCATTTCTTATTTCACCGGATTCTGGATGATCTCACCAAACTGGCGGGCAAGTTCTCTGATAAGCACCTTGTTACCAGTGACTACGACCCGCAGCACGATTTTAACCAGTGGCTCCACCAACAAGGATTCACATCAATGAAGAAAGTCCACTGTGCAACCCTGAATCCGGACGGGCTGAGCATCACGACTCAGAACTTCCCCACATCGACTCAGGAATTGACAGTCAGTGAGGCTCTCAACCATCCCGAGCTCCTGTCTCAATTGCTGACGATGAGTTGGCAAGCCTACCGAGATAACCATCCCTCGTTATCTCCGGCCAACGTTTCAACCTATGACTGGCAGGCTTTGCTATTGCCCGAACTTGTTTCTGATGTCCCCAGTTTGTTAGTAGATGATTCCGGCAACCTGATTGCCATCAGCTTATTGGCGAAGTCTACCCAAACAGCCGGTAAGCTCTGGCTGGTGAACGAAAGCACCCCTGGCGCGGCTAACCGACTGTTTGCCAACCAAATCATGCAACTTAAAAGCCACCAGTGGTCCCTCTCGATTTGCTTACCACAAGCAACTTTAAAGCTATTAGAACTAACGAAGCAGATGGCAATGTTGAAAACAACAACTTATGAAAACTTTTTACAATAAATCAACGGCCCATGAGGACATAACGGCGTCTTCATAGGCCTTTTTATTTACAATTTTATAAAAAAACAATGTATCATAACGCACTCATTATATTATTAATGAATATTATTTTCGGATGATATTATGCTTAAACTGATATATAATAGGGTTAGTATATATTTCAACAAAGAAGGAACCTATTTTATGATTAAACAGATTAATCAAACCCAAAGCCCACATTTACGGAAATGGTTAACCGTGATTATCTTGGTGGCCGCTTTTCTGATGGGGCTCTGCTATCAAGCACAGCCCGCCCATGCAGCAGATATCACCAATGAAGTCACGGGGATTTCTGGAAATGATGCCACCTATAACGGCAATAAGGTGGATCCAAACGATTCTAAGAATTGGGATGAGTATACTTCCCGCCAGTTGACTTATAAGTATTCAATTAAAAATGGCGTATCAGTAAAACCAGGAGATACGGCCAAGCTTACCCTACCAGCAAATACAAAGTTTCACTATTCCCAAAGTTTTGACATCTTTGCTGCCGACGGCAAAACCGTGATTGGAACATTTAAAGCCGACGCTGGCAAGGACTATGGAACAATCACATTTAACACTTATTATCAAACCAATCAAAATGACCGAACGGGTACAATTAACTTCCCAGTTGTCGGCACAAATCCAAACAGTGGCGGCTCCGGCAAAACCACCATTGCTAAAAACGGCTATGCGTGGGACGGTTCATGGCCAACTAATAATGATGACTACTCAAAGAACAGTGAAGGCCGATACCGCTATGTTGAGTGGGACTCTCTGATTAATGGTAATAACCATGAACTTATCAATCCGACAATTACAGATACATTTCAAGATACAGATAAACAATCATTTCTTCCCCAAACTCTCTTGATTCGATACAACGATAGCAGTAGCACCGCCGTTCCCAAGTCAAACTATAAGGTATCTTTTTTACCAACAGATGCCAACCCAACGTCCTTTCAGATTGAATGGCACGGCACACTAACACAGTCGATTAGCGTTCTCTATCTTGCAAAAGTAACTGATAATGATTACCTACAAACCGGTTCGGGGATCACGCTTAATAATCAAATTAAAATTGTCGGAACGGACGGCACTACTGGCGGCGGTATTTCAGATAAGACTGGAACTGCCAATGGAAGCCTTGACCTTGGCGGCAATGGTAATGGTGGTGGATCAACCTATTCGATCAGTGTCAATAAAAAATGGGTTAACGTTCCTAATGCCCTTCAAGGTAAAACTCCGTCAGTCCAAGCCGAGTTATACGAGAATAACAAGCCAACCGGTGAATATGTCACCTTGGATGAAGCCAACAACTATTCTGAAAAGTTCAGCAATCTCAGTAAATACGATTCAAACGGCAAATTAATTAGCTATACAGTGGGTGAAAGTACCAAACTCACAGATTTTCAAGGCCCAACTGAGCCGCAGAGCCTCGATAAAGATAACCACGTCACATTAACCAACACGTACGTACCGAAAACGACTAACATAACCGTCAAGAAACAATGGCAAGACATTCCGAAGAATACCACTGCTCCCGCCGTGAAAGCCGACTTGTACCAAAACGGGACTAACACCGGTAAAACGGTCACCTTGGATAAAGATGACAACTACATCTCCACCTTCGATGATTTGCCAACCACGGATAAGAATGGCAAGACGATTACCTATACTGTTGAAGAACCAGCCGACCAATTTAAAGGTTCACCTCACTATCAGCAGGTCACAACTGGCCAGCAAACGCCAAAGGATGGCGTTGTCACATTAACCAACAAGTACGTACCAACACCAAAACCCACGCCAACAACAACTAATGTGACGGTTAAGAAGCAGTGGTTGGACGTCCCAAGTGATGTCACCACCCCAAGCATCACGGTTAAACTTTACGCAAATGGCATTGCCACAGACAAGACGCTCACCTTGAATAGTGCCAATCACTATACCGGCACCTTTAGCAATCTTCAGCAAAACGACGCCAGCGGTAACCCAATCCGCTATACAGTTGCCGAAACCAAAGTACCTGATGGGTACACATCTACCACGACTGGCCAGCAACCCGTCAAGAATGGTCTGGTAACCCTGACGAATACCTATCATTCAAACACGCCAATTAACCCTGACACGCCAGTCACACCGGACAATCCAAACACACCGGTGACGCCAGATAACCCGGTTACGCCAAATACGCCGGTGACACCGAATACACCAGACACTCCAGTGACGCCGAATACACCAACCACACCGACGACTCCAAGTACGCCAACACCCCCTTCGAAGCCGAATAACTCTCACACGATTGGAACGCCAGACAAGCCCGAACCAACTGGTAACAAAGAGCGGCCAAAGTCTCCTAAGATCGTTAAGAAGCAGACTCAAACAGTCAACCGCATCTTCACCAAACCGCGTTCCAGCGCATCGAGCACCGGTGTTCCAACGATTTCCAAGACGGAAAAACTCCCACAGACAAACATCAATCGCCGCCAAAGTATGATCATGTCCGCAATTGGGGCTTTATTGCTTGGTAGTTTAGGCCTTGGTGCCATCACTAAACGGCGTCACGATGCCAATTAGCTCAAACAAACATATGAAAACAGTCTAATCAACTGAATTTCGTGACCTGATAAATAAGCCGGGCACCCACTCCAAAACTCGAAGTAGGCGCCCGGCTCATTTTGTATCTTAAATCTTGGTACGATTGATTAAACTAAATACTGCAAATCACTACTAATCGACGGATAAGCAAAGATCATTTGCTGCAACTGGTCATTAGTCAGGTTCAAGTTTAAAATCAAATTGAACACGTTCAAAAGATGTTCACTGATTGATGACACCATACTGAATCCAACAATCCGCTTGGTTTGTTTTTCCCGAATCACCAGTACCCGAGCGGTGTTTTCCTTTATCCGATTGTAGGTATACCAGTGGGTCAGATCCAGTGAGCTAATTGCGTACCGATCCGGTTCAGAAGTTGCCTGCTGCTCATTAACGCCGACCACGCCAATCTCCGTTGCCCCAAACAAAATTTCCGGAACCACTGGATAATGAATCGGGCTTGTCGTTTGACCACTCAACAGTTGGGCCACGTATCGGCCCTCAAATGACGCAACCGGGGTCAACTTTGGGGCTGATTTGGCGACGACATCCCCAATGGCGTAGATATTGTCATTCGTCGTTTTCAGATGATCATCCACCGTAATGCCCTTTGGCGTTGCTTTAACCCCACCATTTTCCAGCCGCAGCTTCGAAATGTTGGCATCCCGACCAACGACCGCCACCACATAATCGGTTTCAAATTCGCCAGTGTGCGTCGTTACCTGATACCCGTCAGCTAATTGAGTGACTGCCTCGACCTCGTCATTAAAATCAAAGTGAATGCCTTCATCAGTCATCTGCTTGACCAACAGTTCAACAAACTTTTCAGGATACTGTTTCAATGGCCGATCATTATGGTGAATCACCCGCACGTCCGCACCGGCCTTATTGGCAATGTTGGCCAATTCCATGGCAACCGGCCCGGCGCCAACAAATGTAATCTGTTTCGGTAATTCATCCAGATCCAAAAATTCATTGCTGGTCTTCAAAAATTCTTTTCCAGGAATATCCATTAACCGTGGTTTGCGCCCTGTCGCAATAATAAACGTCTCTGCGCTAACCACTTGATCACCCACCTGAATCTGGTGGTCATCAATGAATGCGGCATCCCCATGGTACGTGTCGATGCCACCATTTTCCAATCCACGTTGCGTGCCGCCAGGAATCTGACTGGTGTACCCGCGCTTAAAGGTCATTAACTGCGGCCAGTCAATCGTTGGCACGGATTTCAAGCCGCTGCCCTGCATCCGGGCCACCCGGTCCTGAGCTTCAACCGCTGAATACAGCATTTTTTTCGGATCACAGCCCCGGTTCGGACAGGTGCCGCCGAATAAATCATTTTCAATGACCAAGACTGACTTTGATTTCGCCAGTCCAAATGCGGCGGCAGTCCCAGCTGGGCCAGCGCCAAAAACAATGACATCGTAATGATCTTTCATTAATTTTCACTCCTTATCCAATTCTGTTCATCTTCACAACCAAGCCATCCCTTTAATTGTAGCGCACTTAGTTGATTAAGAACCCAAGAGACATTGATCAACACACACAACTTATCGCACCCAAATTCACTCAAAATTCGCGGGCCAGTATTAATCAGTCTTGATTTAACCACCATTATCCAATACCATATTTAGTAACGGCTAATAATATAACATGGCTAAGGAGGCCGATCATGGAAAAGAAATCACTTAATACTCGGGTGCAGCGCGGCACTTGGATCAGAAGCGCTATATGGATTGAGTTACATTTTCACGAAAAGCGCGACGAATGACGCCACGCCACTCGCACTTTTAGGCTGGCGATTCTTAATTGCGTTTCTTGTCATGAGCGCCTTAATTCTGACGAAAGTCATCCACGTGAACTTTTCCGGCAAAAAGCTGATGCCGGTCCTCCTCATTAGTTTGTTTGACCCGGTCCTTTACTTTATCGGCGAAACGTTCGGTATCAGCCACACATCCGCTTCAGAAAGCGGCGTGTTCTTGGCGTGCATTCCGGTTGCCGCCCTAATCGCTTCTACGGTCATGCTGCACAAACGTCCAAGTCGCCAGCGGTCATTGGGATCTTGATCACCCTAATTGGGGTTCTGATCACCGTCTTGGCTTCAAACGCGACAACCAGTTTATCAATTATCGGATATTTGTTTTTACTGTTAGCGGTCTGTTCGTACACCCTCTATACAGTATTCGTTGAGAAAGCCGTGGACTTTACGGGTATCGAGGCCACCTACATGATGTTAATCGCTGGCGCCCTGGTGTTTGTCACCCTTGCTTTAACTGAAGCAAAACTGAATCACAACTTAACGTCGCTGATCGCCTTACCAATGACCGACACCGCCTTCTTAACGGCCGTTTTATATCAGGCAATTGGCAGCTCGGTCCTTGCACTATTTTTATCAAATTATGCCATCGCCAAAGTCGGCGTCAACCGCGCCGCGTCCTTCATTGGAATTTCCACCGTCGTGTCAATTATCGCCGGGGTCCTCTTCTTGGGAGAACACTTTGGCGGCTGTCAAATTGTTGGGGCTGTCATCATTATTACCGGCGTTTACTTAGCAAACATGATCATTAAAATTTAAGCCTTAAACCGAGGTACTAAAAAATCCTATGGGGTAGTCACCACCACAGGATTGATCTATGAATTAAATTTTCTGTTGGATATCATCAATCGTCACAATCAAAATTCGTGACAGCCACGGGAACTGTTTCTTCTTAGCGTCGAATGCGGCGCCAGAATCAGCGAATTCGCCGGTTCCATGAATGTGGAAACCAGCTCCAGGGCCGACCGTTCCTTCAACGTCCTTACTGCCGACGGTGATGGTGACGTGATTATCCATTTCGAAGTCATCTTCGATACTGTGCATGCCAGCCGCCGGAATAATCAGTTGGTTATTCTTCTCGTCAACGGTCACGTATGACATCCACGTGTTCACAACTGAAGCGGGGTTCGCGTTAATTGTCACAATCGTAACGGGTCCCTCATGCTTCATAACATCCAAAAACTTTTGATCCATTTAATCTCATCCTTTCGTCAGTTCATACCAATCAAGCAATCAAATTGGCCTCAATTCATTTCCAAATCATATTGTACACCCAAATATTGCAACTTTTCTTGCATTTTTTGAAATACAAGGCTATACTCACAACATAATATTTAAAGTCGAATTACATCAAGTAGGTCCTTATCTGGGTGTCAGGAAGTTGGCGGTTGCTGCGAGCCAATCAGGGTAAGGGTGCCGAAATACCGTAATATCACGACAATGGTTAATAACTAGAATCCATTATCTTCTAGTGAGCGGTGTCTTTTTGTGAAGGCACAAGTTGGGTGGTACCACGGTATAAATCGTCCCTATTGCATTATATGCGATAGGGGCGATTTTTTGTTATCTAAGAGAGGAATGTTGAACATGAATGAAACAACCAACGGCGGGTTAGCCCGATATTGATCAACCGGCATTAAACGCAACGGTCGAACAATTTTAAACGAAGAAGAGGTTGAACAATATGATAAAAGGTAAATTAAATTTAGGTGAATCAGCAATTGTTTTAATTATTATTCTGGCAATTATGGGCTTTGGCGTGATCGGTTTCGGTCTCTCCCCTCAAGTCCCCGTTCTCTTAGCCATTACGGTTGCCATCTTTTGGGCCAAACTGCGGGGCTTTACCTGGGACGCCATTAACGCCGGCATCAAAGACGGCATTGATAAAGGGATCATCCCCATCGTGATTTTCATTTTAATTGGGGCGATGATCAGTACTTGGATCGCCGCCGGCACCATCCCAACATTAATGGTCATTGGCTTTAAAGCCATTAGCGCCCAGTGGTTCTTACCAACCGTCTTTCTGGTTTGTTCACTGGTTGGTGCAGCGGTCGGCAGCTGTTTTACGGTGGTTTCCACCGTTGGAATTGCCTTCTTCGGCATTGGCGTCACGATGAATTTCAATCCCGCATTGGTTGCCGGCGCCATCATTGCTGGTGGAACGTTTGGTGATAAGTGTTCGCCACTGTCAGAAACCAACAACTTGGCTGCTGCCGTGGTTGACACCGATTTATTTGACCACATGAAGACAATCTTATGGTCAACCTTACCAGCCGCCACGATCGCAACCATCGCATTTGGCGCCCTCGGAATGGGCCACAACCACGCCGACATGGCCAAAATCAACACAACGGTTGCTGCTCTGACCAACGACTTTCACATCTCAATCATTGCGTTAATTCCAATCGCCCTGGTCTTCATCTGCGCTGCCTTCAAGATGGCGGCTATTCCAACGATGTTGCTCAACATTTTCGTTTCAGCGGGCATGATGTTCATGAACACGCCGAACCTCAACATGACCAAAGCCGCCACCATCATCACCAACGGCTTCGTTGCCAAAACGTCCAACTCAGAAGTGAACCTGTTGCTTTCCCGGGGCGGGATCGTCAGTATGATGCCCACGGTGGCCCTGATCGTCTTAACCCTATCACTTGGGGGATTGCTGGTACATTTTGGCTTGATTAAGGCCGTTATGACCCCAATTGCCACGAAATTAACCAGCCCAGCTAAATTAATTACTGCTGCGCTGTGCGCCTGCATCGGCGTCAACATCTTCGTTGGCGAACAGTTCCTATCAATCATTTTGCCAGGCCGCGCATTCAAACAAACCTTCAACAATGGCGGCTTAGCATCCCGGGCCCTCGGACGGGTGCTTGAAGACGGCGGAACTGTGCTTAACTACTTGGTTCCATGGGGCGTTGGTGGTGTCTTCATCGCCAATACGCTGGGTGTGCCAACCTTGCAGTACCTGCCATTTGTCTTCTTCAGTCTCCTTTGCCCAGTCTTCTCACTGTTAAGCGGGTTCACCGGTATCGGGTTGAAGCGGTTGGCGCCTGAAGACGATGATACTGATGGAACGGCACCGGCACAAAATTAATTTCTTCATTTCTTACGATCGTCCAAAATCAAACAGTCAGTATATCTAATTTTAAAAAAACCGAGCGAGGCCGGAACAAAACCAAAAATTTTGCTCCGCCTTCTTTTTTTCCCGAATATTGCGGCATCCTGCCAGTTTCTCAATCGCAATTATCGAATTGGCTCCTAACCCTTTATGAATTCGCCAGCTTGCGGTATGCTTGCTTCCAGAGTCTTATCACAACGAAAGGATCTTATATATGGCTGCAACCCAATCTCAACAGCGCACTCAGCGTGATATTTCACAAGCGATGCTGACCCTTCTCAAAACAAAGCGATTTGACGATATTACCATTGCTGACATTTGTCACGAAGCGCTCATCCACCGAAGCACTTTCTACCGATATTTCCGTGACAAGGTCGATCTTGCCAATACCATCATTCGAAATTTATCCGAAGAATTGGCGGGAACCAACTCAAGCGAAGCCGTTATTTTAACTCAGGTGACGCACTTCATCACGGATAATCTGGATCTCATCCGTCATTTGATTCCAGAAAATCAGAGTAAGTTTTACGATGAATTTCGCCAAATTTTGGAAAATTTACTCAACGAACGGGCTAAAACCGCCGCCTATGAAAATGACCCAACTGTCAAACTTATCCATCAATCCCCGTCACCCACACTCATGACAAGCTTTTTAGCAAACACCTTAATGGGATTTCTCGAAGAGCAGATCCAAAGTCCCACCGTCGACGCTCAGGAACTGGAATCATTTCTAACAGATATCATCAACAAACTGAACGGCGCCATCTAATAAAGCCGCTACCCGGCAATCCTTTACGGATTTTCCGGTTGGCGGCTTTATCGTTCATTTAATTAATCATTAATCCTCATTTTCATCCACTTCGGTTGATTTAACCGTCTTTTCTTTTGGTTTCCGTTTTCGCAGGAGATAAATGACTGCCGGCAGGATCGTCAATGCACTGATCAAGGAATAGCCAGTGTCCAGTACGGTAATCAGACCAAAGGACTTCAGAACCGGGAAACTCGAGAACATAATCGCTGAAAAACCGCCCATCACGGTCAAACCCGAAACTGTAATTGCTTGGCCGACTGATGCAGTCGCCGACACGATGGCATCGCGGGTGCTAACGCCACGCATCTGTTCCTCTCGGTATCGTTCAAGAATCAAAATTGTAAACTCGGTCCCAATCCCAAGGACTAAGGAACTCAACGCGATTGTCACCGGATTATAGGAGATCCCCAGTAGTTTCAGCGTCAGCGGTGACAGCCCCAATACCAAAAGAATTGGAATCACCGGGTAAAGGGCCAACCGCCAATTGCGATAGATCGCAAAGAGCACGATAAAGATAATCGCTAAGCCGGCAATAATAATGAGTTCGTGATTAGCCGACATATTCCGAATGCCGAGCAGCATCATCACTTGAGCCCCGGCCGGCGATATTTTCAGGCCATGATGTTTGCCACCAATATCATCGTTAATTTTGTTCATCAGCTTCAGTTCATCCTTTGATGATAATCCAGACTTCACTTTAAACTGAATGGTTGACGCATGATGATTGCCACTAATCAACGTTTGTTTCAGCGAGCTGGGGAGATTATCGATCCCGGTATTTAGTTGTGTCTGGGAATCATTGAGAGAACCGGCAGATTGTTTGTACGCCACCGGCAAACTCGTAACCGAAGTCACGTCCGCATATTTATCATCCACTCGTTTACCTAGTTGATCAATGGTTTTCAGGTGATCCTGATCACGAATATCTTGATTTTGACCCTCCACCAAATAGGTCAGGTAGGTCGTTGACCCAATTTGTTTTTGAAGATACTTCGTATTTTTAAGGGCCGTCATATTTTGGGGAATCATTTTAGTGAAATTGGTTTCGATATTAATGGATTTTTCAACCGAGAAGCCCAAGCCCGCCAAAATGACGCCAATCGTCACAATGACGCCGGCATGGCGCGTCACCCACTCGGCGTAGTGACTGAGAAATAGCGATAACCGGGATGGCTGAGCCAATTTCTTCGGTGCCAGCTTGGCCCCCGTTTTCTTCTTATCCAGCAATGACAGCGTGCTGAACATCAAGCTGAATTCAACGACATAGCTGCAGGCAACGCCAATTGCCAAGGTTAACCCGAATTGTTGCATCAATGGGGCCTTTGATAAATACATCGTTAAGAAGCTAAAGACCATAACGATCAGTGAAACACCAACCGCAGGGCCCATATTTGAAATTGCCACGGAAATTGCGCGCTGCGGATCCTGGCTCTTCCTGATTTCCTCTTCATAACGATTCTGAAATTGAACTCCAAAGTCGGTCCCAAGGCCAATAATGATTGGCAGAGTGGCCATCGTTGCCAGCGTCAACGGAATATTTAACCATCCCATCAACCCAAACGTCCATACCAGACATGCCAAAACAAAGATCAGTGGCAGGAGACGCTTTCTGACTGGGAAGATTAAAGACAGAATGACAATCATCAACACAACGGCCAGGGCAAGCATGACAGCCATGCTGGTAATCACTTTTGCTCGGACCTGCCCCATGATTGCCGGTTGGCCGCCAAGTCGGGTCTTGATATTGCCACCAAAATCGGTCTGGTTAATCACTTTCTCAGCGTCATGATTAATTTGAACCGCGGTGTTCATGTCGGATGACTTCTGATTCGTGTTAATGATGATGAGCATCCGCTTGGCATCTTTAGGCAACAGCTGTTTCATGGCACTCGGGACGTGGCCATTGTCGCTTAAGAAAATATCCCGCAGGAGCTTTGTGGACATGTTCTGAACCTTTGGCAGCATCGGAACAACCGTGGCTGCCAACGTAGACTGTTGCTGACGATTTAACAGCGTCATCGTATACGACTGTAATTTGGCCCGCTGCTGGTTGCTCAACGCTTTTTGCAGCATTGCCTGCTGTTGTTGCTTTGAGATGCGCTTTTGTGATTGAGCCGCTGCCATCTGTTTCTTCTGGGCTGGCGTCAATTGCTTGAGCAGAAACTCCTGAACTTTCTTTTGCTGGGAAGTGGTTAATGACTGCTGCATCTTGGACTGGATGGTTTGCTTTTGAGCAGACGTTAACTCAGCCATCAAGTCCTTCTGTAATTTCGCGTCATTAAAGTTTAATTGAGCAGCCGATTGACTTGTTCCGGCATGCTTCAGCTCATCGTTCAGACTGCTGACAACGTCAGTCGTGTTACGGATATTATCAACTTGACTGATTTTTTTATCGAAAGTTGCAACTTTCTGCATCGTTTCGTGAGATAGCAAATCGGACTGAGACCCATTCAGCAGCAAATAAAGTGAATCACCACCAAATTTTTTCTGGTAGGTCTGAGAATCTTTGTAAGTCTGCGAACTTGGGCTGACAAAGACCTCATTACCCATTTTCATCTGGATTTTTGGGAGACCGAACGCCAGACCAATCGTTAAAATTAAGATCACGCTGATCCAAATTTTACTGTGCCGATGGATGTTTGATCCAACTGCATCAAATACTTGTTTCACTTCAATCACTCCTCTTTTTGTCTCTGAATGAACATTCTAAAGGGTTTCATTCAGAATCAAAGGAGTAAACCGGCTCATCTGTTGATCAATGAGACACTTTTCTCAAAATGTTTAATTATGGTCACGGTTACATCAACAATCCATCAATCGCCGCCAATTTCTCGGCTCATTAGAGACACAAAAAAACATGATTTCAATATCCACGATCAGGATATTCGAATCATGTCCTTATATTTGGCAGCTGATCAGTTAAGGGACCCACCGCATATTAAATCTAAAACCACTTCTAATTAGTCGCCGCCCTGCGCAACCACGGTATAGAACGGCTTGCCGCCAATCGTGTAGATGCTGGATGCGGCATAATCATTGCCATAGGCCGTGTCTTCATACCCAACCGGCGTGTGGTTATTATGAACCGTTAGGCGATACTTATAGGCACCGGACGTGCGGACCTTCTTTTGGGTAACCCCAGCCAGTTTCTTGCTGGAATAGAGGTAGACGTTGGCGCCCTTCGTCAGCGCCTTATTAATCTTGACCGCACTGTTTGGCTTAGTCGCATATGGGATGGTGAGCATTTTCCCAGAACTATCCGGATCAGGGTCTGGATAGCGGTAACCATGGTACTGGTAGTATTCCAGCCACCCGTCAGACGTAATCTTCAGCGCGTTACTCTTTCGAGTTGGCAGCGCGGAAATTGCTTTGAGACCCCCGGTTAGCAAAGTCCCATTTCCAAGCGGCAAGGCATACGCTGGGCGCTTAACTCTGGTGAGCCTGGAAGTCGGCAATTTAAAATCAAACCTGATATCACCGCGTCCATAAACCGCTTTAGTCGCCGTTTTACGTTTCAAATAGTAACTCAGATCGGCTGAGAAATCGCCGTTTCCCACCACGTGCTTGCTATTCCAATCCTGGTAGAGGCTGGAAATCACCGTTCCCTTTGGCAACGCGAGTTTTTTAACGATTGTCCGGGAATCGGACTTGGCCGAATAATAAATCTTAACGGTCGTTTTCTTGTTCAGACGATAAAAATGGTTCCTAAATATGTTGCTATCGCTGGCATCCTTGTAAAAATCTCGAGATAATCGCCGATACGTTGTCTTTGCTTGGCCAGTTTGATTACCGAGACCAACCATTCCCACCAATAAACCTAGCGCTAACGCCATCATGATGTGTTTTTTCATTTTAAAACTCCTTAATCATCGAAAATCCTAAAGGGCCGCAATCGAATAGTACGCCTGACCGCCAAACGTGTACAGGCTTGCGTACACGCGGAAATTAACGGTTGGGTTAATTCTAGAATACGGCGTGTGCAGGTTATTGATCGTCAAACGATAACGATAGTTCCCCGTTTTATGGATGTGCTTATCATTGACGCCCTTCAGATTTGATTTGAAGTACAGATACGTCTTGGCACCCTTCTTGAGGGTCTTTTGAATTTTGACGTACGAAGTCGGTTTTTGACGGTAATCAAACGTCACCGACTTCTTTTCCTCGGTGAAGGTCACCGGATGATAGCGGTAGTATTCAACGTATCCGTCAGTCGTAATCTTAACCAGATTACTGTGATACTGATCATCGCCAAACGCCTTCAAACCGCCGGTGTAAAAGTAGTTGGTTTGATTTGGAAATAGGTATGCCGGCCGTTTAATCCGGGTCAATCCGGATTTGTTAAACGTAAACATGGCTGGCAGAAATCCCGTTCCATACGCCCCCTTTGCGTAGGTGTGGCGCTTGACGTAATAGCTTAAGTCCGGCGTGTCGTTCATCAGTGGATTATCGTAGACGCTGCCGTCGGTGACCACGGTGCCCTTCGGCAAAGTGATTCGCCGAATGACTTGACCCTCGCCGGCCGCCCCACTGAATCGCAGTTTGGTCTTTTTTGCCCGGTTCAGCCGGTAGTACTTCGACGCCCTTGACTCGCTCAGTGTGTTAACGGTGGTCGCCGTTTCCCGGACCGGTTTCGTCCCGGCAGCTGCCGAGACACTCATGGCCGTGACAAAAAGGCCAACCAGCATGCTCAGCAAAACGGTTCCTAATAGATTGTGACGCATGATCAATTCCCCCTTCAAGTTCACCATTCATCTTATCATACCCCGCTAAAAACCTTAATAATGATGTTTGCGGTGCAGGTGCAGGTATTTCGCCAAAAAATAGGCGGCGTCACAGTACCAAGTTTCAAGTTGCTTCATCATTCAATCAGTCCTCCAACACAAACATAACTCGCTTCAATTCTCCTAATGCGTCGGCGGCATTTTGCCACTGGAAGTCATATCCTAACGATAAATTTTGATAATAGATCCCGTGATTCGTTAATTTCATCGGCATGTGGGAGTGGCCGCTTAGGGCTATTTTCACGTGATTTTGTTCAAACAACTCCCGATAACGCTCACTTCCCAGTTGATAGAGGAAGCGATCGTACAACGGAATCGGCATCTGGCGGGTTAGGCGCTTGGTAGGCAGCATGTGGCTGGCAACCAATAGCTTGCGGGAGCCAAGAACCATGCCGTTGATTTGGTGCTGCCACTCAAAAATCTGCCGGGTCACCCAATCGCGATCACGGCGGGCGTCAATCTGGTTGCCATTAATATACAGCTGGTCAGGCCAAACGTGCTTGGCGATGACGTTATTGGCGTAGCGCGAAAGGTGGCGCTCATCGTAGTGCTTGGCAAAGGTGTAGTCGTACCAGCCGTTGATCCCGGTGATCACCCAGTGATTTGTCACAATTGGATGACGGGTCAGTGCGGTTGGCAGACGATCCAGTTCTCGATAGGCGTGCCGTGACGCCCGTTGAATATCAGTGACCGATTTTTCACGAGGGGCGCTGACGTACAGGTCATGATTGCCAATCAACGTCCAAAATGGAACTGGCAGCTGATTTTGAAGTTGCTCATAAAACGCCAAATTCCGATCCAATCCATTGGCTGAATCCCCCATGATAACCAGTTGATCCAACCGCATGTCGTGAACCAGCTGGGTTAAAACCGTCACAAAATCATACCGCCGGTTAAAGTCAATGTGGAGGTCCGATACAAATCCAATCCGCATCCTGTCGCCCACTTCCTCTTTAAATCATTTTGGCCATCAGTATTTCGCGGTCCTAAGCTCGCGTTCAATATTTTCCAAATCGGCTAAGGTGCCAATTGTACATTCGTTAATCTGCGCGTTGTTCTTAATCCGGTTCATGAGCGTTAACAGGTCTCCGGGAATCTCCCAGACCTTTTGCGCGCGATCAGCACTCACAATCACGGCCCCATTTCGTAAGTGGACCCGGTAGGTATCCTGATGTTGTTTGGTCGCTACTTGGTTATAGTCTTCAAACGCCGAATTAAGCTGGCTTAATAATTCCAAATTGTCCATCAATGAAATCAACCTCTTTCTACCTTCTATTATAGAAGAAACGATTCACTGGTGGTAACTAACTGGCGACTTTGGAAAATTCTTAAACGCTCACGGTCCCAAAAAGAGCTGCCATGAACTCACATCACATGTGAAGCTCACAGCAGCTCAACGATGGCATTATTTTGTTGCATCAAAGTGACGCTCTCAATTACTCGGTTACCGATTCCCGGACCCGGACTGATTTGGCAAATTCTATGACCAACACCACCCCAAGAATCATCGCAACCATCAGGAACAACTGGGATTCATCACGACCAGGATTCAGGGCCTTATCAATGTAGGGGCATAAGAAATTAGCCAGGTTCGACCCAATTAACAGCAGCGTCGACCCATCGTTAGAACGCGCCGGCGGCACAATTGACAGTGCCCGCGAGAAAATGAGCGGGACATAGAGGCCAAAGCTTCCCCCAACGATAAACGTTCCAACCAGTACCGCTGATAAATGACCGCCGAACCTAATTGTTATGAAGGCGGCAACCATCAGTAGAATCACAACGGCCATCATATAGTTGCCGAGCAGTTTCAGCACCTTTCCGTAGGCCGCGCCGCCGATAATCGTCCCAATTGACATCACCACAATTGCCATCGAGCCCACGGCCGGTGTACTTAGATGCTGGTCGACAATCAACGATGGTACCTTGACGTTGATTGTCATGTAGGCCACCATTAAGCAGAAAAGAATGCCGAAATAGTAGCCAAACGCCCATTTGGCGGACTTGGCCATTTTGACATCCAAATGGGCCGGGGATGCTTGAGATTTCTGAGGTGCGTAGTTAACGTTTGGAACGTAGCGCCAATTTAAGAACAGAATCGGCACGCTGATCAAATAGATCGCAAAAGCCAGCCGCCAGTTGAAGATCGCCAGCAATCCGCTGACCAACAGCGCCCCAACCGTCGCCCCAATGCCCTGAAACGTGTTCTGATATCCCAGGAGCTTTTCCCGAACCTGGCCCTGGTACAGGTAATCAATGAGGCTAACCGCCAGCGAATTAAATAGGCCAATTCCAGCGCCGAGAAGCGCCCTGGCAGCCAGCAGCATGCCAATCGTTGGCGAAACTAACGATAAAATTGTGGATAACAGGACCAGCGTGAGGCCGGCGATAATCACTTTTTTGGTCCCGGTTTTCTTGATTAAAAAATTGCTGATAATAATAAAGATTGCCATCGTCATTGAAGGCATCGTTACGGTCAGCTCAACCGTTGCTTGTGAAGCTTGGGTAAATTCTCTGCCAATTTCGGAGATTGTCCCAGCTGTCGCTCCGGTTGCCATCGTTAATAATGATAACGATAGGATTGAGAGGGCGGGAAGTTTGGCCACCTTAGTCATTACGTTATGTCCTTCCAAATCAGTCTTGTTTGGCACCGAAATTGTTTTCAATTCCAACCAGTACAAATGTTACTAGAGAATGTCGCATTATCAAGGCTTTTAGTAAAACATCTAAGATTAAGATACCTAAGTTCTAATCATTTGTCAGTATTGGCCGATCAGGTTTCAGATTATTATCAAAAACGCTTTTATGTCGTCCGTTTATTACAAATATATATTTTACTAAAATAAAAAAACGCCACCTCACCAACCATAGTCGACTGATCGGTGAAGTGGTGTCTTGAACCCAGAACAAAGGCTTTCATAGCCATCTATTGTTTATTTTTCCAACTTATCCATCGGCTCAATCATCGTCTCGATGCGCACCCACGTGAAGTCACGCGCTTCTTCAGCATCCCTGGTGGCAACGGCTGTTTGATGCTGGGGTAATGCCTTTGTCGGTCTCCTTTAGTGGACAAACAAATTGATGATCACAATGGCAACCGGAACCACCATCGTGAATAGCCACTGATTAGACATTAGGCGCTTTGGGCTCATGACTCTTAGACTCAGTGGTAAGTTTGCGATCCACCGATTCGTTAATTGTGTCGGCAATTCGTGATGGAACCGGAATGAATGGATCGACATGGGTGTTGTTCAAATGAATATTACTGTAGAGGCTTCGATACTCACTGGGTGATAGCCCCGTTTCTCGCTTAAACCGGCGCATAAACATCTTCGGATTCGTAAAGTACGAACTGTAGGCAATTTCCTTAATTGACATTTCGGTTCGTACCAGCAGCGTTGTCGCCACATCAATCCGTTGCTTATTAATGTATTGAAGCACCGTCATACCAGTTTGCCGCTTAAAAATTCTGGTCAAATAGTCGCGGTTAAGGTTCACACAGTTGGCAACTTCTTCAACGTTTAAGGTGTTGGCCATATGCGATCGAATCCACTCTTTGATGTAGTCAATTTTGGCAGCGTCACCATCCGGATTGTGCTGATTGACGTATGAATCAAATAGCTCGATCAGCAAGGCCGATGTCAAAAAGTCCCGTTTTTCCATGTAGGTAATTTTCTTTTTGGCTGCCAAAATCTTGTGAATCGTCACCACCGCATCATCATAATCGGGTAAGTCGAACATGATTGGCAGCGTCACATCATCATGCTTACCAGCCGTATTCATTTTTAACCGGCTAATTACCTCGCTTTCTTCAGCATCAAAGGTGGTGACTTTTTCTTGCGGGAAAAAGTGCAGCCAGTAAAAGTCGGCGCCCAAAGCGTTTTCCCGATAGCCAAAGTAGTGGGTAAATGGCGGGACAATCAACACCTGATTTTGTCGCAGCTCAAATTGCTGAGTTCCAACTTGAATGTAGATTGGTCCCCGATTACAAAAGATAATTTCATAATCCCCCTTATGGTAAAGGGAGCGGTGCTTCCATGATTCTGAAACTTGGAATTCCCCGCCCATATAATACAGGACAGGCTTTTTAAGCGTGAACGAAAAGAATTTCATAAGTTAGTCTCCCATTCTGAAACATCAAATGTCGTAAATGAATACCATTTGTCAGGAATATGGTACAAGCCGTCAGCCACTCATTTATAATAAGTCGTGTTTTGGTACCATTGGTAATATTATAGACCTTTTTTTCACAAATGTAAGCGGTTAGCATATTAAATGTAAACGTTATCAATGCGCATTGAAACGGATTTACGCTAACATTTTATGTTCCGATTTTAACCATAAGGAGACGTAAACAATGGAAAGTTCAGAAAAAAACGCCGCAACAGCCGCAAAATCAACGACTCATGCTTCTGTTAAACTGCCGGTGTCAGAAAAAATTGGCTATTCCTTTACCGATATGGCTGGGAATTTGCTGTACGTTACGATTACAAGTTACATTCTCTATTTTTACACCGATGTCTTTCAAATCTCGGTTGCTGGGGCTGGGTTAATTCTCTTAATTGCCCGGGTGGTCGATGCAATTAGTGCCCCAGTCTGGGGATCAATCGTTGATCATACCCACACTAAATGGGGGCAAAGTCGCCCGTTCTTCCTTTGGTTGGCGATTCCATTCGCACTGGCAACCTTCTTGGCATTCACAGCGCCAAACCTTCACGGAAATGCGAAGTTAATCTACGCCGGCGTCACCTACATCTTGGCTGCCGGAATCATTTACACCGGGATTCAAACACCGATTACTGCCATTCTTCCAAGTTTAACTTCTGATCCAACCGAACGGATTTCTGCCAACACTTGGCGGATGGCCGGCGGATCAATTGGGGCCTTCATCACCAGTAGTTTTGCCCTACCGCTGGTTGCTTTCTTCGGGAAGGGAAATGACAAAGTCGGCTTCATGTGGGTCACCGCAATCTTTGGTGTCATTGGCGTCATCATGTTGTTCTATGCATTCTCCCACTTAAAGGAACGGACCGTTGCCGTTACAAAGTCAATTCCGTTTAAAGATAGCTTAAAGGCAACCGTTGGCAACAAGCCTTGGTTCATTTTGGTCATTTCATTTGTGATCTACTGGATTGCCCAGTCAGATCGAAATGGAATTGCCGTTTACTACGCCAAGTATAATCTTGGTAACGAACAGTTAACTTCCATTTTTAACGGGGTCGGAATCTTAGGCCTCTTCGCAACAATTTGTATCCCATTCATCGTAAAAGTCACTAACAAAACGGCAACCATGTTAATCGGCCTGGCTGTCGGTGCCTTTGGTCAAATGATGGTTGCCTTCGTTGGCAACAACTTTGCCTTAGTCATCACCGCATGGATTATCGGAACTCTTGGGGCTTCAGTTGCTTGTGCGATGCCATTTGCCATGTTAGCCGATACCGTTGACTTCGGTGAGTGGAAGACGGGCATTCGGGCCTCTGGCTTCCTGACCGCCGTTGGATCAGCATTCTGTATCCAATTAGGATCTGGATTTGGGAGCTTTATTCCATCCAAGATCATGGCCGCTGCCGGATTCATCGCTAACAAGTCACAAAGTGCTGCCTCCTTGGCATCAATTCACTTCTGCTTCGTTTGGCTGCCGGTAATCATCTACGCGATCGTCGCTGCGATCATGCTGCTTTACTTCAAGTACGAACGAAACGAACCAATTGTTAAGGCAGATCTTGACAAACGCCACGCGCAACAAGCTGCCGCAACTGCTCAGGAAAACTAATAATTGCTCGCTAAATAACACTGAAAGGTTGAGATAAATGGATGTCGCCGAAAAAATAAATTTACAAAACGTTACCGTCACTTCAGATTTTTGGAATCGTTATCGGGAACTCGTTGTGAAGGAGGTTTTGCCTTATCAATGGAAAGTCATGAACGATGAAGCCAACATCTCAATTGCCGAGGATCCCCAAAACAATGGCCGGGACCAAAACAGCCACGCAATTGCCAATTTAAAAATTGCCGCTGGTCAAATGACCGGTCACCATTACGGATTCCCATTTCAAGATACTGATGTCTATAAGTGGTTGGAAGCGGCTGCCTACTCCTTTGGCTATCATCCCAATCCGGACCTCAAGAAAATCACCGACAATCTAATTGATTTGATTGCCGATGCCCAGGATGATGACGGCTATCTATCAACATTCTTCCAAATTGATGCCCCGGAACGGAAATTCAAACGCCTCCAGCAATCCCATGAATTGTACACGATGGGCCACTATATCGAAGCGGGAGTTGCCTACTATCAGGCCACTGGAAATCAAAAGGCGCTGTCAATTGCCACAAGAATGGCTGACTGTATTGATAACCACTTCGGCCTTGACGACGGTAAAATTCCAGGCTATGACGGCCATCCAGAAATTGAACTGGCGCTGTCCCGTTTATATGAACAAACCGGAACCAAAAAGTATCTTGACTTGGCCCACTATTTCTTAAACCAACGGGGCCAAGATCCTGACTTCTTTACCAAGCAGGATAAGGCCGACGGTTGGGACAATGAAATCCTACCGGGAATGCGTGACCTGCCCAAGACTTACTATCAAGCTGCGGAACCCATCGTTGATCAGAAAACCGCTGATGGCCACGCGGTCCGAGTCGTTTACCTCTGCACCGGAATGGCCTACGTCGCTAGATTTACCGGTGACAAAGGGTTGCTCGAAGCCTGCCACCGTTTCTGGAATGACATTGTTCACCGGAGAATGTATATCACCGGTAATATCGGTTCAACGACGACTGGTGAAGCATTCACCTACGATTATGATTTACCAAATGACACGATGTACGGGGAAACCTGCGCGTCAGTCGGAATGTCATTTTTTGCCCGTCAAATGTTAAACATTGAAGCCAAGGGTGAATATGGTGATATCCTTGAGAAGGAGCTGTTTAATGGTGCCCTCAGTGGGATGGCACTCGATGGGAAACACTTCTTCTACGTCAACCCGCTTGAAGCCGACCCCGTTGCCAGCAAGGGCAATCCGGGTAAGTCACACGTTCTGACCCACCGGGCTGACTGGTTTGGCTGTGCCTGCTGCCCGGCAAACTTGGCGCGTTTAATCACGTCAGTTGACCAGTACCTTTATACGGTTAACGGCAACACTATCTTATCCCACCAATTTATTTCAAATGACGCCACCTTTAACGACGGCATTGAGATTCAGCAGACTAACCACTTCCCTTGGAGCGGCGATATCCACTACCAGATTTCAAACCCGAACCATGGTACTTTCAAACTTGGCATCCGGATTCCAAGTTGGTCTGCTAAATATGACTTGAAGATTGGCGGGGTTACCAAGTCATTACCCGTTCAAGAAGGTTTCATTTATTTGGATGTGGCGACCAAATCACTGACCATCGATCTTCAATTAGATATGAGTACGAAAATGATGCGGGCAAGCAATCGGGTTGAATCCGACTTCGGCAAGATCGCGGTCCAACGCGGCCCGATTATCTACGCTGCCGAACAGGCTGATAATGAAGCGCCCCTGTGGCTGTATCATGTGAATAGTGAAGCCAAAACCAGTTATCATTACGATGACAAGCTCCTAAATGGCGTTGGCGTCATCAAAGTTGCCGCCAACCGGGAACGGCTCGATCCAGATGGCATATCGCTCTATCAACCGATTCAGCCAGCCACTGACACCCCAGTTGACATGACCTTAATTCCGTACTACGCATGGGCTAACCGGAAAAACGGGCAGATGCGCGTTTGGCTGAATTCCTAAACCTGACCGCTGCTTTAATTAAGAAAAACTAGAGAATTGAATAGAGAACTGAATGGAGGATTGATCATCATTAAATCAACGTTGTCTGTTGACCTTAACAATCAAATTTCAAAAATTGACCCCAGAATTTGGGGATCCTTTACGGAACACCTCGGTCGTTGCGTGTATGAAGGCATTTACCAGCCGGATCATCCAACCGCAGACGAAGACGGCTTTCGAAAGGACGTGATTGACGCCGTTAAGAAACTGAAAGTACCATTGATTCGCTATCCCGGCGGTAACTTCGTGTCTGGCTACAACTGGGAGGACGGCATCGGGCCAAAGGATCAGCGGCCAAAACGCCTGGATTTGGCATGGCGCAGCTTGGAAACCAATCAGTTTGGTCTTCATGAATTTATGAAATGGTGCGCCAAGGTGGACGCAAAGCCTGATATGGCAGTTAACTTGGGAACCCGCGGCGTTGACGAAGCCCGCAATCTCGTTGAATACTGCAACTTCCCCAAGGGAACCTATTGGAGTGATCTTCGGCGCAAAAACGGGGCTGAAAAGCCTTTCAACATTAAAGTTTGGTCCGTCGGTAACGAAATGGACGGTGACTGGCAGGTTGGCCATAAGACCGCCCATGAATACGGCCGTCTGGTTCATGAAACGGCGAAAGCCATGCGCTTAGTCGATCCATCCGTGGAGCTGGTTGCGTGCGGAAGTTCCAATCATCAAAACACAACGTTTGGCAGCTGGGAAGAGACCGTTCTCGATAACGCCTTTGATGACGTTGACTACCTGTCACTGCACCAATACTACGACAACTTTGACGAAAATTTGTCTGAGTTCCTGGGCAAGTCAGTTGACTTCGATCGCTTCATCACGGGCGTGGTGGCAATTTGTGATTCGGTGGCCGCCCGCAAACGGAGTACCAAGCAGATCAACCTGGCCTTTGACGAATGGAACGTCTGGTATCACTCAATGGGCGATGATAAAAAGCAAAAGCCTTGGACCCAAGCCCCGCACCTTCTGGAAGACCATTACAACTTTGAAGATGCGCTACTCGTTGGCAGTCTTGCGATTACATTGTTAAAGCACGCTGACCGGGTTAAAATTGGCTGCTTGGCGCAATTAATCAACGTTATCGCGCCAATTATGACCAACACCACCGGCGATCCGTCGGTTTGGTACCAAACCATCTTCTACCCGTTCATGCAGGTTTCCAACTTCGGTCAGGGAATCGCTCTCAAGCCGGACACCGACGTGCCAACTTACAAGGCCAAGGATTACGAAGTGCCATATACGGATTCAATTGCCACTTACAATCCGGAAACTCACGAAACGGTTGTCTTCATCGTCAATAAATCAACCGATAAGGTACCTTTCACCCTAAACCTTTCGAACGCCAAATTTGATCATGTCGTCGACGCCACCCAATTTGCCGGCTACGACATCCATCAAACCAACGAAGATCAGTCGATGGGCTTAGAGCCGCTAAAGCAAGTAACCGTTGAAGAGAATCAGGCTAAAGCTGAGTTAGCGCCCCTTTCTTGGAATATGATTCGGATTTCAACGGAAGTATAGCGAAAACTTTTAAAAATTATTCTCAAATCACCCCATCGTTTCCCATCAACTTCTTAAGGAGTTGGCAGGAAATGATGGGGCGATTTGGTATACTGAACTTGATCAATAAGTTGCACCCACTTTTGGGAGCTGAACGCTGTGCTTCCTACTTTGAAGCACTTCCGGAAACGGCTTCATCGATGCCGATAAAAGCCAATTTCCGACAAATGATGCTTGTTTCACAGACAAATTTAGAGGAGAATCCCATGAAAATTATCGAAACCAAACAACGCTCACCATTATTAATCGACCAACTAACAAGATTATGGGAGAAATCCGTTCGGGCAACCCACCTCTTTTTATCGGCCACGGAGATCCAAAAAATAAAGACCTATGTCAAGCCGGCTTTAAGCGAAATTCCCCACCTGATTGTTGCCGAAAATGAGCAAAACATCCCGGTTGCTTTCATGGGCATCGCCGAACACATGATTGAAATGCTGTTTGTCACACCAGAACAACGCGGGCATGGATTGGGGAGACGGTTGATTCAATATGGGATTGCCAATTACGCGATCGAAGAAGTCGCTGTTAACGAACAAAATCCTCAAGCAAAGGGATTCTACGAGCGGATGGGGTTTGAAGTTTATAAAAGAACCGACCATGATGAGCAAGGCAATCCGTACCCAATTTTATACATGAAGTTACAGAATTAGAGATCAAATCCCAATTGTGAATCCTAATCGATCCAGCATTGGACCAAAAAATGCCGATAATCCTCGTAGTTACAGGATATATCGACATTTTTTAACTAATGAAAAATTAATCTAATTGAATCGGCTTTTTGCAAATCGAGCCAATGCATCCTCACTTCTACCTAAATGAAGCCGCTCATCCGATCAGAATCCGCCTTGGGCACTCTGACCGTCATTCGGCGTTAACCCAAACTGAGTCAGAAAGTCCGCAAATAATTTCAAATCTTGGGCTTCGTAACGTTTTTTGAAGGTCTCAATTTCTTCCGGTGAAAACTTAGCCGGGTCTAATTGTAAGTTCTCGACTGGAAGCGGCCGGTCCCCTGAAATCACGGCGTCAATCAGGACGGGTTCGGTTTTAGCAATCTCAGCGGCCTTGGCAAACGTTGGCGCCAACTCCTCGATCTTTGTAACCCGGAATCCCTTCATATTCACGGCTTCGGCAACCTTGCTGAAATCAATATCGTCAAATTCAACGCCGATATAGTCATTCTGGTTGGTGTCTTCCTGCTCGTCCTTAATAAAGCCATACTGCTGATTACTAAAGATGACGTTGATGGCCGGGAGATGGTACTGAACTTGCGTCACCAAATCCTGCATGGTCATCGAGGCCCCGCCATCACCAGCCAGGTTAAAGACTTGCCGATTTGGAAAATCAAGCTTGGCGGCAATTGCCCCGGGAATTCCAACCCCCATCGTTGCGAACAGGTTCGAGGTGAAGTGCTGATTCTTCGGGGTCAATTGTAAGTCGCGGTTAGCATTCAGGTTAATATCGCCAACGTCAATTGAGAAGATTGCATTGTCTTCAGCGATATCGTTAACCGCTTTCAAAACTTGGTAAGCCTGGAGATTGCCAAACTGCTTGTTTTCCAGCATTGCCAGGTAGTCCCGCCAGTTAGCCACATTGGCAACGTTCGCCTGCCACCACGGCGTTTCCGGCCGCTCACTAACGGCGGCGTTGATTTGCTGAAGCGCCAGCTTGGCATCCGCTAAAATTGCGATGTCAGCTTGATGGCGCTTTCCTAATTTTGCCGGATCAATATCGATCTGTAAAAAGTGGGCCGTATGCTGAAAGGCGTTGGAGACTTCAGCGAACGGGTAGTTATTCCCAATGAACAACACGGTATCCGCTTGGGCCAGCGCTTCGTTAGCCGGTTTTTGGGCGACCCGATTGGCGGAACCCAAGTAAGCCGGATAGCTGTCGGGGACAATCCCCTTCGCTGGGTAAGTACTCATTAGCGGAATCTTTAATTTTTTACTTAACTCAAGAATTTCGTCGCCGGCATCCCGAGCCCCAATCCCGTAGTAGATCACCGGTCGTTCAGCAGCAACCAGTTGCTCGGTCAGTTTTTCAAGCAATGCGGAATCCGGTTGTGGCAGCAGTGGCTTCTGATAACTTGAAGCCGACGCATACCAGTCGGATTGGGCAATTTTCTGCCATGGCAGATCCACCGGAATTTGAACGACTGAAACGCCTGAATTTGCGTACGCCCGTCGAATGGCTTCATCAATCACGTGAGGCAGCGTCTTAGCGCTAACAGCCGTCACGTTGTAGGCGCCAACATCGGCATAAATTGGGTTCTCGTTCATTTCCTGAAAGGTATCCATGTTCATTCCGGAAGTGCCAAACTGCCCAACTAACGCCAACACCGGCACGTGGTCTTCGCGGGCATCGTACAAGCCGTTCATCAGATGGGTTCCGCCAGGGCCAGCGGAGCCGAAACAAACGCCGATTTTTCCGGTTAACTTAGCGTCAGCGGCCGCCGCCATCGCCCCGACTTCTTCGTGGCGTACCTGAATGTAGTGAATTCGATCTTTTTCAGCTTCCAAAGCGTCCATCACCGAATTAAATGACCCGCCAGGAATCCCGTAAAGATGGTCAACCCCCCACGCTTCCAACACCTTTACTAACGCAACGCCAGCGGTAATGCTTGAAGTTCCCTCAGTCAATTAAATGCATCTCCTTAAACAATTAGAAATTATATGGATTACAATTAAATTGTATACAATTTATAATCATAAGATAGCACATTGTTCCAATCTTTGCAAGCGCTTTCCAAACGACATTTCAGTTCTGTGAAAATAAAAAAAGACCACTCAAAATCTTGAGTGGTTAAAATGGGTCACTTATTTAGTATTTGAAATTGCTTCCGTCAGTAACTTAGAGAAATTAACTTTTTTCTTTTTGCCCATAGTGTCTGCCCACTTGGGAATGGTTAAAGTCTTCTTAACAGGTCGATCATTATGCAAATATTTCGTTAGGTCAACGGAAACCATTGACCCAAATGACTGATGAGGATCATAGGTAAGGGTGAAATCCGGGTCTTGTTTAAAGGGATCATCATTAACTAAAGAAACATCATTTAAATTTGAAGGTTTAGGCAATTGCCGGCCATTATCCAAATCATCGGCCGCCTCAATTCCTAACCAGTCCGCCGCCATTTTCATAGCATCGGTAATATCCGTTCCCTGAGTGCCGGATAACTTGAAATCTGGGAAGTAGATAAAGTATTTAGTTGCTTCGCTAGGATCGTAGTAGAACAAAGCCGGATAGGCAATATACATGACAATTCTCCTTTCATTGATGCTTCTCAACCCGCCCTATAAAATCGTTAAACAGCGCCCTCATCCGCTCATCATTCTGCCACATGAATTCCGGGTGCCACTGAACGGCAGTAATCAGATTGTTGTCCTTCGTCTCAACGCCTTCGATCACACCGTCTCGAGCAATTGCGGTGAGCTGCAGCTGGGGCGCAATCGCCTTGACCGCCTGGTGATGGTGACTGTTAACGTAAACATCGTCACCGCCACCGATGATTTTTTCCAACCGACTTCCCGGTGTAACCGCGATTCGGTGGGTTCCCTGATCCATCGGCGCTTTTTGGTAGTGCTGCAGGGTCTTCTTATCGCGCTGGGATTCGATATCCTGATACATTGTCCCGCCAAGGGCGACATTCATGATCTGCATCCCCCGGCACAGCGCAAAGATCGGGACCTGCTTCTCAACGGCCAACTGAACCAACTTGATTTCGCTTTCGTCGAGTAGCGCGTCCGAATCTCCCTGTTGGGGAATCGGTTCCTCACCGTAAAACTTTGGTGCCACGTCAGGCCCCCCAGGCAGCAGCAACCCATCACATAACTCAATGTAGGTGGCCATTAAATCCGGTTCCCGGGTTGGAATGGAAATAACCGCCCCACCGGCGGCGACAACGCCGGCAATCTCGGGTTGATTAATACTATTTCGCTGCACATCCTTAATCAGCCGAATTTCGGCTGGGATCCCAATAATCGGTCGTTTGCTCATAAAACCACTCCTCACAAGAATTAATTGTTTACCAAATAGTACCGCACTTTTCGCCAGGTTGGTGAAATTAATTCTTGGAAGGTAAATCAGTTCATTCTGGTTTTGCGCAGCAGTTCCAGATTTGCGGCAATGATGTCGGCGTTACTTTGATTGAGTTTGTGATAATCCACCAGCTCAGGGTGTTTGAAAACGCTCCAGGTCATCCACGAAGGGACGTTTGTGAACGATGAAAAGATTTCCAGCATCGGCATTGACGACTTTTCCCACCAAGCTCAGCATTGGACGCTTAAATTAGGCGTCAAAAAACCGCCAAACACGTTGGCGGTTTAACCCTTTATGGTAAGGGATTTGGTAATCATGATCAGAACATTGATTTTTGCTGTTATTATCTATAAACGCTCGGGTCTCATCAACTATTCTCAAATAACTTAGTTCTCATCGTTATTATCCGGAACCCCAGCAACTACTTGAAAGACATCAGATAGCGACATATTCTGATCCGCAAATTTTTTATGCAGAATCAGCTTGCGAAAATCTTCAATTGACATCATTTCCGTTTGCTTAAAGGGCAGTGCAGCCGATCCGTTTGCCCCGATTTGATTCATACCGGTAATCAAAGTAATCACTAATCCGTCATGGCTATCCAAGCGAACAGTGTAATGCTCATAATACGACGGAATGTTATAGGAACCCGTTAATTCTTCATGATCCTTAAAGTAATTCGTAATAAATGTTTTAAAGGCTGCCGGTGACTTAAGTGCCTCTTTCCAACTTGTTCGATCTTCGTCCATCATTAACGCCCCTTCTCGTAATAACCGTTCCTAGCCATCATTTTACAAGCGGTCAACTAAATATTCTTGTAACTTAGCAGCCATTTGATCATCAGAAAATTCTCTTGCCGTTGTCCATAAGGTCATCACACGTGCTTCACTCGGCGCCTTGATGAAATTACGTTCCCATTCATCTTGATCGTCGCCGTCGCCAAAGGTTCTAATATAGTGACGCAGGAACTTCAGCTGTTCTACTGCTAAAGGTACGTCATTATAACCATCGTTCTTGTAAAAGTCCCGCCATTTCCCCGCAGGATTGCCTTCTTGAGCAGCCAAAACATCCTTTAGTGTTTGATAGCTTTCATCCGCTAACAAAAACGGCCTTAAGAAATCTTTCTGAACTTTTGCTTCTTTGAATGCCGCGTATGTCTCAATCAATAGGTTTAGTGCCTTTAATCCTTGAGCCTGATTCATGACACTCAAATAGTAGTCATTATAAAGCAGCTCACGGTCATGGCCCTTAAGCTCTAACAGCATTTTCTTGACGTCCGTTAGCAATGCATCCCATTCAGCCAATTTCGGGAATATCATCGTATTAATTTTCTTAAGTTCATCGTCAAACTTAGCAGATCCTGTGAGCCATCCGGTATCACTCATCTTTGGTGCGGCGGTAATCCAGGCCTTAATAATTCTTCTGATAAGATAGGGGGCAAACTCATCGCCGGCAGTTTCATCCTTATGAACACCATACTGAACAATTGCGTCCCAGTAGCGAGAATACAACCAGACAATATCCGCTTGATGCTTGTCGTAATAGGTGGAAACGTAGTCGGTTAGAATTTCTTGATCTGAACGGGCCTTGTAGTTGGCCAACCATGACTTAGCTACTTCACGAAGGTACAAAATATGGGGTTTAATACTTCCCGTATTAATCAACTCGAGCGTATCCATGTTATGCTGACGAACCTTCATTAATTCGCTGGAGACGAAGCTCGGCCTGTTCGACAATAATCCTAAGAAGTTCGACGCCTGTAAGTCATGAAATGCGACATGATAGTAAATGCCGCGGGCCCGATTATGAGGGTTTGGAACATCCAGGACTTGTGAACGGGGATTGTCCAGATGCTGACGACGAGAAACCATTTTTCCGTAACCACTGTCCGCCCAAATCTCAATCACATCGTCTGGAACTTTCAACAGTCCTTTACTGTACATCGCCGTAACTTCACCATAGATATTAATCGCGGTTTTAGCTCCCGGATCAAGCTTCTTGACCATGTCATATTGCTCCTGGATAATTTCGTTAATGACATCAGCTTTTGCTTGATCGGTCCACTCGCGACTATCATCATCTAACCAGAATGGCTTATCGCCCTGCCCCCGAAATCCCAAGCTGTAAATAGTTGCCGTTCCCTTCTGTGACAAGATGGCATCTCGCCACAGTTTTTTGAAGAGCTCTGGATACTTAATGTAAGACGCTTCAAGGTTGGGATAGACCCGGGCGAACATCTGCGCTCCCAAGGGCTCAGCATGGTGCTGCGCAATGACCAACCCAAATTCCTGAGCAGGCTTCCGATAAGTATGCGAATTCACGTCCGTTCCGGGGACAATGACGTTGACCCCTGCCCGAACTGCCGTTTCAAATATCCGATCCCAAACATACGGCTTCGAGTCATGGTCTTTCCATCCCATAATCAGCAATTCATCATTCACAAACCAACCACGATAGGGAACCCGATAATTTGGCAAGTGCAAATCAAAGTTCGTCATTTCAATGACTGGCTTCGGGCTAACTGGCACGTCAAGCCAGTACCAAAAATCATCAATTCCAAGAACGCTTCTTGAAATCGCAATTGCACCATACATCACCCCAATTGGCGTTCTGGCGAGGACTTCAACGGTTGTCCCATCTGTTTGTGAAATTTGATAGTCGTCTCCTGCAAGCGTGGATTGCCGATTAAGCCTGAGCAAAATTGTATTATCATCAGCTTGGGTTGACGCTACCCGGTTGATATCTCGCTGCAATATCATCGCAGCATTTTTTAAGACCGGATTCAACGCGTCGCTTGTGACAACCGTTGTGGTTTGAGAAATTTTAAATGGATGTTGAGTCAAATTGATCTTCCTTTCGTTTACAAGTAATTACTAACTACTGCTTTTTCGCGCTCGTTGCTGACGTGCCTTTCTTCCAAACTGTAATTGAATCATAATCAACGCCTGTTAAATCTTCACAAACTTTCTTAGTTTCGGGGTCAACGCTGTCCATACTGCCACCCTTCTGAAGCCGAACCAATTCAGTAGCAAGCACTTTAAATGTCTTCTTGCTTAAGTGGAAACGACTAGCAAAGAACAGGGCTAATAAGATCATGAATCCAACCCCACCGGAAACAATGAACAAAATCATATTGGTGGCACTGGCCGGCTGGGTCACTGCGCCACTAGTTGATTGGCGGAACCCGCCAAAGTCCAGCAAGTAACCAGCAACAACCGATGCCAACCCCTGACTAATCTGATTTACAAACACCATAACGGATGCAAATAAACCAGAACGGTTTTTACCAGTAATCAATGTATCCAAATCTGGAATGAACGGGAAAATATTCCATGGGACAAAGTATAGAATAGCCAATCCAATTTCATAGCAAGTCATCGCAATAATGAGTACAACCATCCATGCACTTGGCTTCGCTAATCCAACGTATGCCCATGATGCACAACTTATGAGAATTAGGGTATAGCCGAACGTATAAACTGCCCGTGGCGTCACTTTCGTAATCAGATATCCGGCAATAATCGTGACCGGAATTGCGAGAACACTCAAACTTTGAAGGAATCCTGACGTACTTGTCGATTTACCAAGCACAAATACAATGTAGTAAACAAACGTTGTTGAAAAGAGAATCGTTCCAAAGTATGAGCTCAAATAGATCCCCATGTGGATTCTGAAACTCTTAATTCTAAAAGTTGAGAAATAGTTCTTTAGCTCGGCTTTCAAACTGTTGCTGTGGCCCTTGCCACCATTTTCGGTGGCTTGTTCAACGGCAATCTGTTTGGCTTCTTTTTTAGAAACGAAGTGTTCCCAAGTTGTAAAGTAAGTGATGAAGATCAAGAAGAACGTGACCCCGGAAAACATTGCCTGCATAATCAAATAAGGTTCAGGCGATGTCTTAGGGAAGAAACGGAACAATTGAGCAGGAACAAACTGAACAAGCATATTACCAAGCCCGGCAACCGTCATCCGAGTCGTGGACAGCGTTGTCCGTTCGTTGTAGTCCTTGGTCATTTCATTTGGTAAGGTCTCCCAAGGGATTTGTAAGATCGACATGAGAACCGTTGTGATCACATAGGTGATTAGATAGTACAGGAAGCTCATGTGAGCCACCCACATAAAGATCGCAACCAATACAGAAGGTGCGGCGATCAATACAAACAAGTGGCGTCGGCCATACTTACGCCCAAGCTTGTACTTGTAAATCCCATCCGAAAAGTTTCCCATGAACAATGACGCAATTGCATCAGCAACCCGGCCAACCAAGAATATTGTTGCTCCTTGACCAGCGCTCAATCCACAAAAAGTCGTGTAGAAGAACATGAGCCATGCGCCCACAAGCCCCTGCATTGAGATACTGAAGAAAGAGAAAACCCCAAATCCTAGAGATCTTGTAATCCCAATTTTGCCTCGATGTTGGTAGATCTTTTTGTTCGCATATTCATCCCAGCCATCATGAACTGGCTGAGGTGACTTATTAGTCATTTTTGAATCCATTTTTGCGACACTCCTTTGTTAAGTTTAAATGTTCAGCGTAAATAGCGGACTATTCTGAAATTCTAATATATCAGTATTTGGGAGCGATTTACCGTAAGCTGTTAATAGTGATAAGTAACAAATGATTCCCAGTAATGTAACTGCCATTCGATAATTGCAGATGCGTGGCTAACCCAGAAGGCAGTGGTTCCAAACATGCGGTTGGCCGTCGGTTAAGGGCAGAGTTCCAAAAAAACAGTTAGGAAATTAGTTCATTTATATTTACTTCTCATCGCCCTGCCCCTCTCTGAAAAAATTATCTGAAAAACCTTAGCTTAAAAATACAGACCAACTGCAAATTGGTTCATCTGTATTCGCTTACAATCAGTTAAAAATTCTTATTTTGTTTTTTAATTCACATCCCCCCTCTCTTCACAAAATAAACTCAAAAAAGTTCAATTCAGATGTATCGGCTATTTACTCCGACTTAAATCTTTTGTACACTAAAATTGTAAGCGTTTTTAATGGAATGTTCTTTGCATTTTGGACATGATTTATTGCAAAAAGAGAAGTGATTAAATGAATCAAGTGAAATTGCCCCTGGATGGAACCCTCACCAAAGATATCGTCTGCTTTCATAATCGTGATAAAAATCACGATAGCCCCTTTCACCAACACAGCGATCATTACGAGTTGTATTTATTTGTCGGTGGTGACGCAACCTTTTATACCAAATCGGCCGCCTACCCATTGGTTCCTGGTGACCTAATTGCGATTCCCAATGGTCATTGGCACCGAGCTGTTACCACCAGTTCGGCTTTTTATGAGCGCGTTTTTCTTAACATTAACGTCAACTTAGTCAACCGACTATCCTCCTCAAAGACTGATTTATCAAAGTGCTTTTACTTATTTAAGGATCAAGAAGTCAGCATCAGAAAACTAACTGACGAACAATTAACGACCTACTTGGCACTCATCCACAAATTAATTGCATCACTAGAAGGTGACGCGTATGGAAGTGATCTTAACCAGCGCATCTTAATTACACAGATCCTTCTTCTTACCAATACAGTTGATCAGGTTAAACAAGCACCCACCAACATCATTCCTTCACAACTGAGCCAGATTATTGAATTTATCGACACTCATCTAAGAAACGATCTCAGTTTGGCCGTCCTCAGTAAATATTTTTATGTCAGTCCCACCTATCTAAATCGGTTTTTTAAAAGTTATATGGGATTATCACTTCACCGATACATCACTGAAAAACGACTAACACTGGCAAAGGAACTGCTTACCAAAGGAAAAAGTGTCACGGATGTTTGCGACACCTGTGGCTTTGGCAACTACAGTAACTTTATCCGGGCATTCACCCGTTATGTTGGGGTATCCCCGGGTAAATTTAAGAAACGCCAGTTTACTGGGGATAATGACTGAACCATATGTGTTATGCGACTGAATAAAGAAGCCTGCTTCTAAGATTGATTCATTTTCAACGCAAAAAAGTAGATCTAACCTTTCATCCGTAGAAAGACGAATGAGTGGTTAGACCCTTTTTCATTGAAAAACAATGTAAGCAGTAAACCAGTCTAATTAGTTACCGGTTACGAATCAAATTCAAATAACCGGTTTTGAACCATTTCTGCATATAATCCACCGTCAACGGCATGGTTTATGTCCCCAAAGGAAATACCCTACAGGTCATTTAACCTGCTCCCCAAGCGTTGGTTGTCGACGGTCAGTTTTAAGTTCTGCATATTAATATATCATCTCACTAAAAATTAATTCCAAACCTTGATCTCATCATAATTTTTACCGGTTAACTCTTTAGTAACCTGCTTCACTTCTTCAGAAGCATCGGCTTTCTTGCCGCCGGCCTTTAACCGTGACAATTCAGCCGTAACAATATCAGTTCGCTTCTTATCCAGCTTGAATGTAAAGCCTGCATAGAACGCAATGATAAAGAAGATGGCTGGACCAACACTCACAAGTCCAATAATCATTAACTTGGCACTTTCGGGCTGAGCGGCAGGTCCAGTGGCACTGCTGACAAATCCAGCAACTTGAAGCAGCATGTTGCCGATTAAGTTAGTCAGGGCAGTGGCAAGTTCGGTACCAAATCCGGTAACCGAAGCAAACAATCCCGAACGTTCCTGACCGGTTAATAGGGTATCCAAGTCTGGAATGGAAGGGAAAACCGTCCACGGAATAAACCCATAGAGCTGACCTCCGACAACTGAGAATCCTTGAATAACGAACAGTAGAATGGTTGCATCAGCTGGCCGAATTAATCCCAAGGCCCCTAAGCCAACGGCAGCAACTAAGCACATTAAGTACGTAAATGCGTATACCCAACGCGGTGCAGCCTTATGAATCACATACCCAGCGATCAGCATAATAAAGATCCCCGCGAAAATACTGTACGAGTTCAAGAATGAAAGGACTGATGCGTTAAGCCCCAGAACACTCACGATGAAGTACGTCATTGCAACGGCGGCCAAGTTACCACCGGCGGTTTCACAAGTTGAATAAATAAAATGTTTTCTAAACGTTTTGATCTTAAACGTGGAAAGGTAATCACGCATCAGATGACTAAATTTCTTCTTGGATTTTGGTTTTGAACTAGTTGACTGGGTTAGCTTGCCGTCATTAGCTTCGTCTTCTTTTTCCTGCAATTGATCAGCCCGTGCAGCTTCTTTCTTGGTCACAAAATGTTCCCAAGTAGTGAAGTAGGTAATTAAGATGAAGACAACCGCAATCACTGAGAAAAAGATTTGAGCAACTAAGTAGACGTGGGGATCATTCTGCTTATATGAGTTTAGAATTTCTCCCATGATCAAGGCAGAGGCTGAACCGACAACGGCCCCGAAAATTCCTCGAACAGTTCCCATGTATGTTCGCTTATCAAACGAATTAGTCATTTCGTTTGGTAATCCATACCAGGGCAAGTTCAGCGTTGCCAAGAACATCAGCAAAACTGAGTGGGTTAACAGGTAATACCAGAAGTTCAGGCCCGTAATCCAGAGTAACGGTGGACAAATTAAGACATACAGAACTGTAGCCAACATGAAGATGTGGCGGCGACCGTACTTTCGACCAATCCGATATTTATAAAGACTATCAGAAAACTTCCCAATGACCAAAGACATCAAGGTACTGATGATTCGCCCTGAAACCATGATCACCGCCGTTCCGGTTGGCGAGATGCCACAAAATTGCGTGTAAAAGAAGGCTAAGTATGCGGTTACCGTCCAAATGGCTGTCTGGTAGTAGTAAAAGCTACTATAGCCAATGCTCCGCCAGAGACCAATCTTGCCTCTCGGCTTATAAATTCGCTTATTCTTGTATTCATCCCAGCCGTCATGTAACATCGGCTGAGATTTTTTTGGATTACTGTCCATGATATCCACCCTTTCTATTTTCCGATTTTTTAAACCGCTTTCATTTTTTACTGATTGGAATGGTCTTACCCATTCCCATTACCAAGATCCTCATTATTTAAAAATTGTGGTGACAACACTCATTGGTGGCAATTGATACTTAATCACGCCTGAAGGATCTACAGAAACATCCTTAAACGCTAGCTCTTGGACTTCATCAGGATTATCGAAAGAATTATGTTCATCCATTTTCGTTCCAACAACTGCTTTTGATGAAACCACCTTCGCATACGTCGTATCCGGTTTGAAACTGACTTCCTGACTTTCATGAACCGACGTGTTAGCAACCGAAATTGTCAGTTGGTCATTTTTAGTCGATGCAGTATAAGTCAAATCTTCCGAAATCGTCCCAATTCCTGGAACCACATTTGCGTCCATGTGATTTTTATAAAGGTCAAATACATAGTAAGTTGGTGTTTTAACCATTTGCGAATCCTTAGTCAACAGCATTGCTTGCAGCACATTCACCGTTTGCGCAATACACGTCAACTTCACCCGATCCGCATGTTTATGGAAAATGTTGAAATTAATTGCCGCAACCATTGCATCCCGAATCGTATTTTGTTGCTGGAGAAATCCTGGATGGGTTCCTGGCTCACTGTCATACCAAGTTCCCCATTCATCAACATTGAGATTAACTTTCTTTTCAGGATCATACTTATCCATAATTGTACTGTGACGAGTCAACAATTCGTCCATGTATTTGGCTTTATCAATAACCGATTGCCATTGATCTTCAGGAAAGTTCATGGAACTTCCCTTATGGTGCCAATCACCTGTTGGCAATGTATAGTAATGAAGGCTGATACCATCCATGTATTCGTGAGCGTATTTCATGACTTTATCCGTCCAGTCGTAATCATCAACATTTGGGCCACACGCTGAACGATAGATTGGGTGATCCTTATCATTTTGAGGTAAAAAGCACTCGTACTGGCGATAGACATCAGCATAGTATTCGGGCCGCATGTGACCGCCACCACCCCATGACTCATTACCAATTCCAAAGAATTTAAGGGGCCATGGTTCTTTCTGGCCGTTCTTTTGGCGCAAATCTGACATTGGTGACTTACCAGAACGGGTGATGTATTCTACCCACTCAGCCATTTCTTGAACCGTTCCGCTACCAACATTAGCATTAATATACGCATCTGACCCCAACTGACGAAGAAGCTCAAAGTACTCATGAGTCCCAAAGTGATTATTTTCCACAACATCACCCCAGTTAGTATTAACAATCAATTGCCGCTGATCCTGAGGCCCAATTCCTTGCCGCCAGTGGTACGTATCCGCAAATAATCCCCCAGGCCAGCGCAACACTGGAATATGAATGTCTTTTAACGCATTGACAACATCGCTGCGCATCCCATTAACGTTCTCAATAGCTGAATCTTTTCCCACATAAATTCCGCCATAAATGCCGGTTCCCAGATGTTCTGAGAATTGACCATAAATGTATTTACTAATCTTCGAACCTTGATTGTTGGTTAATAGATGAATCATTATCTCGTCTCCCTTATTAAATAATTTGGTAGCCCGTTAACGTGACATAGAAGTCATTGCTGCCGAAGCGATTCTTGCTTTTGTCGTACCAAACACCATGTTCCCCAAGGACTTTAATCACTAGGCGATAGGCCCCACTTGGCAATTTTGGTGAAATATAAAGTTGTCCTGCCGCTGGCACTAAACTATAAAAATCTATCATTGTATCTTGAATCACATCATCGTGATCATTTAACAAGACAAGCTGGGCATACCCACCGTTCGGATTTGTTCGCCCCTCTAAAATAATCTGAGTTCCTGAAAAATCAATGGTGGTCTTATCGCCAGCCTGATTTGACAGAAAGTCTACGCGGGTTTTTTGATTGTGATAAGTAACTTCTTGAGATATTTGCCAATTCCAATTTTCCCAAAAGTGGGGAATACTCATCCGATCATTAGCCACAGTAATCGGTAACCAAACTTGAGTTGCGGCTGACGCCTGCTTAGGAAATGACCAGCGATCCCCCATGTACATCGGAACCGATTGTCCATCAACGTCAAGCGTATAAATAAATGAGCATTGAGAATTGTATGTCAATGAACCTTTGGGACAGAAAAGCCCTTGATTTGTCCATGGTCCATGAATGTTGGTTGCGCGAAGATAGTAATTATCATTTCGCTCCCAACTGGTTTTGTTAGACATTAGCAAATAATAATACTTTCCTTGGTGAAACATTGCGGGTGACTCCCCGCCAGGAGCAATGTTTGTGGCGACTTCTTCGACAACCGATTGATAATCATCTGCCAGTCGATAAATATTTCCTTCGTGAGTCAACAGATAGGCGGTACCATCTTCGTCGATAAACGTCCCAATATCCCATTTTCGAATTGGCTGGCCGTTAAATAGCAGGGGGCCCTGTAAGCGAAATGGATCATCAATCCCATCAGAAACCGCTATTCCGACGTACGGATCGTTATACCCCAAGTCATCGCAGTGCATTAACATCACTAACTTCGAGCTATTTGGAACTTGCAAAACTTTTACCCGTTCCCCAACCCTGTCAGGGCCGAGAATGCCATTTTCTTGCATTGGAAGGGCTAGTCCGTCATAGTGCCAATTTTCTAGGTCAGTGGATGAATACTTTGAAAAGCCAATAAAATGATTGACATCGTTTGTTTTAAATTCCCCAAACAGATAGAATTTATCCTTTACTCTGATTAAACAACCGGCATGAGCATTAACCGGTTTGTGATGCTGGTCAAACCACGGTACGCCATTATGAATCACGCTATTCATGATCGTGTCCTTTCTTGATTTAGAAGCTCCAAGAATTATCATGTGTGATATTGCTTCTATTCGTCAAATAAATACTTATCAATAAGTTATTGAAATAATGTTAAAGTACTGTTAACATCTACATTGCATTTGGTAAGCGCTATCATTTATATGAATATTTTATTTTGTTATATGTATATTTGACTTTATCTATTATTTACTGATTTATTGGGAGGTTGTCTCATGCGAGTTACTTATACTCATCCACGCCCACAAGTACCACTATTTTGTGAGAATATCGGCTATGATTGGCACCAAGAATACGTCAACCGGCCAGCAGGTTACCACTACTACCACTGGCTACAATCTGAGAGGGGAGCCGGGATTGTTCATATTAACGGCAGTCGTATTAAATTAGGCCCCAATCAAGGCATCCTCATTAGAAATCAAACACCCCATGAATATTATTCTGATCCCGAATCAAAAGTCGAATGGATTACGCAATTCTTAGTCTTTCACGGATCAACAGCTGATAATCTAATGGCTTATCTAAACCTAAAGGATTATTTGTACGTGGAATCAATGAATTCAGCCCTTGCTTCATTCATCGTTGAACACTTTAATTCCTTTTTGAAAGATGATCTGGATTCATCATTCAAACAGTCAGTCGCGCTATACCAATTTGTGTTATTGCTCAAAAAGAATAATAGTCATGAATACAACCTATTCCACACGGAGCACATACTTGAACCCATTATGACTTATATCAGCCAACACTTTGACTCAAAAATTTCGAATGAAGAATTAGCTGCGTTTTCCGGATTTTCAGTTTCATATCAAAACAAAATATTTAAACACTACTACGGAATGACGCCCCTGGTATATCTCAATGAATATCGGCTCCGAAAAGCCAAGTCACTATTATTAATGCATCCTGATTGGCAAGTTCAACAGGTTGGTGAATCGGTTGGATTCAATGACATTTCGCGATTCATCAATCAGTTTCATCACATGTACGGATTAACTCCGAGCCAGTTTCGCAAGTTCCCATGAAATTCTTTGAAAAGCGACGCCTCTCTTTGCTCCATTGCTGAGAACAAAAGATTTTCGGCTGGACTAATGGGGCTTTTTTATCTTTAAGCAAATCACAAACGGGATCCAACAGATCAATGCCCAGTTCACTGACCCGTTGAATCCCGTTTGCGCAGGTTTCTAAAGAACGTATCTGAAAGTCCACTATAGCTACCGACTTATCCGTTATCACTATTTCTCATAAAAATGCTTACTACCAGCCGTCAGTAAAGCCCTGGCAATCCTACCAGAAGTCCAAGCATATGCACGGCTAATCCCCTCAAGAGTTGGATAAGAAGGATCATACATACCCTTGGCATCAGCGTTTGCAAAAGTTTTTTACAAGCCCCTTCACATCATTAAAATTCGCAACGGCCGTCGCAATCCCCTTTTCGGTATATTACTTTAATGCGATGGTTTTAGGACTGTAAATAGTAATTCTTCGTTAGGGAGTAAAGATTGAATTGTTTCAGCTACAGCACTTCCAAAGTTCCCACCAACACCTGTTACGATGTATTTAGTCATCAGCTTATTCTCCTTGATATATTTTTCACATATAGTGTAACATTGATTTTAAAGGACGCCGAACACCAATTAGTTACTATTCTCCAAAAAGAAGGCATCCTAAGAAAGTGGAATAAATGGACGAAAAGTGACTATATTTTTTATACACCGTTGAAACCTTAAGTTTCAAAAAACGGCGGCATCCAGTATTTAATCTCGGGACGACTCAACAAACCCAACGTGGTTGTACAGCCAATTTAGTCTCAATTTGGCGGAAGCCTTACTTAAAGAGCAGCTTAACAAACGGAGAATCCATATCAAATCCGTCAAACAATCTGAATCTTAAGAGCCCCTCTTGCCCGCAGTCGCACTAGGCAAATGCGTGACGTTCATTCCGGAAATATTCCAGGCTTCGGTCTCGTTTCCCCAGATTGAATTCAGGCAAATAAAAGAGTCATTGGACACCTATCAAGTTGTTCTCTTATCAAAAGGCACCCCCTCAGATGTATTGAACCGATTAATTGTTTATATAAACCACGCAATGCAACAATAAAAGCCGACATTATCTAAACAACCCCAATAATTAGAGGGAGCATTAAATAATTTTTTAGTCGCTCAACTGGCCATGATCGCTTTCTAGCGCACTTAGACAATGATGGCTGGTGATTCGGCAAGCTTTTTTATTTGATTACTTCTTAAAAGATGCTAGACAGTTTCCTAGGAGGAATGGTTAGATGAATTTTGAACAATTACTTTATGCTGAAATCTTAGCACAGCACAATTCGATGCAAAAAGCTGCCGATGTGCTTCATATTAGCAAGTCGGGGTTAAGCATTGCCATTGGTCAATTAGAAAGTGAACTAGGTGTAACCCTTTTTGATAAATCGGCATCTGGAACTAAATTAACATCTCAAGGAAGACAATTACTATCCACTATTTCTGATGTTCTTCAACTCAAAAATAATCTTGAAACTATGGCAACAGCCATGGCTAATCCGCAAAAGCATCAATGGGTTCGAATTCATTATATGAATACAATGTTAAAACTTTTTATCACCCCATTTATTAACCATTATTTTAACAAGTTTCAAAATATTCAATTAGATATTAACTGTCATGAATTTGATTCAATTGTGCAAAGCCTACTTAACGGTAAAATTGACGCAGGCTTTGTGGCAATCAACAACACACATGACGAGGTTATAAAAGCGCTTAAATTTACCCCGGTATTTGAAAGCAGACTTGCTTTATTCTGCTCCCCAAATAATTTTTTAACTACATTGGATCGTCCAATCACTTTAGACGATATAAAGAAACAAACATTCAGCATTTTTAACGATCAATTTCATGATGAGATTTTCGAAAGATTACAATTCCAATGTGGCCCATTATCTCTTGCATTGCGCGTTGATGATGCTTGGGCAATGCAAACAGCGATCATGAAATTAAATACCGTTTGCTTTGCACGAACTTTGCAAGGAGACCTATCGAGTAATACCAGCTTCTCAAAATTAAAAGTGATTGATATCAGTCACATCATCGACGATCACTTTAAACTTGGCTGGCTAACCAATCCTGTCTACCCATTATCTAACGAAGCAAAGGAATTGTTAACAACGATCACGGCAGCAATAAAAAAAGAGGTCTCATCTGACAAGATTGACCTCTAAATAATATTTAATTTGTTCCATCATGAGTGACAACATCTGACAGGTGAACATCGCTAAGTGTCTTAAGATATTCAACGCCTGGAATATCAAAGTAATCCATATTTGTCAGTAATTCAACTAACCCAGGAGTCAAATGGGCTTGATCCAAAGATTCTTCACTAAATTTTGGAATAATCTGATCCGCACGCCCAGTGGTTAGTTTGTAGGCAATTTGCGGATCTACCAGTGTCGAACGGCCCAAACTGACAATGTCAACATATTTCAATGCATCATTCATTTTTTCAACTGTATTAATTCCACCAGCGATTAAGAGGAGGGTTGGTCGCTGCACACTGGCACCTAGTAATTGGGCATAGTTTTTGTCAGAATCCCCAGGGGTTTTTGTATAATCAGTTGTGGAAAGGTGAACATAATCAAATTCAAACAATTCTGTTAGCCGTTTAACTAATTGTTGTGATTCATGCCAGGTATAACCAATGTTTTCTCCATGAATTTCTTCGGGGGTAATGCGATATCCTACAATAAAGTCTTTTGGTGCGTTTTCCTTGACAACTTTGAAAACTTCTCGAGCAACTTCAACCGCAAAGTTCATTCTCTTGTCTAAATTTCCGCCCCAAAAATCAGTACGCCGATTTGAAAACGCTGAAAAGAATTCTTGAAGTAAATAATGATTGGCACCATGAATTTCGACACCATCAAAGCCACATTCAATCGCCCGTTTAGTTGCAGCACCAAAGTCTTTTACAATTCCCCACACTTCATCCTCAGTCAGTTCGTGAATTGGATAATCAATCCAGGGAAAATTCATTTCTGTGGGAACTTCAACTTGGCCACCCAATGTATTACGATATTGGGCTTCACGACCAGAATGAACAAGCTGGAGAATCGCCTTATTTCCATCTTTTTTTAAACAACTAGCAATTTTCTTAAGACCAGGGATAAAATCATCATCATAAATTGCAAGTTGTTCTCGGTCAGGTGCCCAAGACCGTGATGGTCCCCCATTCGGACTAACACTTGTGTACTCGACAATTATCATGCCTGCCGATCTTGATCGTGCATTATAATAATCAATTGTATCCTGGGTCACCTTTTCATCCATACCGCTGTTCGTTAGCATCGGAGATTGAGCGGTTCTAGTACAAATTGTTGCCCCGTGTCGAAAAGTGACCGTATCTGTTATTTTTTTCATTTTGAAAGCGCCTCCATATATTTGTTGCACCAAGTATATCATTTCACAAATTGATTGAGAATTTTGCATAATTTAACAGCTCGTTGATTAAGACTTAACACCCTAAAACTGAAATTTTGACTAATTTTTCGAGTTAGAATAATTTTTCAATATACAAGAGTTAGTAAAATAGTGTGTGGAACTTCTTATGGAAAAAACTCATTATTTTTAAAATCCTCAAAAATAAGTAATCAACAAAAAAAGGCTGCGCAAAACTTTTTGCTTTGTGCAACCTCCTCAGTCTGAAGTAACTTGGATTATCAAATTACATGAATTGTAATTTTACGCGTATAAATGAAGGACATCGGGTAAAAGTTTGATATATGTTTTTGGAATTACTAAATAATCGGTAGTCTTTACCTATTCCGCGTCCAATCCACCAATCTTATCCCGGTCTTCCTTGATACAAAGAACCAGTGCGGCCCCCACTAAGGCAATGATTGAAAGAATTGGCAGGATTGGCATGTATTGCTTACCAACCATGTCGAACAGGATCGCACCCAATACCGGCGCCAAAATTTGCGCCCCAGTATTCGCAAAGTTCAAGATGCCGAGGTCCTTAGCGGAGTTTTCTGGGTTAGGCAAAACTTCCAAGTTCAAGGCTTGGTCAACGGAGAAGAAGATTCCGGCTCCAGTACCAGCAACAATCCCATACCAGATCATCGAACCGGGAACCCGGAAGACGAATGGCAAGATTGTTCCGGCAGCGGTCAATAGTGCAGAGAAGGCAACTGGCCATTTCCGAGTCTTGATCTTATCAGACACCCCACCAGCGGTTGATGAGAAGATGATTGCAGTAATCATGGTGGCAGTCCCCATGTACGAAATATACTGACCCGCCTGACTACTTGCAAGACCCATACCACTTGTTAAAACGAACACTTGGTAAGTCCCAAAAGCAGTAACCGCAATGTTAATCATCATTTTCCCAAAAAGGGCCAGGTAGAAGTTTCGAACGTGATGAATTGGGAAAATAAACGCTTGAACAAACCCACTCAAGTCAAGGCGCTGTTTAGGCATCCCTAAACTGGACTTTTCCCGCATAATGATTGCGGCGATTGGGCCGGAAATTAACATCATGATAGCTAATACGTAGTAACCAGTGTTAACCAAACCAGGATTGGCAGTACTTAGAAAGCGACCACCGATAACAGGACCCCCATACTGACCAATAACGTATCCAATGGCATAAATCGATGAAATTGTCCCACGGTGAGCAGGAGCAACCCGGTCAGCGATCACCGCGATCAGTGGGGCAACAATCATGTTAATGAAAGTTTGGATTAGACACCATAGAACGATAAAGATCCAAAGTTGAGATTTAGAATTAACTAATCCCAAGCCAACCATAACGGCTGCAGTTAATACAGAACCAACAACGATCCAAGGTGTCCGCCGGCCCCAACGGGAACGGGTTAAGTCAGACAAAGCACCAATAATAATGGTGGTAATTGTTGATGTGACCGCCCCTAACGTTCCTAATAACGCCAAGAAATTGTTAACCTGACTACCTGGTCCGCCAAAGATGTTAGCTAACTTTTGTGGATTCAAAACAGAATTTAAGCCCATGAACGGTGCCAACCAGAGTAAGGCACCTAACCCAACAGCGATTCCAATATAAACCGGCGTTTTCGGTTGCTGAGCATTGGTTGTTGCTGCAGACCACTTTGGGGCTGCATTTGCAGTTTGATCACTCAATGTGAAAACCTCTCTTCGAAAATTTTATTTAGTTGCTTTGAAAACTTTGAAGCTCCATGGTTTCAAGGTGAATGTGCCACCTGATGTCAGGTTGGTGCCATCTTCTATCTCGGAACCGGATTCGGACTTAAACGTGACCGTTTGATCTTCTTGTGAATAGTTAAAGTAGAAGTCAAATATGTCGTCGTCCTTAGTCATTAATTGCTTATTAATAATTGGAAAAGTCTGTTCCTGACGAGCAGTCCAGAGATTTGTTTCTTTCAATACGTACTTATACAATTCGCTGATTGACTTCTCGTTGAGGTAAGATCCGGCATAGAATGCCTTACCCTTTCCGAACGTATTCTCGGTAATGGCAGCGTACTTACCCCAATATGGGTGATTGTATGTGGCCAAAGCCTTACCAGTTGTTGGGGTTAACAACTCAGCCCAGTATTGAACGGGTTGATCGCTAATCCCTTTCAACTCATCAGTGCCGGAAATGGTCATTTCCTTAGCTTGTTTCCCAGTACCATAATTGTGATCGGGTTCAACAAATAATTCATATTCCGCGCCGACCACTTTAGAAATAATTGCTGGTTGCACTTCTGTACGGGCCTTCACATCTTGGTTGGTATACCCTGACCGGAAGGAATACACGATATTACCACCGTTTTCAACAAATTGGTTGAGCCGTTCAAGCTGTTCATCAGTGGCCGAGTACAACATTGGCACAATTAATAAATTGTAATTCTCATTACTGATTCGAGGATCGTCAATCTGACGAATGTCGACTTCAACATTCAATTTGTACAGTGGATCATAGTATGACCGCAAGACGTCGTTATACTGGTGTTCACCCGTTTTATCAAAAATCGTGTTCTTGTACGGGAACCAATCAACCGCGCTTAGAGCCTGATTACTAACAACAAAGGCGACCCGGTTCTTCTTATGGGTTTCCAAGAAATTGTCTCCGATTTCGCTGAGTTCTTTGCCAATTGTTTTGGCCTCGTTGTAAACCGGATTCGGTTGGTAATCATGCCCCAGTAAGCCCTTCCAATAGGTTTCATAACCATTTGAAGTTGAAGCCCAGTGCCAATAGCTCACCATGTTGGCGCCAGAAGCGATGTGTGAAAAAGCTTGCAGCCTCAGTTGACCAGGATATGGCACCCAATGTCTGAATGCTTGGGCTTCAGTTTCCATCACAATGTAGTTACTGTCCTTAGTGGACCGGGCAATGTCGCCAACAAACGCGATTTCAGTTCCAGTCAAATTATCCTGAGTTGGGTGATAAACGTCGACAGCAGTGACATCGAAGGCCTTTGAAATTTCGAAGTGATTGGCATCTGCATTTAATCCAAAAGAATACTTACGCCATTCCATATCAAAATTACTGGTAACAAACTGATCCTTGCGCTTGTACTCATTGACAATGTCAACCTGCCAGTTCAGAAAGTCAGTGACCAGCGTTCGCTTAAATTCTTCGAATGCGGTTCCAAAACTCCCGTTAGACGTTGAATTAACTGGTGGAAAATCTTCCCAGCTGTTAATTCGGTTACTCCAGTAGTCCAACCCGTATGCATGATTCAACTGATCGAGATCCCCATTGAATTTCTTCTTCAACCATTTCTGGAAAGCAATATAAACGTTATTGCTGCTGGTATCAAAGTGCTTTGTTTCGTTGTCAACTTGAAAACCAATCACGTTTGCTTTATTGGCAGTTCGCTCGACCATCTTACGAATAATGCGTTCCGATAATGCCCGGTAAGTTGGGTGGGTAATGTCAAAAATTTGCCGCGCACCGTACTCACGCTTTCCAGACTTATCAGTTAACATCACCTCTGGGTATTTTTTAGCCATCCAAGTTGGAATCGCGTAGGTTGGCGTGCCGATAATTACGTTGATGCCCGCTTTTTGCATGGCGTCAACAACCTTATCCAACTTGGTGAAATCGAAAACACCTTCCTGGGGTTCATAAGTGCTCCAGGTACTCTCGCCAATCCGGACAACGTTGATGTTGGCATCCTTCATCATTTGAATATCCTGATCAAGACGTTCGTATGGCAGATATTCGTAATAGTATGCCGCGCCATACAAAAAGTTTTTAAAATTCATTAATTGGTCCTCCTCATGTTTGATTTGATTATATGAATCAGAAAGCGCTTTCTTCAACGGTTCTTATTATGCAGGATTTACGAGTTGATGTATATTGCCCCATCAGCTTTATATTTATCCAAATATGACATATAATCAATTTCAAGTATTCTGAACGGAATTGGTCATTATTCAAAATAGGACTATGAAGGGTTGTGGACCAAATGGATTTTTTGAAGAACGCAAAACGTTTGCCAGTAATTGACTGGAATTTAACCTTTTTCGGCGCTCACGAACAAAAAGTTGATCTCAGCTGGGTAGTACCAGTCGAAAAACATTACGCATTTGAATGCATCTTCATCTTGGAGGGGCAAGAATTTGCCCACATTCACGGTGAAGAATACGTTCTTAATCAAGGCGATTTCTTCGTGATCCCACCGGAATTTAGTCACCAAGTCTCAGCTGGGAAAAATTTGAAATATTTCTGCTTTCACTTTGACATCGACGATCCCAATCTAAAGATCCAATTAATTCAAGGTTTAAAATACTATTATCCGAAAACTGATTCACTATGTATGCGGGTCACACCCCACTTGAACAAAATTGATTCACTGATTGCGGACACAAATTTCGATTTCAATACTAAAATGATTATTCAAATCGAACTCTCTAAGATCCTCCAACTCTTCTATCACTCTGCCAGCAATAACATTGCAGCCAGTTCATCGACTCAAGCCGAATATTCCCGTATCATTGCAGATTATATGAAAAGTAAGCTAACCAATCAGGTACTGGGCTACCTCAAAAACGGCTATTTACCAGAAGAAAAGTCGGTAATTGTCGAAGATGCCATTCACCACGCCGGTGTTAGCAACGGTTACGGTTTCCGGATTTTCAAAAAAACTTACGGCATCTCACCCCGGGAATATCTCTCAAAACTAAAGGTTAATGAGGCTAAAAAACTCCTAATGAAACCCAGTTATTCAGTCAGTGAAATTGGGGCGGCCTTGGGTTACAGTACTTTGGCAAATTTCAGTCGCCAGTTCAAACGATGGACAGATGGGTCACCCCAGAAATTCCGAAAGCAATCAAAGAAGGATATTCGAACTCACTAAATGGTCATATAAGGACAAACGGCGGTAATGTGATGCATGATACGTTAAAAATGGAGATTTTTCTTATAATGAAAAATCCATCCAACATTGCCAATTAATTGACGTATAATAAAATCATTACTAATGAATACATTAATTAGATTATTTAGAGGGGTGTTTGACTATGCATAAACTAAGAAGGTTTTGCTTATTGATGGCTGTTGGATTGGGGTGTCTATTGGCTGGCACAGTTCAAAATACATATGCCAGTAGTGCGACCTATCATAAGAACGGGCATCTTTGGTATCGGGGCCATGGCAGTCACTTGAATGACGTTGAGGTCATGAAGAGAACCTACAAGTATAATCCAACCAAGTCAACCAGCACAGTTCCGACGAACCATGGAAAATATTTTAAACTCTATACCGTTTCTAACTTACCGGTTCGACCGTATAATAGTCATTCAAAATATAAGCAATTTCCGCGACCCTTCTTCATTTCTGGGATCGACAACTTCTACATGAATAATGAATTGCAGGGATTTGACGTAGATAAATGGCCAACTCACATTTTGAAGTTGGCAAATTATCGGGCAATTTGGTACAACCTTAAGAAATCCGTCTTTATGAGAGCGACGGGCCACGGACTAAAGTATCCACTAAATTTCGGGCATTATACACTTCCAGTCAATCAATTCTCATCTCAGGATTCTTCGCTCAAAAACGCAAACGGCCTTTCAATAACAAAACGATTCCCATATATGGATAAACTGTCATTTAATCAGACATTCGGCAAGGCAGGCAGTCGGACTCATAAGTACGGGGTTATCCAAAGTGGAATGGAGAGCAGTATCCGCTTTTTTGCAACGAAACATCCCCAGAGCTTCGATTCAGAATACGACCGAACCCACCCAAAGGGCGCCACTAACCAATGGCAGTTCACTGATTTAGATGGTGGTGATGCTCAGATAATTAACACCAGTAGTAGTAAGCGCCAAATTACGATAAAGTTTGATCCAGGCATATACGTACCAGTCGGGTCATATACTTTCACTGGCCTTGAGATGCCAGAACGTACTGACACTAATCATCCTGCCCCCGGCCAAAAGGCCACCAAAGTGATTACATTCAAACTAAGAGTCACAAAATGATTTATATCTAAAAGCACCGAAATCTCATAATCAGATTTCGGTGCTTTTTTGATTCAGAATCCAGAACAGCAATTCATCCACTATCTATTTCGTTGAATGACTAATTTCTTATTTCCTGAAACGTAGGATCCGCTGGTCAACTCATACCGCGTTGTCAAATCACTATGAACCAATTTCTTAAGCCGCAGATGAGTGCTCTTCTTGTAATGCTTAATTTTTCCAGTCAATTCCTCATTCCGGTATGCATTCAATCCCTTTTTAGCAATCACCGTAATTTCTTTAGACTTTGGCATCGTTTGGTAATACAGTTGACCGACGAATTTAGTATTTGCGGTAATGTAGCCGACCTTGCCATAAGTCTTCGCATGATGATTATCATCGCGAACCTTATATCGCAGCGTTCCATTAGAAGACCTTGCGTAGTCAATCACAGTAAACATTGGCCGACTGGTTCGCGCTTTCATTGGATACTTAGCAATTCTTTGTGATTTCAAAAGGTTTGGTGTTCGGTACATATAAATCCCCCGTGTTGCGTAAATCGCCATATCCTTCTTAACCGCATAATTTGGCATTTGTATCTGAGTCGGCTCTTTAGGAGCTGGTAACGTTGGTGCTACGGGTGTAGTTGTTGGTGTCTGAACCGGATTTGAATTGACGGTAGTGGTCGGCGTAGTTGATGAACCACCGTTACCACCTGAATCAGGATTTACATACGCCTTATGTGCCCAAACAAGAGTATTAAGAGCAGGTGCTTTAGCTGGGTCAAGCGCATACATGTCTTTAATTTGTAAGTTTGTGTACTTTGGACCACTTGGGTTTAAAACGGTTCCCTTGCCAACGGCCTGCCAGTCACGAGATCCATCAACGGTCAAGCTGACAAGTTTGCCATTAATATCAACGTTAAAGTCGCCTGACTTAGGAGCGGGTAAAACAGAAGCAACGAACGCATTTTTAGGATCAAACAGTTTGGTCGAACTTCCAAGCGTAATCACAGGAACATCTTTAAATATGCCGAGGAGGCCAGCGGTGCTATAAGGGATTGTCGTATTAGAATAATTTTCGGGTTGAGCCTTTCCTGACATCTGAAAGCTGCTAAAATCAACGTATAGCAAACTACTAGTGTCAAAAGCCCACTCGTAATTGGCAACATTAGATACATCCCACTTCTTGATGGCGTTATTAATTAACTTCGTGGTTGCTAACTTATTTGCGGATTCAATGCCCCGAAAGATTGCGCCAATATCAATCACGTTTGACTTAACCAGGTTATCAAGACCGGTGACTGAAGTGATGGCGGTACTGTCAAACATTCCATTCATGTCAACGCACTTGGTTGGCTTCCACCCCGTCAAATTAATCGTTGCTAACTTGCCATCGTTATAAAACAAACTATCCATACGAACAGCGTCAGCAACATTCAACTTAGAAACATCGATGGAAGTAACATTCTTAAATCCAGCGAGCAAGTTACTAAGATTCCCGCTGGCAACGTTATTATCTCCAAAGACAATTTTTGTCACTTTATCTGGATCGATGGCTTTAGTACCAGATTTCAATTCATCTGCAATTGGAACCGTTCTAAATCCATAATCGAGTGGAATTGCAGGAACCTCAAACTTTCCGTTCGTGATCGTTAAAGTTCCATCACTTGTTAACTGATAGTCAAACTCATGATTTTTAAATTGAGGATCCGTATACGTTCCGCTGGCTACAACAGTTGATGTCTGCGTCGTTGCTTGTGTCTCAGCCTTCACAGGGCTCGGCACCACGGTTGTCAGGGCCCCAACGCTGGCAACGATCGTCGTCGCAATCAATAATCCAAGTACAAAATGATTTTTCTTATATTCCAAATAAATCCCCTCTAATCAAAATGCTATAACCAAAACCACTATAGCACCAACATAAATAATGTTAAATTAAATCTATTTATCTAATATCAATGTTGTTAACTTTGAAATATTAAGGATTAATCTCGCCAAAAAGCTATCAAGTATATACGGAAATGAGAGATGCAATTAACCCCCAATTTAAGAATAGGATGCCCCCTACGAAGTCATTATTTGATGCAACATTTTAGTGATCACTGCTGCATTTCAACGACTAGTTTCAACATAGAATGAAACTTAAAAATCTCGAATTATTCGCAAGCGTTTGCTTAATGGCCAACTGCACCCTATGAATGCATAGCACGATAAATGCAACAACTAATTCAATTTCATAAGCCGATGCCGGTCCTGCAAATGGGAAAGAAAGAACAAGTCAAAATATCAGAGATGTGACAATCTTAACTTGTAAAATTGTGCTGAGATTAGATCTAAACTTACTGCTATAAGATCCTTGAACTCGTATGTAATTACATATATAATTACATCTAGAAAGGGTGATAGTAATGACTGTTAAAACACGCCGGCAAGGCAACTCGATTATGGTGACCATTCCAGCTTCGTTTAACGTCGGGGAAAATGTTGAATTCGAACCAATCAAAGATGAAAACGGGGTCATCAGTTTGTTACCAGTTCGCCATAACATTTTTAGTGCAGACACAAATTATAATCTTCGAAAAGCAATGGAAGCTGAAAATATTGGAGATAATGGCACGCCGGTTGGACGAGAGGATATTTGGAATGATTAATGATATTCCGCAACAAGGCGATCTTATCTGGATCGACAGTGAGCCGCATGCAGGTCATGAATATGGTGGTCATAATCCAGCTTCTAATAATACCTTTAGACCTTTGCTGGTCGTAAGCGATAAGGCCTACAATCAACGAACAGGGATGATTGTTGGCTTTCCAATCACCCATACGACTAGAATCAAAGCACCTTTTCAGATTGCGCTTTCTTCTCATAAGATAGAAGGTCATGTTATTTTAACGGGTTTGTTAGGCTACGACTACATTGCCCAATCCGGCAAGATTGTTGATCATGTCAATGCCGCAGAACTCGCTCAAGCGATGAATGCGGTCAAGGATATATTTGGCTTTTTCGATTAAAAGCCCAAAGTGCCGACAAAAAAGCTGAGACAAATTTTCTGTTTTCTTGGAAAATTTGCCTCAGTTTTTCTATCTAATGAAGCGCTGCAAGATTATGCTGCTACATTAATTATTATTCTGACAAACCGCTACTCACTAAACAATTCCATATTCTGCAAATAAGTCATTTCATCAATCGAGATCCGCTGCTGCAGCTTCTCGGCCAGTGCCGAATCGATTTTACCAGAGGCCAATGACTCCTGAATTAATTCGTACTCGCTGTGAAAAGCGCGCATGAACATCTGGTAAACGATGTCGGCGTCGACATCCTTGCCGTGAATCCGTCGGTGACGGGTGCGGCAGAATCGACGGACCATATTGGTTTCGACGCCGGAATCACCACTCTTATTTTTCAAGAAGTCCATGACCGCGTCGAAGCCGACCTGTTCGATTGGGAGAATGTCTTCGCCGTGCTTTTGAAATTGTTCCCGCCAGTAGACTTCTTCAAGAACCACTGGGGCTGTTAGGAACGCGTCCTGAGCTCGATCCATGTTCTTGTAGAGTTTCCCAATGTGGAGACTGAACCGAATTCGCAGCATCACATTCTTCCAAATTTTTTCGTCGGCCGAAAAGTTGTTCAGCTTCAGAAACTGGGTATAGTACGTCAGCTCATCATCGGTGATCTTACCGTCGGCGTGCAGTTTTTGGACCGCCTTTAATTCGACGGCGTGGCTTTCCTTCATCAATTGCCGGCGAAGTCGCAGATTTGGCGTGCTGTCCAGAACCAACTGCTGCTGCAGCGAGTCAATGACAATCTGAGCTTCGGCAGCGTGCTCCTTTTCCTTGACCAAATCACTGATAGCTGCCTGAATCATCCGTCGCACCCAGCGGAACCGCGGCTGATTTTGCTCCTGACTTGGCAATAACAGCGGCACGAAAATGGTGGGCATAATCAAACTCGTCAGGATAACAACCGCCGCCAAGAAAATCAGCGGTCCCCGAAAGGCAAAGGGTTGACCGTTCACCATGTTCGGCATTGAAAAGGCCAGTGATAACGTAATGGTTCCGTTCGCTCCACTGAGGGCCATCACCATGCTGTCACGCCATTCATGATTCGTTTTAACCCGCCGTTTCAACAAATAACGGGTCCAGACCAACCGGATAATGCCCTTCAAGAAGTAAATGAACAGCCCCAGGGCAATCAGCCGGTAAACGCCAAAGTTTGGGTTGGCCGATACGTGCATTGCGGTAATAACTTCCGGTAAGGATAGCCCTAAGAGGACAAACACCGTTCCTGACAGCATCCCCGACACAATCTCCCAGACATTGCTGGTTACCAGCTGCATCCGCGACGACGTCAGCCGTAATTTGTCACGCTCCGATCCCTGAACCAATCCGGCAGCGACCACCGCCAAAATCCCGGAGAATGCCAACTTTTGGGCCAGCAAATAAACCAGAAACGGGGTCAATAACTGGATCAGAACCATAATTAACGGCGTATCATCGTTGTACCGAATTAAGAACAATCGCACGCTGACGATGGCCACACCGAGAATGCTCCCAAACAGCAGGCCACCCAAGAACTCCCAGAGAAATGTCCAGATGGCCAATTCCATCGAGAAAGTGCCGGAGATAAACGCCGTCAGGGCCATGTCAAACAGCACAATGCCGGCCGCGTCGTTGAACAGCGACTCGTGCTGCAAAATTCCCGCCTGTTCTTCGGCAATTGGATTGGCCTCAAAAATTGAGTTAACCGCCGAAGCATCGGTTGGCGTGACAATCGCCAAGAGTGAAAATGCCAAAGCGATCGGCAAAACCGGATAAATCAGGTGCAGTCCGGTTCCCACAATCAAAACGCTGACCAAAACCAGGCCAACCGCTAATGACAAAATGTTGGAAATGGACCGCCCAATCCACAGCCGGGAACTATTTTGGGCTTCGTTAAACAGCATGGGGGCAATAATTGCGAGCGCGAAGGTTGATGGGTCGAGGTGAAAATTTTTATAAACCGGTAACCCGGCAAGTAAAATTCCCAAAAAGATTAGGAAAAATGGCAGCGGAATTTTAGTGACGTGCCGGGCCAAAATATTGGCCAACACAACCGCTGCTAAAATAATGGTTAACAATAATACCTCGTCCATGAGTGACAATCCCCCCTTTGATTTCTTAACGATTATAGTTTAGCACTGGTAAACCCAAAAAGTGCCCAACAACACTTAGGCTTCGGGGCACTTGATCGATTAGCCGAGTTCTTGGCTCGTGAGTTGCCAATATCCCAGTGCCGGGGCAATCAGGCGCCTTCCAAGCGCGTCGCAGCCGGCAGCAACCGCAAAGTCAAAAATCAACTCACCAAAAAATCCCCACTCAGCATCACAGCCAGCGAGGATAAACATCGACGATTTATTAAATTAACCATCATAATTACTTCTGATCACCTTTTAAAACCGAGTTCCAGAAAAGACGTGAATTCAAATCATCTTTCAAGGTTCCTGAACGACGATTCTTTCTTTCACTGGTCCTTGCAAACAAATTCTTTAAAGTCTTTGGCATAAAACATTCCTCCTTGGTCAATTCTTGGAAACTTATTATATCTTCTCTCTACATATAGTATAGCGCGGGGCTTCTCTAGGGAGATAATAATATGCTTGAAAAATTTAGCCAAATTAAACACCCGACGCGGATGACTTTTTCCACTTCGGGTGGTTAACTGAAGGATGTTACCAATTGTTTTTCAAAAGTTTTCAGGAAATGTGATTATGCGGTGATCACCTCGGTTTTATTTGGATGAATTTGTTCAAGAAATAGCGTAACAGAGCCCGGTAAATTTGGTGTAAAAACAATGTAAAAGTTCTGCTTGTTTCAAAAATTTTATGAAGTAAGATTCCAACATTCTCTTAATCCGTTTTTAGCAGATCTTAAATGATAATTGCCACAAGGAAATCCTGTCTAAGGCCTCTCAAGAATCATCAAGATCCTGAAAAATCATGGGTGCTGGGAGGTGCGGGTTCGCGGAAATCACCGCAACATCAACTTTTTTTAATCAACTCAAAATAATACCATTTGCTGCACAATATATGTCATTTACCGGCCATGGCAACGATGATATACTGTTGGAAGGGCTTACTAGCCCTTAGAAAGTCGGGATTTTTCATGAAGCATACCCCAATTGCGATGACCTTTTTTTCACAAGTCCATCCAGTGGCCCTCACGCTGTACTTTACGGAGCTGATTATCTGCCTGCTGCTGTTTAATCACGTGGCCGTTGCCATGGCAGAATTTATTGCCCTTATCATAATGGGGGCTTATTACCTTGGCAGTCGTTCAATCGCCCGCCAACTCAAGTATGGGCTGTCGTTTTTATTGTTAATTTTATTTTTTAATACCCTGCTTAACCAAAAGTTTCCACCAATTTTATGGCATTTTAAATGGGGAATTCTAACGTTTCAATTCTCATACCCCGCATTTTTGTACGGCATTGCGATGGCAATCGTCCTGATCGCAATGCTGTTTGTCTTCTCAGTGTTGAACCGGGTTCTGACGCCCAGCAAACTCATCTATGTGTTTTCGCCAATTGCCCCGCGGTTGGCAGTATTGGTGACAATTTCGTTTACCCTTGTGACCAATTTCACGACTAAATTTCGGCAAATCCTCCGGTTACAGAGAACCCGAAACGTGGATGCGAGCACCGGTTCTCTGAAAATTCGAACTCAAAAGATGATTCACATCTTCGAAATTCTCTTGCAAGATTCACTATCTTCGGCAATGGAAACCGCCAACTTAATGGACGCCCGGGGATTTGGGGCCACCAAACGGACTCACTACCGCTCGTATCACTGGCAGCTAAGCGATGTCACATTCATCAGCTTAGCAACAGCCATTTTGCTTGCAGGCATCAGTCTGCGGGTTGTGTCAATGGGGGCCAGCCGGTCGGTTGCCAGTTTCACAACCATTTTCATGGTCAACGATGGCTGGCCAATCCTTATCACAGTCCTGTTGTTCTTATTACCACTGATATCAGAGGGGGTCTACCGTTTATGGGCGAATTAGTCACCGTCAAACACCTTACATTTTCCTATCCGGATCAGCCAACCCTCGTTTTAGATGATATCAATCTCACCGTTGACCCGGGGGACTTCATTGTCATCGCCGGGGATACCGGTAGCGGCAAAACCACCCTGCTCAACAACTTTAAAAAGGAACTAATTCCCCAAGGGACGCGCACAGGTACCGTCATGATCGCCGGAAACCCGATTCACGAAATGGCCAAACTGGCAAGCGCGCAAACCATCGGCTACGTTGCCCAGGATCCTCAGGCCCAGCCGGTAATGGCAACGGTCATTGAGGAACTCGCTTTCCCACTGGAAAATATTGGCTGTCCCAGCAGTGAAATTGAACGCCGAATTACCGAGCTGGCTAATTTTCTCGGGCTGGATCAGAATCTAAACCGCCAAATTCACCAGCTTTCCGGCGGGCAGCTTCAACTTGTCAATTTGGCATCCGTTCTGATTCTCCGGCCTAAATTAATCCTACTGGATGAACCGACGTCACAGTTGGACCCACTCACCGCGCAACATTTTTTAACCGTTTTAGGGCGGATTAATCAAGAATTAGGGATTACAATAATGTTGACCGAACACCGGTTAAGCACGGTGGCGGCCATGGCGAACCGCATGCTTCTCCTGCAGAACCACAAGCTCACATTTGATGGCACGCCGCAGGGTGGCTTGGAGAAAATGGCTGCTGATCCCCACTTAAAATTCTTCGTTCCATCAATTCCAAAACTATTCATTAAAAATCACGTTCAAGTCCCTCACCTGCCAATTTCGGTCACTGCCGCTCAGCAGGCAATTCGTGAGGAAGATCTCAAATTTCAAGCAGTTCCCGGCAACCCGGCATTTACCCCAAAAGCTGATCAGAAACCAATTCTAACTGTCAACAATATTTCTTTTAGTTTTGACGGTCAAAATAACGTGTTACAGCATCTAAACTTATCCGTTAATCGCGGGACTTGGTTATCAATTATCGGTAAAAACGGGTCTGGTAAATCCACCCTGCTGTCATTGATTACCGGGCTGATGACCCCCCAACATGGTAAAATCCATTTCGATCATCAACTGGTTTGGAAAATCAAGATTGCCCAGCGAATCCGTCAGCTTTCGTTTCTATCACAAACCCCAAGTCTGCAATTCACGAGCGACACTGTTCGTGATGAACTCGTCGTTCAGGCGAACGAACTAAAGCTATCAGATCCGCAGCACCAGGTTGATCAGATGATCGCACGGCTGCATTTAAACCCCATTCAGGGCCAAAACCCGTTTGATATCAGCGGCGGCCAGCAACAATTAGTCGGGTTGGCAATCGCGTTGATGGCGACCCCTGATCTATTGGTTTTGGATGAACCAACCAAGGGGCTGGATCCCTATACCAAAATTCAGGTTGGCAATCTGTTGAAGCAGTATCAGCAAGCCGGGATGACCATTATCACTGCCAGTCACGACATGGAATTCTGTGCCAAATTTGCCGACCAGTGCGGCTTCATGTTTGCCGGTCATCTTAATACGCTGCTACCCACAAAATCATTTTTTGCCGACAACTTTTTCTTTACCACGCCAATTAATCGCATCGTTCGTGATCAGGTCCGCGACGCCCTTCTACCGGGCGACCTGAAGCTCATTAACTACCTTGAAAGGGGGTGAGCGTTACTTGAAACAATCATCGTTGTTGCAACGGTATCGCTTATTAATTGCATTAGTTTTAATGGCTGTTTTTCTGTTATTCATTGTCCTATTAAAGGGACAGCACTATTTGTTATTTAGTTTTATGTGTTTAATCTGTAGTATTTTACCCGCCTATTGGCGTTTCGAACACGATCCCATTAGTACACAAACGTTGATGTTTATCGCGGTGCTGATTGCCTTAGCGGTTGCTACCAGGGTGCCATTGGGAGCAATCCCCGGCGTCCAGGGAGCCAGCTTCGTGATTATTTTAAGCGGGGTGAGTTTGGGACCGGAATTAGGATTCATTACCGGATCGACAACGGCGCTTGTGTCCAATATGTTTATGGGTCAGGGGCCGTGGACACCATGGCAAATGGTCGCTTGGGGATTGATGGGCTTAACAGCTGGTCTTTTTATGAAAGCCCGCCTATCTCACAGCTTAATTTTCATGATTATTTTCGCTGGGGTCTGGGGTTACTTATTTGGCTGGATTATGGATCTCTGGTACGCCTTGGCGTATGTATCTCCGCTAACCCTCAAGAGTTTCATCTTGGCCTTTGCGGCAAGCTTCTTCCCATTCGATACGTTTCACGCGGCCTTCAATGCCTTCTTGGTTGCGTTATTCTACAAGCCATGGGAAAAGTTGTTTCACCGTTTAGTCACCAAATACAACATTTTACCGGATAAAAATCACTAGAAAAGGATGGATTAACCAATGAAATTATCTTCAAAATTACTCATGATCTCGGCTTCAACCTTACTTGGATTTGGCAGCGTTGCCCCGGCTTTTACCGCCAACGCGGCAAGCGTTAAAACTGCCAGCCGTAGCTACCAAAGCCGTCAGATCAAAGTCAATTACCGTTATGCAAAGAACATGGTCATCAAGAATAAGACCGGGTTATCCGGCAAGACAACCGCTCTGTTCAGCCGCAAAGCCAATCCGACGACCGGAGCAGCCGGTGGTTACGCCGATTTGCTGGTTGGGTTAAAGGGCTGGGGGTATAAATTCACCACCACCCAAAAGAAGCGAATTGCTTCAAGCTTGGTCATCAACTCAAAAAGTACCGCTGCCGACTACGCCAACGCGATTCAGGGCTTGAAAGCAGTTGGCCTGAACCCCACCAAGTTTAAACCAGCCGGCGCCAAGAAGACGGTGAACCTGGTCTCTGGTTTGTACCGTCAATCAATGAGTAAGCAAACGCCAAATGTTAAGAGTCAGGTTCTGTTGGCCCTCACGATGTCATCAACATTTAAACGGCCATCAAACGCCAAGTTCTCCATCACCAGTTTGGCAAAATCTTTGGTTGCCGATCAGCAAAGTAACAATGGCTGGGCGTACAACAATACCGCTGCCAGCGTTGACAGTGATACCACGTCAATGGCTATCACCGCATTAGCCCACAGCAAGTCATCATTGAGCGCCGTTAAATCGGCCTTGACAAAGGGCCAGGCCTACTTAAAAGCTAACGTAACCCCATCTGGTGCGTACGGCTACGTCTTCAATGGTAAGACGGTTGCTAACGCCAACTCGACCGCCGAAGCAATCATCGCACTATCATCGAAGCAGGCAACTGTGAAGTACGCCAACGGATACTTCACTACCAAGCAAGCCGCTTCCCCACTGCGCGCAATGCTCGGCTACGTTAACAAGACCGGTTCAATTAAGGGCGCTACCAGCCAATTGATCGGTGTCGGTCAGGTGAACTTGGCAACGGCTGCTTATCGGCAGGCTTTGAAGGGGCACTCGGTTTATACGATTAAGTAAAGCGAAATGGTAAGTATCCCGTCTGGAGGCAAGATCAGTGAAAAAGGCAATGTTTATCGGCGCAATTGGGTGCGGCAAAACGTCCTTTATTCAGAAACTCAACAAATTACAAATGACTTACAACAAAACCCAAACCATTGAGTTTTATAATAATGTCATTGACACGCCCGGTGAATATGTCGAGCACCGCGCGATGTATTCAAACCTAATGACCACCGCAATTGAAGCCGACGTCATCGTCTTAATGCAGAGCGCCACTGATCCGCGAATTGTCCTGCCAACGGGCTTTAGCACGATGTTCACGAAGGAAACGATTGGCGTCGTCACGAAAACTGATATTGCAACGGACAAGCAAATTAAGTTGGTTGCCGAACGGCTGCGAGATGCCGGGGCTAAAAGATTATTCGAAATCTCAGCGAAAACTGGTGCCAATGTCCAGCAACTAATCGATTATCTGAAAAAATAAAAATAATGGATCCGAAGTTCGTTGTTTACTAACGACTTTCGGACCCATTTTTGCATGCATGCTAATGCTGGCTGTCAACAGATTCAATAAATTTTTTAATGGCGCCATTAAGCTGAGCACCAACCTGCTCATTGATAAGTCTATCCTGAGAATCAAATTGTTCGTGAACGTTGCCAACCGTAATAAAATCATTCATGACATTCATTCCGATGTACCGCAACAACTGTTGGATATGAATATTTGCGTTTGCTCCACCCCGTGCGCCAGAAGAATCGGTAATCACTAACGCCGGCTTATGCGCAATATGCGGCTTTGGGGATGGAACGGACAAAACATCAATGGCGTTCTTTAGTCCGCCAGGAATTGACAAATTATATTCTTGAGTGATGAAGAGTAATGCATCCATTTGATCAATCACGCTTCGAAATACTTGCCACTCCAACAATGGTTCTTTCTCAAGATCTGGATTATACAAAGGCAAAATTTCAAAGTTTACCTGAACGAACGTGGTCGATAGATGTTGGCTCATCAGATAATTCGCAATCTTTTGACTATAAGAACGTTGACTGAGGCTTCCAACCAACACGCCAATATTTGTCATCACTCACACTTCCTTTGAATTGAATGGATGGAACAACAATATTTATGTACGTGGTTTTACAATCACATGAGCGTCGTAAAATATGGATCGCAATGGCCCTTCAGAATGCAAAACCACTTTCTATTCGAGTTTTAGATCATCAACAAAATCAATTAGGCATTGTTTACGCCAAAAATTTGTTCCTGATTTGCCATAAAAACGTTTCGTCGAGCCCCAACTGATCATGAAAGTATGAATCGAAACCACCGTAACGATTGTTAATCATTGAAATCGCTTGTTGAAAGTAATCTTCTCGCACCGTTGAAAGATCAAAAATCGACTTCAGATAAGCTAAATTATCACTGGCCAATTTGGCTTCATTTAGTCGATTGTTGATTCTCACTGCAGAAAACCGATTACTGCGCAGATAATCAGTCTTAAGGGTTTCATCAGGAACTCTGAGCATCGCGAGGATCAAAATTGAAATGATCCCGGTCCGATCCTTACCAGTTGAACAATGAAACAGAATTCCCCCGGGATTGGCATTGGTGAGAGTTAAAAAGAATTGCCGGTAAGCCTGCTGGACTTCATCGCTGGTAACCAGCTGATCGTAAATGCGCATCATCTGGTGAAACCCAGCCCGTTTGTCAGTCAATTTTCCCGCTAAATTTCTAACGTTGGTCATACTTTCGGTGAGGTCCTGTTTTAAAATTGGAATTTTTAGATATTGTGTCCGCCAATCATAATGATCAGGATACTCCCTAACTTCCACTGGAGATCTCAGATCAATAATCGTTCGGACGCCATAACGATAAAGCATCTGCTGATCGTTAATATCCAAATCAGATAAATACCCCGCACGGATCAGCCGCTTCGGTTGGACCATTAAACCATTTCGAGTTTGATAGCCGCCTAAGTCGCGACAATTAAAAGCGTTCTTTAAATTGATTTCTTGTGTGTGGTGCATTGACCCACCCCTCCTGAGATGACAAATCACCGGTTCTACTCTGCTTCAAGTGGCAAACCTGCTTTGGGTTGCAGGCCCTTCCCACCGATTGATTGAAAAAAGAGCCACGGTCAAAAAACTGGGCCCCCGGTTTTGTTTAAGTTCTCGTAATTCTAGGAATATCAAAACCTAAAAGATCATGCAATTTACTGACAACGTCCTTTAAGGCGGATTCAACTTCAGCGACTTCACCCACAATCACGACGGAACCGCTAAACCGATCGATAAATCCAAGCGTCACATTACTGGATTTAGTGGCAATATCACCAGCAATAATTGCAGCCTCACTGGGCGTAATGGTCAATATTCCCAGTGCGTTCTTGGGAGTTTGAATTCCTAACTTTTCATAAATATCAGGGGTTGGGTTAGCCACAATGTGTGCCAACGTCACCTGTTTGCCCGGAACGTACTCCTGGATTGTTCGTTCGATATCACGGCTCATAGAGCATCCCTCGCTAACCTAAACGATTCTTAACGTCCTTGGTAATGCCATCCAAAAGAGAAGAACTGTCAGCATCAGAATCCGAAGATTGAGCTTGAATTTTCTCCTGAACAGAATCCCGCAGTTCTCTTAACAATGGCGAAATATCGCCATCATTTTGGGCGGGTTTAGCTGCTACGGCTGACTTCTGGCTTGCATTATTTCCGACTTCTTGGGCAATAATGTTACGAATAACTTCCTCAATTTTTCCTTGATCCATGTCCTACTCACACTCCCTCGTAAACATATCAACAGCGATCTCACAAATCGCTTGATCCTGCTTAACGGTCCCGCCACTGACACCAATGGCACCAATGATATTACCATCAACTTTAAGTGGGATACCGCCGCCAAATGACGTTAATTGACCATCCATCATTGTTTCAATCTGGTACAGCTCCGCTCCAGGCTGAACCTGTTTAGAAAGATCAATGGTCGGCTGTTGCATCGCCAAGGCAGTCCATGCCTTTTTGGGAGCCAGTGTACTGCTGACTAGGATTGCATTAGGCATGTGATAACTCATTTGAACAACCTGATCATTTCGCATAATGACAATCGTGATGCCAATGTTGAATTCACCGGCCCGTTTAACAGCGGCCCTGATGACTTTTTCCATTCGATCTAAGGAAAAGTAATCTGTCTGTTGCTTTTGAATCACACTCTTAACAACTTCACTTAATTGATCTTCATCCATCTTTACGCACGTCCTCAACTTTTGAATAAATTTTCATAACTTTCTCAGTCACGCTGCTGATTAGATCTTCATAATCCTCGGAACGCGCCATTATATAGAGAAAGTCTGAAAGTCGATTGATGTACCTCTCCAATTCCGGACGGAACTTAACATCTCTAGCCAGCTTCACAAATGATCTTTCTGCTCGACGACAAACAGTTCGGCAAATATGGAGTTGGGCCCCTGCCATGCTGGTCCCCGGTAAAATGAAGCTCCGAATTGGCGGCAATTCATTGGTATACTCATCAATCACCCGCTCCAGCATGTGGGTATCATCATCAGTGATTGCTTGACTTTGATTTAGGAATTTCTCCGTATCCTTCGTCGCAATTTCACCTTGAAGATAAAACATTCGATATTCAACAGCTTGCAAAATTTTGCGATTCTTTGCACTTTTACAGAATTTGTCGGCCAAACTAATATTGGCGTTAAGTTCATCAAAGGTTCCGTAGGTTTCAACTCGAATTGAATCCTTTTCAACCCGCAGGCCATCGAATAAGCTTGTTTTACCTTTATCACCACCTTTGGTATAAATAGCCACTCAGACTACCCCCTTAATACCAATCTACTTGTCAAAACGGTCAATTATCCCAACAATTGTACAATCATTTACGTCTGCTGCATCCCGTTGAGAATCACCATCAGCTCGTCGAGCACCTGCACCTCTCACAACCAGCACATTGTCACCAATTCCAGCGTTAACCGTATCAGCGGCAACCTGCTCAAACCGAATCGGTTTTTGATCTGAGTCAATTGGGCGAACAATCATTAACTTTTTTCCAACCAGCGATGGGTCTTTTTGGGTAGATACAACACTACCAATCACTCTAGCCATATACAATTTTCATCAGTCCTAATCTTTATTTTGATATTCTTCTTATTACAGATTTCCAAGCCCTCATCCGTTAACGTCTGACTCGCAGTTTTTATTAGAAGCGCGTTATCCGGCAATGCGGCTATTTCTCCTCTAGAAATAATCTTATTATAGTTGGCTACAATAAGCGAATTTCGACCAACGATAAAATTGATTGGCCAGTCCAAGACCATGGTTCGTGGAATAAAATTAACGATCGGTTCATTGACTTGGATATAAAATTGAACATCATAGTTCAATCCACTTAGGATCCATGAAGTCCAGGCACTATCCCGTTTCAACGAATACAAATCTTTTATTAGCTGGACAGAAACATTTTTTAAAATGACACAGCCATAATCAATAAATACTTGCTTGTCCGGTGGAGATGGCAATTCATTAAAGAAAAGAATCTTATTTGAAGCCTGTCTTTTCTTCAACTTTTCAATAACTTTTTGAACTAAGTCATCCATCAGCACACCTCCGGCTCATTCAATATAATTAGATTATTGTTCCTCGGTGCTATCTGAAGCTTGAATCGTTGGTAAAATTGTCTCAACTTCGCTGTGTGGACGAGGAATGACGTACGAGGAAACAACTTCGCCGACATTTTTAGCTGCTTGAAGGCCGGCATCAACGGCAGATTTAACGGCCCCAACATCTCCTCTGATCATAACGGTTACCAATCCAGCACCAATTTTTTCTTGACCGGTCAATTCAACATTGGCGGCTTTTACCATCGCATCTGCTGCTTCAATCGAAGGTACTAATCCTTTAGTTTCAATCATTCCCAAAGCGTTGTTCATTGTTCTTCCTCCTATTTCTTCTTCGATCTATTTTTCTTCTCTAGTTCGGCTTTCTTCTTCAACTCATCATAATGGATGCATTTGTTATGTGGTTCGCCCTTCTTTCGAGGACACTTTGGATCACCACATAAATTACATGTCACCCTATCACCAGGCTTGTCATCATCTGACTCGCCGTCATCTTCCTCGTCATCGTCGTCATCACTGGAATGCGTTTCCTGCATTTTCTCCTCTGGCTCTGCCGTTGGTTCTGCGGCGGCCGCTTGAACATTTGAAGATTGATGGTCCGGATGTGGCCCAAACATTGCCGATTCCTTCATTGACCCATCTGGATTGTATTTCTCAGGATTAAAGTTTTGTGGCGCAACGTCACTCGCTCCTGAGGTCCCCAACCCATCCAAGCCTTTGGCAGGACTACCAATTACAAGGCCAGCAACATATTGCTTAGGCAATGTTTGTTTAACCGTTTCCACAGCAACTTTCAGCGCGGCAATGTCACCCGTAAACTCTAGCGTAATCCAACCATTATCGGCATTGCGAATCCTGCTAAGTTTAACGTCACTTGTCTTTAACATGCGATCAGCGGCAACAGTTGCGCTGGACAATCCATTACACTCTACATATCCTAACGCTTCCATAATTTTATCCCCATTCATGATAGTTTCTTAAAGGGTATCCCCTTTACTAACCGAGCGGCATTTGCGCCTAGCCTTCGTAACTGTTGGTCATCATTAATCGTTAGATCAAACAGGGGAGCCTGCTCCGGCAAATTCTTATAATGAACAACATATCGGTTGTTCTCGTAAGCAATTCCTACCGATAATCGAGAAGCCAGCGCCGCTTGATATGCCCTGGAAACAATATTATTGATCGAAATATCCTTGGTGGAAACCGGAATTTGTTCCTCTTCGATCCCATTAAGAATTGGTTTCAAGTGGCTTTGAGGCAACGATCCCGTGCCATTTATCCCAATGACAATTGTCGGTTTTTCAAGATTGTCAGCCATTTTGTTGCCCTCTTTCTTCCGCATATCGAAGAACAAGCCCAGTAGCCACCGCATTTCGCGGCCCCATGATTCCTCGAACGTTTCCCCGTCCTGAAACCAGGTTGTAGTGGGCCAGCTCATCCGTTACAAGTTGCGGAATTTCGAAGTCAAGGGCAGAACCGCCGACAATGACGACGAACGGGATATCCCGGATATTCCCTGTTGGGCTCACATATTTGAGAGCCCGAATGGCATTGGTAACAAACACCCGCTTCTTGGCACTTTGTCGAACAAGCTTAATCTTTTCAATGCTCAAATTACCTGTAACTGGTTCATATCCTTCAGGTTTGAGGACAACGATCCGGGCAAACAGCTCAGACGGCAATGGTTGTTCAAAGAACTGAACGGAACCGTCCTCGTGACGCAACTGAAACAGATTTTCAACTTTGGCCAGCGGATATCGCTTGATGTCTTCCGCAAGGTGAATATCCGACAATCCAAGTTCAGAGTTGATAATCATCGTAACCATGTCACCAGCACCAGCAAGATGAATGGCAACGGTTTGGTCCTCTTTATTAATAATCGATGCGTCCGTCGAGCCGGCACCAAAGTCCAGAATAGCAATCGGTTTAGATGTCCCCGGAGTTGTTAGAGCACCACGAATTGCGGATTCAACTTCCGCACCACCAATTTCAACCTTGGTACCTAACTCCTTTTCGATCAGCTTCGCAATCACTTCCATTTGAAGGTGATCGGATTTAACCATTGCGGCAATCCCAACGGCCGACTCATTTGAAAATTCTCCTGCCAGGCCGCCTTTAACTTTAACGGGAACCTGCGTATCAATGGCTAACAAGTCTTGAATGGCAACGTCCTTGTTTTGTTTACCGGTTAAAGTTGCCATTGTTTGGCGAACCTTTTCCAGCATGCCGCCAATATTTGTCCCCGATTCACCAGTAATATCATTAATATGACGGAAGCTGGAAACTTTATTCATGATCGCATCAGCGCCCTTAGAAACACTGACTTCTTCTTTTCCAGTTTCGCCATCAATAATAATCTTGCCCGCCGGAATTACTCTAGCTTTAACGTCGCCGGCCGGCGTCTTAATGACAACCGCAGAACGATTCCCGATGAGTGCCCGTGAAACCGGTACAATATTCTTGGTCTCGTCAGAACTCAAATTGAATAATGTGGCGATTCCGTATGGATTGGCCAATTGAGAAATGACCTGACCAGGTCCGGCAACTTCAACGGCTGCCATCATATTGAGCGGAACCTTTTCGATCATGGCAACTTCATCAACGATCGGAATCTTTTTACTCAACCGATTATCAACAAGTACCGCATCATCATTTTGAAGAATGGCTGCCGATATCTTATATCCCGCTCCAATATAGGCATTTATCAACTTGGCGCAGTTTTCAAAGTCGATTTCTTTGGAAACGACAACGATATAATTTTGATCTTTGTCGCTCTCACCCGCCAAGTCTAAAATCGGGATTGTGACGCCAGCCCCAGTCCCAATTCCACCTGGCGTATCAGGATTATGGCCAATCATGGTTGATTCCGTGACAATCGTTTCCGTGATCGTTTCCATTGCCACATCTCCGATAACTGGAGTGGCTTCGTTAATTCTAATTAAATCAATATCATCAATTGATAAATTGGCTTTATTCAGAACTTGATTAATTGAATCACGAATGCCAACTAGGTTTTCCCTTGTCCCTTTGATACCTGTTGTTGCAGCTATCCCCGATCCAATAAAGTCAGCCTTCCCACTATCAGAAACATTAGCTAGTGCAACTTCAGTTGATGAATTTCCAATATCAACGCCAATCACTTTTTTCATTGCCATATCTCGACACCCTTTTTCGACTTTTGTTATCTGTCTCCTTTGAGCTTCTTACGACTCCAATAATATTTGGCAGCCTCTTCAAACCATGCGGCACAAATTTTAGCATCGTACTTTGTTCTCAATTCATCCGCAATGCCCAACAATTCTTCTTTCGTTGATCGGTATGGTCGTAATGCGTTATACATTTCCAACAACCGGTCATCGGGAATTTTAGTCAACTCCGCGGCGCGGTCAAAGTTCATCTGTAAGGTTTTACGGCCAGCTGCCCCGGCAACGTCCCCCTGCATTTTCAAGGCTTCTGCGGTAATCCGCAAGTCTTTTCGATCAACGCGATTATTCGCAATATCGTCCAGCGTTACATCGTCCAGCGCTTTTCCTGAAGGGGTTTTAATAATATCTCGGTGCTTTTGATAAAGTAGGTAGTCCTTCACCCCGTATTGCTTACCGTTACTACTGGTACTGCTAGTACTGGTTTTCTCGTTACTCGTACTTGCCTGCGTCGTGCTAGCCGAATTGGTAGTCGCGGTATCAGAATTGTTAACCTGTTTTAAAATATTGGATACTAAATCATTAATATCACTCATCGATACCCCTCCTTATAACGTTACTTGAATTTCTTCAGCTGGCTTGCCAGTCACTACTTGATGGGTCTCACGAATGTGCAAAATTGCTGAAATCGCCTGGAAGTTAGGCCGAGCCATCTGATCATTCGGTTGTGAAACGGGCTCTGGAGAATCCCCCTTGGCGTAACGAGCTGCATTTTTCCCGATTGCTCGAAACATCGCAGCATCAACAACCGGAGCTTCAGGGAACAATTCCAGATTATTTAAAGCTTCCTGGTCCTTCTGGTGAATAATCGCCGTTCCCTTTGACTGAATACCAATTGAAATCCCGGATCCGGACAACTGATCAGCTTCCACAGCCATGAAGGAAACATCGGAGGTATCATAAACTTTAACAACCCTGGCTTTAAGCCCTTCCTCTTCAATTCCGGCAATGACTTGCCGTAGTGCTTCCTTGTGGGAAACCTCTGACTCGGTTTTGGTCAATACGGTCGCAAATGCTGGGGCAACCGCAATCACAATTTCATCCTTGGAGTAACCGGGTTTTGCAGGCCCAATTGGCTGGAACCAAGACGGGTTCTTTTCCAAAACAGCTGTTGTGCTGCCAGAAGAGCTCTCGGAAGCGCTTTCAGAAGTGCCAACACTACTTCCCGTTTGGGCGTTATTCTTCTGGAAATCAATTGGTTTATCAATTTGCGTTTGAGCTAAAACTTCACGGACAATTTTACGAACTAAATCTTCATCAATATCGGCCATAATAATACCTCCTCCCCTTACATATCGAAGTGTTCTGGGTCAATGACTTGCGGAATGTCGGTTACTTTCTTCCATGCTTCCTTGTCATCGTATAGACGATAACCAGTACCTGGTCCTTGATAATCATTCTGCTCATTGACTGCAGATTCAACATTCCAGTCCTTATCAAAGATCGCTGAGGTTTGAAGATAATCGCCAACTACCTTTTGCTTCTGCAGATTAAGAATTGCATCAGCCACGTCGTTAAAGCCACCATCGATTAAAGCTTTGATAACATCAACAGCGGTGATCCCTCTTTCCATCAGATCCTGGGCAGCCTTCATGTCAACAACCTTGTCACGCTTTGGCATGTCTTCATGAACATCGGCATACGCTGCGGCTTCAACTTCTTCATCAGTAATTGTCGGCAATCCTAATCCCTTGAATACAGCTTGCAATGCTTTTGCAGCCTTACGGCGAACGGTAATGGCATCCTCTTCTTTAATTGAGTGGATTCCAAACGACTGACCGTAATCACGTGAAAGAAAATGAATATCATCGTAATCATAAACATCTTCGTTAGAGCCGGCAAAGGTATTATCAGGATTTGGCTCAGCACCATAGCCTGAACAGATAAAGTCAGTACCACCAATAAATTGTCCCATGAACCGCCATGTGCGGCGCATTGAAGAGTGTGAGAACGATTGATCACTACCACTGGCATTTTCCAGGTCGTACATCATGCACAGCAAGTTTTCACCAAGGACTTCCCGCAACCCATTTGGAACAGCGGTTGGAATCGAGATACAGCTTAATGACCCGTTTTGAAGTCCCTGAACCCCGGAAGCCTTTGATAATAAGATGCAGCGAGCTTCAAGGTAAAGCATTGATTTGCCTTCAGGATAGCCCATTAAAACTTCTGAACCAGATCCGGACGTAAACCGCATTTTAATGCCTCGGGATGCGTAACATGATGCTAAGAATCCTTTGGACCACGGCGTATCATCGCCATCGGTAAATGAACGGTCAGTTCCATATACCGAAATTGTTTCGGCATATGACGTTAAGCCACGCATCCCTAACTGCAATTCAGTTGATTCATCAACTGAACATTGATGAAGAACCCCTGGGCGCCCAGTTTGTGATCCAACCAATACCGAAAGGGCGTTAAAAGGCGCGTCACGACTAACAGCGGTTGTCGTTTCCTCTTCAGCGAATCCTCTTAGGGCAGCTTCAGCAGCATCGGCAGCTAATTCAACCGGATTGTCAATGTAGTTGGTAACGTGACATTGATTTGCTGGTTTCCGCCGTTCACGCATCTTCTTGGCACCCATAATCATCTCGCCAAAATCTAGCTGATTAATCACGTCTTGGCCTTTGGCAGGTGTCATCGCAGTCGTATATTTCAGAACTTCTTCATGAGAAACATTGGGATCAATCAGCATCTTAGCGATCTTGGTTGAATCGGTTGCCATGACTTTTTCAGCATTTTCAATGTTAATGCCGTAGTTTGCAATATACATATCGATTAAATCGAAATCGGAACGTTTCTTGCCGTCCATTTCAGTAATAACCCCGTTTTCAACCTTGACGCTTGGTTCAGGGTCATTGGGGCTCTTCATTGCAACGAAGCCTTCTTCAGGCCACTCTTTTACAATGACGTCTTTGTTGATTGAGCGCTGTTCCAGCTTTTCAAATCTTTTCTGACGTTTCATTAATTATTCCTCCTTAAAATAAGAATTTTAATGAATGTAGGAGGGATAGTCATTTTTAGGCTTATCTCCCATTTGTCCTAAGAGCTCTAATCCGCGTTCACGGCCAGCGATAATTGCCTGGCGGACAGCCCCTGATTCGCCACTAATGGTAAGAGTCGCTTCGTTGGAAGGACTGCCATTATGACTTGGAGTTGCCAATGCAATTGTTTTAACCCCTGCGGTCTTCAAAGCTGCATCTGCCATCACAATACCGATTGCGGCTGGACATCCGTTCAGAACCCCAAATGCCTTTCCTTCTTCAGCATTTAAACCCTCGCTTAGGCAACCAGCAGCTCGAGCCGTATATTGTAATTCAACGAAACCAGCATCATTACCGTAAACGTCACCAAAGAAATGATGTAAGTTCTCGAATGTGACCTTGATTGCTTGGCGAACATCTGAAGGATCATAACCGCCAATGACGATCATGCATCCTTGGCCACCGCCGCCCTTAGTATCGTTAGTCCATTCAACATCGATAACCTCGGTATTGGTGGATTTAACACCTTCATCCATTGAAAATAATTGTGGACCACCACCAGTACGATCGCTGACGATCCCAATTACTGAATATTTTTTCTTAACGTGCATCTTTTCGAGAAGCTGGGGATCAACGTTAGGAATACAGATACCAATCGTATCCCCAGCCTTATCAGCACCAACAAACTCCGGCGCAACGCTGGTGGAATTCAAAAAATCAATCATAGGACTGCCTCCTAGTATTTTTTCACGGAGAGTTTTCAATCTTAACGGTTCTTATTACTAAAAAAGGTTCTTATTTGTCCTCCACTCAAACAAAATAAGAACCAATTTCAATGATTATTCTTTGTGTGGAAGAATCTTCTCAACATCTGTGTGCGGACGCGGAATGACGTAGCTAGAGATAACCTCGCCAACATTTCCTGCGGCTTGAACTCCTGCATCAACAGCTGCCTTTACAGCTCCAACATCGCCACGAACCATGGCTGTTACAAGACCTGCGCCAATTTTCTGTTGGCCAATTAGGGCAACGTTCGCAGCTTTAACCATCGCATCTGCTGCTTCGATTGAAGGGACTAAGCCCCGTGTTTCAATCATTCCAAGTGCTTCTTGTTCCATAAAGAAAGCCTCCTAAAGTCATATTGTGCGGCGCTTGTAAGCGCTTGCTTTTTAATACATGCTTATTATATAACAAGTGATTCTGATTTTCTTGATAATGTTTAGCAGCAAATTATGGTATTTTACAAAATATTATATTTTTTTATTACACATATTTGATTTTTGTCAATATTTAGGCTACTGTGTACTCATTAACAAAGCCAGTGAGATATAAAAGGAGATTTTTTTATGAACTTTACTTCACAAGAAACTCACTACATCCGAATCAAGCGAATTCTATCTTTGTTTTTCCAACTGACGAAGACCCATCTTTCCTTTATTGACAGCACATTACACCTGGTAACGAGTGACGGTCTTTTCTTAGATTCCAAGAAGGTTGATACCTTCTTTTACAAAAAAAGTCCGTCATTATTTTTTCCACTCATCACCAATGATCAATTTAATGGCATGTTCATCGCAAGCAAGAACAACATTCCTGTAAGCGCCACTTCTTTGCATCAAGATGCTCTCCAAAATATTTCAACCAGCGTCCTGGATGCTTACTATCAAAAAATCGCCATTCTTTCGCCATTGACCAAAGAAGACTTGGAAAAGGGCGGTCAACTGTTGAACCTGCTCACCTCTGGCTTTTCAGCCAGGATTGACCCAGATGTCCATAAATTCAAACCCTCAATTGATCTCGACGGTAACGAAGGAATTAATAATATTGACATCGCATTATCCTATATTGAACAAAATATTGATCAAAAACTCACACTTGTGAACGTTTCAAAAAATTAATACCTATCCCCTGCCTACCTGAGCCGATTATTCAAAGAATACTTTAAAATCAACTTCTCTAACTATATTCGAACCAGAAAAATTGCCCTTGCTCAAAAGCAACTCATCTCAACTGACGAACCGATCGACAAGATTTCAAAATCGATTGGATTTGCCCGGGCGAACTACTTTAACAAAGTGTTCAAGGAAACCACAAATCTCACCCCACTCCAGTTTAGAAAGCGCTACAACGGCGCAAAAAAGGTCTATACGATTCCCCGAGAATTGGAATGGAACGAGAATCTTTCCGTTTATGCCGTCTCACATCACTTCTTTCAAAAACAGGGGGTTATTTTAAAAGAGCAGAGCATTAACGGCTACCCCTGCATCATGTCAATTGATGGTCTTTCTTCCCTCAACAATGCCAACGGTTGGATTTATTTAATTGACGGCGTTCAACCACAAATCTTACCAAGTGAGACCTACGTGAAGGATAAGTCTGTTATTCAATGGATTTACGTCAACATTTAATTGGCCTGGAAAATCCCTGATTCTATAAACCAGGTCGCCAAAACAACGTCCATGAGGTTGTCGCTTGACCAGAAATTTTGTGTACTCTTAAACAATTTAAAGAGCAGCTTCTTAAAAAGATTTTTGAAAAATCACAAGATATTGTAAAATCACAAGATGAAATGTTTTTTGAATTCCTGCCGGAATAACTACCAAGGCGAGTGTCTTACAAGCACCGTTGACTTCAAGTAACAACGATCACCATCCCGATAGTCATTATTGAGATTTGAACGAAACTACAAATGAAATAACGCATAGACTACCCATCTGATCTGTCGATTGGATGATTTAGAATTTGTTCATTAATGCATTATTGAGTCTTAACTGTGAAATGAATCATGAATCCCGTTAGAAACGCGATTCATGATTTTTTTGCACCCGTTGAAGTTAAATAATGGCAATATTTATTGATGACAATAAAAAAAGAGCATTTATAAATATTTTGTATTAATTTCACAAGAAAGGGGGTTTCGTCAAAATGAAAGCGCTTTACACGCTTTAAAACTGTGCTTTATAATACCTTTGTAACAAACTTTGGAATGGAGGCTTTATAATGGGACGCTTGCAAGGTAAGGTTGCATTAGTTACTGGTGGATCAAAAGGAATCGGCAAAGCCATTGTTGAACGTTTCGCCGAAGAAGGCGCTAAAGTCGTATTTACAGCAATTGAAAAAGAAGCTGGCGACGCTTTAGAAAAAGAATTAATTCCCGATCGCCTTGTATTTATGCAACAAGATGTTTCAAAAAAAGAAGACTGGGATCGCATTATCAACGCAACGATTAGCAAATTTGGAAAAATTAATATCATTGTGAACAATGCTGGAATTGGTGTATTCTCCAACATCGAGAAAATGGACGAAAAGAATTGGAATGCCACGATTGGCGTTAACCTTACTGGAACAATGTGGGGCGTCAAATATGGTATTCAAGCAATGAAGAACAACCACGAAAAGAATTCAATCATTAATCTTTGCTCAGTTGAAGGTTTAATTGGCGATCCTGATTTACTTGCTTACAATGCATCAAAAGGCGGTGTTCGTCTGTTAACGAAGTCTGCCGCGCTACATTGTGCCCGTGAAGGCTACGATATCCGGATTAATTCCGTTCACCCAGGCTATGTTGACACGCCACTGGTTGCAAATCTTGAAAAGACGGATCCAAAGGTTGCCGATCACCTCGTTTCACTACATCCAATGGGTCGTTTGGCTAAACCAATCGAAGTCGCAAACATGTCGTTGTTCCTCGCATCTGATGAATCATCGTTTAGTACCGGTTCTGAGTTCATCGTCGACGGCGGTTACACGGCACAATAATACGTTTCAATAAGGCATAATGTTAATTTTCTGATTTAGGATTATGCTCTTTTTTGATTTAATAGTGATCGAACAATAGAAATGAGGAACTTTCAATGCCAGATGTAAATGAAGATTTAATTAGAGAGGTCGTTAAACAGGTCCTCGCTGAATCCAAATCTCAATCAAAATCGAGCCCCGCTAAGACGCCAACTTCAAATGGCAAAAAACGAATCTTTGCCTTTAGCATCCGCAAAGATGAAGAACCATACGTTAAAGAATGGGCTGGCAAGCACCCCGATATTGAGGTTGGATACACGGATGAACTACTATCCCCTCAAACTGCAAAGTATGCCAAGGGGGCGGATGGCGCCGTTGTTTACCAACAATTATCATACACGGCGGATACCCTGCAAGCACTCGCTGATCAGGGTGTGACTAAGATGTCGCTTCGAAATGTTGGTGTGGATAACATCGACATGGATAAAGCAAAGGAGTTAGGTTTCCAAATTACCAACGTCCCGGTTTATTCCCCGAACGCAATTGCTGAACACGCCGCCATCCAAACTGCCAGAATCCTCCGTCAATCTAAGGTCTTGGACAAAAAGGTTGAAAGTGGGGATCTTCGGTGGGCACCAACGATTGGCCGCGAGGTTCGGGACCAAACCGTTGGGGTTATTGGAACCGGTCATATTGGGCGCGTATTTATGCAGATTATGGAGGGCTTTGGCGCTAAGGTAATCGCTTTTGATCCATTTGAAAACCCGGAATTAAAGCGCAAAGGCTATTACGTTAACACCTTAGACGAGCTCTACGCGCAATCTGATGTTATCTCGCTTCACGTCCCTGCCACCAAAGATAACAATCACATGATCAATACTCAGTCCATTGCGAAAATGAAAGATGACGTTGTTCTAGTTAACTGCTCACGGGGCCCATTAGTTGATACGGATGCCGTCATTAAAGCACTCGACAGCGGTAAAGTCTTTGGTTTTGTGATGGATACGTATGAAGACGAAGTTGGGATTTTTAATGAAGATTGGAAGGGAAAGACCTTCCCAGACAAACGTCTCGAAAACTTAATTCATCGTTCAAACGTTCTGGTAACACCCCACACTGCCTTTTACACCACCCATGCAGTTAAAAATATGGTACTGAAGGCATTCGACAATAATCTGGCGTTAATTAGCGGTCAACCAGCTGAGACACCAGTAAAGGTTGAGTAATTATACTTGCACGTGATATTTCCAAATATTAATACCAAAGTTAATAGGCCACCAGTAAAATCAAAGTTCCAGGATTTTACTGATGGCCTATTTTTTAAATCACTCGCAACATTAACCCAGCGCTAATACCCCTTCGTCGTAAAGTACCAACGAACGTTATCACCGCTCTTGAGCTTGGTTAAGTTTGCAGCGTGGTCAATAAACTTCTTGTTAACGCTGAACATCCAACCGGAGCCGGCCTTAACGTCATTTTCCTTGAGGCCGTTAATGCCATTCACGTAAACGGACGGGCCCGGAATATAACTGATCTTCAGGTTCGTTTGCTTTAAAATTGAAAACGCGTTGGCGCCTTTTTTAACGCGCATGTTCTTGGAATAGAAAACTTTTTTATACCCGTCAACCGTTAAATGAATTTGCATTGTATTCTTAGCACCAGGCGACTTTTTAGCCGCATGATGCGTATCCTTAACCACCTTGGTTTCTGCCTTGTGGTTAATTTTACCTAGCTTATCAGATTTAGGGGTATCTGACTGTTTACTTTTAGCGGCCTTATTAGAACTTGCCTTTGCACTGGATCCGGTCGCCTGATTAGGGCTCGTGCTTGACTGGGAACTAGCGGTTTGACGCTTGTTCGCCGTCTTTTGAGCCCGCTTATCTGTTTTCGACTTTGCTTTGCTGTCACCCTTCGCTTTTTGATGGTGGCTGGACTGCTTGGGATTACTTGAGCTGGTCGAACTTGAACTCGAAGCAGCCGCTTGTTTAGAAGTCGTCGGCTTAGGGGCTGCGTTTCTCGATGAAATCACCTGTTGGGCACCAAAAGCGATTCCGATTGTAAGAATGAACGCAAGAATGAAGCCAATTGCTTTTTTCATATCGTCTTGTCACCTCTCATTCAAAATTTTGCGATTAATTAATTGTATAAACTGAACGATTCTTTAAAGCTGCTTTATAAGCGGCAACCGCTAAGTTGACCTGACCAACACCGTAGAGCTGGGTAGCTGCGTTTTTAATTGAGCCTGACTTGTTGACATAGGTCAGCATTGCATAAAGCGGTGTCCTAGTTTGACTCGCTTTCATAGCGGAACTGTTCACATATTTCTTCATGCCGGAATCGTTTGATAAGGCAATGATTGCTTCGGCGGTTGAATTGGCATTGGGCGTTGTTTTGCCATTAAACGTGTAACCAAACGCACCGCTGGGCTGCGCTATCCCAGCTAGAAACTTTTGGCCCTTCAGCATGCTGGTCTTAACGTTAGTTGTATGAACCTTCCCCCGAGCCAGGCCAGTTAGAACCATGCTGGTTGTGTCGGCATCCTTGGCCCCTTGCTGATTATTATACGTCCAACCGTGATTATTTAATTGGGATTTCACTAGGCGATCACTTAAACTTGCTTTGCTAAACTTTGCTCCCTTCGGCTGCTTGAACTTCGAACTCATCGAAACGGCAATCAGCACTTGAGACTGGGCACTCACCGTCTGTTTCGAGATGCTTGTCTTGTACAACTTGGTTACCAGATTGATTCCTTTCTTTTGGCCATATGGCTTATAATTTCGAGCATTGAGGCCCATCGCCTGAACGGCCATCACGGCATTGGCCATCGTTGCAGCCGGGGTCGTTTTTTTAATCACCAGATTTTTTCGCAAAAACGTTTTTTCCTTGGTTGTAAATTTATAACCGTTTCCCTTGAGCCCTAACAGGAAGTCAGAGTATCCAGCAGCCGCACCGGTATCAGGATTGAGTTTCTTACTAAAAATATCACTACTTTGACCGGAAAGCCCGGTCTTGTTTTCTTTAATCATCTTTTTGGCATAGGAGTAGGTACGGGCAACCCGGTTGTGAATGGTGCCGGTACCAGCTTTCTTAATCGATGCAGCGTTGGTAGCCGTTGAGAGCGTTAAAGTGGCAACGACCAAAGTGGCAGAAGCCAAAATTGATTTCATATATTTATTCATCGTGTGGTCTCCTTAAATCATGCATAAAAGTGGTTGAAGTCATCAGCCCGCAACCACTCATTATTTTAAACGTTACTGGAAAAACTATTTATTATAAGTCATGGAGATTGTGTCGCCATCTTTTAAAGTGTAAACACCCATTGATGACCCGGGTTCGGTACCATTTACCGAGTAGAGCCAACCAGTCATCGTACCGGCAGGACCGGCGTTGAAACCGTTAATCCCGGTAACATAAACGGTTGCTCCAGATCCTTTATAAGTTAAGGCTAACCCTTGCTGTTGGGCAAAAGCCTGTAACGCATCAAATGCCGTGGCATTCTTCTTAACTTTGACGCTGCCACTGGCAATCGTTGCACCACCGGCATGAATACTAATTATGGCTGTAATGGTTGTTGTGTCATTTGATGGTGTGACTGGCGTGACCGGATTATTTGGCTGTACCGGCAAAACTGGTGTGACACTGGGCGAATTAGTGGTAGTTGCGGTTGGGTTGGAATTTGTAGTCGTTGTCGATCCTGAGTTGGTCGGTGTGCTACTCGTTGACGTCCCTGCCGTTGTGGTCTCTGGGGTACTTGGCTGAGTCTTTTTGGAACTGCCCTTTTCAATTTTGGTCGCCAATACGAGCTTCTTATTAGCGGTAATGTAGCGACCATTTGTGAGTTGCATTCGGTTTGAACGGCCATAGTTAACAACTTTTTTGACATTTAATGACGCATTCTTTTTAACATGGCGCTTCTTACCGGTTAAGTTAACCTTACGGTACTCATTGATTCCCTTAGGATTGATGACTTTAATGCGGGTAATCTTTGCTGAATAGTAAGCATGGGCAAAGTACTTTGAACCGGACAGCGTGTAACCGGTTTTGCCTGAATTCATATCCTTTACGCGATAGATTGCATGGCCTTGCTTATTAGTTCGTTGACTAATCACCAGAAACGTTGGGCGATTAATTCGTACCCGCTTCTTATAAGTCTTCTTCAGATTCGATTTCGTAAAATTTGAGTTCCTATATAATTTAACAGTTGTCAGCGCATATACAATGGATCGCTGACTTGCTTTTTTAACAGGTTTCTTGGAAACTGTCGGCGTACTTGTCGGCACACTACTGGATGAAGAAGCGGCCGGTGTTGCTGACGAGCTCGATGCGCTAGAAGAGCTGGCCGGATTAGTGACAACCGTTGTGTTATTGTTCGTAACAGTTGATGGCGTCACGGGCGTCACAGGTGCTGCATGAGAAACCGTTACGTTATTAAAAGCCACAATCCCAGCTGCTCGATCAGCGATTGCAGCACTGCTGTTTGAATCAGCGTTTAACTTTGCAACATAAGTAGCTAATATTTGATCTACCAGGTTAAGGGCATCGCTCTTGGCAGCGGACGTTGCCTGGGAGTCATTGATAATTGATTGCTTTTTGGTAATTGCGGCAGCCCTCAAACGGGCAATCTCTCCAGCGTTCGCAGCATTCGTTTCGTTAAATGCGAAGATCGATCCCTTACCACCATTTTTGTTAAAACGGGCCTGCTCAAATGTCCAAGTTGCCTGTTGAATCAGCATTGCAGAACTTCCGGCGAAAACCGGATGCTGATCAAGCACTCTCTGAATTGGGGCGACATGACCGGTTTTCGCAATTAATGGAGCATAAACATCTACACCGGCGGAGGCAAGGGCATTAGTCATTGTGATATCATTGTAAATATTTTCAGCGCCAAACATTGTGTTGCTACTATCAGCGAATCCACCATTTTTTTGATAAAAACGATTATTTACCGCCTTAATTGCCGTGTTTAAAGCATCTATAGCCCCTGGTTGACTCGTATTCATCGATAATGCTAGTATTGCTCGGCCAGTATAATCAACTTTGTCAAACTCATCCCACAAGCCTGTTTTTTGATCTTGCATCCCGATTAACTTCTTGGTTAAAGAAGCCCGGGCAGTTTCACTAGGTTGACCATAAATACCCGTGCTCAAAGCTTGCAAATCATTGACAATTGAATAATCACTGGCAGGATTATTCGCATCTTTTATAACCTCAGCAATTACATTTTTTCCATTTACATTGGCTGGATTCTTGCCAATTGCCGCCAAACCATTGATGGCAGAAACATTAGAGATCCCATTCAGCCCCTGATTGCCACCACTGAGAAAATCATTATTCTTAAGAATTGAGCTGTACGCATTTTGAGCTTGTGAATCAGTAATGCCGTCGTCTCCAAATACCAGACATGTGGCATCCCAAGCGTCAATTTTGGACCCTTTCTGCGCGATATTCGTTAATCCGCTAGAAATTTCTGAATTGACGTCTGTCGCCGTATCAGCTCGAGATAAATTACTACCACCAAAGAATATCAGAAAAATCCCTAATACAATCGAAACCCAATATAAAAATTGCTTTCTTCTCACTACTAAACGCTCCCCAAACCAAATTTAACGGCCGTTAAACCGTTAGTGATACCGGACTGGTTAGACATTTTTGACAACACAAAAAAGCCCAGCTAGTAAACCTAGCTAGAGCCACTTTCTATCATTAATAACGAACACCCGGCATCTTTAGATAGAGCTGTTCCGGAGAGTTGATTATTAATTGACAAAGTCGACCCTAAGAAACTTTGCAATCAGTATAATAAGCGTCTCCTGACTTGATCTCATCCCAAAGTTGTCCTCTTCCCGGTTTTGTCCAGTGAGTTGTGACACTTTAGTCAATCTTACAGTAGCGAAGGGGCTGCAAAGGCTTTTCACCTTTTTCCGGTTCATTATACTTGTTGGCATTAACAATTATAGCATGTTGTACGTTTGTTTAGACATAGTACTAAGAATTCAAAGCGAGTTCTAGTTGGCTAAATACTATTCTTGGCGAGCCCACCCACCACATCGCTTACAATCACCATTCATTCTGTGGAATTTCATTTCAGCACAAACTGCAGACCAGCCGCCGCAATTCCACCAACTAGCGGGCCAAACATCGGCACCCATGCATATCCCCATTCAGCGCTTCCTTTATTGGGAACTGGCAAAATGGTATATGCAAGTCGTGGCCCCCAGTCACGGGCAGGGTTGATCGCAAACCCGGTCGTCGTTCCCAGACCCGCACCAATCACCAGAATCAACGTGCCAACAATAAACGGTTTCATCCCCTGGGTGAAGTCCCCCAAATTTAACAAGATAAAGATGAATGCAAAGGTCGCAATGACTTCTGATAGGAAATTAAACAATGGGGATTTAATGGCTGGTTGGGTCGCGAAAATCCCCACCTTATTACCGGATTTCTCGTCGGGAGTTGCCTTGAAATGGGGTCGGAATTGAATAATAACTAACGCTGCGCCAACAAAAGCGCCTAAAAATTGCCCAACTAAATAGGGCATTACCTGATCCCACGGGAAGAAACCAAATAGTGCGTAACCGATTGTCACCGCCGGGTTCAGGTGTCCAAGCGACCCTAAAGATCCCGCAACATAAACACCCATCGTCACCGCCAATCCCCAAGAAACGCAGATAAATAGCCAGTCTGCACCCTTGGCATAGGACTTGTTAAGGTTAAAACCCGCACTCGTCCCAGCTCCTAATAAAATCAAAATCATCGTCCCAAAAAACTCACCAATGAAACCATGCATGTGAAAGCACCTTCTCCTCTTATTTATAAATAACCTTATTAAGGATAGCATAGGTTTGCGCCGCAATCACGACATTTTGGAAAGCGCTATCACATTGATACCCACTATTCCAGCAATCATTCGGCATCTCGATTAAGGATACCTTCAAAACGTGGGGTGCCCTTGAATTTACCAACTCATTTGTCGGCCTCATTGTGATCCTGGGATTAGATTTAGTTATGTAATGGCCACAAATGATTGATGATACACAAAACAGATTTCAACTTTGCCTGCCATTTCTGGCTGCTCGCTGAAATCTGTTTTTTAGTGTTCATTTTAAAATTAATCAACTAACCTGGCATCTACAGGCTCCGCTAGTCATTAAGACTCACCAACGACACGCCATCATTCCCCGCCTCAAACACGGAATAACAGCCCGCCTTAAAGTCCACCGACCAAAAGTCGCCGCCGGTCCAATAACGATACAGCGTCCGCAGAACCCCCTGATGCCCGACAACCAGCAACGTACTGTCTGCCGGGAGTACTTCCCGATAATGATCGAGGGTCGCCGTCACCCGTTTCTCAAACACCCGGTATGGTTCAGCGCCAGCGGGGGCGACGTCAAACGGTGCCTGCAGCCAGGCCGCCCAGGTCTTTGGATCCCGAGCTTCCACCTGGTCGGCGTTCAAGCCTTCCCAGATTCCAAAGGGCATTTCGTCGATGCCCTTCTCGACAATCTGTTTGGTTTCCGGATGATATTGCATGATTGCGTCCATGGTTTGTTGGGTCCGTTTCAAATCACTGCGGATCGCGTAATCGATCGTGGTTGCCTTCAGCTTATCGGCAAGCTCTTCCGCCTGCTTCAATCCCAAGCCATCCAATTCAATATCCGTGCGACCATAGTATTTCTTTTCCTTGTTATATTGAGTCTCACCGTGGCGGGTCACTAATAATTTCATCCAAAAACCCTCACTAACGCTGTCAATACCAATAAAAACACGATTTGAGCCAACTCACCATACGCCCCAATTGTGTCGCCGGTAAAGCCGCCCAGTTTGTGGGTGATATAGTGTCGGTACCAAAGGGCCCCCAAGACGACGGCGAGATAGCCGCCGAGACCGGGAATTCCTAATAGCCCGCCAATCACCAAAATTGAAAACAGCTGAGCGATCACGATTCTCCAAGTGGCAACGCCAGTCCATAGGTTGCCCAGCCCCTTTGTTTTGCCAGCATAAACCATTTTGTAAAATAACAGTGCCATGCCGGTTTTGGCCACCATGGTCGTGCAGGCTGCCAACGCAACGAACTGCCAGGTCGCCAAATACTGACTGCAGACAACCCCAGCACCCATGACAATTGCGTAAAAATAGATCAGGGCCAAACTTCCCATGGTACCAATCCGGCTGTCTTTCATAATTTCTTTGATCCGGTCCACCGTCCGCGATGAATACAGGCCGTCGGCAGTGTCAGCCAGTGAATCCAGGTGAAAACCACCGGTCAGAATCCCGTCAGCCACCCAGAATAGGATCCAGGCAAACCAACTGGGAAATACCAGGGTCATCAGCCAGAAAAAGAGGGCCTCCAGGCAGCCAATCAAAAATCCAAACAGGGTAAAGTACTGGATGCTCTTCTTGAACTTTGCCGTGGCGTCCGGAATTTCATACGGGATCGGAATCCTGGTGAAAAATTGCGTTAATAATATCAATGAACCAAACATAGAATCAATGCCGTCCTTAATCTGAATTTTGGTGAAGTTGCGCAATCTCGGTCAGTTCGGGAAATTGCCGTTCAAATGATTCGCGTTTATCGGCCATCACGGCAACTAATAATACGGTTGCCGGCCCGGCGGATTGCGTGAATTCGGCATCCTGCAGGTTGACCATGGCGGAAATTTTGGCGGCGTGGGTGGCGGCCATCTGGGCAAGCTCGTTGGCAATCCCCTTCGACCCCACCGGCAGCATGTCCACTACCGCCGAGTTGGTACGAATTGTCCGCACCAGATCATACGAAAAAATCGTTGCCAAATGGGCTTTGACCGCTTCCCCAACGTAGGGCGTCCCCAGCCGATAAACGATCAGGGAGCCATTGATTGATGTCGCCGGAATATCTTTTTGATCAATTTGGCCAATGACGGTCACCCCGATCGCCGTCGTCTGGGTCGGCATATTATCTTCGGTACTGCCATTTAAAGGGAGATCGGGAAATCCCGCCTTGGTTAATTCACTTTTAAGTCCGTGAATTACCCGACGGCCAGTTGGGGCCATTTCGTTGCCAATCGTGTCAACAACGGCAATTGGTCGGGCGCCAAAACACAACAGTTCCAATAATGGTACCCGCAGTGAATAAGCCGCGGTGATTGCCGGATCAATTTGAACAGCGTCCAATGGTTTCTCACCAATCCCCGCGCTGCTGTCACAGGCAATCACGAGCACTCTTGTGGGATCAATTGCCACCAGCGATAAATCACGAAATCGTGGGTTCATTTAATCAGCTCCCCTACTTCTGCGGTGTCAAAAACGACGCATCCTTCACCCGATTGGGCAGCGCGGCATAGATCACTTCACAAACGATTAAGTTCAGGATTGTGGCGATGGTCAACGGGACGAAAAACGCCCAAACCGCCTGCTTCATGAGCGGATAAAGAAGCACCAACTCGATCGGCACGTTGATCGCGTAACCCAACACGTCAGAAGTCAGCACACCCTTCAGTGTATCCTTACCCAACCATTTACGAACTAGGCCAAATACCAGCATGCAAATCCCCATGGCAACGCCAATAATTAAATGAATCGGCAGTGTCAGCGGGAACCCCGCCAACGCGGCGGACACCAGGTGCCCGAATAATCCCAACGTTGCGCCAAACCACGGGCCCAGCAGCACCGCCCCTAAGAACGCCGGGGCTGAATCAAAGGCCACCGAACCCATGATTTTGACGTTTGCACCAATCACGCAGAGCGCTAGAAGCATGGCGGCTAGGGTGAGGCGTTTCAATCGATCTGATTGTGTCATAATTGCAAAATCCTCCTCATAATAATCAATCTTAGTTCCTTATCGATTGTATCAGAGATGGATGGCGATATTTGGTTGAATTTAAAATAATCGATTCTAAGTTGCCGGCAAAAATAAAAAAGCAGAAATGCACGAGTACATTCCTAGCATTAAGAAATCATTTACGCTCAATTAACCCAAAAAATCTAGCATAGCTTTATTAAATACATCTTGTTGCTCAGCCATGATAATATGTCCGCATTCAGGAACAATTAACGATCTGCCATTTGGAGCAATTTTTGAAGACGCAACCGCATGTTTAGGATTCCAAAAAGGACTCTCTTCCCCCGCCAAAAATAGGATTGGACTACTTATTAGGGAAATAACATCCCGCCAATCCTGGAATGTATGATCAAACAGTAACGGCCGATTCAACCTGTAATCAAATTTCCTTCCGGCACTAGCTTCTTTAACCAGCTTAAAAGTTTCATCGTTAATCTTTTTGAACGTTGTGTGAACATCATACATTTTTTCGGAAGCGTCTGGAAAATTATCCCAAGTAAGATCAAGCATGCCAAATTGCCACGTACTATCACTAATCATCTTAGGCGACTGATCGACACTAATAATATGGGATAATCTCGAGTCTCCGTAAAGGGAGCAATATGCCCAAATCACGGAGGCCCCCATAGAATTTCCCATGATATCGACCTTGTCTAAATTAAGATAATCAAGTAATTCATGGACGTCCTTACCTTGACGACTCATTCGCAAGCCTTTAGTAGTCGTTTCAGATTTTCCATGATTTCTCCTATCTAAATTAATTACTCTGAATCCACTTTGACTAAGTGTTTTGACTTGTGAACGCCAAATTTCACGGTAACCAGCAAAACCTGTCATGATAAGTACGGGGCGGCCATTGCCAACATCATCATAAGATAACTTAACTCCATCACTCGTAATAAATTCCATCATAGTTCCTCCTCACCATGTTTAAGTTGACATAGTACCTACTTCAACCTTCCAAATTTGGTGGTTGTGATCTAAATAAACTTGAATGTCAGCCTTTGATCTTAAAGGTAATACATTATCAATAAAATTACGCCAATTCGTAAGTTTCCAATTTCTCTTGGCTATCGGCAAGAAATCGGTTACACTTAAATCGTAAAGAGCAGGTAAATTCAAATTAAGACATCGTCTTAAGTACCATTCATAATTGTCTTTTTCATTGACATTAATAAATATTGATTTATTTATAATTTGTGAAAATTCTTTGCGAGATGAAATCAATCCCTCCAATATAATAATATCTGGATGATTAATTAGTTTTCTCTTGGTAAAGTCAATATCATTTATCTTATGGTCATATTGAGGAATTAGTATATCTTCCCCAGAAAGCAATGCGTTCACAAACCTATTAATCAACTCATAATTATAAGTATTAGGAAAGCCTTTATCTACAAAGAGGTTCATTTCATGAAGCTGTTGGTTACTCAACAAAAAATCGTCAGTAGTTATCACACAAACTTCTTTGTTGTTGTCCAACTTTTCGATCATTTCCTTAATTCTTTTGGCAAAAGTGCTCTTACCTGATGCAACATTACCATTGACTGATAACACAATTGGTGTAACTTCAGCTTTCCTAGCAATTAGTGGAACAATTTCACTTGCTAAGATTATTTCTTCTTTTTTGACCATGTTTATTCACCTTATATCAAGTATTGGAGACCTTTAACAATGGATATCCATCAAATCGAATATTTAATTACAATTGCTGATAATGACTTTAACTTAACCAAAAGTGCCCATGTCCTGCATGTTTCTCAACCAGCACTCAGTAAGTTTGTCACAGAGCTAGAACAAATCGAACAACTACACGTGTTTTCTAGGCATAAGGGTCGTCTGACTGGGTTAACTCGCTTGGGAAAAGACTTGGTCAGAAACGGGCAAAAAGTTTTAGATGATTATAATGAAATGATGTCATCTGTACACAATTTTGATGATCCTCAGAAAGGAACTGTTAAGGTCGGAATTGCCCCTGTCATCATATCAACATTATTTAACAGAGCAATACCGAAATTTATCCAGAGCAACCCAGGTATTAACCTCAAAATAATAGAAAAGGGCGCCTACGAACTTCAAAAATTGTTAATTTTACAGGAAATTGATCTCGCTGTTTTAGTTTCCCCAGCGACATTCCCATCAATTAATGAGGAAGTTATATATAAAAATTACGTAGATGTATGGTTTAATAAGAATCATAGGTTTCACAGCATGCCGGGGCCCATTCCCATAGAAGAAGTTGGTCGTGAAAAAATTGTTACATTAGATGATTCTTTCATGGTCACATTTCAAACAAAGAACCTTTTTAAGAAGAACAATATTAAACCTGATATTTTCTTTCAAACTGGGTCATGGGACTTACTCTTAAATATGTGTCAAGAAATGAATGTGGTTGGTATTATTGCAGCACCGATTGGATCAAATTACTCGGGAACTAACATTGAACATCGACATTTCAAATCACCATTTCCTTGGAATATTACTATATGTACGTTGGGCAACGATTATCATAATAATGCAGTAAATTATACCCAACGATGGTTCTCAGATTACTTTAAATCAACTAACAATCTCAATTTTACCGTACGGTAAAAGCAAATATTACTAACTATTAACTCTAGATTGAACCTTCTTTCCAGGGTTATTTTTGGTATCCCCCATCAATCCCTGTTCAAATATTCGTGCATCCATATAACGTAAGTCATCACTGATAATTGGCTTAAATGCCATATGATCGAGAACATCTGTTTGTAAGTCAATACCCGGAGCAATTTCGATTAGCTCAATGCCTTCTTTTACTAACTTGAAGACGGCACGTTCCGTGACGTAATAGATATTCTGGCCATTTTGATAAGCAACCGGACCGGAAAATGTGATTTGTTCAACTTCGTCCACAAGTTTTTCGTGTTTCCCTTCGCTAACAATCTCTAATTTTCCACCGGAAACTTTTTCTCGTAGTCCACCCGCTAAGAATGTTCCAGTAAAGACAACTGTGGGCGTATTCTGCGTAATGTTCACAAACCCACCCGTACCGGCGATTTTTGGTCCAAACTTTGAAACATTAATATTGCCATGCTTATCAAGCTCTGCAAGTCCCAAAAATGTAATATCAATGCCACCACCATCATAAAAATCAAACATATATGGCTGATCAATAGTTGATTCGGGTGCAATTGCGCATCCAAAATCACCACCTCCCATTGGAACTCCACCAAATGTGCCTGGTTCTACAGTTGTGGTAACATTTTCTGCAGAACCTTCTTCCTTTAGTATAAGTGAAACCGTTTCTGGATATTTTCCAATACCATAATTTACAATCTCATCGGTATCTTTTTTAAACATTGCAGCACGTCGAGCAATCACTTTTTTTGCATCCAAAGGTACATCAATTGCGTCCGCGGGTTCGATCACGTTCTGATTGACATAATCTGGATTATATTGTGTTGTATTGCTTTGCATTGTCATTTTTTCATCATGAGTTTCTACAACATAATCTACAAGTAATCCCGGAATCCGAATATCCTTAGGCTTCATGGATCCAGCCTTAACAACTCTTTTTACTTGAACAAAGACTTTACCACCATTATTGTGGGCTGCCATTGCGATCGCAGTTGACTCTAGAGTCAATGGTTCATCATCAAACGTGATGTTTCCGTCTTCATCCGCGAACGATCCCCTTAAAATAGCAACGTTGGGCTTTGGAACTTCATATGCCAAGTAGTCTTTCCCATGGATCTTAATTTTTGATACTAAATCATCTTGTTTTGCGGCATCATTAAGTTTTCCACCAGAAACATCCGGATCAATAAAGGTTCCCATCCCAACTTGACTTACTTGGATAGGTTTATGGGCTGCTGAATCCCGAAAAATTTGAGATAATACACCCTGCGGAAAGTTGTATGCTTCAAAATCGTTCTTTTCAACAAGTGGTTCTAATTTTGGAGCCAGCCCCCAATGTCCACCAACAATCCGATGAAGAAGACCCTTTGCAGCCAAATTATTAGTTCCTTTTGAAATTCCATCACCAATTCCCGAGGCATGCCAAACATCCAGTCCCTGCGGATGGCCTTCCTTATCAAATCTACTCCGAATTGCCCGGAGCATTTCTTCCGCAACATCTGATCCTAAAAATCCTTCAAGCGCAATAATCGCATTATCAGGAATGAGCTGCGCAGCCTGATTACTATTAATAAACTTAACTGTCATAAGAACATCTCCATAATATTGAACTAGTATCTATATACATGTAATCGATTATGGCTTTAATTTGAGCAACTGATCCAAATCAACTTCATCTTCATCTGCACCAGGAACTTCAAATCCATTCAGTTGCATAAATTCACGTCGAAATTCAGCATAACCAGTTAAACTAGTATTAAAGTTGTCAGGTGTGATTTTTTTCATAAGCTCTGATACTTTCTCTTGAATATCAGCACGTTGCTCCCATGCATCAGGACGTAGTCGGCCTTTGTCATCCACTTCACGTTCATTACCATAAACCATATCCCTAAAGAGTCGATCCTTATGCATAATGGGTGTCTCATGTGTGCCGGTTGTTTCTTCGACCTTGTATAACGCAAGACAATAAAGTGGAAAAATTGGAATAACGACCGATGCCTTCGTAGTAACCGCCCGAGAAACTGAGATTAATGCCTCACCATTAATGTCATTTATCTTTTTTTGAATTTGATGAGATGAAGCTTCGGCAGCATCCTTCGCAAGCCCCAACGTTCCTTCGTGATAAAAGGCATACGTCACTTTCGGGCCAATATATGAATATAAGATTGTCTTAAAACCATTTGCAAGAACTCCGGCTTCTTTTAAGGCATCTACCCAAAGTTCCCAATCTTCACCACCCATAACATGGTTGGTGGCATCAATTTCTTCTTGAGTTGCTGGCTCAATGGTTTGCTCAAACAGCTTTTCTTCCTCCAGATTTATATTCTCTCCCGTAATCGGTTTCCCGACGCTCTTGATTACAGATCGCCAAGTTTCATCGGGATTCTCGGGATTTGTTCGTTTCGGAGCTGCGACTGAGTATACTAACAGATCAATTGAGCCTCCAAACTCGTCCTTAATATACTTAATTACCTGATCCTTCATTTCCTTCGTAAAACAGTCACCATTAAAGTTTTTAGCTTTTAATCCTGCCTTTTCGGCTTCTTCTCGGAAAAACACATTATTATACCAGCCTGCAGTTCCTAACATCTTTTCGTCCTTGGGCGGTCGTTCGAATGAAACATTTACCGTATCAGCACCAGACCCAAACGCTGCAGTAATTCTGCTGGCCAACCCATAACTTGAAGATCCGCCAATAATCAATGCTTTTTGGGCACCTTCATAGTGGCCTTTCCCTTGGACATAAGAGATCTGATTCAGAACCTCTTGCCGACAACCGAACGGATTTACCGAACGTGCAGCATTTCCTTTTAATTTTTCACTAATTTTTACTAACTCAGACATATTCTCACCTTTTTCTTATTTTTTATCCCACAAATTAGGCCGTGAATTAACAATTCGGTAAAGGAAGCGCTTACTTTTCTTTTAACAATTCGTTGATAAATTCTCGACCTAACAAGTAAGGTTTGGCAATAATTATAGCTCAGCAATTCACATGGATAGTCAAAGGTTACTGTGAAGACTAAGATAATTATCTTCACTAAGAATGTAAGCCTTTACACTAGATACTACAAATACATCTTTTTCATCGTATACATAACCAAAAGTTATTAAATAACAATTCAACCCTCACGCAAAATTAAAAGACCCAAAGATTGGAAGCACCTTTTAGGTCTCTTAGAAATACTACATTCAAATTAAATGTTACAGTCCAAAGAAGACTTTGTACAATAATATTCCGATAATTGCACCAACAATGGATCCCAGCACCGGTACCCAACTATATTCCCAATGAGAGGATCCCTTGTTAGATAATGGAATTAGTGCATGGACGATTCTTGGCCCTAAATCTCTTGCCGGATTCAAGGCTGGTCCAGTTGGACCTCCTAATGAAATAACCATTGTAGCAATTAATAATCCAACGCCAATGTTTGCCAAATCCATATTCCCATGAAAAAACATGCCCCGATATAGTCCGGTTGCGCCAAATACCAAAGCAAATGTTCCAACTGTTTCTGCCAAAAAACCATTTAATTTACTACCTGCTCCGTCAGCCGTTGCGCATGTTCCCAATATTAAATCTTTGTTAGTAGTTTTTTGATAAAAAGGCCAATATACCATGAATATTAATAGTTGGCCTACAATGGCTCCTAGAAACTGTGCGACAATATATGGGCCAACCTCACTCCAAGGAAAGATACCTGCACATGCTTGGGCAATTGTAATCGCAGGGTTAATATGATTTCCGGAAATTGATGCGAACATCATAGCAGGAATCATTACGCCAAATCCATACCCCAAAGCAATAAATAACCAGCCTCCATTTGATTGGCCTGCTTCACCATTACCTGTAGTATCTTTCAAAAATGAATTTGCAACAGCCCCATTACCAAATAATACCAAGATCAATGTTCCAAAGAACTCTGCAGCAATTCTTAAATCCCATGATCCACTCATACCTATTCCCGCCTTTCGATTACTTAACGTTGAAAACGTCTTCCAAAGTCTTACCAGCAAGACTATATCTAACAATACGACCCATGTAAACGCTTATATTTTTTTATGATGCTAATAACTATAAGTTATATCAATTTTGCTGACTAGAAAATCACGGGTCCGACAAATAAAAATGATATAAATTTCACAATGTCACTGGCTAAATTGTTCCGATAAACCTTAATAAACATTCAATATATTTTTTTGAATTTTTACGAATTGTTCAAAGTCTGTTAGCATAAATTCTGGAAGCGCTTACTAAATGTTTTTTTGAAAGGAAGCTGTCATCATGTCAGATTTAACTAATTTAGACAATGTTTTATTAGAGGAAAACGAAAGTGTTGCTGTCTTAACTATAAATCGTCCAAAGTCAATGAACGCTCTAAATTCTGCTACATTAATTGACATTGGAAAGGCACTGGATTATGTCAAGGATCATTCAGACAGTATCAAAGTTCTTGTTGTCACCGGGTCAGGAGAAAAGGCATTTGTTGCCGGTGCTGACATCTCTCAAATGCACGACATGAATTCTTTAGAGGCCGCAGAACTATCAAAGCTCGCTCACGAATCATATGGTAAAATTGAAAATTTACCTCAATTCACCATCGCAGCTGTAAATGGTTATTGTCTAGGTGGGGGGTTGGAATTAGCATCATCATGTGATATGCGTGTTGGATCTAGCAAGGCCAAATTTGGTCAACCTGAAGTCACTCTGGGAATTGTTCCTGGGTTTGGTGGTACACAACGCCTTACACGCCTTGTAGGTCGTGGCAAAGCAAAAGAAATGATTGCAACAGGAACAATGATCGATGCAACAGAAGCATTTCGTGTTGGAATCCTTGAGGAAATTGCTGAGCCTGAAGATCTAATGTCTACGGTTCAGAAAATTGCTTCTACTATTTTGAAAAATGGGTTAATCGCTGTAAGTATGGCTAAATATGTCATAGATCGTGCGGCTGATTTACCATTGGATACCGCCATCGACTTTGAAACACAAATGTGGGCACAAACATTCGCAACAGAAGATCAAAAAGAAGGCATGGCTGCATTCCTTGAAAAACGCCACGCTAAATTCCCAAATAAATAACATTTTTCCAAATTATTTATACGACAACAAAAGTCAGTCTAATTTTCAGTTGAATTAGACTGACTTTTAATTTTGCCGAAGGGGACAAGCTCTAACCATTTGATCAGTATATTAAATTGAGATGGTAGGCTAAAAAAGAATCATGGATCTGCTAGAAATTGAAAGATTCATGGAGCTTTTGCCTACCAATTTTTTGAATTAAAAGCAGGATTTTAGTTTAATTTTAATAAACTTATTGTCCACTTTGATCATCCTGCTGCGATTATTTTAAATTAAATAGCGTAGAATAGCATACCTCACTACCCGCTATCACAATCCCCATATCGAGTCTGCGTCGTGAAAAAGACGCCATGGGCCAACACGTTCACTTTAGGGACCAATTTGCGATGCTGTTTAAAGGCAAACACGGAATTCCATAGAAATGTAGACGGTGCCAGTTCAGAATTAATTTAAAATGAAGTTAATATTGCTTAAGAAATACTTGTTGGACCACTTTATAACCGTTGCTGACATGGGATTATGAACTAAATTCAATGTCATTAAAGTTCTTTGAACATAAAAAGTGCTATTAACATGATGATTCGTCATAGAGTGTTAATAGCGCTTAGTTTAAAAAATAATAGTTAAATATTCCATTCAGCTTCTGTTAACACGGATGGATAGAACATTCATGAAAGAATGATACTTTATGATCGCTTGGCTGGCATAATGGTAGCTTCACCCTCAGTTACAACAACCCCATCTTGATTAGTTACCGTTGTCGAAAGTGTAGCAATTTTAAAATGCTTCTTGGGAACAATTTTGACAACTTCTACTTGTACTACTAGAACGTCATCAAAATGAACTGGCTTATCAAACTTTAAGGTTTGTCCAAGATAAATTGCACCCGGACCAGGCATTTTGGTTCCAAGACAAGCCGATATCATTCCGGCAGAAATCATTCCATGTGCAATCCGACCATGAAACTGGGTTTCCTTTGCGAAATCGTCATCCATGTGCATTGGATTATAGTCACCAGTAACCTTCGCAAATTCTTCCACGTCTTCTTTTGAAACACGTTTTGAAAACGCTCCCTTCATACCAACTTTTAATTCATCTTCGTAAATAATCTTATAATTTCCGGTAATCATACTTATATCCCCCTTCTACAGCTCTCATTGTACATCGGAAACGCTTTCATAATAACTGATAAATGGTCATGGTAATTATAACTGATGGTTATCATTGATCACTAATGAGCAAACTTTATTTTCAGGTTTCAGGTTTCAATAAATAGCTTGTACAAATTATGTGTAATAAAACATTTTTATTTTCTCCATAACTATATATCATGCTTGCATGAACGTTGACATAACAGGAAAAATCGTAAAAAATGAAAAGATGTTCACAACATATCCAAATAAACATTTTAAATTGACTTTTGTTCTTTCCCGCCGTTGAAGGATTCTTGTATGAAATTAAGATATCAATCAAAACTCCTTTTATTGTTCAAAGTTTACTATTCAGAAATCTTAGTTAAAATAGAGTTCAGAAGTTGTGAAAGCGTTATCAATCAGATGCCACTTTTACTTCAAGAACCACAAATATAAGGAGATGCTCATTATGAATCGAGTTACGAAATTATTAAAGATCCAATACCCAATCATTCAAGGCGCAATGCAAGAAGTAGCAACTGCCGATCTAGCAGCCTCAGTTTCTAATGGAGGTGGATTGGGTATTATTGCTGCTGGTGGCAAAACCGCTGAAGAAGTGCGTGAACAAATTAAAAAAGCCCAATCAATTACTGATAAGCCATTTGGTGTGAATCTAATGCTCATGGCAAAGAATGTACCAGAAATTGTGAAGGTGATCATTGATGAACACGTTCCTGTTGTAACAACAGGAGCTGGCACACCAAAGAATTATATGCCTGATTTAAAGGCCGCTGGCATCAAAGTTATTCCAGTTATTCCGAACGTAAAAATCGCAAAAAAAATGGAGGAGATGGGTGCCGATGCGGTAATTGCCGAAGGAATGGAGGGCGGTGGTCACATAGGAGATACGACTTCAATTGTTCTGTGGCCACAAATCGCCGATGCAATTAATATTCCATTAATTGCGGCCGGTGGAATTGCTGATGGCCGAGGCGTGGTAAATGCTTTTGTCAGCGGTGCTGAAGGGGTTCAATGTGGAACAATCTTCTCAATTGCAAAAGAAAGTCCCGTCGGTGATAACTGGCGTAATGCAGTTATTTCAGCAAATGATACTTCTACAGTCGTTGTTGGAAAGACCATTCGGGACGCAAGTCGAGCCATCAAGAATTCAATGACTGATCATTTAGCTGAATTAGAAGACCGAAAGGTGTCACGCGATGAATTTAATGATGCAATGAATAGCGGCCTTCAAAAAGCGGTTTCGCAAGATGATGCTTCAGACGGGGTTATTTTTAGTGGCGAGGTAGCCGGTTTGATTTCATCATCTAAATCAGCAGCCGAAATCGTAACAGATTTAGTGTCAAATGCAAACAAGATCTTAGATAACTTGCCTAAGGCGGTAACTAATTAAGCCCACATTGTAATTGAAAATAATATGGGGACAATTTAGAGATATTATAAATAATCGGAAACCTCAACTAATTAAAATATATCTTTTAACGCCTCTTCCAAAAATAAATTACAATTAATTTTTATTTGCGCTTCACGAAGCAATTAATCAAAAACTCAATAATATAATAAATCCAGTGGAAGTAAGTTTATAGAAAATATATTCTGACGTCCACTAGATTCTTTATGATGAGCAGTCTATTGTCATTCTGTTATGGATCTCTATGGATATAATCTCCACTGACCAATATGTCAGTACTCTTAAAGAGATAATTGGGGCCCCCCCTCTTCGTCACTCCAATCATCACCGCCCCGACTACCACCAATACCAACCCGGCCAAAATAAACCATTCCTGCATGCTGGTTTTCTTTTCGTGAAGAATGAACAGCCCGCCCAAGGTTGCAATGACTACGTTAAACTGAGGGGGGGTAAAGCCAACGCCACACCATTGAATTGGTTTGAAAGTAAAATGCCGATGTTAGCAATCGCGAAGCAAAAGCCGGTCGGAATATTTTGAAAGCTTTTTTGCTAAAAATATCCTGCCACCGGATCGTCCCGACGATGATCATCATCGCCACCAAAATCGCTATGACCTGGGGAAACAGAATATCCCAACCGTTTATTCGCGGGAAAACCGCGTAGCCGACGTTAGCGGCCGCCGAAAAGGTCAGAACGATTAGTCCACCCCCCCAATGTTGGTCCCAGCATTCTCTGGGCGATCCTTATAGTAGGTCGTCAGGTAGATTCCTAAAATAGTAATTGCCAGGGTGCCAAATCCTAATATGTATTGCCATAGGTACGGGCACTCCTGAAAGTAAAACACCCCAAATAATGCCGATTTCAACTGCTCCCCAGTTGAAATCGGCATTGCCTATGATAGTCCCATCATATCAAACGACTTAACCTGCAGAATATTGGCCACATACCAGGACACCCCGCAAAGAACTGAGCCCCAAATTAATCCTTTGGTAATTTGCGCTGGTCGATGAATCATCAGCGCGCAAATGGCAAATAAGAACACGCACAAGGCCCATCAGTAAATCCGTCACAGGATCACCTTCTTCTCATCACATGGTAGATAACTAATCTGTCATAATGATTACCTTTAAGATGTGGCAACACAATGCGTTGCGTATCTTTTCATTAAATATCTCAAAAAAGCACGCCACCAGTCAACCAAAAACGATTCCCACCGTTCTCGGCTAACTACCGCCGTGCTTTCCAAATTTTAGCGATTGTTCGGCTTCCCAATCAACCCCAACAACCGTCGCCGAAACGCCCCGTAAGCGGGCTCACCCGACAAATCCGAAATATCTTTCTTGAAATACGGGTTCGCCTCCACGCTCACAATTGTCCCAGGGTGCTGGTTAATCACAATGATGTTTTGCCCTAAGAACAGGGCCTCATCAATGTCGTGGGTAATCGCAATCACGCAATTTTGCGTCGTTTCCCACAAATTTAACAAGATGTCATGCATGTCACTGCGGGTCGCGTTATCCAGCGCACTGAACGACTCATCCAGCATCAGGATTGGCGGCTGATTGATGAATTCCCGGGCAAGGGCCACCCGCTGTTTCAGGCCACCGGAAAGCTCATAGATCGCCGCGTCCCGATAATCAGTCAACCCCGTCTGAGCCAGCAAACGCGTTAAGCGGTCCTGAATTTCCGGATCATTCAGATGGCGCATCTTCGGCCCAAACAGAATATTGTCCGCCACTGTCAGCCACGGAAACAGCGCCATGTCCTGAAAAACCATCCCCCGCTGCCAATCCGGCTGATCAATCGCCTTTCCCGCCATCTTAATTTGGCCGGTGGATGGGTGATCGTAGCCGGCAATCAAATTAAGAAGCGTCGTTTTGCCAATTCCCGACGGCCCGATCACGACGTTGAGCGAGTTGCTTTCCAAATTCAGATTAATATTCTTCAGTGAGGGGTCACACGACCCGGCATACTTAAAATCAACGTTTTCAATGGTTAGTAGGCTCATGACAATCCCTCCCGGGGCATAAATTCAGACGTGACAAACCGGCAGCAGTCCGCGTAACTCGGCGTGCTGTTCAAAGTCTGCTGGTCGCACATAAACTGGCAGGCCGCGTAGAACTGCTTGGTAAACGTCGTGTCCGTGAAGGTGGCCATCTGCCGCGACGGCACCCACCTGGCAGTCCCAATTTGCTGCTTGGTTGCCTGGGGGCTTAGCTTCAAATTAGCGGCTGTGCTGCGATAAACCATTTGCGGATCGTGCCGATAATCATCATGGGTCCGGGCCAGGCAATTCACAAACGCCCGCAAGACTTGAGGATGCTGCTTGATAAACCGGTTGCTGGCCAACGTCACGTTCGCCGTTAAGCGGCCCTGGCGCGCTAAATTCTGACTGTCAGCCAATTTAACCCGTTGATTCAAATTCGACAAACTGGGTTCCCATGTGTACGCGCCATCAATGTCCCCCCGATGCCACGCGGCAACAATTTCTTCGGTTTGCATATCCACCAAATCAACCTTTCCCAGCAAATGGTGCTTCTTCAGCAGCATCATTAAGCTATAATGCGACGTCGAGGCAAATGGCGTGGCAATTTTTTTGCCCTTTAAATCCTGCCAGTGGTGAATGCCACTGCTTTTCTGGACAACTAATTGTTCATTACTGCCGATCACGTCATTGACCCACACCAGTTTTGCCGGCAAGTGGGCCGCCATGGCGACGACCGCGTTGGTATCACCCATCGTGGCAACGTCGATACTATTCGACATTAACGCCTTATTGGCATCCACTCCCGAATCAAAGGTGACAAATTGGGCCCGGTAGCCGCGTTTTTCAAAAGTCTTTTTTAACAACCCCGTTTGCCGGGCAGTCGTCACATCGTTGGGAACCCGTAAAACGCCAATTCGAATGACCCGGTTAACTGGCCGCTCACCATCCGGGTGCTTGCCATTCGCCATTGAAAATCCCGAAAGGCAAACCAACAGAAGCAACAACCCTAATAATGCGAATCGTTTCAATCTTTTCATCAGAATTTCCCCCGCCAATGCACAACCCGATTTTCAACCAACTTGATCATCCAATCCAGCACGACGCCAGTCACGCCCAGGACGATAATCCCGACAAACATCACGTCACTCTTTAAATAATGCGACGCGTCAACGATCATCCAACCGATACCGGCAGATGCCGCAATCATTTCCGCAGAAACAATCGTCGTGTAAGCCACCCCAACGGCAGACCGGACGCCGGTAAAGACGTCGGGCAGCGCCGCTGGGAATACCACGTGAAAGAAGATTTGCCGCTGATCCGCGCCCAACGAGGACGCTCCGCGAATATACTCCCGATTAATCTTGACGACCGCGTCAAAACACGCCAGGTAAATCGGCGGTAAGGCTGCCAGAAACAGTAAGGTCACTTTCGACGTTTCACCAATGCCCAGCCATAAAATCAGCAGGGTATAGTAAGCCAACGGTGGAATCGGTCGGATAAACTGCACGATCGGGTCAACCACCGCTTTGACGGTTGGCACGTACCCACTCAAAAGTCCCAGCGGAATGCCAATCACGATGGCCAGCACAACGGCAATCAGCAGCCGCCCCAACGTGATTAAATAGTGCTGGTACAGCAAGGTGCCATTGTACCCAACCAGACATAAATTGATGAACGTCTGCCCCACTCGCAGTGGTGACGGCAACAATACCGGAGAAATCAGCTTCAAAGACGTCACCGTGCTCCATAGAATGATGATGACCGCGGTCGTCGCCAAACTAATATTGAATGACCGTAACCGACGTTTTTCCTGCATCTCTTTTTCCTCCTCTACTTGGTCACCGGAATGACGTGGCTGCCGCCATCTCCCTCAACAAGCTTCCAATCAGCTGATTGTATTCATGAATCACGATCAGGGTTAGAACAAACCACTCATTTGCCCTAGCCCTAATCGACACTATGATGCGAAAGCCATCTTGATTTTAACGACCCGGTTTACAGTAAATCGAATCGGTATTCCGTCATAATCGGCTCTCTTTTTTCGGTCACATCCCGGTAGTACTCTTCCTCACTAATTCCCAGGAATGAGCCGGAAATATTGTAAATGTTGGTGTAACCCATATTATTCAGTGCCCGAACCACGTTATAGCTCCGTTGGCCGCTTAGGCAGTGAACGTAAACTGGCCGATCGGTTGGAATTTCATCTAACCGATCCCGGAACTCGCTCATCGGAATGTTGATGGCATTCTTGATATGGCCCGCTTCGTATTCGAACTTCTCACGGACATCAATAATGGTTGCCCCGGATTCAACTAATGAGCGAACTTCCGAAACGTTGACCTGCTTGTACTCGTCATTCAAAATGTTGGTAGCCACCAGACCGGCCATGTTAACGGCATTCTTAGCGGTACTAAACATTGGCTGGTAGCACAATTCCAAGCTTTCCAAATCTTCAACGTATTGGTGATTGGTAATCATTGCGGCAATAACGTCCACTTGTTTATCGACGGCGCTTTCACCAATTGCCTGAGCGCCCAGGATTTCCCCGGTTGGGTAGGCAAATACCAGTTTGAAGTAAAGGGGCTTGGCATTTGGCATCAACGCCACCTTGTCCTTTGGAATCACCATGACAGACCGGTAATCAATCTTTTCGTCCTGACACTGCTTTTCAGTTAAGCCAGTTGACGCAACGTTCATTTCGAAAACCGGAATGCATTGGGACCCGATAATCCCGCGATTGCGAATCTGGCGGCCATATACATGATCAACTGCTTGGCGGGCTTCCAATTGGGCTGGAAATGCCAAATTCAGTTTGGCAGGCTTGCGGATCATGCGGTTGGTTAATTCAATGGCATCGCCGACTGCATAGATGTGGGGTAAATTGGTTTGGTAGTTCTGATCCACCTTAATGCCGCCGGTAACTCCCAGTTTGATACCGGTCTTCTTGGCAAGCTCCGTATCGGGTTTAACGCCGACCGCCATAATAACGGCGCCGCTCTTCACGGTTTTGCCGGATGCCAACGTGATATCGTCGTCAGTAATTTCGGTTAACGTATCGTTGGTGATCACGTCAACGTCATGATCGATCATCGTCTTTTGGATAATTTGGGCCATGTCATCATCGATCGTGCCCAGAATATGCGGCATCCCTTCGACCAAGGTCACGTGATAGCCACCCTTATTCAGGTTCTCAGCGGTTTCAATTCCAATAAAGCCGCCGCCAATTACTGAGACATCCTTAATTTGGTTGTCATCCAGAAAGCCCTTAATCTTCTTAATGTCCACCACGTTACGGATAGTGAAGACATTTTCATGATCAATCCCCTTAATTGAGCGGGGCAAGACTGGAGTGGCCCCTGGTGACAGGAATAATTCATCGTAGTCTTCCGCGGTCACGTCATCGGTTAAGACGTTACGAACCTCGACCGTTTTAGCGATTGGGTTAATCCCAACGACCTCATGATTAACGATTGCATCAATATTGTACTGGGCCTTGAACTGCTTGGGATCCATCAACACAATGTCCTCAGCGTCCGCAATGGTGCCTGATAAATGATAGGGAAGCGCGCAGTTTGAAAATGAGACGTTGGGTCCCTTTTCAAACATGACCACCTTTGCGTCCTCATCTAACCGCCGAGCTCTCGCAGCTACGGATGCCCCACCAGCAACGCCGCCAATAACAACAATCTTTTTACTCATAATATCCGATCTCCTTTTTAGTTTGAACTTGTTGAAAACAATGGTTTACGTGATACCTTGTACGTTGGGCACAGGGCAATCTTGCCTGCAAACAGCTTGATTGCGACCGCGCCGCCCAAAATTAAAAATGCCATGAAGATGTAACCGTGAACTGAGAAGTTGGTAATTGAGGAGTATAGCGCGCCGATGTTGCACCCCCGGGCCATTCGTGAACCGAGGCCCATCAAGGCACCGCCAACCGCGTAACCGCCGAAGTCACGCAGGGTCATCTTGAACTTCATGCTGAAGCGACCGGCAAGCAGAAAGGCGATTAACGCCCCAACCACAATCCCAATGTTTCGGATCGTCCCGCCGTCAACCAGCAGGGAATGCTGCATGGCAGCAGCGGTTTCGTCAAAGGCCGGCGAGGTAAATTTCATCCCGAACAACCCCAGAAACTTTTGATCCAGGCTAACAAACGGGGTGGTGACGCCCCAGGCCTTGCCGGTGGTCGTGAGAATGAAGACCGATGCGACGGCAATTCCAACCGATCCGGTCACAAACGTCCAGCGTTGAACGAAGAACCGGTGATACGTTTTCCACGACCAAAGCTTGAATGGTTCCTCAGGATCGTCCTGAAGCGGCTTCTCAAAGGATTCCCAGTCAGACTTGGGATCCAGGTAAACCCCCTGGCGTTTCTTGCGATTCTCGTAACGCTTCAAAATCACGTACAGAATCAGCATCATGCCAAGCGTCAGCGCGATGGCACCGCCATAACCGACGTACTGTGGCAGCCAGGCATTAATCCCGACCTTGCCGATCGCCGTGTTGTCAAGCTGATAGCCGATGTACTGGCCGGGAGCGGCAAACAGGACGAAGAACGGAAACGCCATCCAGGCGTGACCCTCACCTTCCCCAAAATCAGAAAGGGTTCCTGACGCGCAGCCGCCAGCCATTAGCATGCCCATTCCAAACAGGAAACCACCCAGCATAACTGAGATATTGCCAATTCGAACGTTTTGGTTTCCGGGGATAATTGACTGACCTGGATTGGTAATCTTCCAGGCCGGCAAAGCCCCCTTGCTGGCGGCAAACCATTGAATCCCAACGTTTACGATGGCGGTGACTGCCAGTAAAATAATAATGGCTGTTGCCAGGCTGCCCTCACCACGATAGAAGGTTCGCTTCACCCCGCCGGCAAATCCGAACCGTGATCGGGTCAGCACGTAGCCAATCATCAATCCGGCAACCAGGTAAACCGGTAAGTTACCGTCAATAATGTGAAGGTATTCACCCCACCCAATCATCAGGACAAGAACGAGCAATCCTATTAATGGCTGACGTTTACTCAATCCATTTTTCTCTAAACCGTCCGCTATCATGTTGCACCTCCAGATATTGTTAATTTATTCACGATTACAGTGTAACCGCTATCAGCCACTGCCGTAAAATACTTATCGGGTAGCGGGGGTATAGCCTGTAGGGTATAATATTGATGGGAGGGCTTTCATCATGAACGATACGTCAATCTTATTGAACTATTTACGGGCAATTACCGCCAGCGGCAGCATTTCCGCGGCTGCCCGCCAGCTTTACATTTCGCAGCCATATTTGAGCCGTTATATCCACGAAAAGGAAGCTGAATTAGGAATCACCCTGCTCAATCGTAAGACGCACCCGATCTCGCTGACTGACGGCGGCGCCAAATACCTGCAGGGAATCGAGAATTTGGACAATCAGTACAAATCACTAGTCAGCGAAGTCAACGAAATGACCTATAACCAAAAGGCCAACATCCGGATCGGCATTAACCAGTCAATTTCAAGTCAGTTGTTGCCGAAACTGATCGCGCACTACACCACTGAATTTCCCGGGAGAAAAGTCTTCGTCAAGGAAGGACCTTCCAGTCAGATGGAGGACCAACTGCTCAATCACCAAATCGACGTTCACGTGAGAATGCTGCCGATTTTTCCAAATGAAATTATGTATCAGGAACTCTGCGATTCACCGGTGTACTTGATCATTAACCGTTCGTGTCCGCTATACCGACGGGCCAACGATCAGGTCATCACCGCCGATTTCCCGCTTAAAGAGATCGGCGGATCCGACATGATCTTTCTGCATTCCGGCTCCGGATTTATGCGGTTAATTGAACTATTTTTAGCCAATAACAAGCTGTCGCTGAACCAGAAGTACGAGGTTAAGTATTTGGAAACGGCGGCCAACATGGCCTACGAAGGCCTGGGGTGCACGTTTGTGCCGGGGATGTTTCTTCACGAAACGTTTAATCCTAATAAGTGCAACGTGCTCAAAATTCCGACCGATAAAATTCCCCTCAAACTGGTTGTGTCTTACTTGAAGGATTCTGCTCTCAATGAGGTTGTGCAGGAATTCGTCAAAGTGGCAACGAACACCGCCATCTTTACCGGTTGAGGCCCCAGGCAACTAATTGCTAAATCGCCATATCAAAAGCCGTCCAGATTGTCCGATTGGGACAATTCTGAACGGCTTTTTGTGTAGGGCTATTTCAAATTATTAGTGTTATCGACGACGCCTACTTCTCCAAATACTTATCCTGCAGCTTCGTCAAATCACTCTGAGTCAATCCAAGCCCCTTGGTTAAGAAGCCCTTCATTGACCCGTAGTGTTTTTCAGCCTGCTTGTAGGCTTCGTCCAAGTATGCTTTTTCAACGATTAGCCCATAGTAATTCTTCTTAATTGTGGCCTGACTGGCCCCCTTCTTCTTGAGAGCGGCCAAGGCCTGGTCATTGGTCGCTTTACGGTATTTATTAGATAACAGATAGTCTTTATAAATGGTTTGCTTGCTGACGCCAAGCGCGGTCATAATCAGGGCCGTACCAAATCCGGCGCGATCCTTGCCGGCACTGCAATGCCATAAGACGGCCTTGTTGCTTGGCGTGGTCAACAATTCATGAAATAGAACCTTGTAAGCATGACGGCCCTGGGTGGAGTCGACAAAGTACTTATAATAATCGATCATCCCCGTTTGACCATTCGCAATTTTGTCATTCTGTTTGCTTTCAGCGTCGGAAACCACCGGATTCTTGACGTACTTGACGCCGGCAATCTTTTTATCCGGAGCTTCCTTCATTTCTGCGGGAGTTCTGAGGTCAACGTCAACGCCTAAATGGTGCTGCTTAACCAAAACGGCTTCATCGTGGGCGGTCAGGGTGTTCAGCTTTGCCGATCGAATCAGCATGTTCGGCTTAATCACCTTTCCTGATCCCGTGCGGTAACCGCCCAGATCACGAACGTTGACGGCGCCCTGCAGTTTAATCTGTGAACCGGCAACCGGCGTAGCAGCCTTTACCTTGGTAGTTGCCGCGCTGGCAACCGGTGTAACCGCACTGGCGGCGATTGGCGTTCCCACCGCTAACAAACTGAGTGCAACAGCGAATAACGTAACTTGCTTTTTCAAGATTCTCTCCTCCATACCCTTTTTATGATATGAATTCATCATAGCCGATTAACGTAAAAACCGGGTAATAGTGCCGTAAATGTTGTGTATATTTCTGCTGGATCGGATTGGACGCCATCAAAACACGTCAAATGAGTCAAAATATTCATGACCAATCCATTTAAGATATCACTTTCATTATTAGTCTCACCATATTTTCTAGGGTTCACACCATTTATTTTAACGACATCCCCAACGATTGGGGAATTGTGGCTTTTTCACTGCGAATTTTCATTTTGTAGGCAAATAGTTTAGCTCTCAAATACGACTATTATATAATAACTTCGTAAACCGTAACCCACTACCCATTAGGAGGAACTATCATGGATAGGTTAAAGGACAAAGTCGCCATTATTACCGGTGCATCCCAAGGCATGGGTGCCAGCCACGCAAAATTGTTTGTTTCGGAAGGTGCCAAAGTGGCCATCACCGATATTAACGAAGAAAAGGGAAATCAAGTCGCTGCAGAATTAGGAAACGGGACAATCTTTATCAAGCAGGACGTTTCCAGTGAAAGCGATTGGCAAAACGTGGTTCACACAACGGTCGATCACTTTGGCAAGCTGGACATCCTGGTAAATAATGCCGGCATCAGTATTAATAAATCTCTGGACGACATGAGTGTTGATGACTACCTCAAAATCTTCAAAATCAACCAGTTATCCGTTTTCCTGGGAACCAAGTATGCCGCCCCAGCCCTTCGCAAGAACGGTTCCGGCAGTATCGTTAACATCTCTTCAATGAACGGACTGGTTGGCGGAGCAGTTGGCTACACCGACACTAAATTTGCGGTTCGAGGATTGACGAAGGCCGCTGCCTTACAGCTGGCCAAGGACAACATCCGCGTTAACTCAGTTCATCCCGGGGTAATTGCAACGCCGATGATCCTTCAGGGCGACAGCAAGGCCGTTATCGAACAATTTGCGAAGAACATTCCTCTTCAACGGGTTGCCGAACCAAGCGAAGTTTCCAAAACCGTTTTATTCCTGGCGTCGGATGATTCAAGTTACTCAACCGGTTCAGAATTCATTATCGATGGCGGGTTAACCGCTCAATAACAGTTCCACATTCAAATATATTGCCACGATATTCAAACGGGCTACCACGCATCGTCAAAAGAAATGCGTAGTAGCCCGCTTTAATCTCATGGATTTAATTTAACGTGTCGCCACCCTACTCGGCAGCTTCACGCTTATCGGCCCGTTCTAATAAGTCACTCTTAATCTGATTTTCCATTCGCTCATATTTGAAGTAGAACACCATAATGGTGGCAACAACCGCATAGATGATCACCGGCAGCCAAATGAACGAAAAGCTGATTGCACTTGATACTTGGGCGGTTTGGGTGCGGTGAGCCACAAAGCCGGCCGCGGCTAAAATCTTAGACGGAATAAAGCTCCCAAATCCTGATCCGAGCTGGATACAGAAGGCACTCCCGACAGCCGTCAGGAACCCTGGTGCCCGATAACCGCTCTTCCATTCACCGTAGTCAACGGTGTCGGCCAGCATGGCGAATGGCATTGACATCGCAAACGACGACCCAATCACGCCGATTGACCAGGCAATAATCACTAAAACAAAATTTCCGCTCACAACTGCCATCAGCGCTTGACCGGCGGCTGCAATTGCCAAACCAATCAGCATGGTTGCGGTTTTGTTTGTAATTTTGACAACGAAAGGAATCGAAATGCTGGAAATAATTCCCAAGACTTGCAGGCTATTAAAGACCGATGCCAGTTGGGCATTTCCCAAATTATACTTCGCGTAGTACGTCGAAAAGCTGTTGCGATCGGCCTGGGCGATCCAGAAAATCGCAAACGCGCTCACCAGCAAATACCAGGGGACGTTGCCAACCGTTGCTTTCAAGCTGTTCTTGAAGGAGACGGATTTTTTGCTAACGGGGACCCGTTCCCGGACATTTTTGAACGCCAACAGCAACAGGGCCGCCGCCACAATTCCGAACAATGAAATCGTCAGTGTAAAGCCGCGCTTGTTGTTGCAGTTTCCCAACAGGGCGACCAGCGGCAAGGTAAAGGTACTGGTTAGAAACGACCCAATCAAGCTGCCGACCATCCGGTAAGAATTCGCGCCGATCCGCTCACCGGCGTCCAACATTAAATTGGGCCAATCAAAAACTGACCAAACAGGACGGTCATTGTTTGGTCAGTGGATCCGATTCGTATTCATTTGTGAGTTGGAAATTTAGCCATCAAGTGGGTCATTTCAATCGGCAATCGACTTGATTTGGTCGGTGGTCACCCGATCACGAAAATCCTTTGGTGTCTGCCCCGTCCAGCCTTTGAACTGGCGATTGAAATTCTTGGGACTGCTGTATCCTAAAGCGCCGCTAATTTGAGCAAGCGAATAGGTCGGCACTTTCAATAATTCTGAAGCGGCCTGCTGTTTTAATTCCGATACATAACGTCGTGGCGTCATCCCGTATTCGGTTCGAAACAGCTTTTCAGCGGACCGGTTATTCACCGATGCTAACGACAAAATATCGTTAATCAGGGTTGTGTCCCCGCTGAACGGCCGATCGCCATGAATGAAATTTGTGACCCGATCAGCAATGTTCGCCTTCAGATAATGGGCAATGACCTTGGAAATTTCATGCTGGGCAAACTTCCCGTTGCCGTGGACTTCAGTGATGACGTCATGGATTGCCAGCATGATTCGGCTCACAATCACCTGAATGGACAGGGTTAACTCGAAGTCCTGATGATTTTCCCCGCTGATTTCAATCAGCCGCGTGAGATGCGGGGTGACCAACTGTGCCAAAACGGTCTCCCGGGGGTACACGTAAATTAAATTCTGGCTCAAAAACAGTTGAAGTTTCGGATCATCCACCGCTAAGTCAAAGCTGAAGTACGTCACGTCTTCGTCGGGCTGGGCGTTAAAGACTAACTTTGGCGGTAAAGCCAGCACGTCACCCTTTTCCAAAACAAAGTGACAGTTAGCGATGTCGACGTGGGCCTTCCCGCTTAGGAGGACCCCAATTCGAAAATGGGGATCCGACTTGAAAGTAAGCCGCTGATTATGCTTGATCTGATGTTCACTGGCAGCTAAAAAGTCAAATCCGCAGTGAAGGTCCGGAAAATTGACGCGCCGTCTACTTTTATTCATGTTGGCCACCTCTTTTCTTCATTCTAATCTATTCATGTTTGATTATATCATCGATCGTGACAAAATGAGCAAATCGAGTTATAAAAAATGCCGTTAACCGGCATTTTGATCATTACGGATAATCCTGTTTCGAAGGCCCAGAAAGATCGTTAAAATTAACAGATCAGCCGAACCGCCAAGACTCAAATTTTCCTGCTTGAATTTTCGATTCAGTTCCTGGAGAAATGCGAACCCGTCAACAGTTTGACTGCCGCCTAACTCAAAATAGCGGGTCACCCACCGCCGCACTCGTACCAATATATCGGGATCGCCGGAACGTTTGATCAAATTGGAGTCATCCGCGTATAACAAAATATGCAATAGAGTATCTAATAACCGTTCATTTATAGTGCCCGTACTTTTTTCGAGGAATGGGTAGGCGTGGTTCATGACCACCGGAAAGCCGGCAGCTGCTTCGCCCCGAATTCCCAGAAAGCCGTACTTCACGTACTGGTACTCGCCAGCAGTCAGGTTGCGAACGTCGTGCAAGTCGCCGTTGGCCAAATCGTGATCGATCAGCGCCGCCAGCATTTTTTGAATCACCCGCATGAGACCGGCATTTCCCGTGTAAACCGCGGCGGCATGGCGATCCTGAAAGGCCGCCGCCGTCAGCATAATGCCCAGTGAAAAGATAGCTCCCTTGTGTGTATTCACGCCATGGGTGGCGGCAAACATATCCTTCTCCGCTTCAATCCCAGCTGGCCGAATCGTTTGAAAGAGATCTGGCAAGGCGGCCACCCCATCGGAGAACTGTTCGCCGGCGGCCACGCAGGCGTCAAAGTAGGTCCGCAGACTTACCGCCGAATCAATAAACATAAAGACATTCATGTCCGGATGGGGCCCGGCGTCCACCGGATCGACCAACCCGGGCTTGGGATTCACAGAAACTTCGTAGAGCATTGCCGCCAGCGCCGTCGAAACCAGTTGCCTTGCGTGGGTTGTTTCACTCGTCGTCATTAACCGTTCCCGCCTCACCTTTGAATTCTTGATCAAATACTTGTTGAATCACGGCCTGCAGTTCACTGACCGAATGCCGCCGGGAGCGAGCGCACTCCTTTGCCGGCCGCCCACAAATAAAGCACTTGCGAACCGGCAGTCCGAGCTTTGTCCGCGACAGCGCCGTCGCTTGCCCATGACCGAACACGTCGACATCGAACAGGCGACCAAACGCATCCTGATCTTCAAATGCTGCCGCTTGCCGTTTCACAGCTTCAAGGGGCCTGGCAACCGTCAAAAAGGCCTCATTGCCAGTCGGCTTATCCCACTGAGCCACCAATTTCACATCGGCATCCCCCGCCTGAAGCGTTTGAATCAGGCTTAATAAACCGTGATTGAATCCCCGATGGAGTTGATCGTTATTTTTAATTGGGCCGGGAATATTCAGCTTGACGGCCAAAATGCTGGCGTCAGGATAATCAGCCACGAGTTGCTTCTGAAAGGCCACCCGGGCGTCCTTACTTTCTAACACGGCGGTGATGTCCTGCGGCTCACCGGTTTCAAACAATTTGGTCATCAAAATCCCTCCCTTAGTTAGTTTATGTATACAAAAGACCCTGCGTGCCAAGAATGCAGCAGTGGTCTTGTGAGTAAGAGTGTGACGAGGCTCGGTAGGTGCGGTGTCTAAGGGTAAAATGACGGGAATCCCGATCCTGGATTCTTGGCATTTCACCCTTAGACGTTAGCGCCTGAGCCGTTGCCCCTAAAGGGACTAGGCAATGCCTTCAGCATGGCCGTTGGAACACGTTTCGGCTAGGTAACAACGAAGCGACTGGAGTGGTCGGTCTATTATTACCTAGTTGAAACGTGCTCCGACGCAACTGACGCTAACGTGTAAGCAGTCCCCAGCCAAAATCCAAAACCAGGATTTCCGCTGGTGACTGCTTACACACCGCGTCACCCGTTGCTCGTCGCACTCTAATCCTTTACCTCATTAATCGCATCAATAACGCTCCCATCGCGATACTCAACCAGAGCAACGGTCCGATCGGTAAATTCCAGCGGCTTTGGCTTACCAACTTTCTTTTCGGCCATCTGCTGAAGCTCTTCGATCGTGTAAACCGGAACGCCCGGTAAATTAGCGAAGGCTTTTTGCAAGTCCTTGCGCTTTGGATTAATCGCAATGCCGTATTCCGTTACCAATACGTCCACTGAATCACCTGGGGTCACGTTCGTCGTAACCTTTGGCACAACCGTGGCAATTCGGCCCCGAACAAGTGGGGCGGAAATAATCGTTAATTTGGCAGTTGCGGCATCTTGGTGACCGCCCACGGCGCCCCGGATCACACCATCTGAACCGGTCATGACGTTGACGTTAAAGTCCGTATCAATTTCCAACGCACTCAAAATCACCACGTCCAGCTGATCAACCATCGCGCCCTTATTGTCGGGATCAGCGTACCATGACGCATCGATTTCCTGCTGGTTCGGGTTGGTGTGCATCGAATCAGCGGCGCCCTTGTCGAAGTCCTGAACATCCATGACGCGGCGAACCAAGCCCTCTTCGAGCAAATCCGTGGTTGGCTTCGTAATGCCGCCCAAGGCAAACGATGCCTTGATCTGGTTATCAATCATGGCTTGGCGCAAGTAGCGGGTAACGGCCAGTGCAGCGCCACCGGAACCTGTCTGGAACGAGAAACCGTCTTTAAAGTACGGTGAATGAACAATCACATCGTTAACCATCGACGCAATCTTCAATTCCTTAGGATCCTTGGTAAACCGGGTTGCCCCGGAACCAATCTTGTCGGGATCCCCAACTTTGTCGACCTTAACAACGTAGTCAACCTGCGTCTGCTTGATGGAAGCCGGCGTGTTGGGGTATGGCATGATGTTGTCCGTCAGCAAAACCACGTTATCGGCATACTGGGCATCCATCAAGGCATAACCCAGTGAGCCAAAGACGGCATCGCCCTGCATCCCGTTGGCATTTCCTAACTTATCGGCGTTTGGCACTCCCAAAAAGGCGACGTCAATTTTGATATCACCGTGTTCGATTGCCCGGGCCCGGTTGCCATGCGAACGGAAAATGACCGGATTCTTCAGGCCACCGTGAGAAACAAAGTCCCCTAAAGAACCACGCATCCCGGAACTGGTAATGTTGGTGATGGTGCCCTTTTTGATGGCCTCAATCACGATATCATTCATGACCCCGGTCAATGAAGAGGGTGCCAGCGTCAGGTTCTTGATCCCCTGATCGATAATCACGCGCATGACTTCGTTGAACACAAAGTCCCCGTTTCGGAAGTGGTGATGAAACGAAATCGTCATCCCGTCCTTAACGGTCTTCTTGACAACGTCCTCAATGGAATCCACCAACTTATCGTCACCAGTGGAGACGTGAACCTTTGGGGCTACCCGTTGCACTTCCGGCTCCCCAATTTCGGTGCTCTTAAAGCCTTCGTAGTTTAACTGTTTCATTAAATCATCTGGTAATTCGCGACCAACACTATTTTTCAATGTAGTTCCCCTCCTCATCAACTAAGTGAGACGCCTTGGCAAGCATCATAACCCGCTGAGCTCGGAGAACAACTGGCCGGTCAACCATTTGACCGTTCATTGAAATCACTCCGGATCCCTTAATTCGGGCTTCCTCAATTGCATTAATCACATTCTTGGCATTTTCAACTTCTTTTTCGGTTGGTTCGTAAACCTTATTAACCATCGCAATTTGCCGTGGGTTAACCAACGATTTCCCATCGAATCCAAGCTGGTGGATGTAACGGGTCTCACGATAAAAGCCTTCGGTATCGTCCATGTTGGTGAAGACGGTATCAAATGCGGCGATGCCGGCAGCTCGGGCAGCATGAAGGACCATGTTGCGGGCAAACTGTAATTCGGCGCCGTCAGGATAACGATGGGTCTTCATATCGGTGGTGTAATCTTCAGCAGACAACGCAATCCCGATCATTCGATCAGATGCCGCAGCGATTGCCGGGGCGTTCAAAACGCCCTTGGCACTTTCAATGGCAGCCATCAAATGGGTGGATCCTTCTTTTCTGCCGAATTCCTTTTCGGCGGCCAGAACATCCTTCTCAAGGGTTTTGACCATATCGGCCGTCTCGGTCTTTGGTAACCGAATCACGTCGATGCCGGCCTTCACCATTGCTTTGATGTCGTTATGGTAATAGGGTGTATCGTCACCATTGATCCGGACGACCAATTCAGCGTCGCCATAGTCCTGGGTTTGGAGGGCTTCATAGACCAAATCTCGGGCAGCATCCTTCTCAGCCATCGACACGGCATCCTCAAGGTCAAACATAATGGAATCGGCACCATAAATGCCGGCATCCTTAACCATTGCGGGGTTGTTGCCGGGTACAAACATCATTGTCCGTCGTAATCGTTCACCATTTTCAGCCATTTTACAGTACCTCCCATGCAGGTTGGTCGACCGTCTTCAACGCCCGTTGCGCGGCGGCGATCGTTCGGGCCTTAATCACGCAGTCCAAGGCACCCTTGTCGACGGCCTTCACCTTCACATTATCAATATCAAATTTTTTGAGAGTTTCGGTAATCACCGCGTTAATCTGATCACCAAACTGCTTTTTGACATCCGATTCAAGATCAATCTGGATTCCGGATTGACCCTTCGACAGCATGATTTGGATATCTGACGACTCCAAAGTCCCCGCAATTGCGGTCTGCTTAATTTCCATCAATATTCATTCCTTTCATAATGCGTGATTGAAGCTCATGTAAGTTCTCCTTAATAAAATCATAAGTCGAACTCGGCAGCGATTCAATGATATTTGAAAGATCGCCGGCCTTAATGGCTTTTCTCACCCGGGTGGCAGTAATGACAACCCCCGTTTGGTCCTGATTTCTGGGAACTTCAACGACCTGAACATCCGGTGGCAGTTCCCGTTTTAAAGCTTGATTGTACTGATTGGTTGTCTTGGATAGCGGCTCGGAACCAACGTAACGGGTCGTAATGTGAAGGGCTGGGGCAATCTGAGTCTTAAACACCCGGGCGTCCAGTGCCGTCTGGTAATCAGTCGCTGTGACGTTGTCCGGCAGAAAATAGGCCGGAAACGTCGCGTAACTGACCATGTAGTCGCCGCCCGCCACCACGATGACGTTATCCAAATCACGAAGCCCTGCCCGAACGAGCTTCAGTCGTTCATCAGCAGTAAACAACGACCGCTCGGCGCTCACCACGAAAACGTACACGAAGTCGTTTTGCTTGGCGGCTTTTTCGACCAGGTAGCGATGTCCCAGGGTAAATGGGTTGGCGTTCATCACCACGGCCCCGATTTGCTGGTACTGCTGATTGGGCACCTTTGGGAGGCCATCCAAATAATCGTGGATGTTAGGATCGCCCATTTCAAGAAACGCGGCGACGTCCGTATCCCCCAGCTGTTCAAAGCCGATATGCTGAAAGCTTTCGGAATACTTCTTCTTGGTAAACACAAAGATGTGAAAGATCTGCTGCTGAAACAGCCGGTTCACCAGTTCACCGACAATCGCGTTAAACCGGCTGCCGGTCGTCACGCCCTTGTTGCAGACGCCAACGTATTTCAGGACGTTACCGGCAGCAGAACCGGTCGCAACCAGGTCATCGCCATTATAGATGCCGATTGTGAAATCGATCTGATCGACTTCCCGATCACTAAAGTCGGCGATGCCCAATGACTTTAGGAAAGCCTGCCATTTGGCACGAACCTTCGAATTAGTTAAATTTAAATCAACGATTGATTCATACATTAGTTAGTGATCCTCCACTAATCGGTTACTAATGCATGATCTTTCTTGGCATAGGAGACTAATGCATTAGTAACGGTTTTAACAACGCCCTTATCAAAGACGCCGGGGACAATTTCTTCAGCCGTTGGGTTGGCAATCATGCCGGCCAGGGCGTTTGAGACCACCGCCTGCAAGTCATAACCAACGTGCTTGATGCCAGCTGATAACAGCCCCTTAAACAATCCTGGGAACACTAGGATGTTGTTCACCTGGTTCGGATACTGGGACGAGCCGGTGGCAATCACCGCTGCGCCGGCGTTGCTGGCAATTTCCGGATCAATTTCGGGAATCGGGTTGGCCAGCGCGAAGATAATCGGATCGGCGGCCATCCGGCTAACGTCGTCAGCGGTCATCAAATTGGCAGCTGACAAGCCGATAAAGGCATCTTTGCCCCTGATAACATCTGATAACTGACGGTTCTTGAGACTGTCATCCTGGCCAAGCTTGGCAGCGAAGTCCCGCTGGTATCGATTATAGCGCCCATCATTCTTAGTGATCACGCCATCTTTGTCCACAAGCGTCAGATTGGTAATCCCAACGTGATCCAAAAGTTTGGCAGTCGCAAGTCCGGAAGCGCCAACCCCGTTGACGACAACCTTCAAGGATTTCAGCGGTTTGCCGGTCACCTTGGCGGCATTAATCAATCCGGCCAGAACAACGATGGCCGTGCCTTCCTGATCGTCGTGGTAGACGGGAATGTCTAATTCCTGGGCGAGCAGGTCTTCAATTTCGAAGCACCGGGGTGCCGCAATGTCTTCCAAATGGATCCCGGCAAAGGAACCAGCAATGTTCTTAATTGTCCGAACAGTTTCATCGACACTCACCTGATTGACTGAGATGGGAACCGCATTGACGCCGGCCAAGTCCTTGTATAACAGGGCCTTGCCTTCAATCACCGGCAAACCGCCGGCTGGGCCGATGTTGCCAAGTCCCAGAACGGCCGATCCGTCGGTCACCAAGGCCACCAGTTTACCGCTCATGGTGTAGCGGTCCTTTAACTCCGGATGACTGGCAATGAGTTTGGACAGAATTGCCACGCCGGGCGTATAGGCTTTTGCCAAGTCCTTACGGTCATCAACCGGTAATTCAGACGCGATGTCCAATACGCCGGTATGCAGTTCGTGAAGCTTTAAAATATCATCTTTCTCAGTCATATAGGTCGTCTCCCAATTCAAATTCTGCTCTTAATGTCATTAATTCTGCGTGATTTTATCTGATTTCATTGCTCACTAAATAGAATAACGCGTCTTTTAACATTTATCAAATATCTATGGATATTTTTAAATTTGTTAAATCTACAGCCATCATGATTTTAAATTTGAAAAGGAATTCTCTATTTGTAAAAACCTATGCTATAATATTTTTAAAGCCTCACCATTGAAAGGAGCCCGCCCATGAACGACGTCAAACATCAGGAACTCCTGGCCAACATTGCCCAGGACTACTATCTGTCAAAGCAAACCGTCACCGACCTGTCGAAGAAGTACCAGCTCAGTCGCTACCTCATCACTAAGTATTTAGATGAAGCTTTAGCAAGCGGCCTGGTCAAAATCAGCATTGCCACGCCCATCAGCCGGAACTTCGACCTGGAAATGCGCTTTAAGAAGGCCTTTAACGTGCGGAACACCTTCATTCTGAAATCTTCAGACACGCCCAACGATGATAACGAAAACATCATTGAGTATGCCTCGGCAGAAATTCAGGATCTCATTCGCCAAAGCCGGATTATCGGCCTCACCTGGGGCGATACGGTCCTCAGCGTCATCTCCCACTTCCAGGCAGAAGTTAGAGACGACATCACCTTCTCGCAATTTGTCGGCAATAACCTCAAGTACACGTCTTTATCTGGCGCCACCCCACTGGTCGAAAAGGCCGCGGCTAAATTTGGTGCGCCCTACCAAACCATGCCGGCACCGCTGTACATCCTCAGTGATTCCGCCAGGGCCGAACTCCAGCATGAGCCGGCGCTGGTCCCGGCCTTTAGCACCGCTTCGAAGATGGACCTGCTATTTACCGGTATCGGCACGTTGGCTTCAGTTGATACGATTCCGGTGTGGAAGCAGCATCAAGCTGAGATTTTTGACGGCGTTGACCTCGATCGGGTGGCCGGCATGCTGTACGGGCGGCCGTACGACATTAACGGCACGATTCTAAACGTCAAGAATGACAAGACGTTTGGCATCCCCATCGACACGGTGCTGGCAACCACCCGTCGTGTCGGCATCGTAAAGAGCAAGTTCAAGGCCCGGGCACTGTTAGGTGCCCTGCGCGGCGAACTACTCACCGACATCGTTACCAACGAAGGGGTTGCCAACCGGGTTCTGCTGGAAATGGGCGGCTAAGGACAATTAAATCAGCATGATCACTGGGTTGCCGTTTACGCGGCAGCCCTTTTTTGGCCTCACCTTCGCAAAAACTTGCGCAGGGCCGTCCAAAATGCTTCCGGCTGTTCGGCCATTACCAGATGGCCACTGTGATCAATGACTTTGGCGCTGCCGTTCTTCGCCATTTTCGCCATCACTGCGGCAAACGCCGGATCAAAGTACGGTGACTGCCTCCCGGCAACCACCAGCAGCGGGATCTTTAGTGAAGCAACGATGTCCCGCCAATCCTGAAACGCGTGGTCAACCAGCAGCGGATAATTGAGCTGGGCATCGTAAGGATGGGCCTTGGCGGCGGCCTTCATTTGACTGAAAACGGCATCCCCAATTTTATGAACCGCGGCTCTGCCCATCGGAAACTTCAGGCTGGCCGGAAAACTGTCCCAGGTTAACGATTCAAAGCCGTACTGCCAAGTGGCATCACTAATCATTTTCGGGGACTGGTCGACATCGACAAATTTGGCGAACCGTCCCGCCCCGAACAGCGAGGCGTATGCAAACAGGGTGGCTGCGCCCATCGAACTGCCAATGCCAATCACATCGTCGACGTCGAGATCAGCCAGCAGTTCCGCCACATCCAGGGCGTGCCGACTCATCCGCCGCCCCTTTACGGTGTGTTCAGAAGCGCCCTGGTTGCGGGCGTCCAGATTAATAACCCGGTAGCCGTTCTCAACTAATTTGGGAATGATGGCGCCGAACACTTCTTTATAGGCCCCAACCCCAGAAAGGAGCAAAACCGTTTGGCCTTGCCCCTCATCTGTGTAGTCGAGAATGACGTGATCACTGGTTTGAAATTTGATCGTCATCCCTCCTCCAAAATTTTAATGAACCATTACCATAAACCAATCACTTTCATCCAAAGAGCCCCAATTCCGATCCAAACGACCAGATAGAAGAGCCCGAGAATGAAGTTCATGCGCCACCAATCAGATTGCTTAACGTAACCGGAACCGAATAACACGGTTGCGGGGCCACTGGCAAAGTGAGTGGTTGAATTAAAGATCGCGCCGACAAAGCCAAGCGTGATAGCTGCCATAACGGCAGGGGCACCGGAAGAAATCGCAACCCCGAGTAATGCCGAGTACATTGCGGTAACGTGGGCGGTCCCACTAGCAAACAGGTAGTGAGAATAGAAGTAAACCAGTACCAAGATCAACAGAACCCAGATCCAGCTAACGCCGGCAACGGCATTCTTGATGGTCAGAGATAACCACGGAATAACACCCAGAGTGTTCAATTCGGTTGCCATGAAAATCAAGACTGAGAACCACAGCAATGTGTTCCAAGCCCCGGTTTCCTTGAGGATATCCTGAATGGACAGCACCCCGGTGAGCAGTAACAGTGAAACGGCCATGAAGGCAACTAAGGAAGCTTCCATGCCAATAAAGCTGGAAATCATCCACATAATCAGTGCAAAGACGAAGACGCCGGCCATCATTTTTTCAGGTAACGAGAACTTACCCATTTTTTCCAATTCGGAATCCGCCCACTCCTTGGCGTTTGGCGTTTCCTTAATCTCAGGCGGGTACATCTTGTAAATGATCCACGGCACACAAATTAACGAAATAATAGCAGGTACTAAACCAGCGATGAACCAAGTCATCCACGGAATGTTAACGTGCAGTGCTTTGGCAAGGGCAACGGCAACCAGGTTAGGCGCCATTGCAGTCATGAACAACCCACTGGTGATGATGTCACCGTGAAACTCTTCGAAGACCAGGAACGCGCCCATTTTACGAGCGGTCCCGTCCCTTGGATCTGACCCATAGGTGTGAGCCAGTGAATCAATAATTGGGTAAACAATGCCGCCTGAACGAGCGGTGTTACTTGGAGTGGCTGGAGCGGTCACCAAATCAACGGCGATCAGTGAATAGGCCAACCCAAGTGATTTTTTACCAAACAACCGGACGAACAGCAGCGCGACTCGGCGACCAAACCCGGTCTTGATGAAGCCCCGTGACAGAAAGTAGGCCATGGCGATCATCCAAACGGTACTGTTACCAAATCCCATGGCGGCGTCGTCCATATCGACTAAGCCCAACGTGACGGTAATCGTAAATCCAAATAGTGCAACGGCGCCAATTGGCATTGGCTGGGTAATACACCCAACAATGGTCCCAACAAAAATAGCTAACATATGCCAGCCGGCAACTGGAATTCCGGCGGGCTTAAACGGTGTGCAGAGCCATATAATTAAAGCAATGGCAATCGGCCAGATGAATTTCTGGTACTTAATTTTCTCTAAGTGTTCCATACAGAATTATCCCCTTTGTTTGAAACGGATCCATTCGCGATCCCCTTCATTAATTGGTGCAATGAAGATCAATCAACATTTGAGCCAAATCCCCCTTTTGTGAATTTATTCAAATGCCAATCGTTTAGGAAACGGTTTCACAAAAACCACTTGAAATTATGACCGGGCCAACACCTCCCTAAGTGCATTACCAAAGCATTTTTATTGTGACTTCATTAACAAGTATGGGCAAATAAAAAGCAGTGATAATGTTTTATTTCTTTCAATAATACCACTGCTATTGCCGATTATAAAAAGTTTGCATGTTTGGTTATGCGTTCATTAATACTTCCGCCATCTGGCGTGCCGACCGCTTCATCTTGGCCTTTTCGTCGTCTGATAACGGTTCCTCAATTACTTTAACAATCCCCCGGGAATTAATCAAGGCCGGGTTGCCAATGTAAATGTCCTTCAACCCATATTCACCGCTTAATGGCGCGCTGACTGGCATCACAATATTTTGATTATTCAAGATTGCCCGGGTGAGCATCATCATCCCGTAGGCAACGCCGTAGAAGGTCGCGCCCTTCAAGCCGATGATTTTACCGCCCTTTTTGCGGACATCCACTTCAATTTGGTCGAGGTCATCTTCAGTGATCCCCTTTTCCATCGCAACTGTCCGCAGCGCGCGGCCGCGAATGGTTGCTTCATCGTAAGCGGCAAAGGAGCTGTCGCCGTGCTCGCCCAAGATGTTGGCGTCAATATCCTGCAGGTTCACGTGGAATTTGTTGGCCAGGGCTACTTGGAACCGGGCGGAATCAAGGGATGTGCCGGTTCCAATAACGCGGGTCCGTGGGAATCCGGAAATCCGTTGGGTAATCGTCGTTAAGATATCGACCGGGTTGGCGGATACTAAGAAGATGCCGTTAAAGCCGCTATCCACAATCGGGCGCACAATTGATTCGAGGATGCGGGCGTTTTTAGAAACCAAATCCAAGCGGGTTTCGCCCGGCTTTCGTGGAACGCCAGCGGTAATCACAACCAAATCGGCGTCTTTGGCATCCGCGTATTCACCAGCGCGAATCCCCATTGGGCCGGCCATTGGCATCACGTCTTCAAGATCAATCACGTCGCCTTCGGCATGATCCTTGGCAACGTCAACGATCACCAATTCGTCAGCGATCTGAGATTGAATTAATGAAAAGGCGTATGATGAACCAACAGCCCCGTCACCGATAAGCACAACTTTTTTTGATTTATGAATTTGATTTAACATAACGGCATCTCCATTCGTTTGACGTTTTTCTATCCGTCTACAAGCCTGAGGAAAACAACGGTCTTTCTATCCTCTTTGTGAATTCATATACATTGTATGCTATCGTTTTAAAAATGTCAAAACATATCGTTTATTTTTCAAAATTTAAATGCCTATTTGTAATTTTGTGAGAAAGTAAGCGGTTTTTATTATAATTTTAACGCTTTTCTCATTAAAAAAGGTCGGGGCATTTCGGCCCTACGCCACCCTAAAAGGATTTATTAGAAAGTGATGTGAAGGGAATCACGATTGATTTTCTGCTCGGGCTTGCCTTTATAGAAGCGTTGGCTGGGAATACCGTTAGTCTGCATGATCATGATTTGGTTTAAAAAATAATCAGTTACAAAAACGTATATAGGTCTGAAGAAAGGAAAATCAGTTTAGCCGAGGCATAATTACTGTGAATACATGGAGGTGTTCCCCTTGAAAGTTAGAGAACAGGGTAATTCATTAGTTGTGACGGTTCCAAAGAAATTTGGGATCAAATCAGGAACCGAAGTTGTCGCGGTTAAGGGCAAGGGAAACTCATTCTCATATGTCCCAAAATTGGCAAATCCGTTTACTGACCCGACCGTTCACTTTGACCATGACCAAGAAGCGTTTCCTGATGATTCGACTGGGCGTGAATCGCTGTGAGCACGGATTCGTATCGGGGCTATACCCCTGAACAGGGCGATATCGTGTATGTGACCTTTGATCCACAATCCGATCGGGAAATTAAGAAGCGCCGCCCCGCGTTAGTCGTAAGCGCAACACCGTATAATCGGGCGACCGGCTTTGTCCAAATTTGTCCAATTACAAGCACCATTCGCCATCGGCCAGGATTCTTTACACTGACTGATCAAAAAGCCGTCAGTGGTCAGGTTAACGCCATTCAACTCCGATCCGTTGATTTCCTTTCTTCTCATAAAAATATCGTTAAAGTCGAAGCAATCGATCCCAGAACCTTTGGTGAGATTGCCCAATTCATCAGATTTATCTTTGACTTTGACCAAATCCTCGACTTCGGTGATTAACCCGAAATAACACCAAACAATCCCGCCAAATTCGTCTGACTTAACAGGCAGATTTAGCGGGATTGTTTTCGATTCCTTTAGACACCTAAATTTTCCCAGTTCGATAAACGTGATTCATCAATGACCGGGTTTCAGTAAACTCGTTCTCGTCATGAAGGACCACCGTAATCACGCGGTGATGGCCGGCCTTCTTACCGGTTCCGACGAAGCAGTAACCTGCCAGATCAGTAAACCCGGTCTTTAACCCGTCAACCTTCAACGACTTTTGCGCGTACTTGCGGCCTGGCAATAGGTTGTTGTAGTTGTGCATTGACTGACTGCCAATCTTGACGTTGCCCATTTTAGCGTATGTCAAAACGCTGGGGTAATCGCTGATAAAGTGCTTGGCAATCAGAGCCACGTCCTTGGCGGAAACCTTATTGGCGTTACCACCCGGTGCGGAGTAGCCGTATGAACGCAGGGCATTTTGTTCCATGCCGTTTGCGGATACAAAGCTTGCGTGCCCGAAGTGCCAGGATTTAGCCTGCTTGTTCATTAGTTTAATAAACCGGCGATTGGCTGCTGGCGTTGAGCCGCCGGCAACCCACTGACCTAGCGCGATTGCGGCATTGTTCGATGAGCCAATCAACGCTGCCTTGTACAGTGAGCGGACGGTGTAGTGATTCTGCTTGAATTTGAAGCCGCCATAAACGCCGGACCGTCCCATGGTCTTCAAGCCGGCGTAGTGGGTGTTTACACGACTATTCCAGGTTGCCGAGGTCTTGGCAACCTTTTTATCAACCAGATACAGCGTCATCAGTTTAGAAACCGACGCGATCGCCCGCGGGGTGTTCATATTTTTGTGCCAGAGAACCTTGCCCGTACTTGCATCCATTGCCACGGCGGCCTTCGCATACTTCAAGCCAAACGGGGCCTTGCCCTTCTTCAAATGATGGTGCCAAACGTAGCCGCTAACAGAACCGCTGCCGCTTTTAACGCGGTAGTATGTCGCGTTTTTGCCATTATGCTTTAGAATCACCTTTTTGGTGGCATACCAGGTGGTGTAAGGATAGGTCTTCAAAGCGTGAAGCCGGCGCGTATGGGACAGATTATAAATATAGCCCGCCTTTGAAGCCCGGTGATAAGCGGTCTTTTTCATAGTTGTGGTCTTTACAACCCGATAACCAGCGGCATGGGCAACTGCCGGCTGGTTCACAACAACTGCCGTGGCCCCGAAAATGGCGGCTGCGGCAATCACCCCAATAAATTGTCGTTTCATGAATCATTCTCCTCATTTCGATAATTGATCCTTTTTCTAAAAGATCAGACCAATCTATTATAGCTGATTGTAATTATCAAAATCCGGAAAAATATAATTGTAATGGTTTTGTGACCTCACTGTCGTATTTTCATTTGTGATTTCATACAAAAAATCCGCCGAAATTTTGTAGAAAGTGCTGACCAATTTCGGCGGGAATTAAGCTATGATCCTTTTGTGAAGAGATGCTTCCTGTCGCGTAATGGTCAAAAAAGGTTAAGGTGATCGTTATGAAAACCATTATTCAGCGAAAGAACTTTTTGTTTTGGGCCTCAATTGTTTTTGCGGGGATTTTTTCGATTTGGGCCGTCGTCAGCCCCACTGGAATGACCGGGACGCTTTGGAATTGGCTTGGCCTGTACAACCGGACCTTTAGTTGGTTTACCATGCCGATGCCGGTGATTCTGCTGCTGATTTGTCTGTATCTGGCCTTCGGAAAATTTGGCAAGATTAAACTGGGCGGCGCTGACGACGAGCCGGAAATGAGCACGTTTGCCTGGATTGGCACCCTGTTTACCGCCGGCATCGGCATCGGCATCGTCAACTTTGGGGTGGCCGAACCCCTGGTCCACTACCTGCAATCACCCGTTGGAATTGCCGGGGGAGTTTCCCCAGCCCAAGCAGCCGAAAACGGCATGAAATACAGCATGTTTATCTGGGGATTGCCGGCATGGGCCATCTACACCATGGCCGGATTGGTGATTGGCTACTTTGCGTACTATAAAGGAAAGAAGTTTCTGCCGGGCGAACCAATTGCCGCCGGGTTCTCTGATAAGGCGTGGGCCCCAAGCGTTGCGGTTCTTGCCAACATTGTCGCGGCTGGCGCGGCCGCTCTGACAATTGCCGCCCACATTGCGATTGGTATTTTTCAAATCCAAAACGCCGTGCATTCGGTCAGCGGGTTCGATATTTCTTCAGCGACCAGTTCAATTGCGTTATTAATTATCATGTTCTTCATTTATACGTTTGCCGCCATTCTGCCGATTCAAAAGGGGATGGCATCCCTTGGCAAAATCAACACCATTGTCGCGGTGATTTTGATGATCTATGTCTTCATGATTACCAACTCGACGATGATTATGCGGCTGGTGACCGAAAACATCCGCCACGCCTTTTTGGACGTCTTTCCAGTCGCCTTCACCACCTTCCCGTTTTCTGATCAGACCTGGTTTGGTTCGTGGCCCAACACAATCATGATCTGGTGGTTCTCCTGGACGCCGTTCTTGGGGATCTTTATCGCCCGAATTTCCAAAGGCCGCACCATTCGTCAAATCGTGACCATGTCCATTCTAGTGCCGACGTTCTTCCTGATCTTTTGGTTCAGCGTTTTCGCCGGCAACGGCTTCTGGAACACGTTCTTTGGTGACGGTAAAATCATCCATTTTATTGCCAATAACCCGGAGAACGTCTACCTGTCGTTCATCATGGTGCTAAAGGAGCTGCCGGGATTCCAAGTTACCGGGCCAATCTTCCTGTTACTGGTAGTGATCTTTTTGGCGACCGCCACAACGTCGGGCATGATTTCGTTAAGTATTATTACCAGCAACGGCCCGGAAAACGCCCCGAAGACCCGGGTAATTCTGTGGTCAGTCCTGACCACGATGATTGCCTTTTCCAACATCGCCACCGGGACTTTGGACGGCGTCAAAGCTGTCGGCGTCATCATCGGGATTCCGTTTATGCTGTTTGTCCTGTTATCCATTTCCGGCATGTACCGGCAGATGACGCTTGACTACAACCACAATCTCCTGATAGCGGCTGAAAAGAATCAACAACTGATTGACCGCGAACACGGAAAGAAGGCGTCATCATGATTCTCATGTTCTTAACATCCAAATTCGTACCCAACGAACATTTTCCGTTGGACAAAGCCCTTGCCGGCCACGATATTGTGACCAACTTACTGACGTCGCTTGTCATTATCGCGTTTATTGCATTGATTGCCTGGATCGTGTACGAGGCATTCGATCAAAAAAAGGAGGAGTGATCGTCATGGTAAATGAACGTTATACCACTGACCTCCAGCCAAAATTACCGTCACTACCGGTCCCGGAACTTGCCCAAACCCTGACCAGCTTGGAAATTTGGGCAACCCCACTGCTTAATCAGCAGACAGCCGAAGATTTTTATCATCTGGTCAGACAATTTTCCCAAACGGACGGTCCAATCTTGCAGAAGCGCCTGATCAGCTTAGCCCGGCAAACGTCGGGTAGCTGGCTTGCCCCTATCTGGGAGGAAAGCTATTTAACCAGCCGCCAACCGCTGCAAAATTCCACCAACTTTGCCTTCACGGTTGATCCGGCCGTGATTCCCCCGGCGGCCAGCCAAAGCTACCTGGCCGCCCAAATCATTGATCGCTTAACTGGCGCCTACCTGAGCTACGCCACGGGCAATCAACCGTTGGAAACCTACCGGAATGGTAATTTGATGGACATGAGCTACTACCAGAACTTCTTCAAGGCCATGCGCTTAGCCCGACTTGGAAAGGACACCTTTTACCAGGGCAATTCCGAAATAACCAACCAGCAGGTGGCCATTATTTCCGGTCGCCAGTTGTATTTTGTGACCGTCACGGACGCGGACGGGCGCCAGTTGCAGGCCGAAAAGATCGCCGCGGATCTCACGCAAATTTTAACTCAACCGGCAAGCGATTCGCCATTTGTCGGTGAATTCACTGGTCTTCCCCGGGATCAGGCCGCTCAACAACTCACCGCCCTGCTAGAAGATGATCATAATCGCACGATCTGGCATGCCGTCAGTGACGCGCTGTTCACGGTCAGCTTCGAAACGGCGCCCGCTGATCACAACTATCTTCGAGAAACGCTGCTGGGCGTCACCAACCGCTTTGTGGATAAACCCCTTCAAATCGTGATCTATTCCGATTCCCACGTCGGCTTCGCCATTGAACACAGCCGCGTGGACGGCGTGCCGGCATTGAACCTCATTCAACACGCCCTCACCGGCCTAACCGATCATTCGCGCTGGTCAATGAAAACGACGCCGCCAAAACCCGTCTGGTTTCACTTAACGCCGGAACTGACCAGGCAATTAAAACTTGCCGCTGATCAAAATCAACGGGTTGCCGGCCAAATAACCATTACAACCGCCGCCTTCGATCACTTCGGCAAGAACCAGATCAAACAATTTGGCGTTAGTCCCGACGCTTTCTTCCACATCGCCCTCGCCCTGGCAATGTATCGGCTGACCGGTACCTGGCAAAGTATCTACGAACCGGTCTCCATGCGTAACTTCTACCAGGGCCGTACCGAAGACGCCCGCAGCGTGAGTCTGGAAAAGAAACGCTTCATTGCCGCCTTTGAGCATCAGGAAGACCCGCGGGATTTGAAGCAACTATTTGAGACAGCCGCCAAAGCGCACACCACCCGCATTCGCCTCGCCCAACAGGGATTCGGCGTTGAGCGCCACTTGTTGGGGCTGGAAACGGTATTCAACCAGAATCAAAACGGCCTGAAGATCGCCAAGACGTTTTTCGCTTCCCCCCAACTTGCAAAGCTGCGAACCGATTTTCTGTCAACGACATCGATTCCATTTCCAGTCATTCAGGGGCTGACCTTTGCCCCGACTTCGACCAATGGATACGGCGTTTACTACGGCATTTTAAAGGATGATATTCGCCTAGCGGTTTCCGGCTGGCAGGGAGCCGAATTTTCCCCGAATCAGTGGCTGGTGGCCATCGGCAAGGCCCTGGACGATTTGCATGAAATGGTATTGAGCTGGCCGAAGAATCGCAACCGATTGTGACGCCACGCTTAATATAGTAACAACCGGCTGATGATTTCGGCTAATGAGGTGACGACAACTATCTAGATGTCGCCACCCCCTTTTTGTGCTATCTTTAAGATGAATCAATCGTTGATCAATTGTGGTCAAGCCATCGACTGCCATCTCTCACGAAAAGGGGTAATGACTCATGCCAATCCAGTCGATTCTTCATCAACAATTTCGCGTCATTAAAACTGAAGCTGTCCGTTACCAAAATAACCCGTACGATCCCGATCGGGCCCACGACTTGCGGGTTGCGATTCGAACCTTGCGGGGACTGATTAAATTTATCAAGCGGCGGCTGCCCACAACCGTTTATACCGAAATCGACCAGCAGCTGAGTGCCGCAGCGCAAATATTTGGCCCGGTTCGCGAGCTCGACGTCCTGATCGAAGAAGCCGCTCAATTTGCCTACGATCACCCTGACAAGCACGCGGCCTACCAGCACTTCTTCAATATGTTGGCTACCAAACGCCACGATGCCATGCAGGCCACCCTCACGACGGCCGTTCAAGACAAATTGGCGACCACTATCGCCAATGTCCAGCGCCAGTTAAAGGCGCTCGACCTGGACCAACAGGATGACTGGTCAGACTACGTCGAAAACGAAATGGTCCGCCGGAAGAAAAAGTTGGCCAAGGAATATCGCCATCTTGATTTAGGCGACTACCCCGCGGTTCATCACCTGCGCAAACGCTCGAAAACGTTGCGGTACGCGGCCACCTACTTTGTCAATTTGGCACCCAAGAACGCGCCGAAAATTCGTCAAAAAGCCGAAAAAATCCAGAACACCACCGGCACCATTACCGACGCCCATATTAACGCCGACTATCTCAAGACCTTTGCCAAACAAGCCCAGGACCCGCGGGACACTGCGCTGTTATTAAAGATTGCCGATGATCAACTGGCAAAAATTAAGCCGGCCCGCCAAAACAAGGGGGATTCCAAATGAGCGTTCTCACCTACACGCGGGCCTGGAACGGATTGCAGGAGCAGACCACCACGTACGTGATTTTACCCAATGAGCTGCCCCAATCCGGCAAGCTGCAGGTCCTGTGGCTGCTTCATGGCTTGGGGGATAACGGCAGCGGCTTCCTGCGCAAAACCAACCTCGAAGTGCTGGATAAGTACACAAATCTGGCCATCATCACGCCGGAAATGAACCGCAGCTTTTATACGAACATGGACCGGGGCCTGCCTTACTGGGATTATTTAACCACTGAGGTCATCCCCACCATGCGGCAGCTGCTGCCCCTATCAACCGCCCGGGCTGATAACTTTGTCGGCGGCGTCTCGATGGGTGGCTTTGGCGCTTTCAAGTTAGCGTTCAGCCACCCCGACTGGTTTAGTGCGGTCATGGCGATGTCACCGGTTGTCGATTTAACCAGCTTACCGCAAGTAATGCCGGATTATCAGGAAATCTTTTCGGGGCCCTTGCCAAATCAATATTTAGAAAAGTTGGCCCAGGAGGCCCCGCCGGCAGCCCTCAAAAGTTTAAGAACCTTCTATTGTATTGGCGATCAGGATATCCTGAAACCGCAAAACGCCCGCTTCGTTCGCCGCCTTCAGGATCAGGGGACACTGACACTTGACCTCAAGACTGGTCCGGGGGATCACGATTGGCTTTATTGGCAGGAAATGTTTCCTCAAGCATTGCGCTGGCTTTTGAATGTGCGGCTGAGTGACGGAACACCATTGAAAAATCGGGATGAGTGAATAAAAAAATAAGTGGTTAGCTTCCAGACTAGTAGGTCTGGAAACTAACCGCTTTTGCTTCACATTTATTTGGCTACCAATCCAAAGTACCCAATCACGATCACCGCGAGGATAATGCGGTACCAGCCAAACACCTTGAAGTTATTATGCTTGATGTAATTAAGCAGGAACCGAATCGCCAGGTAGGCAACGACAAATGACACAATCATCCCCGTCAGCAATACCGCCGTCTGCATGCCGGTAAAGACGCCACCGTGGTGGAAGTACTTATAAAGCTTCAGCAATGACGCCCCGAACATCGTGGGGATCGCCAGGAAAAACGAAAATTCAGTCGCCACAAACCGCGACGTGCCAATCAAAATTCCACCGAGAATGGTGGCCCCGGATCGGGAAGTTCCGGGCACCAGCGACAAAAGTTGAAACAGCCCGATAATGAAGGCGGTTGAATACGACAATCGGTTCAAATCAGTGAACTGCGGGGTCCGGTTCGCATTCCAATTTTCAATCACGATAAACAGAATCCCGTACACCAGCAGCATGGCGGAGACGACCGCCCAGTTCATCAGATGCGCGTCCATCCAGTCGTTAAGCAGAAGGCCAATCACGACCGACGGCAGGACGGCCACAATCACTTTCGACCACAGAATCCAAGTTAAGCGGCGCTCATCGCTGGTCTTTTTGGGCGACAGCGGGTTAAGCTTATGAAAGTACAGGACCACCACCGCCATGATGGCGCCAAGCTGAATGACCACGTTGAACATGTCGGTAAACTGCTGGGACTCACTCATTTTGATGAATTCATTCACCAGAATCAGATGACCGGTGGAACTGATCGGCAAAAACTCAGTGATGCCTTCGACGATCCCTAAAATAATGGCTTTGATAATATTTAGCATGACAAACGACTCCTATTTAATTGATAGTCCAAGCATGCCATAAATGACGCGGCAACGGGGCTGATTTACCAATTGTTTACATATTGGAAACGGACTTTTTACATTTGGGATGCCAGCTGCTGCTTTTATCCTTAATTGGTGATGAGGCAATTGTGAATGAGCACCCTTTTTATATGACCAACGGCCTAACTGACCATTCATTTTGAATTAATTGAAGACTTAAAGAGCCGCGGCTTATGGCTGCAACCCTTTATGATTTAGATGATATTTTTTTGTCAGTCATGAGTTTAGTGACGAACCCCGGCGTGTTTTGAAGCAGACTAATCCTGCTTGCCCTCATCAAGGACAACGTCGCCGCTGTGGCGCTGCCGATACGCCACCGGGCTTAACCACCCCAGCCGCTCCTTGATGCGGACATAATTATAGTAATGTATATAGCGCTGAATCGCCAGCTTGAGTCTGGCAAAGCTGTGATAGACCCGGCCATAGTACATCTCGCGTTTCAAGATGCTGAAGAAATTCTCCATGATCGCGTTGTCCAGACAGGTACCCTTCCGTGACATGCTTTGAAAAATCCGTTCCTGCTTGAGCCGCTGGTGGTAGGCCGCCATTTGGTAAACCCATCCCTGATCGGAGTGAAACGTGCGCCGAACCGGGCAGTCAGCGGTCACCTTCACGGCGTCGTTGAGTGCGGACAAGATGGCTCCTTCACTGGGTTGTGAAGAGATTCGGTACGAAATAATTTCCCGATTATACATGTCTAAAAAGGCGTCCAGGTAGACGCCCTTGACCTGAAACTGGCCGTTGGGCAGCTTGACGACGTACTTGAGCTCGGTGGTGTCCGTCGTGACTTTCTGATGACAAATGGCCGTACAAAACCGGCGGCGCAACCGGTTCTTACAAACAATCCCGACCTTGCCCTGATAGGAATGATAAGTCGTCGAATCCAAGTGAATGGCCCGTTTGGCACATCCCTCAGCCTGAATATGAAGTTTACGCATCAGGCGCTGAACGTGCTTTTTATTAATCAGGACCCCCTGATCACGCAAGGCAATCGTCACCCGCCGGTAGCCATAGTCCGGATTCTGACGATGAACGGCAAGGATCCGGTCTTCAAAGGCTTTATCGGCGTCAGGCCGGTGAAACCGTTTCTGCCAATACATATAGGTTGCTTTCGGAAATCGAAGGGCCTTTAAAATGTCAGTGAGAATGAACTTTCCGCGAAGGTCGTAGATGATCTGCGATATTTCCCGACGGCACAGAGCCGCCACTTCTTTGCCGGCCTTCGCTACGGTTTTAAAAACGATTGGCGAATGTCAGTTTGAAGAAGCCAGTCACCTAAAAGTTCAGTTTGGACAAATCGCTGGGTCATGTGCGTCACCTCGACTGATGAGCGGGAGTGGTCACCGCGTTGCGTGGTTTGTAATGGATAACGTTAATTTAATTTTATTTTAGTTCACGACGGGGAATTTGAACAGAGATAAGAATGTGAGATGGGAAGAAAATTGCGGGATGGGGATTGGTTACACTTGATCGGGATGTTGTTTTTGACCCCCACATGCGTGGGGAATACAAGCCGAAAAAATATTTATACAAAACTATTGCAGGATCACCCCCACATGCGTGGGGAATACCGGACGTCATGCACTGGCTTGGCCACTCTTCAAGGATCACCCCCACATGCGTGGGGAATACCCAAGCCGCTTTTTCGGCTCAGTAAGCGGACCAGGATCACCCCCACATGCGTGCGGAATACTTTGGTTCACCATTGGGATCGTCCGGGTTGGTGGGATCACCCCCACATGCGTGGGGAATACCCAAGCTGTCTGAAATTCGGTTACAGTTTTAAAGGATCACCCCCACATGCGTGGGGAATACCGCCCTACCGGAAACAACTCGAAGCACTCAAAAGGATCACCCCCACATGCGTGGGGAATACTGATGCTGGTTGAGCGGCAAGACTTTCCGAAGAGGATCACCCCCACATGCGTGGGGAATACTAAACCTCGGTAATATCGCCTTCAAGATTTTCCGGATCACCCCCACATGCGTGGGGAATACGAACAAAATTGGTTGACCAAGCACCGTTCATCAGGATCACCCCCACATGCGTGGGGAATACCCTGCTTAAATGCCTTTTCAATCGAACTGATAAGGATCACCCCCACATGCGTGGGGAATACAGGCTGACAATTGTCCTTGAATTATCAGCATCAGGATCACCCCCACATGCGTGGGGAATACTGCCACCAGGCAGATGATTCCCAGCGGGCTTTAGGATCACCCCCACATGCGTGGGGAATACTGTCGCTCATGAGATTGTCCGTTTTGTAGGTGAGGATCACCCCCACATGCGTGGGGAATACTATGACAGATGAAGGCAAGGTGATCAATAGTGAGGATCACCCCCACATGCGTGGGGAATACTTCTAAGAAGGAAAATTTAAAGTTATCCAAAAAGGATCACCCCCACATGCGTGGGGAATACTCGTGAGGGCGAAGAGTATCAAAGTGCTAAAAGGGATCACCCCCACATGCGTGGGGAATACCTCCTAAATAAGTGAAATTAACTGTCCCTGTTAGGATCACCCCCACATGCGTGGGGAATACGTCGAACTTCTGCGTTTCCCGGTTGGGAACCCAGGATCACCCCCACATGCGTGGGGAATACGTTTCTGTACCAGTCCAGAAGATACTTGGCACAGGATCACCCCCACATGCGTGGGGAATACTCACCTAACCTACCTAAGAACGATCAAGAGACAGGATCACCCCCACATGCGTGGGGAATACACTAAACAAACGCTGATATAACAGCATTCTTAAATGTGAAAACTGCCATTTTTCATTAACTTCATCGCCAGAAGCAATGTCGCTTCCGCATCCGCTAATGCGTGATGGGGCGTTAAATTTTCGATATCGTAATCTTTCAGCACAGTTGCTAATCGATAATTATCCAGAAACTGATTGGTCTTCTTAACAACCGGCATCAAATCAACCATCTGGTTACTCAGCTCCGGAAGCCCGTTTTTTTGAATATTATAGGATAAGAAGGCTTCATCAAATCGGAGGTTATACCCAACAATCACCGCATCCTTAACAAAGGCTTCCAACTCTTGGAGCGCAGATGCCAGCTCAACGCCTTCTATGCTTAGCTGTTCAGACGTGATTCCGGTTAACTCAGTAATCTTCTTGCGAACTTGGCCATCAATTCGAATTAATTTATGAAATGAAACATCTTCACCATTCTTTTGTCGCTTAACGGCGCCAATCGCAATAATCTGATTTTTAGTGGCATCCAACCCCGTTGTCTCCAGATCAAGTGAGACTATGGTTGGTTCCACGCTAGTTTCAGTTGATTTGCCAACATTAGTTTTCTTCATGTTTTTCCGCGCCATCACCTTTGCCCGATGGTACTTGGCAGCATTGCTGAAACCATGCTTGGCAACTGCGGGCGGATGATTTAAACGCATCATCAACGGAATGCCGTCAAAATCGACAACTTCATAAGCTTTTCGCGTCGTCTTAATTTGATAACCCAACTCGTTCTTAGCGTTATACACCATGGTGGCCTCACCGCTGCCAATGTTTTTCATCACCCGTTCCCAAACTAAATCGCGGATTCGGGCACTGACATTACCTACATAGACCCCCGTTTGGACTTCTTGATACCACTTGGTCAAATCGCCTCGCAGCGAAGGCGGCACCTTGGTCAGCGTTATCACAATCATGCGCCACCATCTTCTTTAAATTCATGATACTGAACGCCAAATTTCTGGAGGCCCAGCTTGTCATCCCACAAATTAATCACGCCGGCGCCAATGTCAGTTTCAGTGACGCCAAGAATCGACGTAAGATCCTGAACCATTCGTACGAGTAACTTGCCGTCACTAAAGGCATCCCTCATGGCGAGTCGCGTCCGAGCCCCGATATCCTTGTCATCACCAAACTCAGCAGCAACTCTGAACGCAACCGGAATCGAATACTCAGCTTTGTAAAGATCGGCAAAATCATACACGAACGACAAATCGTGACCGGTGTGCACGAACCCAAGACCGGCCGAAGCCCCCATCGCAACAATAACGCTGTAACTCAATCCATATAGAGCCTGGTGAGCGGCGGTCAAAGCTTTGTTAATTGGCGTGCCGGCTTCAAAATTATCAGGATTATATTCGCGCCGTGACCAGTTAACATGGGTGATTAAGGACTGGTGCCGGTAAACATTTCTCACTCGGCTGCCCTCCTTACCCCGTAATTCGGCCATGGTTAAATCAGAAACATCGTCATTCGGAAACCGCATTTGGTACATTTTACGGGCTACCGCCACTCGCGATCGCTGATTGGAAACTAGTTTCGCTTGGGCCTGCAGAATGCGCGACGAGTGATTCAAAGACCTCCCGTGGGCATATTGCCGTACGCCCTGCTCGCCAACCCACACTGCCGCCATGCCAGAGTCCCCGATGAGTTCCATTGCTCGGTGAGTGACATCAACCCCGGGTCCCAGCATTAAAACGCTGACAATTGCAGCCGGCACAAAAACGGTCCCCCGATTATCGGTGACCATCATTGCACTATCTTGGCGATTGAGTTTGGCGTGTTCCAGATAAAGAAATGTCAGCCGATCACGAACCCGGCTCAGTTCTGAAAGTTCGGGCTTTTTCGCGCCCATTTTTCCAGCCATTATTATCTCCCCGGAATAACCGTCATAAGCCCCATTCCAAAGGCTTTCTCACGGCCAATTCCTTTCACCAGCGTCTGTTTAAACAGGGCTGGATTTTCAACTCGCAACGCGCCTTCAAATGATACGCGGCTCAGCCGAACGCCACGGCCCCGTTTGCGGTGGAGAACGGGATAGTCTCGACTCACAACGTTAAACGCAGCAACCGGTTCGCTTTGTGAATCATCCGCCGCAACCTGTTTAACTAACTCAAATCCGGATTTTTCAGCGCGATCCTCCAACCATTGCCGCTGCTGGGCAATGGTAATGTGCGGAACAATCCGTGGTTGATCACTGCCCGGGCGTTTGATTGCATGAGTTGGATTAGCAGTTAGGCGAAACTGCATGATTTGTCCCGGTTTAATTGCCGCCAAATACTGATCGTATGATTTTGTGACGGCCGTTCCGGGAACCCCATAAGTCGCAAGTTTCGTCAAATCTGGTGCGTTTTCACTCAGCACAAGCAAATACGATTTTCCTGCCAGCCGATCAATGCGCCACAGATGGCGGCGGCGTTCATGAGCCGCAATTTCATTTGGAAAGCTTTGTTCAACCCAGTTATGGTAAGCTCCCAGATGGGTTAAATCCCTGGTTTTTTGGCGGTTATTGATATCAATTTGAACTCTTGATAAGTACATGGGCACTCCTTTCTACAGATGATCCATGATGTCGTGCTTCGTTTCTGGTTCATCATCGATCTCCGTTTGGTCTTTGGCAAAGGACGGATTCTTTAAATTAATGGTCTCAACGGCAACGGCTCGATAACCATGCTGCCGATTTCGTTGGTCAAACGACTCAACCCGGTCCTTAATCATTGAACTTCGCTTATTTGGCATTAAGTCGGCGTCTCCAATGATCTCAACGTTCTTGATCAATTCAGATTTCTTTTGACGCTTTTGATACCATTTTGATGCTTCCCACGGCAAATCGCTGAGCACTGAAACCGGATTATCGTCCTTAAAAACACTGACTTTAAGCGTTCCTGCCGGCGCATTTGATCTGCGACCCAAGAACAATTGAAACTTAGGACGCTTTAAAGCCTCGGCAATCCGATCAATCAGTTGCTCGTCGTCGCTTCCCAATGCGGCAACAAATACCGCGTCTTGAAGGTAATCGCGATAAGTAACTTTGCGGGTATCTTTTTTCCATTCAACCGTTTGGTAGTCAGTCAATGATTTACCAGCCTGATCAACCCGGACGGCAAAACTCAGATCATTCAGCGTCAAGATTCGGGGATCATCCCGATGATAACCCAGAGCAGCGGCAATCATCCCAATGACCGCACTTTTTGAGGGGTGGTCGCTGCTGGTCCGCCGGGAAAAGCTGGCTTCATTTCCGTACGACTGCAACGGTGCCGTCAATCTAATCGTTAGTGTTTTCATCCTGGACCACCTTCGTCAGAGCATCGGTGACTTTACTTAGGAGATTGGATAAGTCGTCAACCTGGTCATCCAATTTCGATTGATACTTTTTATTAGCGAGAACCACCGTTAAAGACGGATCAGCAACAAATCCCAGCGTTGCCTTGTACTCTTCTTCGAGCTTTTCAATCGATGCCTGAACATAGCCGTTCGTTGAATTAACAGCGTCTTCAAAAGCTGACACCAAGTTGACCGGCGTGTCCGTGCGAATCGTCACCATCACATAACTCGGCAACGTTTTGTTGGCAAACGAATTCTGCTTACCGGTTGGCATCGATAAAATAAAGGCCTTAATGAAATCGGCTGCTCCGGCAACGGCATCTTGGCTGCCCAAATTATGAACCAATTCATTCACATTCAAATTGGCATAGCGGTATAGCGTAGCTGAATTGAATTCAACCGTCCCCAGCATTGCCGCACCAGTGGCATCGTCAGGCTGAAGATCATCTAAAGCTGTATAGTAATCAAATTCCGGTACCACTTCATGCGTCGAAATGGCATGGGCAACCTGGGCAGATCCTTCAACGTTTAATTCGGGATTATCAGCGACCATTCGGCCAAAGAGGGCTAAATCTAAGGAATTGTCGGACTTTAAGACTTTTTTGACTTCTTTTTTGTCAAGCTCTTCGTGATCAATGACGTACTGAGCCAGTTTTTCAATTTGGCCTGGGCTCACGAGCAGTAAGGCGCCCGTTTCGTTATTTTTATCAAGCTTAATGCTGGCAGCTTTAAATACGGCATCTACCTTTGCCCAAGCCGTTTTTTCGTCCATTGATACGTCCAAAGCCATCAACTTATCGGCCAGCATTTGGGCAGCGTCCTTTGTTCGGGTACCGGTATTAACACCTGAGTCCTTAAAGGAGCTTCGAATCGCATGCTTCCAGCTTTGCGAGGAAACTCGGGAACGGGAAACCCCACCGTAGAGCGCCGTCTTGGGGGCCCCGGTATCGTCACGGTTGATGTTTGATGACGGAACAGTTTGTAGCACATTTAAGTCAACATACACATTAGTCATTATTTTTCTCTCCTTCTGTCAAAGTTACTGGTTGTTTGATGAATCGGTAATACTGTTGCGCCCAAGCCAGGCTAACCTGCCGTGCTTGCTGGTAGCCGCCCTGGTAGCGGTATAAATTCCCGGCTAGCCGCGCGTAATCAATCTTCTGATTTGGCGTGGTCGCTTTCAAAATTTCAACAAGGTGCGTGATCGAATTAATCACACTGCTGATGTTGGTCGTCCCAAACAATGCCTGTACTCGCCGATCCAGTGCCGTTCGGGTATCGTCATTTTTTCGTAAGTTAGCCAGCGCCGCAAACAACGTAATCCCAGCCGTCTCATCCTTACCGGAAATTCCGGCAACAAGCGGCTCTTTGCCTTGTTGGTGAATGGCGTAAAATCTTAAAGCAGAATATACGGCTATTTCAGCCCTTGTCGGCTTACCAGTTCGGCTTAGCATCGCCGGATCAAGTTTTTCCATCATAATCGGCCAAACGTTCTGCGCCCGTGGGCTGGTCATTGACGACGCCCCGCGAATACTCGCTAGTACCGCCCTATTGATATTTCCATTCCCATAGAGTTCTTGAATAATGCTGGCGGTCATTTTGATAATTTTAAACGTCGTCGAATTCACATATGCCATTGATTGATCACCCTTTCTTTACATCTAAATCTACTTGAACCCGGTGCCGCAGCCGGTTGCTAACGGTGAAAATATTGACTAGACCATGATTCTTATCAATTATTCCCGCCATGTCAATAAATCCTGCCATGTCCCGCGGTGAGCTTGACTGAACAACTTCTTTTGCGGCGTTCAATACATACTGTTCAAGTTCATCTTTCCATAAGTTACTCTTCTTATCCCGGTCTTCCTGATTGCTTAAATTGCTGAGCCAATCCTTAAAAGGGGCATTCAGACCATCGTAAAATGTTGCGCTCATTTTATTAGCGAACGGGCGGTAATCCAGGTTCCGAATTCGGGCAACATTAGCCGCAAACTGCCAGTAATCACTCCCAATCTTTTGAGTCAGCGTAATCATTTCAGCAATCCGATCGGGCCAACGTTGCGCCGCATCAGGATCCTCATCGAAAAGCACGTCAGCGTTAATTCGCATGTCATCATAAACTTCGGCAACCGGTGCCTGCGACGTTGCGTTACCGTCACTGATCAGAGTGACCGAGGCTAAAGTCAATAGCGTATCTTCTGAAATCAGATCTTTATCTCGAAGTGTCCGCAGCCAGTGAACCAATCCCGGCTCGTGTTGCTGGTCCTGATCACTGGTGCTCTCAATTTTCACGTATTCACCAAAATTGCGCCACATCGCCATCCCTAATGACCGCAACGTTTTAACGGCGGGGCGAAAACGACTCGTCTTTTTGTCATATCGCCACAACGTCATCGGCTCAATAAACGCGTCTTCGCTTTCAAACATTGGCAACCCCGCGCTGAAAATTGTTGGTATGCCATCGTCACTCCAATTAATGTGCAGTAATCTGGACCAAGTCGTGTATAATTCCGCCAAATTATTTGGCATCTGCTGCTTCTTACGCTGGTCCACATAGGCAGGAATTGATTCTTCCCATACCGGCCGTTGTAATGCATAGGGCTGGTCATCACCAATTAGAATCAGATTGAGCATCAAAGTTTGAAACAGATCATTGCCATCCGCAAAAACGGGGTTTAATTTATACAGCCATCCAGATGAAGTCGAAAACTTATCCGGCATGTCAATCTTGGTCTTATCGGTGACCCCGGTGTAGTTTTGATAGGTCACCAACCAACGGACCAGCTCGTCCAGCTGTATGTCATTTTTAAAGTCATCAGATTTCGGTGAAAATAGAGCTGGTGTGTGCCCACTTTCGGAAACCTGGCGATTAATTTGCTTAACTGCCACGGTTCCGGGCCCCTTTTCACCGCTGATCTGCTTCTTCTTTGGAACCACCTGGTTATACTCATTTTCTGTCACTTGATAAAATGGCTGTTCACCAAATAAGTCAAAACGATCCGCATAATGTTTCAAGTAGGTAGTTACGATTTCGGTAAATTGGCCGGAATCATAAAGTTGCCTCCATGTATGGAGTAAGGTTTTTTTGACTTTTCCCTTATCATCCACATTAAGTTCACCAACATCCCGTAGCGTTTGCTGATCGATAGTCAGCCACTCATATGGCTCATCATCGGCGTCAAATCGTGAATAAACGGTCGTGAGAATTGCCAATAAGAATCGCATAATTGCCAGATCCTGAGCGCGGATTTCACCCCCCAGGGCCCGATATTTATCAGTATTTTCAAATAGGGTAATCAACGACACCGTTTGTTCCTGATTTGATTCTTTGCTGATAACCTTAATCCATGGATCTGTCGTCAGATTAAACTGTTTCTCTGCCATGATCGTCCTCCTTTTCGTAACTCAAACCAAATTTTGGTGAATAACGTAATTGCCAATCACCCAAATTGGCCGATAAGTTTTCATCTAAGGGCAACGCAAGCGCTCCCTTCAGCCAGACATCTTGTTGCCAATCCGGATAATATTTACTTGTCACCTTTTCCAAAGCGTCAATTGCGTCACTAATATTTGGGGTAACCGCAGCGGGAATCCGAATTAGCTGCTCAGCAATGTCACGTGGGGAAACATCTTTGATTGAACGCCGGTGAGCAGGATTCCCATCCGTGATTAGGAAGTCGCCCTGATTAGTATGCTGCAGGAGAACAACTTCCAAAGTTTCCTTAATGTCACGAACCGCGGCCGCCGCTCGTTGCTCATCCTTATCAATATCAGGTTGGGCGTGTCCCAACCAATTGTGAATGGTTTCATCATCCTGCGGTTCATCAATTCGAAACACGTCAGCCTTTTCTGATTCTTTGTGAATATAATCAAAAAATGCTTTTTTCGCACGGTTAAGCTCCGGCATGTCACTCTCGGAGATCTGATCGTCATTTGTTTGATCGTAAACGGCCTGAACAAGCTTCGAAACATCATCCGGAATGGCAATTGAATCATTTAAGAAGTAATCCGTCTTCATAAGCAAATACGTTTGATAAACCGCTTCATTCGCATCCCCATAGTCACCGGGACCATTAATTCCCATCACAAAGAGTTGCGGCTTCTGAAGTTGCTTTGGCCGATCAATCTGGTGCCGATGAAGCCGACCAGCCCGTTGAAGAATTAAATCTATCGGCGCAATATCTGTGTACAGGACGTCAAAGTCGATATCTAGTGATTGTTCCAGAACCTGGGTGCCAATCACAATCATCTTTGGCGGTCGTTTGCCACCCTTACCAATTGCCTTTTGCAGGGTTTCTTCTTGAATTTCGCGCCCGGGTGCGGTGAAAGATGAGTGGAGGATCATCAACTTGACGTCTTTGGGAACAAGTTCTGCCAACTTCTGGGCTCGTTTAACCGTATTGACAACAATTCCAGCAATACCGCCGTCAGAAATCTTAGCCAAAACATCCTGAATGAGTTCCTCATCATCCGGATTAATTTTCTTGACCTGCAACTTGAATGGCTTCTGGTCGCTTTTGCCCTTAAACTCTGTCACCTGTTTCAATTTTTTACCATCTAAAATACTCAGTAGCGGGTAGGCCTCGGTTTGCCGCCAATCAGTCGGCGCATCGAACCCCTTTGGATTTTTCCTACCATACTTACCTTCTAAATACGCATCAATCAACGCATTTCTTTTTTCTTTTGGCAAAGTCGCCGATAAAATCACAATTGGCACGTGATACGCACCAAGCCAAGTGATCGCACGGTATAGATACTGATTCATGTAGGAATCATACGCATGGACTTCATCGATCACGACAACCTTACCGCTAAGACCAAGATGTCTTAAAAAGAGATGCTTCTGCTTAAGCGCCATCAATAATAAATGATCAATGGTTCCAACGGTGAATTTTGTCAGAATCGACTTCTTGCCGCTAAACCAGGAATTCACAGTAACGGCGCCTAGATCCTTGTTGTCAGAAATATCCGGATCATCAACGTTGCTTGCACTGGGTAACTCCTGGTAATGGCGATTAAACTGGGCCTTGCCATGCATCAACTTAATCGAAACTGTTTCATCTTGAGATTCAGCTAATTTTTCAAGCCAGCCATTCACCCGATCAAACATTGCATTGGTCGTAGCTTGAGTCGGAAGTCCCATGAACACCCCATCTTCACCATCGATATAGGCAAGTTGTTCCGCGGCAACCAAGGCAATCTCTGTTTTCCCAAGGCCTGTTGGTGCTTCGACAATGACCATGCCCGGATCATGAGTCTTTGAAATGGCATCGGTAATTGTTTTCTGAACTGGCCGGGCGTCAAATCCCCAGCGAGCCTTGTAAGGATCTTGATCTGTGGAAACTTTCTGGGGAACCCATTCATCGCTCCGCTTCCAATTGGTGATGGCGTTGCGGAACCGATGGGTCGAATCAACATCTTCGTAAGATTGGTCAAGCGAAATGAGTGGAAACAAGGGAATCGTTTTGCCCGCATCAAGATACTCACTGGATGCCAACCAATCAGCCATGATTAGCAAACCCTCTAAGATGACGGCTTGGGGTTGATTAACATCTGGAATCTCGGCAACTGACTGGTATCCGGATAACTTCAAACCGTAGTCAAAAAGATCCTTTTGCGTTTGCTTCCAAACTGCTTGAATTTTCGGATCGTTGTCACTGAGATAATAATTCGCAGTGTAAGTGCTAATTTGCTTTTTGGGGGCAAATTCCGCTGGTTTCCCATGGTGACCACCGATAATCGCTCCAATAGATTTTGGGACCTTCATTTTTTCAAGAATGGCTTCACCAGCTAAGGCGTGAGGAGAGGCACGAGGATTGGACAGCTTATCCTCTAAATTGGAAAAGCCGCTTCTAGCTAATTTTTCTAATAGCTGATTGTCTAACGAATCGTCACGGATATACGATTGCTTTTCTTGAAACGCGGCGGTTGCTTTGCCGATATCGTGGGAAAAGCCAATGAATTTAATCAACTTTTGAGTATCAGCGTCGGCTTCTTCACTTGTTTCATTCGGTGACTGTTGAACTAGCAGCAATTCGCGTTGTTTTTCGCTTAACCAATGAGCGTAAAGCCAATTGATCACATTGCTGGTGTCGGTTAAATGAGTAATTAACGGTAACCAAAGTTGCTGATTATTTTCAAAAGACTTCTTAGCCCATAAAGCGGTTACATTTTTTTGTAAATTCATCTTAAAAACTACCCCCATAAATAGTATCAGCATTTGCTTTCTTACAATTCAAAGTGTAACACAATTAATGTCAAAAGCAAATTCATCATTATAATTAATTTCATTCGCCAACTTATTGTTATTTCTCGCATACATTCGACAACTCAAACCCCGTCGTCTTTGTAACATCATCAAAGCTCCTAGTTGCTGACTGACATCATTCCTGCACTATTTCACCCCCACATGTGTGGGGAACACTCGTCAAATGCAAACTCATCAGGATCACCCCCATATGCATGGGGAACACTGACTACTTTTAGTATATCGCAGTCGTAATTGAAGTTCACCTGCAAATTCTGACCGTTCAACAACAGAGAAACGCCTCATCAGCAAGAAGGGCATCATTTTTCGATGCCAAAATTGGCAGCCACCTGGAAAATCCAAAATTGCACAATTTAAAACTAAGCCCTCTAGATCGTTTCAACTGTGTTGGAGTCAATTGCTAGATGACAACTTCCAACTATGTTAATAAGTTCAAACATGACAAGACCAATACCGATTGAGCTCCGTTTTTGTATGCCTTTAGTTAAAGTGGCCGCTTTCAACCTCCCAATCATAGCTGGCAACGTGGTGAATTGATAGATGATGACCATAATTCCCACCATATTTTCTACTGACATAGCTTTTATAATGGGGAAAGACCTTTTCATTTTATAGAGAGCGTAAGCTTTAGTGACTGTATCCCAATGGAATGTTTTCAATAAAAGAAATTATGACTATCAGCAACGCTTTGTGAACCCAATCCAACCGTTCCACAAATTAAAGCAGAAATTCCAAAAACAAAGTTGCTCTTAAATTTCATAATTTACATCTATCTTTTAAAGAATAAACTTGGATATACCGATTCACGTGTAATTGAATGCCGATCAAAATATACATGTGGTATCTACATATCTTCTTAATTGCAATCCAGTAGAACAGATTCAAAGATATGTGACTAAATTTTCAACTATTTATTAAAGTAATTTGAATATTGTACATTAAGACCCTGACATGCGTGGGAATACTACAATTAGAATATATATCATATGATATAGATATGCAAGCAAAAATACAATTTATTTTAAAGAATCGTAATACTTACCTAATTTTTCTGCAATATCTAACGTTAAATTACCGATCTCACGTTTCCCATTGCGAAGATTCGAGATATTTGGCTGCGGAACCCCTGTTTCTTTAGCGATTCGATAAGCGCTAATATCACTATCTAAAATTGCTTTTATTTTCTCCCGAAGATCCATCTCGTCCTCCTATTCCCAAACAGGGACACTGTCCTTTTCTTTAAAGGGTGAAGCCTGCTTTGTAATTTGTTTCACCCTTATCAATTCATCTGCATCCATAACAACATTCCTCATGATCCAGGCATCCGACAATATTTCCACACATGCGTGGGGAATACGGAATCACTTCCTTTTTCAGTTGCTATCCAATAGGATCACCCCCACATGCGTGGGGAATACTTGCGGGTTTCAATTTCGATATAGACACAATTAGGATCACCCCCACGTGCGTGGGGAATACCGATGATTTTCCGGATTATCTGGATTACGCATCAGGATCACCCCCACATGCGTGGGGAATACACCGTTCAGGAACGTACCAACGCTACTTTGAGAGGATCACCCCCACATGCGTGGGGAATACAGTTGGACGACGGCCACGGTCATATCACATACAGGATCACCCCCACATGCGTGGGGAATACCCCGAGAGTTCTTTCCAAGTTCGGCTTGATAAAGGATCACCCCCACATGCGTGGGGAATACCTTTACGGTAAGGAATTCGAGTTTAAACCACAGGGATCACCCCCACATGCGTGGGGAATACCAATCCGACTTGCTGAGCGCTTTTTGTTTTGTCAGGATCACCCCCACATGCGTGGGGAATACAAGAGCAGGCACGGGACGCAAAGCAAGCTGAAAGGATCACCCCCACATGCGTGGGGAATACCTTATGGAAGAAACAATCACCTTATGGAAAAACGGATCACCCCCACATGCGTGGGGAATACTTCTGAGCGATTTCAACTGGCTTAATGTCCTGAGGATCACCCCCACATGCGTGGGGAATACATTTCGACTTGAATCCAGATTTGACCATGCAAGGGATCACCCCCACATGCGTGGGGAATACCTAAACCAATCCCGTCATACCGCGATTTTAAATTTAGAAATAGCCAAAATTTCATTAACTTGTATTCGGACAAAAACGCCGTGCACGATCTAGTCAATCTCATTATACCAATTTCACCACTGCAAAATGGACAATTCTCACCTCAAAACGATTCGCTTACATAAAAACTTCCGCGATCAAAATGGCTAGTGCTGCTCACGCGCCCTAGTCAATCACATCTTACCAGCAATACAATCCAGTCCCCCTAAATCCCAAGTCTAATTACTTGTGTATTTTCCAAAACCGAATAAAATGTAAGCGTTACCAAAAGTATGGTGGATGATTTAATTTGGCAAAACCAAAATCGCGTTTATGTAAGTGTTTACCTTCCCCATTACTTTTGGATAGAAGTTGGTCGTTCAATTTAATGTCTGTTTTCTGTCGCCGTTGTCCTTCACGGATGATCGCGCCAGTTTCTAGAAAGGAAGCAAACTCACTATGGCACAAAATGTTTCTATTAAACACTACCAGATGTATATTAACGGTGAATTTATGGATTCTAAGTCTGGTAATGAAATTACGGTAATCAATCCGTCAACCGGCGAAGAAATTTCAACGGTTCCCGAAGCTACCCGTGAGGAAGCCCAAGAAGCCATTGACGCCGCTTACGAAGCCGAGAAGACCTGGAAATTCGTTCCCGCTGCCACTCGTGGCCAGTATTTACACGAGATCGCTAACGAAATTCGTGAGCATAAGGATCTCTTCGCTGAAATGCTTCAAGAGGAACAGGGTAAAATCAAGTCGTTGGCCATGACCGAAATTTTATTCTCAGCTGATTACTTTGATTACATGGGAAGTGCTTCACGCACCTATGAAGGCGAAATTTTACAGTCAGATAATCGGAATGAAAATATTATGATTGCCAAACAACCGATTGGGGTCGCTGCCGGGATTTTGCCTTGGAACTTCCCATTCTTCCTGATTGCTCGGAAGATGGGCCCAGCGTTGGTTACTGGCAATACCATCGTGTTGAAACCAAGTTCAGATACCCCTAACCTGGCGCTTGAATTTGCCAAAACCGTTGAGAAGGTTGGCATCCCCAAGGGGGTTGTTAACATTATCTCCGGGCGCGGCGGCGTTGTCGGTGATGAACTGACGAAGAACCACAAGATTGGCATCATCAGTCTCACCGGTTCCACGAAGTCCGGTAAACGCGTCATGGAAGGCGCCTCTGAACATTTGGCCAAGGTTTCCCTTGAATTAGGTGGGAAAGCTCCCGGCATCATTTGCTCAGATGCTGATATTGATTTTGCCGTTCAGTCAATTATTGATTCACGAATTGACAATAATGGCCAAATCTGCAACAACTGTGAGCGTCTCTACGTTCAAGAAGATGTTGCTGACGAAGTGATTGAAAAATTATCCAAGAAGTTGTCTGCAGTCACCGTTGGCGATCCAATGGAAGACGAATCCATCGGAATGGGCCCGCTCATCAACCAGGAAGCTTTGGATAAAGTATCCGGCATGGTTGATCGCGCAGTTGAAGCTGGTGGCAAGATTACCGCCGGCGGCCACAAACTGAAGATTAAAAACGGTTTCTACTACGAACCAACTGTAATCACCAATGTTAAACAGGATTCCGAGATCGTTCAGCACGAAGTCTTTGGCCCAGTTCTGCCAGTCTTAACCTTCAAGACGTTGGACGAAGCTATTGAAATGGCCAACGACACCACTTACGGTCTGACTTCCTCAATTTTCACCCAGAATCTCGACACAGCCGCTCGGGCAGCTAACGAGTTGGAAGCCGGCGAAACCTACATCAACCGGTTCAACTTTGAAGCAATGAACGGTTCTCACGCTGGCTGGAAAGAATCAGGCGTTGGCGGCGACGATGGCAAACACGGGATTGAAGAATTCTTGAACACCCACACCGTTTACCTCCAGGGACACCCGGAAAATGCCCGTGGCTAAAGGGTTTCTCGAGCTTTGGTTAAAATTTTAACAAAAGGTTAATTGAGCAGTTAAAAAACATTTCCGCACCAGTCATCAATTTGACCTCTACGGAAATGTTTTTTACGCCCAACCATTTAAACTCAACGGAGATGGTGGTTATCCGAATTGGAAAGACTTGGAGAAGTCTTGACGGACCTTTGGGTAGCTGATTTTGTCGGTATCTGCTACGGGATTTATATTCTCGCATGTGCTTACCATAAAATCAAAAAAGGCTAACCAATAGGCTAGTCTTCTTCCCAAGTATCCCAATTCACGATTGAGCGCATTGGGGTGCAATCCCAATGCTCTCTTTTCAAATATTAATATTACCATATTTACTGAACCATCACAATCAAGAGGTGAATTCAATGGCTAAACAGACCTATACCGAAGCCCGCAAACGAGCCAATCAGAAGTGGGACGCTGCCCATAAGGAGCGAACGCGATACATTGCGCGGCGCTCGCAAGCTCGGGGTTTTATTCGCAACTTTGCGACGATGGAAGATTTACAGGAACTCCAAAAGTTAATAAAGGAACGGCAAGGTTATCTAAATGGCGACGCAGACTAGTTGTGACCGTGATGCCGTTTGTGCAAAAATTGACGAAAAAAAGGCTGACCCTCACATGCGTGGGGAATACGTGCTAACCTCCTGGCCGATGATGTCGCCAAAGGGATCACCCCCACATACGTGGGGAGCACTTGAAACTTTGTCTTCCAATCCATAGAACATTAGGATCACCCCCACATACGTGGGGAGCACGCACTTCAGCAACAGGCGGTGTGAGTTTTGATAGGATCACCCCCACATACGTGGGGAGCACAATGTGAAAGTATGCTTTTTAAAGTCATTGCTGGGATCACCCCCACATACGTGGGGAGCACAGAAACGGTCATCACTTTTGTTGAAGGACCTGAGGATCACCCCCACATACGTGGGGAGCACGGCTGCACATGGGTCACTTGCATCCCAATCCCGGGATCACCCCCACATACGTGGGGAGCACCTGACACTTGGAAAGTGGGCGATGTTCTTGGAGGGATCACCCCCACATACGTGGGGAGCACGCATTACTGGGAGCCAAGATTACTGATCCGAAGGGATCACCCCCACATACGTGGGGAGCACTTCCGGGATTAGTTGGTTTTGCTAAGGGGATTGGGATCACCCCCACATACGTGGGGAGCACCTAAGGAACCCGATGCCATTGAGATTACTAACAGGATCACCCCCACATACGTGGGGAGCACCGGCGGTTCTAAGTCCTCGATTGGCAAGATTGGGGATCACCCCCACATACGTGGGGAGCACCTGCCGATACACCTGATAACTTCTTGCCGTTTAGGGATCACCCCCACATACGTGGGGAGCACCCCATAAGTCAACGTCCATTGCATCGGCGGCTTGGGATCACCCCCACATACGTGGGGAGCACTCTGGTACATATCGTAAGTGATGGAGTTAAGGGAGGATCACCCCCACATACGTGGGGAGCACATGCACCACCTTGTCGTTTTTCAGCGTCCGCAGGGATCACCCCCACATACGTGGGGAGCACGGAACTTTTTAATCGACAAAACCGTGGCTACCAGGATCACCCCCACATACGTGGGGAGCACACTAAACAAATCCCATTACACCGCGATTTCAAATTCACAAATGGTCCAAATCTCTTTAACTTGCATTCATCCTAAACCTCTCACCATCAAATCAACCTCATTATACCAATTTCACAGCCGCAAAGCAGGCAATCCTCCCAAAGAAGATTGCCTGCTTTACCAACAACTATTCTAAAAATCAAATTGTCACGGCCGGGCATACTGGTTCCCCCGCGCCGCCTGGGTTGCCCCACTCGCGGCTGCCTGTGACCTGCTCATATACTGATAGTTTCCTGGGGTGGTGACTTCCGTATAGAACTTGTTGCTACCGGAGACAAACACCATCCCCGACGCCGCCACCGTCCACTTGCCCTGCTTAGTTGTCGAGTGAGCAGCTTGTGTTGCGCTGCCGCCCTGAGATCGACTTGCCGTTGACTGCCGGTGATGGGTTGCGGCATGATGAGCGGCGATCGGCTTCGCATTGCTTGAGCCATCGTTATAGTTGATCTTAATTCCCTCAACAGAATTAATGACCACAATTTCAGTATTCACGACGCCATCCGAAGACCTGATGGCAACAATCGATCCCCGCGGAATCGTTTCATCACCGTCATACAACGGCGTCGTTTCATAGTCGACCGTGTGCTTGGTTCTCGGATGGCTCTCCCAATAGTTTTCGACCGTTTCTTCAGCGTGGCGCATGCCGCCATATTGGTCTGCCCCCACGTTTTGCGGGCGCGTCCCCGTGGTGAAATTGTACTGGGATGTATATGATTTAGTGCCTAGTAAGCTGTCGCCGATCGAATGACTTCGGTTATACAAATACCCATGATAGGTGCGGCCGGTCAGACCGTAGTTAATCGCAACCCGCGGATTATTATCCGGCCATGCCGGCGGTGCCAGCGGATCACCCTGTCGAGAGCCCCGGGACGAGCGATATTCAGAATAGGTTAACACCGCCCGAGCTGTTGCGGACCGTCCCTGACTGTCACTGGCAAAATGATAGTCGCCAGCCTTAAGACCGCTGAATCCAGATAACTTCGCCTTCCCATTAACATAGTAGTAATTGCCAGTTGGCCCCGCGGATTCGTGATTAGTATAGTAAACGAGTTTGTGTAAAATGGCGCTATGCTGCTGTGAGGCCGCCTTAGTAGTCTGCTTTACGGCCTGCTTGTGGTGCGCTACCGTTGTTGACTGTTTTTTCGATGACTGCTTACTCGTCTGGGTGACCTTCGGCTTCTGATCATTCGTCGCCTTTTGGCCACTGTCCGAATCGCCGCAGGCAGCCAGACTCAGCGTCGTTAGGATTGCCAGCCCGAGTGTCGCCAGCTTTTTGAATTTCATATTATTCGCCCCAAATCAATTGCATTGAATTATAAATAGTAATCGAGTAGGAGGTAGCTCACGCTACCGACCTCTCACACCACCGTACGTACGGA